>Ga0075430_100001876_pt1 | contig 17203 bp, 15 predicted proteins | sample RhiMetdeltSRZDD4_FD_75294 | JGI IMG/M metagenome (GOLD analysis project Ga0075430, IMG submission 75294) | Populus rhizosphere microbial communities from Tennessee, USA - Rhizosphere MetaG P. deltoides SRZDD4 | ecosystem: Host-associated > Plants > Roots > Rhizosphere > Soil | place: USA... | reverse complement strand
GAAGGTGACGACCGCCGAGGCGCTCGAGAAGTGGGCCGACGACATCCGCAAGCGCCTCGGCACGGACGAGCCGGTCGCCTACGTGGTCGAGCCGAAGATCGACGGGTCGGCGGTCTCCCTCGTCTACGAGCGCGGCGCGTACGCGCGCGGCGAGACGCGCGGCGACGGGCTTCGCGGCGAGGACGTGACCGGCAACCTGCGCACGCTCGAGTCGGTGCCGCTGCGGATGCTCGCGGTCGATGGGGAGGAGCCGCCGGACGTGCTCGAGGTACGGGGCGAGGTCTACTTCCCGCTCTCCGGCTTCGCACGTTTCAACGAGGCCCAGGTCGCCGCCGGCAAGAAGCCTGCGCCGAACCCGCGCAACGCCGCCGCGGGCTCGCTCCGCCAGCTCAACCCCGCGATCACCGCCGAGCGGCCGCTCGCGATCTACGTGTACGGCGTCGGCGTGCACGGCCGCGCTGCGCCGGAGACGCAGTGGGAGACCCTCGCCTGGCTCCGCGAGCGCGGGTTCCGGACGAACCCGCATGCGGAGCGGGCCGAGACGATCGACGAGGTGGCGGATGCCTGCGCGGCCTGGGAGGCCCGCCGCCCGGAGCTCGACTACGAGATCGACGGCGTCGTCATCAAGGTCGACTCGTTCGCGCAGCAGGAGCGCCTCGGGTCACTCCACGGACGCCCCCGCTTCGCCCGCGCGTTCAAGTGGGCGCCGACGGCGGCGGTGACGCGGCTCCTCGCGATCCACGTGCGCGTCGGTCGGACCGGCGTCCTCAACCCACTCGCCGAGCTCGAGCCCGTGCACGTGGGCGGCGTCACCGTCTCCAGCGCGACGCTCCACAACGAGGACGACATCCGCCGCAAGGACATCCGCGTCGGCGACCTCGTGATCGTCCAGCGGGCCGGAGACGTGATCCCGCAGGTCGTCGGCCCCGCGGGCGAGCACGAGCCGGGGACGAAGCCCTGGCGGATGCCCAGGCGCTGCCCGCTGTGCAAGACGCCGATCGTGAAGCCGGCGGGCGAGGTGATGCACCGCTGCCCGAACCGCGCGTGCCCCTCTCGAGGCCTGGAGACCCTCTACCACTGGGTCGGGCCGGCGCTGGACATCGAGAACGTGGGCGGCAACACGATCAAGAAGCTGTGGGACGAAGGGCTCGTTCGCTCGCTGCCGGATCTCTACCGCCTGACCGAGGAGCAGCTCGCCGAGCTCGACGGATATGCCGAGCTCTCGGCCTCGCGTGCATACGAGTCGATCCAGCGCTCGAAGGACCAGCCCTTCTCGCGTGTGCTCTTCGGCCTCAACATCCCGAAGGTCGGCTGGGTCCTCGCCCGCAACCTCGCGCTCCACTTCGGCACCGTCGACGCCCTCGTCGCGGCGGGGCAGGAGGAGCTGCAGGAGGTCGAGGGCATCGGGCCGGACCGGGCGGTCCTGATCGGTGAGTGGTTCGCCGACGACGAGAACCGTGCGCTGGTCGACGAGCTCCGCGGCCTCGGCCTCCAGCTCGCGACGACGGAGACGAAGGATCCCGCGGTGGGCCCGCTCGCGGGGCACCAGTACGTACTCACCGGCGCGCTCGAGGGGTTCACCCGCGAGGAGGCGACGGCCGCCCTCGAGGAGAGGGGAGCGAAGGTGACCGGCTCGGTGTCGCGCAAGACCACGGGCGTGATCGTCGGCGAGAGCCCCGGCTCGAAGGCCGCGAAGGCCGAGGCGCTCGGCGTCCCTCTCCTCTCCGAGGCGGGCCTGCGCGAGCTGCTCGGCGGCTAGCGACGCGCGAGGATCGTCACGAACCGATCCTGAGCGGCGCGTGCGGGCCAGTACGGGACCGGCGAGCCGTTCTGGACGATCGCGAACACGTACCGCCTGCGCACGAAGCCCGCGAGCGCGGACGCCTGGGACGTTGTACCGGTCTTCGCGATCACGCGGCTCCGGGTCGGCCGCTCGACGAGGCGCTTCTTCATCGTCCCGGAGATCCCGGCGACAGCGAGCGAGGTCACGAAGGCGCCACCAGTGCGCGGATCGTCGGCTCCGGCCCGCAGGACGGCCACGAGCGCCCGCACGGTGAGGCGGTCGAGCCGCGAGAGCCCGGAGCCGTCCTCGATGCGGATCCCGGAAAGTGGCACCTCGGCGGCTGCCAGCTCGCTTCGTACGACGCGCGCGCCTTCCGCCGTCGTCCCCGCGAGCCCGGCCTGCGCGCCGAGCTCCTTCAGCAGCAGCTCGGCGACGAAGTTGTCGCTCTCCCGGTTCATGTGCCGGACGACGTCGGCGAGCCGCTCGGAGAGGTCGAGTGCGAGCGGGACGACGTCGGCGGGCGCGCGACCCGTGCGGGCGCGTCCCGCGATGGCGACGCCACGGCGCTCGAGCGCCGCCTCCAGCGCTCGCGCCGCGGCGATCGCCGACCCGTTGGGGCCGCGAATCTGCGTCCCCTCGATCGAGAGAGCCGACAGCGGCCTCGACTCGAAGCCCACGAAGGACGGCTTCCATCCCCGTGCCGCGCGACGGGCGTCGAAGTGCGACTCGTCCCCCACGACCGCACCGCTGACCCGCCGAACGCCGGAGCGGGCGAGATCGCGCGCGAGGGCCTCGACGTCCGAGAGGGCGAGGGTCGGATCCCCGCCTCCGACCAGGAAGAGATCGCCGCGCCACGCGCGGCCAACGAGCTCCCCCTGGCCCAGGACCTCGGTCGAGAAGCGGTAGTCGGCCCCGAGGAGCCGGAGCGCGGCGAAGGCGACGGTGAGCTTCTCGGCGGAGGCCGGCGCAAGCGCGCGCTCGGCTCGCGAACCGAACACGATCTCGCCCGTCTCCAGGTCGACCGCGAGCGCAGCGGTGCGCGTCGGCGCGATGCCGGGCGCCCTGAGAGCGCTGGCGAGGGCGGTCTCGAGCCGCGGCGGTGCGCCCTCCGACGTCGCCGCCGCCGTCGAGAGAGCGAGGACGACGCAGAGCGCGCAGAGGGAGGTCAGGAGGCGCAGCATCGTCGTCCTGTGTAGCGGAGGACGCCGACGGAGGTCGCGGCTACCGGTAGACGGTGATGTGCAGCGTGCGCCGGCCCCAGCGCCGTGCGGCCTCTGTGTTCGGGAACCAGAGGTCGATGATCCGCCCCTTGATCGCGACCCCGACGTCGGCCGCGATGCCGTGCCCGTAGCCGGGGACGTGCAGCTTCGTCCCGAGCGGGATGAGCGTCGGATCGACGGCGACGACCCCCTTGCGGACCCGGATTCCGAGCGCGGTCTTGCCGGGCAAGTGATATGCGACCGCGTCGACGCGGAGGCGATAGGCCTTCGACGGGCCGGCCTCGGCGGCCCCTCCGCCGGCGGCCAGCGCACCGAGCAGGACCGCGGCGAACACCGCTCCCCACGTTCGTTCTCCCCTGAGCACGAAGGGGCGACCGTAACAGAGCGGAGGACTCTGCGCCGGGGGAGCGAACGGAGCAGCGCATCGTTTGCAGCACTTTTGGCGCGGTTGTCGTTTGCGGGTGTCCGGGACCGCTGCTAGGCTCCCCGACTTGTGACGGGCCAGACCGCCACCGGCGGGTCTGTCCGGAGTCGAGGAGGAGTCCTACTTGGGGGCTCGACGGCCGGGTGGACGCCGATGATCGTCCTCCTCGTGGTGCTCGCTGCGGCGCTCCTGCTTGCCGTCGGATCGGCGTCGGCGGACCCCTCGATCCAGTCGAAGCGCGAGCAGGCGCAGGCGATCATGGCCGAGCTCCAGCAGCTCGACGCGAGCCTCGGGCAGACGATCGAGTCGTACAACTACGCGAACATCGAGCTCGACCGCATCGACTCCGACCTGCGCTCGAACGCGCGCCATCTCGAGGCCGCGCGGAAGAGCCTCGGGGTCGCGCAGTCGCGGATCGCCGAGCGCCTCCGCGACCTGTACGTGGACGGCGACGGCGACTCGACGCTCGAGGTGATCTTCGGCTCGAGCTCCCTCGACGACATCATCAGCCGGCTCGACGCGATCCAGCGCGTCTCCAGCGAGGACACGCGGATCCTCGCGGAGGTGAAGAGGTACCGGAAGGCCGTCGAGACGCGTCGCGCGAGGCTGAAGGACGCCCGCGCCGACCAGGCACGCGTCGTCGCGGAGCGCGCGGCGCAGAAGCAGGAGATCGAGAGCCGCCTCGCCGATCGCCAGCAGCTGCTCTCGTCCGTCAAGGACGAGATCGCCCGCATGCAGGCCGAGGAGGCGCGCCGTCAGGCGGCGCTCGCCGCACAGGCGCGCGCCCGGCTCGAGGCGGCGAGGCTCGCCGCGCAGCAGGCCGCGCAGGCCCAGGTTCAGTCGCAGACGACGCTCGACACGACGGACTACGCGGACGCCGTCACCGTTTCCGCGCCGCCACCCGACGGGACCAGGGCCTCGCAGGTGATCTCGATCGCGATGCAGTACCTCGGGGTGCCGTACGTCTGGGGCGGGATGAGCCCCTCCGGCTTCGACTGCTCCGGTCTCGTCGCCTACGCCTACGCACAGATCGGCATCTCGCTGCCGCACCACGCGGCCTCGCAGTACGGCTACGGCGTCCCCGTCTCGCGTGACGCGCTCCAGCCCGCCGACCTCGTCTTCTTCAACGGCCTCGGGCACATGGGTATGTACATCGGCGGCGGCCAGTTCATCCACGCGCCGCACACGGGCGACGTCGTCAAGATCTCGAGCCTGTACGAGTCGTGGTACGCGTCGACCTTCGTCGGCGCGCGCAGGGTTCTCTAGCCGTGCGCAAGACCGAGACTCGCTCGCGCGAGTCCCGGTCGCGCGAAATCCCTGAAGGCGGCCGCTTCGCGGCCGCGGCGCTCGGCTCTCCCTCAGCCGGCCCTCGTGCGCAAGACCGAGACTCGCTCGCGCGAGTCCCGGTCGCGCGAAAATCCCTGAAGGCGGCCGCTTCGCGGCCGCGGCGCTCGGCTCCCCCTCAGCCGGCCCTTGGGTCCTGAGCCGAGTACAGCTCGTCGATCTCGCCCTGGAAGTTCTCGATCACCGCCCGGCGGCGGAGCTTCAACGTGGGAGTGACCTCGCCGTGCTCCATCGCGAAGTCGCGCGGGAGGACGACGAAGCGCTTCACCTGCTCGAAGCGCGAGCGCTCGCGGTTCGCGTCGTCGACGACGCCCTGGAGGAGCTCGTGCACGCGCGGGTCGGAGGCGAGCGTGGAGATGTCGCCCTCGACTCCGTGCTCGGCCGCCCAGCGAGCGATCTCGTCCGGCTCGAGCGTGAGCAGCGCGGCGACGTAGGGCCGGCGGTCGCCGACGACGAGCGCCTGTGACACGTACTTCGAGGTCTTCAGGTCGTTCTCGATGTTCTGCGGCGCGACGTTCTTCCCCCCGGCGGTCACGAGGATGTCCTTCTTGCGGTCCGTGATCCGCAGGAAGCCGTCCTGGTCGAGCTCGCCCACGTCGCCGGTCCGGAGCCAGCCGTCGGGTGTCAGCACCGCCTCCGTCGCCTCCGGATCCTTGAAGTAGCCCTGGAAGACGGTCTCGCTCCGGACGAGGATCTCACCGTCCTCCGCGATCTCCACCTCGAACCCCGGCAGCGGCTTGCCGACGGTGCCGAAGCGGTACTCGCTCGGCGTGTTCGTGCTCGCGGCGGTCGTGCACTCGGTCAGGCCGTAGCCCTCGACGATGCGGACGCCGACGGCGTCGAAGAAGTCCGCGATCTCGCGCGCGAGCGGCGCGCCGCCCGAGATCGGGATGCGCAGGCGGCCACCGAGGCGCTCTCGGACCTTCGAGAAGACGAGGCGGTCTGCCAGCCGGTGGCGGGCGCGGAGCGTCGCCGGGATCGGCTTCCCCTCACCCTCGAGCCGGCTGACCTCACGCCCGATCGGAAGCGCCCAGTCGATGAGGCGCCGCTTCGCCCCGGTCGCCTCGTCGAAGCGCGCCTGCACCGCCGTGTGCACCTTCTCGTACACACGGGGGACGCTCGGGAGGATCGTCGGTCGGACCTGCGGTAGCGCCGCGGCGACGCGGAGCGGGTCGGCGAGGAATGCGATCGTGTAGCCGACGTAGGCGCCGCTCAGGAGCATCAGCCGGCCGAAGTTGTGCGCGAGCGGCAGATACAGGAGCATCGTGTCGTCCGGCCGGTAGTGGCTCTCCATCCGGTCCGAGACCGCGGCCATCGCGTAGTAGTTGCGGTGGCTGAGCATGCACCCCTTCGGTGGCCCGGTCGTCCCGGAGGTGTAGATGATGGTGTACAGGTCCTCCTCGTCGATTGCAGCCGATGCCTCGTCGAGCGCCGACGGGCTGTCTTCCGCATGGGCACGACCCTCGGCCTCGAGCGCCGGCAGGTCGGCGAAGGCGAGGACGTGTCGCAGGGCCGGGAGCTCTCCGGAGAGCGCCTGGACCTTGGCCAGCTGGTCCTCGTCCTCGCAGACGATGCCGACTGCCTCGGAGTGCGCGAGCAGGTAGCCGACGTCCTTCGCCGAGCTGTTCGCGTAGATCGGGATGCCGACCGCTCCGATACGCGCGAGCGCGAAGTCGAGCAAGGCCCACTCGAGGCTGTTCCGGGCCAGCAGCGCGAACGCGTCGCCCTTGCCGACGCCGCGCGCGAGCAGGCCATTCGCGTACGCGCGGACGCCCTCGTCGGCCTGCCCCCAGGAGACCTCGCGCCAGTCCTCACCGTCCTCGACCAGGTAGGCGGGCCGCTCGCGCGGGGCCGACACGGCGTCCTGCCAGAGGCGCGCGATCGTGCGCCGTCCGCTGGGCGGACGGGTCTCGGGAGCCGCGGACGCCGTCTCGGTCACTGCCCTGAGCTTACTGAGAGGGGTTTGCGCCCCGGCGGCGAAACCTCCTGGTCCCTCTAGAGTTCGGTGAACCGATGCGCACGACCTGGAACGGATCCCTCAGCTTCGGCCTCGTCTCGATCCCCGTGGGCCTCGCGCCCGCGACGAAGCCGGCTGCACGGCAGTCGGACGTCTCCTTCCGGCTCCTCCACCGCGAGTGCGCGACGCCGATCAAGCAGAAGCGCTGGTGCCCCACGCACGACCGCGAGGTGACCCAGGACGAGATCGTCCGCGGGTTCGAGGTGGCAAAGGGCCAGTTCGTCATCGTCGAGGACGCCGACCTCGAGGCGCTCGAGCGCTCGGACGACTCACGCTCGATCGAGATCACGCGGTTCGTCCAGGAGGACGCGGTCGATCCGATCTACTTCGACCGCACCTACTTCCTCGTACCTGCCTCCACCGTCGCGCAGCGCCGGCCGTACGTGCTCCTGCTCGAGGCGATGCGGCAGACGACGACCGCGGCTCTCGGGCGGTTCGTGCGCGCCGGGCGCGAGAGTCTCTGCCTCGTGCGCGCCAGGGGCGATGCGCTCGCACTCGAGACGCTCTTCCTCGCCGAGGACGTCCACTCGCAGGCGGAGATTTCCGAGGCCGTCGGCGACACGGACGTGAAGGACTCGGAGCTCGAGCTCGCACGCCAGGTGATCGAGAGCCTGGCCGGCGACTTCGAGCCGGCCGAGCTCGCGAGCGAGTACCGGCGCGACCTGAAGGCGATGCTCGAGGCGAAGCTTCGCGGCGAGGAGATCGCGGTCCCGGAGCAGCCCGAGGAGGAAGCGCCGGTCATCGACCTGATGGAGGCGCTGAAAGCGAGCGTCGCGGCCGCGAAGAAGCCCGGCGCGGAGAAGCCTGCCGCGTCGAAGAGCAAGGCCAGGCGCAGAGCCCGCGCCTCCTAGCGCGGGCTGGACGCTACGTCCGCGAGCTCGAGCCTGCGGCCGTCCCGACGGCCTCGAGCGACGCCTGGAAGAGGGTCTTGTCGATCTTCCCGTGGTAGATCGGCACGCCCTCTTCGATGCAGATGCGGATGACCTCGTCGCGGTCGATCCCCAGCTCCTTGGCGAGCTCGTCGGGCGTCAGGTGATTGGCCATCAGGACCTCCTACGGGTGGCTTCCGGCATGAAAAAAGCCCGCCGGCGCGGGTCGCGCGACCGTCGGGCTCGGGCTCCCTTCGCGTCCGAGGCGGGTCAATCGGCCCGCCTGGCGAGAGCTTCCATCACGACCTCAGCATACTGACCCCGGCCGCGGGTCCGCAACGGCCTCGGCGCCGCCGACCCGCTACCCTTTCCGCGCTCGGGGTGTGGCGCAGCCTGGTAGCGCGCTCCGTTCGGGTCGGAGAGGTCCCCAGTTCGAATCTGGGCACCCCGACTGAGTCGCGGGGGGGAACGACGTTTCCCCCCCGCGTGCCCCCCTTCCTCTCGTGTGCGCACCGAATCACTGGCGCCCGACCTCCCGCCGGGCAGAGCCCGGCTCCGGCCGCGGACGGAGCTGCACGGAAGGATCCAGCGTTCGTGCGTCTGCGTCGTGCGGGGTTCGCTCTATCCTCGGCAACGTGCTCCGCGCGGTGCTCTTCGACGTCGACTTCACGCTCTTTCGGCCGGGGCCGGAGCTCGGGCCGGAGGGGTACCGGCGCGTGGGCGAGCGGCACGGGTTGACGCTCGACCCCGACCGCTACGCCGAGGCGCGCGCGTCCGCGCTCGAGAAGCTGAGCGGCGAGCGCGGCCTCGTGCACGACGAGGAGGTCTGGGTCGCCTTCACCGAGCAGATCGTCCTCGGGATGGGCGCGGACGCTGCGGGCGCGCGCGCCTGCGCCGTGGACATGGTGCGTGAGTGGGAGCGGCACGAGAACTTCACGCTGTACGAGGACGCGTTGCCCGTGCTCGCCGACCTCCGCTCGCGGGCGATCCGGATCGGGCTCGTCACGAACGGCCAGCGCGACCTCGACGAGTTCGTCCGCCATCACGCGCTGGAGGTGGACGCAATGGTCGGGTCGAAGGCGCACGGACGGATCAAGCCGCACCCCTCGATCTTCGTCGCCGCGCTGAGTCAGCTCGAGGTCGCACCCGACGAGGCGGCAATGGTCGGCGACTCCTACGAGGATGACATCGAGGGTGCTCGGGCGCTCGGGATGCGCGCGATCTTCCTCGACCGCGACGGCCTGCGGCCCGGGGAGCCCGACCGAATCGACACGCTGCTCGCGCTACCGGCTGCCCTCGGGCTCGTGCGCTAGCTGCAACTCCCGCCGCCAGGCCTCGGTGTGGGCGCCGAGCGGGACGGGGTCGGCCTTCTCGCCTCTGCCGAAGACTGCTGCCGCCTCGACTCGCGTCCAGACGGGGCCGACGCAGACGTCTTCGCCGTCGAAGAGCTCGAGCCAGGCGGCGAGGTCGCGTCCGGCCAGGATCCAGGCGAGCTCGCGCGCGAGCGCCTCCTGGTCGTCTTCGTAGTGCCGTTCGGCGAGCTCGGGTCGCCCGAGGAGCGCACACAGCCGCCGGAAGAACTTGGGCTCGAGCGCCGCGACCGTGAGGTGCCGCCCGTCGGCCGTGGCGTAGACGCGGTAGCACGCCAACCCGCCCGTGAGCAGCCTGGGCACGGGATCGCCTCCGAGCCGATGCGCGACGAGGTCGTGGGCGCCGTGCGTCATCGAGACGGTGACATGGCGCCCTTTGCCCGTGCGCCCGCGATCCAGGAGCGCAGCGAGGACGGTCGTCACCGCCCCGAGCGCTCCGGCAGCGAGGTCGGCGACCTGCACAGGGGGGAGCGCTGGCGCCGTATCCTCGAGCGCGCCTGCCCAGCCGAGGTAGTTGAGGTCGTGCCCCGCGCGGAGGGAATGTGCGGGCTCCGCCCCGAAGCCCGTGATCGAGCAGTAGACGACCGTGTCGGGGACATCTGCCGGGCCGATCCCCAGCCGCTCGGCGACGCCGGGGCGGAAGCCCTCGAGCACGACGTCGGCACGCTCACAGAGCGACCTCGCGAAGGCGGCGTCCGTCCTGAGGTCGCAGACGACGGACTCGGTGCCGGCGCGGAGCGCCGTGTCCCACGCAAGCGCGGTCGTGCGCATCGCGTCGCCGTCCGGCGCCTCCACCCGCACGACGCGTGCGCCGAGGCGGCGGAGCTCGCGGCTCGCGTACGCCCCCGGGAGGAGGCGCGTGAGGTCGACGACGAGCGTGCCTGCGAGTGGTTGCACCGCGCGTGAGCGTACCTCTATCCTCGACCGGGTTGACTGACGGTTCAATCGCCCCTCCCGACAAGCGGAAGCGCATCCTCGACGCCGCCGTGCGCGTGTTCGCCGAGCACGGCTACCACGGCGCGCGGGTGGGCGACATCGCGAAGGACGCGGGCGTTGCCCATGGCCTGCTCTACCACTACTTCGCCTCGAAGGACGACGTCCTGCGCACGATCTTCGTCGAGAACTGGGGGGAGCTCGTCGCGCGCTTTCGCGCCGTCGAGGCGGCCGACGAGCCCGCCGCGGCGAAGCTCGAGGGCATCGCGAAGATCCTCCTGCGCACGTGGCGCAACGATCCCGCGCTCGTCACCGTGATGGTGCGCGAGGTCGCACGGAGCCAGCTCCTCCAGGAGCAGGTCGAGGACGTGCGCGAGGCCTTCACGATCCTCCAGCGGGTGATCGAGGAAGGGCAGTCGACAGGGGCGTTCCGTCGAGATCTCGACGCACGCCTTGCCAGCTGGGTCGTCTACGGTGGGCTCGAGGAGGTTCTCACCGGCTGGGTTCTCGGCCAGCTTCCGGACGGCGAGGACGCGGTGACGCGCGCCGAGCGCACGGCCGTCGCGATCGCGCTCCGCGGGCTTGGCGTCGAGTAGGGTCGTCCGCATCAAGGTCTTCAACCTGAACGGCGACGAGTGGGACCGGGCGGAGGACCGCCCGGGCTGGCGCAGCAAGGACTGCTGGGTGGGAGCGCGCCTCGAGTCCGAGCTGATCGGCGGGAGCATGTACGAGCTCGAGCCGGGGGACCGCCTCTGGCCCTACCACACGCACCACGCGAACGAGGAATGGCTGATCGTCCTTCGCGGGCGGCCTACGCTCCGCACGCCGGAGGGCGAGCAGGACCTGGCCGAGGGCGACGTCGTCGCCTTCCGGCGGGGCAAAGGAGGCGCCCACCAGGTGCGCAACGGGACCGACGCGCCGATCCGCGTTCTCATGCTCTCCACGCTGCTCGCCCCGGACGTCGTCGAGTACCTGGACAGTGGCAAGGTCTCCGTCGTCGACGCGAACCACGAGCGGCTCTTCCGCGAGTTTCGCGGCCCGGACGCCGAGTACTGGGAGGGCGAGGACTGAGCTCGCACGGGCTCCCCGGCTCAAAGTCGGGGGGTTCTCACGGTTTCTCGAGCGGGCGCACGACCTACCGTCGGGTCATGCCGAGCTACCGCGTCGAGACGTTCCTCGCCCGCGAGGCGACGTCGGAGTGCGCTGCGCGCGAGTGGCGCGCTCGCTCCGCAGCGGGAGAGCTCCGGCGCCAGGGTGTCATGGTGCGCTTCGACCGCGTGATCCGCGTTCCGGAGGCAGATGCGTGCCTGTTCGTCTTCGACGCGGCGTCGGCCGGCGAAGCGGCACTCGTCGCCGAGCTCGCCGAGCTCGGCCCGTTCCGCGTGGTCGAGGACGCGCGGGCTGCCGCGAGCTAGCTGCGGCCTAGCGGAAGGCATTCTCGCCGGTCAGCGCCTGGCCGACGACGAGCGTGTGCACCTCGTGCGTGCCCTCGTACGTGAGCACGGACTCGAGGTTGTTCACATGCCGGATGACCGGGTACTCGAGGGTGACGCCGTTCGCGCCGAGGATCGTGCGCGCGGAGCGTGCGACCTCGAGGGCGCCGCGCACGTTGCCCAGCTTCCCGAGACTGACGTGCTCGGGGCGCAGGGTGCCCTGGTCCTTCATGCGGCCGAGGTGGAGCGCGACGAGCGACGCGCGGTTGAGCTCGAGCGCCATCTCGGCGAGCTTCTCCTGCGTCAGCTGGTAGGCGGAGATCGGCTTGCCGAAGACGATGCGCTCCTTCGCGTACTCGAGCGCCGCCTCGAAGCACGCGCGGCCGGAGCCGACGGCCCCCCACACGATCCCGAAGCGCGCCTCGCTCAGACACGAGAGCGGTCCGCGCAGCGTATCCGCGCCGGGCAGGAGGTTCTCGTCCGGCACGCGCACGTCCTGGAGGACGAGCTCCGACGTCACCGATGCGCGCAGCGAGAGCTTCTTGTGGATCTCCGGCGCCGAGAAGCCGGGCATGTCCTTCTCCACGATGAAGCCGCGGATCGCGCCCTCGTCGGTGCGTGCCCACACGATCGCGATGTCGGCGATCGAGCCGTTGGTGATCCACATCTTGGTGCCGTTCAGGATCCAGTCGGAGCCGTCACGCCGGGCGTGCGTCCGCATCGATCCCGGGTCGGAGCCCGCGTCCGGCTCGGTCAGGCCGAAACAGCCGATGACCTCGCCGGCGTGCATCGGCGGCAGCCAGCGCTCCTTCTGCTCCTCGGAGCCCCACTTCCAGATCGGGAACATCGCGAGCGACCCCTGCACCGAGACGGCGCTGCGGACGCCCGCGTCGCCGGCCTCGAGCTCCGTGCAGGTGAGCCCGTAGGCGACCGAGCTCGCTCCCGGGAGCCCGTAGCCCTCGAGGTGCATGCCGAGCAGCCCCAGCTTCGCGAGCTCGCCGATCAGCTCGCGCGGGAAGATGCCCTGCTCGAACCAGTCCCCGACGTCCGCGAGAACGTTTTCGCGCACGAACTGGCGCACCGTGTCCCGCACCGCGCGCTCCTCGTCGTCGAGGAGGGCGTCGAGCGCGAGGTAGTCGAGCGGGTCGAGCGCGGGCAGGTCGGTGGCGGCGGTTGCCATGCCCACATCCTACGAGACGTCCGCCGTCGCCTTGACCGCGGCGTCGCATGCCGCCTAGACTGGATTGACTGACTAGTCAATCGATCGAGGAGCGGTGCGCATGACCACGATGGAGACCGGCGTCGCCGGCGGCGTCTCGTTCGCGCTGACGCCGGAGCAGCGGGAGCTCCGTGCCCTGGCGCGCGAGTTCGCGGAGAAGGAGATCCGGCCGAAGGCGGCCGAGTACGACGTGCATGCGACGCATCCGGCCGACGTGATCGCGAAGGCGCACGAGCTCGGCCTGATGAATCTGCACCTGCCGGAATCGATGGGGGGCCTGGGACTGCCTGCGTTCGACGGCATGCTCGTCGGGGAGGAGCTCAACTGGGGCTGCTCCGGCATCGGCACCTCCATCGGCGCGAACGGGCTCGGCGCCGCCCCGGTTCTCATCGCCGGCACCGACGAGCAGAAGGACGCGTGGTTGCCGCCGCTTCTCGAGGAGCCGATCCTGTGCTCGTTCGGGCTCAGCGAGCCGGACGCCGGCTCGGACGTCGCGCGGATGAAGACGACGGCGGAGCGCCGGGACGACGAGTACGTGCTCAACGGGTCGAAGACCTTCATCACGAACGCCGGCCGGGCGGCCTGGACGGTCGTGTTCGCGAAGACCGACCAGAGCAAGGGCCATCGCGGCATTTCCGCGTTCGTCGTGCCGATGGACGCGCCCGGAGTCCAGCTCGAGAAGCACCTCGACAAGATGGGCCAGCGCGCAACGGACACCTCCGCATTCGCGCTCACGGACGTGGTCGTGCCGGCCGAGAACCGCCTCGGGGAGGAGGGCGAGGGCTTCAAGATCGCGATGAAGACGCTCGACTTCACGCGGCCGGGGACGGCTGCGGGTGCGGTCGGCGTCGCGCAGGCGGCCTACGAGCTCGCCGTCGAGTATGCGAAGGAGCGCGTCACCTTCGACGTACCGATCGCGATGCACCAGGGCGTCAACTTCCTGATCGCCGACATGGCGACCGAGATCGAGGCCGCCCGCCTCCTCGTGTGGCAGTCGGCATGGCTGCACGACCAGGGGCAGCGGGCGACGCTGCAGTCGTCGTTCGCCAAGCGCTTCGCGGCGGACACCGCGATGAAGGTCACGACCGACGCGGTCCAGGTCTTCGGCGGCTACGGGTACATGAAGGAGTACCCGGTCGAGAAGCTCATGCGCGACGCGAAGCTCTTCCAGATCTACGAGGGGACGTCACAGATCCAACGTCTCGTGATCGCGAAGGAGATCTTCCTCCCGCGCGACTGACTCGAGTCCTAGCCGGGGTCACGATCCGAGCGCGCGCTGGAACGGCGGCAGGAACCCGGGGCTGAGGCGAACGGCGCCGAGCCAGGAGGCAAGACGCTCCACCTCCTCTTCCACCGCGCGCTCACCCTCCGAGCCGACGTCCTCGAGCAGGCGGACGACGATCTCCCCGTCGCGTCGCTGCGACCAGCCGCCGACGACGCGCCCGTCCCACCAGACCGTGGGGCCGGCGTTGCCGTTGCGGTCGAAGAGCACCGGCTCGTGCGGCCCGAGGTACCAGTCCCGTTCCTTCCAGGCCATCGTCGTGGCGTCGAGCGTCGGCAGGAGAGCTGCGGCCGGCTCGGGGCTGGTGACCGGCTCGAGGTCATCCCGCAGCACGAAGCCGGCGCCTGCCTCGAGCTCGACGGAGACCGCGCCCACGGCCGCAAGCGCCCCGCGTACAGCACGGGCGCTGAGCCCGGTCCACCAGCGGAGGTCGAGCTCCGTCCCGGGCCCGTTCGCACGGAGCCAGGTGCGCACGAGCGCCATCGTCGCTGCGGGCGCGGCGACCGGCTCCTGGTCCTCGCCGAGCCAGCTACGGGTCGGAGCCCACCGGTACTGGCCGGAGATCCAGCTGCCTCGAGGGCGGCCGCGCAGGAGCTTCCCCTGAGCTGCGAGGAGCGGCAGCACCCGAGACCCCGCGCTCGGCTGCAGCGCCCAGCGCCCTACCCCCAGGTGAACCTTGGTCGCGAGGATCGGTGCTGCTCGGACGACCTCGGCCGTCGCGGCCTCGCCCGCTGCGTCCACGGCCTCCAGTGCGACGTCCTCGGCCTCGCGCAGCCAGGCGCCCGGGTCGGAGACCCCGGGGGTCGCGGCCAGCGCTCCCTCGAGCCGCGCCCGCTCGCGCGCGGCGATCGCGTCCGTGCACGCTGCCTGGACGAGCGGGCGGACGGCGCGCGGCACCACGAAGAGCGTCCGGCGCATGCCGAGCATCCGCAGGACCGTGCGCTCGTCGTAGAGCTCTCGCTCGATCGCCGGCGGGTCCAGACCGTCGGTCCGAGCGCGGATCGAGAGGAACACCGTCGCCGCGTCGCTCGAGTGGATGGCGCCGAGCGACTCCGCGACGACGGCGACCGAGGTGGCGCGCGCCTGTGGAGCGAGGAGATGGCGACGGACCAGGCGCGCGCGCCGCTCCTCCGTCGTCACCCGGCGCATTGGCCCGTTCTATCAGCGCTCGAGTGCGTAGGATCGGCGGCGCGATGGCGATCGAGATCGATCTCTCCGGCCGCGTCGCGCTGGTCACGGGCGGCTCGCGCGGGCTCGGTCGCGCGGATGGGCTGGCGCTGGCGCGGGCCGGCGCCGACGTCGCCATTGCCGACCTCCTCGTCGAGTCGGACGAGTCCGACGAGGCGGCCGAGTCCGTCGGCGGCTTCGCGCTGGTCGCGCGTTCGCAGGGGCTCGTTCACACCGAGGAGACCGCCGAGTCGATTCGCGCGCTCGGCCGACGGGCCCTCGCGCTCAAGTGCGACGTCACCGACCGGGAGCAGGTGGCGGCGACGGTCGCGCGGGCGGTCGAGGAGCTCGGCTCCGTCGACATCCTCGTCAACAGCGCCGCCACGCTCGACCACGTGGGCCAGTTCCACGATCAGAGCCCGGAGCTCTGGGAGCGCGATCTCCGGGTCAACCTGACAGGCTCGTTCAACTGCGCGCAGGCGGTCTGGCCGCACATGCGAGAGCGGCAGTGGGGACGCATCGTGAACATGGCCTCCGTCGCGGGCACCCTCGGCGGCTTCGGTCAGGCGAGCTACTCGACGACCAAGGCTGGCGTCCTCGGGCTGACGAAGACGCTCGCCATGGAGGGCGGTCGTCACGGGATCACCTGCAACGCGATCGTTCCCGGCATCATCGGTACCGAGATCTTCCACGCCGCGAACGCCGCAATGAACGAGCGAATCGCGAACAGGACCGTGTTCAAGCGCCCTGGCGAGCCCGACGACATCGCGAACGCGATCGCGTTCCTGTGCTCCGACCTCGCGGGCTACATCACGGGCGTGGAGCTGTACGTCTCCGGCGGTGTCGAGCTGTTCGTCTTCTGACACGAAGGCGGCGGCTCGAAGGGGCACCCCGGCCCACCACCCACTGCCGATCGTACCGCTCGACCATGCGCGTATGTACACCGCGGTGCAAACAAATGCGCGCCGCGACTCGGTCGTAAGCGTGTCGTGAACGGGGTTGGACGGTGCCGCTCGTGCCGATAGACTTCCCGGCCCGGTGCGCGTCGATTCGCCCCTCGTCGCGTCCAGTGTCCGACGGCGTGCACGCAGCCGCTCGGCGCTCTTGACGCTACTTGCAGCGGCGGCGCTCGCCGCCCTGGTCGCCCTGCTCTTCGGGCTCGCCTACTCCGGGTCGCAGCGAGAGCTCGCGGAGGGGACGTCGGTGGCGGGGGTGGACGTGGGCGGCCTCACCAGGCAGGAGGCCGAGGCCACGCTCGCGGCCCGGTTCGACGAGCAGGCGCCGGTGCCGGTGGCGTTCACGGCTGCCGACGAGTCCTTCTCCTTCGCAGCGAACCAGCTCGGCATACACCCGGACTGGAAGGCGGCGGTCGCCGCGGCGGCGCGCGCGAGCGACGGGTTCGGGCCGATCCGCGGATTCCGACGGCTTCGCACGCGCTTCTTCGGCGCCGAGGTGTTGCCGCCGATCGCGGTCTCGAACGCCGCTCTCGAGTTCGCGCTCGACAAGGTCGCGGGCGAGGTCGACCGGCGCGCCGCGAGCGCCGCGCTCGTCCGGCGCGGGCTGCGCGTGGAGACGGTGCCCGACCGGACCGGGCGAGCGCTCGACCGCGAGGCCGCCGCGAACGCCATCGTCCGGGCGCTCGGCTCGCTCGAGCGCAGCCTGACGCCGACGCCACTCTCGGTCACGGCGACCGCGCCGGACGTTACGGCACGAATGCTGGCGCCGGCCGCACGGCGTGCGCGCATCGCGCTCTCGGCACCCGTCACCGTCACCGGCCCCGATCGGAGCTGGCGGCTCTCGCGCACCCGCATCGCGAAGCTCCTCTCCCTGCCCCGCGGCGGCACGAGACGACTTGCGATCGCAGGCCCCGGAGCCGCAGCCTACTTCGACGCGCTCGACGAGCGCGTCGCGAAGCCGCCCCGAGATGCGGGCTTCGCGGTCTCGGGGGAGAGTGTGCGCGTGGTCCCCGCGCGCGCGGGGACGCGGCTCAACGTGCCCGCGTCGGCCACCGCGCTCCTGCGCGCCGTGACGTCGAGAGACAGCCGGGTCGCACGCCTCTCGATCGTCACCGACCGGCCGCAGCGGTCGACCGCCGAGGCGGTCGCGATGGGCATCGATCGCCGAATGTCCACGTACAAGACC
>Ga0075430_100001872_pt1 | contig 17221 bp, 9 predicted proteins | sample RhiMetdeltSRZDD4_FD_75294 | JGI IMG/M metagenome (GOLD analysis project Ga0075430, IMG submission 75294) | Populus rhizosphere microbial communities from Tennessee, USA - Rhizosphere MetaG P. deltoides SRZDD4 | ecosystem: Host-associated > Plants > Roots > Rhizosphere > Soil | place: USA... | reverse complement strand
TATCTCGAGCGCGTCGGCGAGCCGGCGAAGGCGCTGCTCGAGCGCGTCAACGGTGCCGTGCGGATGCACCTCGGCTACGTCGAAGAGTCGCTCGGCTCTTCGCAATTCTTGACGGGCTCGATGCTCACGATCGCCGATGTGCAGATGAGTTTTCCGCTGGAAGTGAGCGTCATGCAGAGTATGCTCGGCGACGCTCATCCACGACTGAAAGCGCTGCTGGCTCGCTTGCACGAGCGGCCGGCGTACCAGGCGGCGTTGGCGAAGGGTGGGCCGTACGCATACGCGAAGTAGGAGAGCCCGCATGAAGAAGCTTCTCTTGTCGCTGGCGCTCAGCGCCGTGGCCGTCAGTGCTTTGGCGAATGACGATGCACCGGTCGCGCAGACGCGTGCCGGCCAGGTGCGGGGCGCGCTCGTCGAAGGCATCAACGTGTTCAAGGGCGTGCGCTACGGCGCGACGACCGAAGGTCGGCGCTTCATGCCGCCGCAGCCTGCGCAGCCGTGGCAAGGCGTCGCCGAAGCACGTGACTATGGGAATCAGTCGCCGCAATCCCGGCCGTCGAGCATCTCGCTGTTCAAGACGTGGTCGAATCCGCGTCCCGCGAGCGAAGATCTGCTGTTCCTGAATGTCTGGACGCCGGCGGTGCACGACGGCAAGAAGCGGCCGGTCATGGTGTGGTTTCACGGCGGCGGCTTCTCGACCGGCTCCGGCTCGAGCCACGCCTACGATGGCACGCGACTCGCGAAGAAGGGCGACGTCGTCGTCGTTACCGTCAATCATCGGTTGAATGCATTCGGCTATCTGTATCTGGCCGGCTTGAGCAAGGACCCCGCGCTGGCGGACTCCGGCAACGTCGGCAACCTCGACATGGTGCTGTCGCTGCAATGGGTGCGCGACAACATCGCCGAGTTCGGCGGCGATCCCGGCAACGTGCTGATCTTCGGTGAGTCGGGCGGCGGGGCGAAAGTCAGCACGCTGCTCGCGATGCCGGCCGCGCGCGGCTTGTTTCACAAGGCTGTCGTCCAGAGCGGCTCGATGATCAAGGCACAGGCGCCGGAACGTGCGACGCAAGGAACGAAGGCATTCCTGCAAATACTCGGCGTCGCACCGGAGAACGTAGCCGAGTTGCGCACGATGCCGATCCAGAAGATCGCCGATGCGCTCAACGATCTGCCGCCGGAAGGCGCCGTGAATTTCGGCCCGGTCGTGGACGGCCGTTCGCTGCCGCGACATCCATTCGATCCGGATGCACCGGCGATGTCCGCACAGGTGCCGCTGATGGTCGGCACGATCAAGGATGAGACGACGTTGCTGATCGGCGCGCGCGATCCGTCTGCGTTCGCGCTCACCTGGGAGGATTTACCGAAGCGTCTGCAGCCGTTCACCGGGACGCTCGACCCGGCACAGTTCATCGACGGCGTCCGCAAGCTCCAACCGCAGGCGAAGCCCAGCGATGTGTTCTTCACGATCACGACTGCACGCAATTTTCGCAACGGTGCGATCCGTCAGGCCGAGCTGAAGTCGCAAGCCGGCGCTGCGCCCGCGTTCCTCTATGAGCTCGACTGGGAAACGCCGGTCGAAGGCGGCAAGTGGAAGGCTCCGCACGCGCTCGAGATCGGGATGGTGTTCGACAACGTGGCGAAATCCGGCTCCATGTCCGGCACCGGCCCCGAGGCACAGAAGGTAGCAGACCAGATGAGCGCCGCATGGCTCGCGTTCGCGAGGAGCGGCAATCCAGGGTGGCCGGCCTACGACACGACGCGCCGCGCGACGATGGTATTCAACGTGACCTCGAAGGTCGTGGATGACCACAACGGGCAAGAGCGCGCGCTGCTCGGCAAGCTCCCGCCGCGCACTCCGTAACTAGTCCCTACCTTAGTTACTAGTCACCACTCCCTTTCCTTCCTACTGTCGGAACTCTGCCGGCAGCGCATTCATTGGAGATGCGGAATATTCCGCTCGCACCAATAACCCTTCGACTCGTTGGGGACGGACCATGAAACACGAGATTTCGATTGCGCGGCCGGCGAATCGCCGGCTGCTGGCCACTGCTGTCGCCACTTGCCTGTTGGCCGCAGCACCAAACGCCTTCTCGCAAGCGGTAAGCGCGACTTTGCGCGGTCATGTTCTAGCCGGCGAACAGCCGGTGCCGGCGGCGACAGTGACGGCGACCAACACCGAGACTGGTTTTTCCCGCCGCGTTCAATCGGACCAGGGAGGCAACTATCTGCTCGCCGGCCTGCCGCCCGGCACTTATAAAGTCGAGGTCACCGGACCGACGGGCGCGATCGCGCGACTGGTCACGTTGCAGGTCGGTCAAAGTGCGAGCCTGGACCTCGGGCTCGCGTCCGCACAGGAGAACATCGAATCGGTGACCGTCACAGCGACGACGTTGACGGAAACGCGTACGTCCGAAGTTGCAACCTACATCACTCCGGCGCAGATCGAAGCGCTACCGCAGAACTCGCGCAACTTCCTCGCGTTCGCGGACATAGTGCCCGGCGTGCAATTCGTCACCAGCGCTGACGGTGCGACCAGCGAAATCCGCAGCGGCGCGCAGGCGGCGAACGGCGTGAACGTGTTCATCGACGGTGTCGGCCAGAAGAACTACGTGCTCCGCGGCGGCGTCAGCGGCCAGACCCTGTCGCGCGGCAATCCATTCCCGCAGCTCGCAATCGGCGAATACAAGGTCATCACGTCGAACTACAAGGCGGAGTTCGACCAGCTCAGCAGCGCGGCGGTCGTCGCCGTGACACGCTCGGGCACCAACGAGTTCGAATCCGAGGCGTTCTACGATCACACGGCCGAGAACTGGCGGGCGTCCGATCCGATCGAGGCGCGCAACGGACGCAAGGCCGAGTCCGAGCAGGAGCAGTATGGCATCGCGATCGGCGGTCCGATCATCCGCGACAAGATGCACTTCTTCGTGACGTACGAGGGCAAGGAGTTCGAGACGCCGCAGACCGTGACGCTCGGGCAGGGCATTCCATCCAGCGCAGCGCCGCCGGAGCTACAGCCGCTGCTCGGCGTGGTGAGCGCGCCGTTCGACGAGGACCTGTATTTCGCGAAGGTCGACTGGTCGGTCGCCGACGATCATCTGCTCGAGCTGACCGGCAAGCGCCGCAAGGAAAGCGAGATCTCGAACATCGGCGGCCAGAACACGGCGCAGTTCGCCAGCAACAAAGTGAACGACGAGTGGCGCGTCGACTTGCGCTACCAGTTCACCGGCGCGCGCTTCCTCAATGATGCGCATATCACGTACGAGGACGCAGCCTTCAACCCGCGGCCGGTCAACCTGGCGCCGGGGCTGCGTTTCGTGACGGGGAATCGTTCGGCCGTTCTCAACCTGGGCGGCGGCGAGGACTTCCAGGACAAGGGTCAGAAGGGTTGGGGCTTCCAGGACGACCTGACGTTCACTTCGTTCGAGTGGAACGGCGCGCACACCGTCAAGACCGGGTTCAAATTCAAGCGCGTCGAGATCAACGCGTTCGAGCAGCAGCCGTTCAATCCGCAGTTCCTGTTCGACGTCACGTCCCCTGACACCATACCGTTCGTGGTGCAATTCGGCGCACCGCTTCCCGGCCTGCCGGAGCGCAACGTGACGTCCGAGAACCAACAGTACGGCATCTACATCCAGGACGATTGGGAGGTGACCGACAAGCTGCTGCTCAATCTCGGTCTGCGCTACGACTATGAGGAGACGCCGACCTATCTCGACTTCGTGACGCCAGCGGACGTGATCGCGGGCTTCAACGCCGTCGACACCTCGCCCGGTGCGGCGCCAGGGCAGACGTACGCGCAGTCGCTGGCGTTGGGCGGCGTCGACGTCAACAAGTACATCAGCACCGGCAACAACCGCGACGCGTACGACGGCGAGATCCAGCCGCGCGTCGGTTTCTCGTACGACTTCTCGGATGACGAGAGCTTCGTGCTCTTCGGCGGCGCAGGGCGGGCCTACGACCGCAACGTGTTCGATTACCTCGCGCTGGAGCGGTCCAAGGGCACGTTCCCGCGCTATGAGTTCCTGTTCAACACTCCCGCACATCCGTGCAATCCGGCAACCAATCCGCGCTGCCTGCAGTTCGACCCCGCGTTCTTCGATCGTGCGAACCTGGAGGCGCTGGTCGCAGCGAACCCGAACCTCGGGCGCGAGATCAATCTGATCAACAACGATCTGAAGGTGCCGTACTCCGACCAGTTCAGCCTCGGCGTGCGCAACCGCTTCGACCTGTGGGAGCAGGGCTGGAATACCTCCGCGACTGTCTCGTACGTCCGGGCGAAGGACGGCATCGTGTTTCAGCTCGGCAACCGGCGCGGCAACGGCAGCTATCGCGAGAATCCACTGGCGGAATGGGAGCAGGTGCCGTTCGGCAATGGCATTCCCGGCCTGGGCACGCTCATCGTCATCAACAACGGCATCGAGTCGCGCGCGACTCAGCTGTTGCTATCGGCCGAAAAGCGGTACACGAACGAAACGAACTGGGGTGTCACGCTCGCGTACACCTACTCGGACGCGGAGGAGAACCGCACCAACGCCGGTCTGAACGACGAGCATTTCATCCTCGACTATCCGACGGTCGCGGAATTCGGCTGGCACACGGCGACCGGCGTGCCAAAGCATCGGCTCGTAGCCACAGGCATCTGGGGCGCCCCCTGGGACCTGACGCTGTCGGCGAAGCTGCTGCTGCAAAGCCCGGTGCAGTTCGAGGCTCTCAACTGTCTCGACGTGCCGACGGCGGCGGAGCGGCCGCCCGGCCTCGGCGCGAACAACTTCTGCTTCTTCGACAACTTCGAGCCGGATACGACGATCGGCCGCAAGCAGTTCGATCTGGCAATCGACAAGGACTTCGACCTGGGCGACTTCACCGTCGGCTTGCGCGCCGACGTGCTCAACGTGTTCAACTGGGAGAACCCGGATACGTACGAGAACTTCCGCGGTTTCGACGGCGTGCCGAATGCGGCATACGGTCGCGTGACGGGATGGCGTCAGCCGACGCGTACATTCAAGTTGTCATTCAACGTCAGCTGGCGATAATCGACATCGCGTAAGCGCGCGGGGTCGCAGGCAATTCTTGCACTGCCTCCCGCGCGCATTCGAGGTGTCATGATGCATCGGCTGCCCGATGAGGGCTGATTCACGCGGGCTGCGGGCGGGCCTGCACGTCCTGGCAGGACTTACAGTGCTGCTCGCATGTGCACCGGCGTTCGGTGCCAGTAAGGAGCGGCTCCCGGGTGTCGTCGTCGAGGGCTCCCGCGTGTACGACCCCGAGCGTGACGGCGATCCCGTCATCAACAATCTCGAACGGCGCACGTTCCGCTTCTTCTGGGATACGACGAACAAGCAGAACGGCCTGGCGCCGGACCGCTATCCCTCGCCATCGTTCGCCAGCACCGCGGGCATCGGGTTCGCGCTCACTGCCTACGTGATCGGCTCGGAGCGCGGTTTCGTGTCGCGCAGCCAGGCGCGGTTGCGCACGCTGCGCACCCTGCGATTCCTCGCGAATGCTCCGCAAGGCCCCGAAGAGACCGGCATGACCGGCTATCGTGGCTTCTACTATCACTTCCTGCACATGCAGAACGGTCAGCGCTTCGGCACTTCCGAGCTGTCGACCGTCGACACCGCGCTGCTGCTCGGCGGCGTGCTGCTCGCGCAGGTGTACTTCGATCGCGACTCGCGTGCCGAGAAGGAGATCCGCGACCTGGCCGAGCTGATCTACGGCCGGGTCGAGTGGACGTGGGCGCAGAACCGTCCGCCGATCATTTCGCACGGCTGGCGTCCCGAAACCGGCTTCCTGCGCTTCGACTGGCGCGGCTACAACGAGGCGATGCTCGTCTACATCCTCGCGCTCGGCTCGCCGACGCATCCGATCGAGCCGGACGCGTGGCAGGAGTGGCTGGCGACGTACAAGAACTCGTGGGGCACGTTCAGTGGCCAGGAGTTCCTGTCGTTCGGCCCGATGTTCGGTCACCAGTACTCGCACGTCTGGATCGACTTCCGCGGCATCCAGGACTCCTACATGCGCGAGAAGGGCATCGATTACTTCGAGAACAGCCGGCGCGCCGCGTACGCGCATCGCGAGTATTCGATCCAGAACCCGATGCGCTGGCGCGGTTACGACAGCGAGATCTGGGGCCTGAGCGCGTGTGACGGTCCGGCCGACACCGTGCAGATCTTCAACAACGAGGAGCGCGGCTTCTTCACGTATGCAGCGCGCGGCACGGCGGCGACGCATCTGCTCGACGATGGCACGATTGCGCCGACCGCGGCCATCGGCTCGATCGCGTTCGCGCCCGAGATCGTAATCCCGACGATCCGCGCCTTCCGCGTGCGCTTCGGCGAGAACCTGTATCAGAAGTACGGCTTTCTCGATGCGGTGAACCCGAGCTTCACGTTCGCGAACGTGCCGTTGCGCCATGGGCAGATCGTCGAGAACGTCGGCTGGGTCGACAGCGACTACCTCAGCATCGACCAGGGCCCGATCGTGGCGATGATCGAGAACTATCGCAGCGGGCTCATCTGGAAGCTGATGCAACGTCATCCGCACATCCGTCGTGGCCTGGAGCGAGCGGGCTTCACGGGCGGCTGGCTCGCGCAGCCGCCGCCCCAGCAGCCGAGCTCGTGATCCGATGGTAAGTCGGCGGCAGACAGTGCTCGGCCTTGCCGCGCTCGCAGCGGCTCCACTCGGTTGCACGCGCCGTTCGCACTCAGCCAACGTCGTGCGATTCTGGGCCGTCGGGCGCGAAGGCGAGTACGCAGTCGACCTGCTGCAGGACTTCCTGCGCGAGCGGCCCGACATCCAAGTCGACGTGCAAAAGCTGCCGTGGACCGCTGCGCACGAGAAGCTGTTGACGGCGTACGCAGGTGAGACACTGCCGGACCTGTGCTCGCTCGGCAATACCTGGATTCCGGAATTCACCGCGTTGAGTGCGCTCACGCCGCTCGATCAGCTGGCGAGCGCGTCGCGTGACATTGCGCTGGCCGATTACTTTCCAGGCATCCTCGATTCCAATCGCGTCGAAGGACCTCTCTTCGGCATCCCGTGGTACGTCGATACGAACGTGCTGTACTACCGGCGCGACCTGTTACAGCGTGCCGGCTTTGCTGCGCCACCGACGACGTGGGACGAGTGGCTGCAGATGCTCGGCGCGATCAAGGAGCTGGTCGGCGCCGATCGCTACTCGATCCTGCTGCCGCTCAATGAATTCTGGCCGCTGGTGACGCTCGCTCTGCAACAGCCGGCGGACCTGCTCCGCGACAACGGCCGCTACGGCAATTTCCGCAGCCCGGAGTTCCGCCGCACGCTGGATTTCTACGTGAGCATCTTCCGGCGCGGCTGGGCGCCGAAGATGACCAACACGCAGGTCTCGAACGTCTGGGACGAGTTCGGCCGCGGCATGTTCTCGTTCTACATCTCCGGACCCTGGAACATCGCCGAGTTCAAGAAGCGCATGCCTGCCGATCTGCGCGACGCGTGGATGACTGCGCCGATGCCGGGCCCGAACGGGCCGGGCGTGTCGAGTGCCGGCGGCGCCAGCCTGGTGATCTTCAGCGCTTCGCAGGCGAAACCCGCGACCTGGGCGCTGATGGAATACCTGTCGCGCTCGCCGGTTCAGCAGCGCTTCTACGAGCTCACCGGCAACATGCCGCCGCGCCGCTCGACGTGGCAGTCCTCGACACTCGCATCGTCGCCGTACGCCAAGGCATTCCACGCACAACTCGACCGCGTCCGCTCGCCGCCGAAAGTGCCCGAGTGGGAGCGGATTGCACAAGAGATGCGCCTCGCGGCAGAACGGGCCATACAGGGCGTTGCCACTGTCGATGAGGCGTGCGTCGCGCTCGATCGCAAGACCGACGAGATTCTCGAGAAGCGGCGCTGGATGATGGATCAGGACCGCCACACATGAGACCCCAGCGCGCCGCGTGGTGGTTCGTCGCGCCGGCACTGATCGTGCTCGGTGTGTTCTTTTTCCTGCCGGTGTTGGCGGCGCTGGTCATGAGCCTCACCGATTTCGATCTGTACGCGCTCGACAACTTCGACAATCTGCGCTGGATCGGTTTCGAGAACTACGCACGCCTGCTGCGTGAGCCGCTGTTCTGGAAGGCACTCGGCAACACCTTGTACTTCGTTGCGCTCGGCGTGCCGTTGTCGATCGGTGTATCGCTGGGCGCGGCATTGCTCGTGAATTCCAAAGTGGCGAAGTTCCGCGGCTTGTTCCGCACCGTGTACTTCGCGCCGGTGGTTACGACGCTGGTCGCGGTGGCAGTCGTGTGGCGTTACATCTTTCACACGCGCTACGGATTCCTGAATTACTCGCTCGGGTCGATCGGCATCAATCCCGTCGACTGGATGGGCGACCCGCGCTGGGCGATGCCGGCGATCGTGATCCTCGCCGTGTGGAAGAACTTCGGCTACAACATGATCATCCTGCTGGCGGCGCTGCAGAACATTCCCGACGATTTGTACGAGGCGGCGCGAATCGACGGCGCTTCGGGCTGGCAGCAGTTCCGTCACGTCACGCTGCCCGGAATCGGTCCAGTGCTGTTGCTCGTCAGCATCCTGACGATGACCGGTTACTTCCAATTGTTCGCCGAGCCCTACGTGATGACTGAAGGCGGCCCGCTGCAAGCGACCTACAGCGTGCTGTATTTCATGTTCGAGGAAGGCTTCAAGTGGTGGAGCCTCGGGCGCGCATCGGCGGTTGCGTTCCTCCTGTTCATATTGATGTTCCTCGTCACCATGGTGCAGCTGCGGCTCGGTCGTGAGCGGAGCGGGGTATGACGCGAACGCCGCGCACGCTGCTGGTGAATACGCTGCTGGTCGTCGGCGCGGTGCTCGTTGCATTCCCGCTGCTGTGGATGCTTTCAGTTTCGTTCATGCCTACCGGCGCGGCGAGCACGTATCCGCCGCCGTTGCTGCCGGCAGATCCAACGCTCGACAACTATCGCGAGCTGTTCGCGAAACACGCCGCCGGCCGCTACATGTTCAACAGCGCGCTGGTTGCGACGCTCGCGACGCTGATCTCGCTCGTCTTCAACACGCTGGCGGGTTACGCGTTCGCGAAGCTGCGCTTTCGCTGGCGTGACCGGATCTTTCAGAGCCTGCTCGGCGCGCTGGTGATTCCGAGCCAGGTCGCGATGATTCCGCTGTTCGCGCTGGTCAAAGAGCTGGGGCTGGTGAGCACCTACGGCGGTGTGATCGTGCCGGCGATGGCGAGCGTGTTCGGCATCTTCCTCATCCGCCAGTACACGCTGTCGCTGCCTGACGAGCTGCTGGAAGCGGCGCGCATCGATGGTGCGAGCGAAGCGCGAATCTTCTGGTCGCTGGTCGTGCCGCTGATCCGGCCGATTCTGGTCACGCTCGCTATCCTGACGTTCCTCGCGACCTGGAACGACTTCATGTGGCCGTTGATCGTGCTGACGGACGCGAAGCTGCATACGCTGCCGGTGGCGCTGGCCGGACTGTCACGCGAGCACGTGCAGGACAATGAGTTGATGATGTCGGGCTCGGTGATCACCGTGCTGCCGGTGCTGCTGCTGTTCCTCGGGCTGCAGCGCTACTACATCGCGGGCATCCTCGCCGGCAGCGTGAAGGGATGAGCGTGCGTGCGCCGGCGCTGCTGCTTTTGTTTCTGGGTGTGACTGCAATGAGTGCAGAGCAGCCACCGCAGCTCGAAATCCGCTATCTGGACGAGATGGAGGACATCTCGCCGTGGAAGTCGCTCGCGTCGGACGGTGTCAGCGCGTCGGTGCATTCCGCCAAGGGTGTCGAAGGCAATGCGCTGGTGCTCGAATTCAATCTCGCCAACACGGCCGGCTATGCCGCGGCAACCCGTCAGTTGCCGACGACCCTGCCCGACGATTACGAGATCTCGTTCTGGATGCGTGCCGAGGCCGGGCGCAACAACTTCGAGGTCAAGTTCGTCGATGCCTCGGGCGACAATGTCTGGTGGTTCCGGCGGGCGAACTACCAGTTCTCCGGCGACTGGCAGCAGGTGCGCATCAAGCGCCGGCAAATCGACTTCGCCTGGGGCCCGACGACCGATCGGAAGCTCCGCCAGTTCCAGTCGATCGAGTTCGTGCTCAGCGCGGGCGACGAGGGCGGGCATGGCAGTTTGTGGTTCGATCGGTTGTCGCTGAAGCCGCTGCGGCCGGCTCGTGCCGTTGTGCCACCGACCGCGCGAGCGTCGTCCGAAGCGAGCGGCAGCGAGGCGGCACTCGCGATCGACGGCAAGACGAGCACGATGTGGCGAAGTGCACGCACCGACGGTGCGCCGCAGACACTCGAGATCGACCTGAGAAGCGTGCGCGAGTTCGGCGGTATCGAGATCGACTGGGCGCGCGGACTGCACGCGCCGCGCTATTCGATCGAAACGTCGCTCGACGGCAATCGCTGGCGGAAGGCCCGCACTGTCGACGGGAGCAACGGCGGCCGCGATTCTCATCTGATGCCCGAGTCGGAGGCTCGCTACATCCGGGTGACGATGCCCGATCCCGGCCGCGACGTCGGCATTGCCGAGCTCTACGTCCGCGACCTCGAATTCGGGGCTTCACCCAACGCGTTCATTCGCTCGCTCGCCAAGCAGGGCAAGCGCGGCTGCTATCCACGGCCGTACCTCGACGAGCAGATCTACTGGACGATCGTCGGCGTCGATGGCGACACGGAGGAGGGCATGCTGTCCGAGGACGGCGCGCTCGAAGTCCGCAAGGGCAGCTACTCGATCGAGCCGTTCGTGAGGGCGCGCGGCAGTTGGTTGACGTGGGCCGACGTCGCGATCTCGCATTCGCTTGCAGAGGGCTATCTGCCGATCCCGAGCGTCGAGTGGAAGCATCGCTCGGTCGAGCTCACGACCACTGCGTATGCGAGCGGAGCGCCCGGTAGCGCCACGCTGCATGCGATCTATCGTTTGCGTAATCCGACGCAGAGCCGGCAGCAGGTCACGCTGGCGCTCACGGTGCGGCCGTTCCAGGTCAATTCGCCGGCGCAGTTCCTCAACACCGAAGGCGGCGTGAGCCTGATCAAGGATCTCGCGTTCGAGAACGATCGGGTCAATGTCGATGGACGCCCGGCGGTGTATCCGCGCAGTGCGCCGCGCACATTCCGTGCAGTAACACTCGCCGCGGATACGCCGTGTGACTGGCTGCCGACGAACGTCGGAAGCGCACGCATTCATGACGACAGCGGGTTCGCCTCGGGCGCGCTGCTGTACGACATCCAGCTGCAGCCGGGTCAGACGCAGGAGATCATGCTCGATCTGCCGCAGCACGCGACAGCACCCGATACACGCTCCTCGCTCGACAGCGTCGCGGCTCTTTGGCGCGAGAAGCTCAATCGAGTCGAGCTCACTGTACCAGGCAAGTACAAGGCTCTCGCCGACACGCTGCGGACCTCGCTCGCACACGTGCTGATCAATCGCGATGGTCCGGCGATTCAGCCGGGATCGCGCGCCTACGAGCGTTCGTGGATCCGCGATGGTGCGATGACGTCCGAGATGCTGCTGCGCCTCGGTCACGAAAAAGACGCGAAGGAATTCCTGCAGTGGTACGCGAAGTATCAGTTCGCCAACGGCAAGGTGCCGTGTTGCGTCGATCGGCGCGGTGCGGATCCGGTGCCCGAGAACGACAGCACGGGCGAGTTCCTGTTCCTGATCGACAGCGTGTATCGCTACACGGCTGACACGGAGTTGTTACGAGAGCTTTGGCCCGCGACTGCGAAAGCGGTGGCGTACATGGACAAGCTGCGTCTGTCGGAGCGCACCGAGGCGAACCAGCAGGGCGATCGCAAAGCCTTCTACGGCCTGATGCCGGCCTCGATCAGTCACGAAGGCTATTCGGCCAAGCCGATGCACTCGTATTGGGACGACTTCTGGGCACTGGCCGGTTACGAGTCGGCGATACGCATCGCGCGGGCGCTCGATCAGAAGACCGAGATGCACGCCTTCATCGAGTCGCGCGACCAGTTTCGACGCGACCTGTACGTCTCGCTCGGTGTGGCGATGCGGATGCACAACATCGACTATCTGCCAGGCGCCGCAGAGCTGGGCGACTTCGACGCGACGTCGACGTCGATTGCACTGTCACCCGTCGGCGAACAGCAAATGCTGCCGCCCGAGGCGTTGCTCGCGACCTTCGAGCGTTACTGGAACGATTTCAGCGCGCGCCGCACCGACAAGAGCTGGGATGCCTACACGCCGTACGAGTGGCGCAACCTCGGCACGTTCATCCGCCTGCGCTGGCGCGATCGGGCGCTGGAGCTGATCGATTTTCTGATGAACGACCGGCGGCCGCTCGAATGGAACCAGTGGGCTGAAGTCGTCGGCCGTGAGCCGCGCAAGTCGCGTTTCGTCGGCGACATGCCGCACGGCTGGGTCGCTTCCGATTACGGTCGTTCGCTGCTCGACATGTTCGCGTTCGAGCGACCTGCCGACGAGACGCTCGTGCTGATGGCAGGAGTGCCGAAGGCGTGGACGGAACACGAAGGCTTCTCGATCAAGAATCTGCGCACGCCGTTCGGCCCGCTGAGCTATTCGCTGCGCGTCGAGGACGAGCAGGTCGTGCTCGACGTGGCCGAGATCAAGATGCCGGAGGGCGGGATGGCGGTTGCCTGGCCGGAGGGCGACCAGCCCGCGCAGCAATCGATTCAACGTGGGCAGGGACGCTGGATCGGGACCGAGCTGCGCATCACCAAGTTGCCGTTCACGATCGTGTTCCCGCGCGGCGGAGCGCGCTCTCAATGAGAGGCAGGTTCGTCGAGCGCGGTGCCATTCGACGCGATCACTCGCGAGTAGAAGTTCGCGCTCGCCTTCGGGGTGCGCTTCAAAGATTCGTAGTCGACGTGCACCAGGCCGAAGCGCTTGCTGAATCCGTACGCCCATTCGAAATTGTCGAGCAGCGACCAGGCCATGTAGCCGCGGATGTCGGCGCCCTGTCGAATCGCATCGTGAACCGCGCTCAGATGCTTGCGCAGGTAGTCGACACGCAGGGGATCTTCGAGCACCGCGCCTTCGACGGTGGGCGGGTCGAAGAACGCCGCGCCATTCTCGGTGATATAGACGGGCGGGTTGCCGTAGCGATTCTTGATCCACAGCAGCGTGTCTGTGAGTCCCTGCGGAAAGACCTCCCAGCCGGTTTCGGTGTGCGTGCGATTCTTCTGTCGCACGGACGCAGTCCGCAGCGGCCACGCGTTGGGATCGGCTCGCACGACACTGCGGGTGTAGTAGTTGACGCCGATGTAATCGAGCGGCTGGTGGATCGTCGCGAGATCGCTCGCGGAAATCGCCGGCCATGCCTGCCCGAAGATCACGGGCAGCTCCTCGGGATACGTGCCGCGCAACGCCGGTTCGAGGAACTGGCGATTCATGTACGCGTCGGCGCGACGCGTCGCGGCGTGGTCGGCTTCATCATCCGAAGCCGGATACTTCGGCTCGATGTTGACGACCAGACCGATCTGATGGCGTCCGCTCGCGCGATAAGCCTGCACTCCCATGCCGTGCGCCAGCAGCAGATGGTGCGCGGCGCGCGTCGCTTCGTACGCGCTGCGGTGACCGGGCGCGTGGATGCCGAGGAGGTAGCCGTCGTTCATCGCGACCCACGGCTCGTTCAATGTTGTCCAGTACGGAATACGATCGTCGAGCTTGCGAAACACGACGTCGGCGTATTCGGCGAACCAGTTCGCGATATCAGGATTGAGCCAACCGCCGCGATCGTCGAGTGCAGCCGGCAGGTCCCAGTGATAGAGGGTCGCCATCGGCTGGATGCCACGTGCAAGCAGGCTGTCGACGAGTCGCTCGTAGAAGCCGAGGCCGGCCGGATTGATGCGGCCTGTGCCCTGCGGCAGCACGCGACTCCACGAAATGCTGAAGCGGTAAGCGCGCAGCCCAAGCGAATGCATCAAGTCGACATCGCTCTGGAAGCGCCGATAATGGTCGCAGGCGACGTCGCCGGTATCGCCGTCGGCAATGCGGCCGGGCGTGTGCACGAATCGATGCCAGATACTGGGCCCGGCGCCGTCCGCGAGCGGGGAGCCTTCGATCTGGTACGCAGACGTGGCGCAGCCCCACAAGAAGCGCTCTGGAAAGCGCGTAGCAGAAGCATTCGTACTCATGTGCGAGAGTCTATATGAGTGACGCGCCGTGGCTGAAGTAACGCTGCGCTCGGTACGTAAGGTCTACCCGAATGGGCATGTCGCGATCGACGATGCTTCGTTCGGCATTCGCGACGGTGAATTGCTGGTGCTGGTCGGTCCATCGGGCTGCGGCAAGAGCACGCTGCTGCGGCTGATCGCGGGCCTGGAGGAGGCGAGCTCGGGCTCGATCCTGATCGGCGAGCGCGACGTCACGCGGCTCGAGCCGCGCGACCGCGACATCGCGATGGTGTTTCAGAGCTACGCCCTGTATCCGCACATGACTGTGGCGCGCAATCTCGGGTTCGGGCTCGAGCTGCGCGGTCACGAGCCTGCGGACATCGCGACGCGTGTCAAGCAGGCGGCGGAGACATTGGAGCTCACGCAGTTCTTGGACCGACTGCCGCGACAGCTTTCTGGCGGCCAGCGTCAACGCGTCGCACTCGGCCGCGCCCTCGTGCGACATCCGCAGGTGTTCCTGCTCGATGAGCCTTTGTCGAACCTCGATGCGAAGCTGCGCGCTTCGACGCGCGCGGAGATCGCGCGGCTGCATCGCACGCTCGGTACCACGATGATCTATGTCACGCACGACCAGGTGGAGGCGATGACGCTCGGGCAACGCATCGTCGTGCTGGACAAGGGAGTGATCCAGCAGATCGACGCGCCGATGCAGATCTACGAGCGGCCGGTGAATCTGTTCGTCGCGGGCTTCCTCGGCAATCCGGCGATGAATTTCTTCCGCGGCCGGTTGCGCGACGGCGTGCTCGAAGGCGACGGCGTGCAACTGCATCTGCCGAACGTGCAGGCACAGGCAGGGCAGGAGATCGTCGCGGGCGTTCGGCCCGAGGATCTGCACGTCGTGGCAGGCACCGCGGCCTCGGGCGACAGCCTCGCCGGCACGGTCGACCTGATCGAATCCGTCGGCAGCGAAGCGTTCATTCATGTGACCAGCGGCAGTTGGAAGGCGATCGCCCGCTCGACGCCACATAATCTGCCGGCACTCGGCGCACGCATCGCGCTACAGCCTGCGCCGGACCGGATTCATTTCTTCGAAGCACAGACCGGCAAGCGACTGGAGCAGTGACCGGGTGGTTTGACTCCTGCATGCGTCCACAGTAGAAAGCCGACAACGAATAAAAGACGCACAACGCGTCGGCACGGATCGGGGAGCATCCATGGAATTCCACTGCGGGTCGCGCAGCCGATGTGCTGTCGGTGCGCTGCTGGTTGCAGCCACATTATTGTCAGCGTGCGGCGGTGGTGGTGGCGGCGGCAGCAGCAGCGGCAACAATGGCGGCAACAATGGCGGCGGCTCCGGCAATCCTGCCCCCGGACTGCCCTATACCGGCATCGCGACTGCCGCAACGCTGACGTCGGCAAACACGCCCACCATCGCGGGCGCGCTCCTGTACGAGCTTGGCCTCGCGAGCGGAGATCGTCCGCTGCCTGCGCAAGTCAGTGCGCCGGGGCTGCGATTCCCAGACCCAGCTCGCACCGTGGGCAAGGCGAAGGCTCGACAGTCCAAGACTGCATTCTTCCGCAAGCCTGTCACCACCGAGAATTGCAGCGAAGGCGGCACGGTCCGCATCGACGACCAGACGAATGCGAATGGCACCGGCACGCTGATTCTGACGTTCACTGCTTGCATCGAGGACGGCACGCGCAGTGACGGCGTGCAGCGTGTGGTGATCGCCGCGTACGATCTGGCGCGGGACGAGCCGACCGACTTCACCATCACTTTCCAAGGCTACTCGGAGACCACCGGCAACTTCGGTCTGGATATCGACGGCACGGTGCATGCGGTGTTCGGAATTACGAGCACTACGACCTATGACGCGGTGACGCGCTATCGCCCGGAAGGCGTGCAACATCGAATGCAGAATCTGGTCGTGCAGGACCGCGCGATTTCGCCGGGCAACGTTCAGGTGACGATCCAGGGACGATTTTTTCACTCGGCGCACGGCTACGTGGACGTCGAGACCATCGAGCCGCTGAGCATTGCGAACGCGCTGTTCCCAGGCGCAGGAGCACTGCGACTGCGCAGTTCCGGCGCTGCACGCGGGGACCTGCGCTTCACAGCAGTGGATCAATTCACGCTCTCGCTGGATGAGAACGGCGACGGTGCGCCTGAGCGCGAGCTGCGCGCCTTCGGTCTTGCGGGCTTGCGGATGACGAATCACCTGCCGGCCGCAAACGCCGGTCCCGATGCCACGATCATCCAAGGCCAGACCGTGACACTGCGAGGCACTGGATCGGATTGGGAAGGGACGGCACTGACCTACCAGTGGTGGTTGGAGGGTGCGCCGTCAGGCGGTGGATTTGTCATCGGCTCGGGCCCGGAGACCACTTTCAGGCCGTTGGTCCCCGGGACCTACGTGATTCACCTCAGAGTGAATGACGGGCAGCCCGGGTTACTGTCTATCGACCCCATGTTCCTGACCGTTTTGGACAACGCGAGCCCGGTTGCACGCGCAGGCGCCGATGTCACCACGGTGGAGCGCGCCACCGTCGTGCTGGATGGTGGTGCGAGCACCGACGCTGAGAACGACGCGTTGGTCTACACCTGGACACTACTTGCACAACCGGCCGCTGGTGCCGCGCCCGCCTCGGGCCAGGGACGTACTTTCAGTTTCGCGCCGGGCCTGCGCGGCAACTACCGGTATCGGCTGACGGTCGCCGACGAGTTCGGTGCTGCAGAGGACACTGTCGACGTCTTCGCGGACGGATTGGTTGGGTTCGCCTTCAGCAGCGCCGTCATCGTCGACCCGACCACGCCGCCGGAGTTCATCACCCGAACGGTGCCGCTCAACACCAGCTCGCATTATTCCGGCCCACCGGTGCCGCTGACGGTTTCGACTGACGTGCCGTGGCTCGACGTCGTTTCCGCGTCTGCCACGACAGGTTCCAACGCGACGGTAGTCGTCACTATCGATACCGCCGAGCTTGCGTCGATGGAAAACGGCAGCCATGTAGGCACGCTGACGGTGACACCCACCGGCTATGCGCCGCGCAGCGATCAATTGTTGTTGACGCGGTCGCTACCGAAGATCGAGCACATCGCGCCGTACGTCGTCTACCCCGGTCAAGCAACGCCCGTGATCAT
>Ga0075430_100001864_pt1 | contig 17240 bp, 12 predicted proteins | sample RhiMetdeltSRZDD4_FD_75294 | JGI IMG/M metagenome (GOLD analysis project Ga0075430, IMG submission 75294) | Populus rhizosphere microbial communities from Tennessee, USA - Rhizosphere MetaG P. deltoides SRZDD4 | ecosystem: Host-associated > Plants > Roots > Rhizosphere > Soil | place: USA... | reverse complement strand
CGTGGTCCGTGTCCCGTCGTGGGAGTTGGGTTAAAGCGCAGGGTCTAGACGAAACGCGTGAGCGTGACGTCGAGGACGCGGGACTGGCGCGGGCCGCGGTGCCACTGCACCAGGATGGGGCTCTGGTAGGTGCCTTCGACGATCTCGCCGCAGCCGGATGCGGCGCGGTCCGAGACCAGCAGGCTGACAGCGCGCTTCATGCGCAGGAAGCGGGCGGCGGGCATCGCAATCGCGCGCGACAGCACGCTTTCCACCATCGATTCCTGCAGCCCCAGCGCGTCGACGAATCGGTTGAACACGCGGACGAGGTCGTACTTCGCGTAGTCCAGCGTCTTCGCCGGGATCGCGCGCGGGTTGCCGAGGATGTGCCCGGCCTTCTCCGCCATGAATCGCAGCGGGTCCCGCAGCACTTCCGACAAATCGTGGCGCATCAGCAGCGTTTCGTATTCGTTGACGGTCAGGCCCGCATGTCGCTCCCCGGATGCCAGGGCCAGTCGAATGCGTCCCTTCGCGACGCCATGCTGCGCGACCAGATCGCGGCACTGATCGTAGATGCCCAGATGCGGGTTCTTGAGGTTGATCGAGTCCACGGCGTGGCCGGACACGGGCACCACGATGCGCGCGTGGGCAACCGCCTCCTCGTGTGAATACCCGATGACGCTGGTGAGCCTGCGGCGTGGGCGCCCGGCATGGACGCCGTCGAGGTCGATGAAGCAGACCGGGTCGGCGGGCCGGTTTCTGTATGACACGCAGGTCCGCAGCGCGCCGGCCATGAACGCCAGGTGCGAATCGGCGTTCTGCGGCTCCTCGGGCTTCTGCTCCTCGCTCAGCTCCGTCCGGCGTTCCAGCTTGTCGTGCTCGTATCCGGCCCCTTCCGGGAACATGGTCCGGAACAGGTCGATGTACGGCATGACCCCGGCGCGGCTCTGGTGCAGCCGCGTGGCGACGCCGGGATCGAGATAGCCTGCAGTTGTGTGAAACGAACAGCACAAGGCCCGCGGGTAGCCGTTCAGGGTCTCGCCGTGGAGAGCTGACACGTGACGGCGGACGTCGATGACGTCGACGCGCGAGCGCGGGGTTAACTCGAGGCTGAACTCGACGGGCGCTAAGGACATTAACTGACCACGACCAGGCGCCAGGGCAGCCGGTCGTCACAAGCCGTTCAACAGGATAGCACGGGTCGACTTTGCAATGCAAAGCCACAATCGCCCCGCTCACCGCCCCCGCCCCAACGTCAGCAGAGGACCCGGATGACGTCCGACCGGGTGATGATGAACGTCTTTTCGGTCTTGAAGTCGCGGACCAATACGGCAGGATTGACGGGCGTAATCATGGTTGCCAGCAGCTCCACCGGCGTCGAGATGTCCACGAATGGGAAGGCCGGCTGCATGATGGCCTCGACCGGGCCGCCCTTGACCTCCGGGTCGCGCACCAGCTCCGAGTAGAGGTGCGACTCGTTCAGCGAGCCCACGAGGCGCTTGTCTCGCGTGATGGAGACCTGCGAGAAATCGTGCTCGCTCATGAACTTGACGGCCGCCGCCACCGGCTCGCTGCCCTCGATGGCCAGCAACTCGCCGGAGAGACCCGATGCCACCAGATCCCGGGCCGTCATGCCTGTCTTTTCGAGGAAGCCCTTCTCGCGCATCCAGTCGTCGTTGAACATCTTCCCCAGATAGCGCGAGCCGTGATCGTGGAAGATCACGACGACCACGTCGTGCTCCTTGAACTGGTCCTTCAACTGGACCAGGCCGGCCATCGCGGACCCCGCCGAATTGCCGGCGAAGATCCCTTCCTCCCGCGCGATGCGCCGCGTCATCAGGGCGGCGTCCTTGTCCGTGACCTTCTCGAAATGGTCGATCACGCTGAAGTCGACGTTCTTCGGCAGGAAATCCTCGCCGATGCCCTCGGTGATGTACGGATAGATCTCGTTCTTGTCGAAAACCCCGGTTTCCTTGTACTTCTTGAACACCGACCCGTACGTATCGATGCCCCAGACCTTGATCTTCGGATTTCGCTCCTTCAGGAACCGGCCGACGCCGCTGATCGTCCCGCCGGTGCCGACGCCGACGACCAGGTGCGTGACGGTCCCGTCGGTCTGATCCCAGATCTCAGGACCGGTCTGTTCGTAGTGAGCCGCCGAGTTCGACAGGTTGTCGTACTGGTTGGCCTTCCACGAGTTCGGCACGTCCTTTTCAAGCCGCGACGACACTGAATAGTAGGACCGCGGATCTTCAGGGTCGACGTTGGTCGGGCACACGATCACTTCCGCGCCGAAGGCCTTCAGCGCGTCGACCTTTTCCTTCGACTGTTTGTCGGTCGTGGTGAAAATGCACTTGTAGCCTTTGACGACGGCGGCGATGGCCAGGCCCATTCCGGTGTTGCCTGACGTGCCTTCGATGATCGTACCGCCCGGTTTCAGCAACCCCTTCCGCTCGGCATCTTCGATCATCCGCACGGCCATGCGGTCCTTGATGGAATTGCCGGGATTGAAGGTCTCGATCTTCGCAAGGACGGTCGCCTTCACGAGTCCTGTGGTGATGCGGTTGATGCGCACCATCGGCGTGTCGCCGATCGCGTCGAGAATGTTGTTGCAGATTTTCTTCGCAGCGATAGTGCTCATAGCTTGACGATCGTAGCATGCCGTCTATTCCCGGCTTACGCTTGCGAAACACCGGCTGACGGCTGATTGAACGAGCACGACGCGGTGATCGTCAGCATCGCCGTGAGCACGTTCCCGGTGGGACCCGCGCAGAGTAAGCTACTCATGTGCTTGGGGGAAGTGAGTGAGTCCATCACGTCAACTGATGCGTTTTGCGGCTGCGCTACTCATCCTTTCGCCTGTTTTGGTGGCAGCCTATTCACAGTCGTTGGCTCCGAACGATCAGGCGGAAGCGCGCGCGATCGCCTACCTCGCACGCGAGGTGCCACGGTGGCGGCAGGAAAACGCCTGCTACTCGTGTCACAACAACGGCGACGCGGCTCGCGCGCTGATCGCCGGACTCCAGCGCCGGCACGACGTGCGCCCGGCAATCGACGACACGCTGGCGTGGCTGGCCGATCCCGCCCGGTGGGATTCCAACGCTGGCGGCAAGGGTGGTAACGACGACAAGCGGCTGGCGCGTATTCAGTTTGCCAGCGCCACGGTCGCGGCCTCCACCGCCGCGCTCGTCCCGCAGCCCGCTCTCGACGCCGCAGGCGCCATCGTCGCCAAAGACCAGAGAGACGACGGGTCGTGGCGGCTCGACTCCTCCACCAGCCTGGGATCTCCAGCGACTTACGGAACCCCGCTGGCCACCGCGTTCGCGTTGCGGATCCTCTCGCAATCGCGCGCGGCATCACGGATGGAGGCGATCGCCCGAGGCAACGCGTGGCTCCGGACCGTCGAGCCCAACAACGTTCCCGATGCCGTCGCAATCGTTCTGGGGCTGGGGACCTCGAGAGACGATCGCGATCGTCAACGGCTGGCCCTCGATTTTCTCAGGCGCGCGCAGAGCCGTGATGGCGGCTGGGGCGCCTATGCGACCACCGCTTCAGAGCCGTTCGATACGGCGATTGCGATGCTTGCGCTGCACGAGGTCGCGAGAACCTCGACCGCCGACAGCGCACCCTATTCGTCTTCGGAGCTCCAGGCATCCATCGCCCGCGGCCGTGAGTTTCTGATCCGCGATCAATTGCCCGATGGCAGCTGGCCCGAGACGACAAGGCCCGCGCGGCAGGAAAGTTACGCGCAACGGATCTCGACGACGGCGTGGGCGGCTCTGGCGTTGATGCAGAGGTAGGCAACTGCGCTATCGTTTCACCTCGACTTGGAACGGCAGCTGGTGCCGCTCCGGCTCCGCGTTCTTGTCGACGCGCTCGAAGTTGTCGACTTCAAAGGCACGTCCGATGCGGTTGCCGGCGAGGTCCTCCAGAAACGACAGCACGACGAGCTGATGCTCACCCGCCTGCCATGGCTCGCGCGGTGTAAAGGTCCAGCGCGTCTCGCCGTTCTCGATGCGCACATCACCGTCCAGGCTGACCCCGTCACGCGAAACGCCCACTGCGCGCATCAGCAACCCGTGATCGAGCGGCTCGGGGAACGTCACCGTCAGCGGCGACGCCGAGCCGGCCGCTGGCGGCTCGATGCGCCAGTTCGTTGTGGCGAGTGGACGTTCGTCTGCAGGGCCTACCAGGAACTGCCGCCTGAACTCTGACTTCAACGGCACACCCCGCCCGTCGCGCCACTCTTGAGACACGACGAGGGTGTAGCGTCGTCCGGGTTCGAGCGCGCGGCCCATCTGCTGGTTTGGCAGGATGCCTCGCTTCACCCGGCCGGGATCGAAGAAGACCGTGTAGCGTGTGTGGTCGCCATTGAAGAATTCCGCCTCGAGCGGCAGAAACGGATCCACAACCTCCTTGCCGCTTTCGTCGATCAGACGAATGTAGTCGAGCCCGCTCCGGTTGCCCATCGGGGCGGAGAACTGGATGTACATCCGCAGCTGGTTCTGGGGAATCACTTCAACGCTCGGATACACCCGGTCAACGACCGTCGAGGGCACCTTGGTCTCTGCCGGTAGGCTGACGACCGCCGTGACTGCCGCTGGCCCGTTCGCTGCCGCCCCCGGCAATTGCGACGGATCGAAGGCCACGGTGTATTCCCTTCCAGCGTCGAGCGGGAACATCGGGGTGAACCGGATCGCCTTGCCTGCAACTGCATAAGTGCCGGCGACCGGCGGCATGTCTGCGGCGCCGTTGCCTGCAGCCTTGACGGTCACGCGCAGCAAGCGCGTCCACTGCTCCGCCGTCGGCACCGATTGCGCAAGCGTGTCGAGTTGTCTGCTGGAAAGGCCCGTCACATCGATGACGGGGATGGGCGTGTCCGTTCGGAGCACGATCTGCGGCGCGCTGGCGGCGCCGGACGAGCACGCCGCGGCAAACGACGTCAGAACGAAAACAGCGGCGATCTTCAGCAATGGCCTTGGCAGGTCGCCGACGGCAAGCCACGACGATCACGACGGCCGCGACTTTCGCGACGTCAGTAATTTATGGCGTCGTGTCGTCGTGGCCGTCGCGATCGTTCCAGACAGCGTCAGGTGTTCCTGAGTTGTCGAAGCAAAACGATGCGACCGGGCTCCGATCTTTCTTTCGAGTTGAAACCGTCTTTGGCTTCAGCCTACGGAAGCGGCACGGTCTCCAGGTTCAGCGTGCCGCCGTCGCCGCGCGCCAGCACGATCGTATGGGTGTCGTTGAGCAGGTCGAGCTGTTCGATCCCCTTCATGCTGGTGACCGGCTCGAACCCGACGCCGCTCGTCTCCGCCTCCACCCGCGCGGTGATGCCCTGCGCCGCCGCAAACGAAGCGGTGGGGATCTTCATCACGCCGCGCGAGTTGTTCGCCATCAGCAGGTAATCCTGTCCACCCTTCTTGTAGACGATCATGTCGAGCGGGCGGTTGCGGTTCCCCAACTCCGCGATCGTCGTGCCGGTCACCTTCGCGCCTGGCTTCAGGCTGGCCAGCGGGAACTTCACGAGCGGCGTGCAGAGATACCCGGCGATCAGATGCTGGGTGTTGTCGATCTTGTACGGCACGAACGTGTACACGGGCGAGCGGGTCTCGAGCGCGCCGTGATTGCCGTGGTAGATCTCGACGCTCGTGCCGTTGTCGACGCCGCTGAACGGGTACGACACCGCGCGGAGCTTCGACGAGAACTCCTCGTTGGACAGCCCGGCCACGAGCAGCTTGCCGTCGATGAAGGCCATGTCCGTGATCGAATCGGCGCGCGGATTCCGTCGCGCGGCCGGGCTCGCAGCCGGCGCATTCGGCAGTTCCGCCCGCGAGTACTTCAGATCGTCGGTCTTGACGATTTCGATCGCTCCGGCGCCGTCGACCCGCAGGAGGGCCGGCTTGGCGTCGGCGCCCTGGCCGCGCATGACGGAAAGATACGCGTTACGCGTCTTTGGATGCACCGCCAGGTCGGTGACCTGGATTTCGCGTGCCTCGGTGCCGAGCATCGCCGCGATCTTCTGATCGATCGCCGGAATGTTCTTCGCACCCGGAGCGCCGCCGGTGGCGCGGGCGCCCAGGTCGATGGCGAAGATCGCCGCGGACTGCGTGTCGGCGGCGAACAGGGTCCCGTCAGGCGCAAAAGTCAACGGCCCGATCGACTGCAAAGCCGGACCCGAACCCTGGGTCGACGCCTGCGGCTGCTGCCCGGCGTTGGTGGGCACGTGCGATCCGACGCGATACATCAGCGCCAGGACGGCAACGACGAACACCGCCACTCTGAAACCAGTCCTCTTCATGAACACTCCTCCAATTCGCTGCCTACAGCTTTCCGAGTGTTTATTCTTTGATCCCGCCGGGAAGTCAAGTTCAAAAGGGCACGACGGTCCGGAACCAGGTCTGTTGGTTTCGCGTCGTATTCGGATGAAACTTAGTAAACACTTACTTCGCATCCGACGTCATTGAAATCATGCAGCAATCGCCCTCGCAGGCGGCCAGCCAACTCGACCGTCCCCGCAACCGGCGCGCTCGCCGTCCGGCTGCCGGCGGTCACACCGTCCGCCCCCCGCGTCTGACGATGACGGCGCGCCGTCAGCAGCTCATCGATGCCGGGCTTCGCGTCTTCGCGGAGCGCGGGTTTCGCGGCGCCACCACGCGGGAGATAGCGGCCGCCGCCGGGGTGACCGAGGCGGTCATCTTTCAGCATTTTCCCGACAAAGACAGCCTTTACGCTGCCATCCTCGAACAGAAGGCCGGCGAACCGCAGGCCGAACAGTGGCTGACCGAGCTCGAGGCGCGCTCGGCGGCGAACGACGACGAGGGCGTGATCCGCACGCTGTATACGCGGATCCTCGGACAGCACGAGAAGGATCCGTACTTTCTGCGCCTGATGGTGTACTCGGCGCTCGAGGAGCATCCGCTCGCCCGGCGCCTGAACGGCCAGAGCACGCGCCTCTACCAGTTCCTCGATCGTTTCATCCGCGACCGGCAGCGTAACGGACACTTTCGAATGGCGCCGACGGCGGTGCTCGTGCGCGCGGTGCTCGCCCTGCCGATTTACTACGTTTTCCAGAGACGCCTCCTGCAGACACCCTGGCCGGCGGCCTCCCCCGATGATCTGATCGAAACCGGCGTGCACTGGACGCTCGCGGGGCTCAAGGGTGCTCCGGTGGCACAGGAGGGGCGTTCGTGAAGCACCTGACTCTGCTCGCCGTGATCGCGCTCGCGGCGAGCGCGTGCAGCCGCGGCGAAACCATGGAACAGCGCCCCGAGGAGCGTTCGACCATCTCGGTCCGCGTCGCGCCCGTGCAGGGTGTCGACGAGCCCGTCACCATCGAGGCCACCGGAAGCTTCGAGGCCGACGAGTCCTCGGACGTTGCACCCGAAGCATCGGGCCGCGTCGTCGCGACGCCTGTCGACGTCGGCCAGTACGTGCGCCAGGGCGCATTGCTGGTTCGTCTGCAGGGCGTGGATGCCGGCCTGCGTCTCGACGAAGCACGGGCCGCGGTCACGCGTGCAGAGGCGACGGTCAAACTCGCAGAATCGCAAGACTCGCTCGCGCAGACAACGGCGCAGCGGTATGCGGCGCTGCTCGCCAGTGGCGATGTCTCGCGGACCGTAGCCGACCAGGCGCGAACTGAAGCCGAGACGTCAGTACAGAACGTCAACACCGTGCGCGCCTCGCTGGCTCAGGCCCGCGCCCAGCTCGCACTCGCCGAAAAGGCGGTAGCTGACGTGGTGGTCACGGCTCCGTTCGACGGCTATATCAGCGACCGGAAGGTTTCGCTCGGTGAGTACGTGCAGCCGTCGACTGCGGTCGTCACCCTGCTGAAGATCAATCCGGTACGGCTGCGGCTGACCATACCCGGCGTCCAGGCCGGACAGATCGCAATCGGCCAGAAAGTAATCGCCAGGGTGGATGCATTCCAGGGCCGATCGTTTTCAGGTCTGATCACGGCAATCAATCCGGCGATCTCGGCGGAGTCCCGGTCCTTCATCGTCGAGGCGCGCGTCCCGAATCCGGAAGCGGTCCTGAAACCCGGGATGTTCGCCGTGGCTACGGTGGACCAGGGACGAACGCAGCGGAGCATGCTCGTGCCCCGCCGCGCGGTGATCGAAGACACCAACACGAATTCCTATCGGGTCTACGTCATCGACAAGGACAACCGGGCGCGACTCCGGGTCGTGCAGCTCGCTGCGCGCCAGCAGGGTGACACGATGCGGATCGTGTCGGGCATCGAAGAGGGCGATCGCGTCGCGACCACGAACCTGGCGGATTTGTACGACGGTGTCGAAGTTGCCATCGATACGAGCGCTCCGGCCGATTCCAAGGACTAATCATGCAGAAGCTGGCTGAAATCTGCGTCAGACGCCCGGTCTTCGCCACGATGTTGATCGCGGCCATCACCGTCATCGGCGGCGTGTCGTTCTTCACGCTGGGCGTTGACCGTTATCCGCGCGTCGAGACGCCCGTGGTGTCGGTCACCACGATGAATCCGGGTGCAACGCCGGAGAGCGTCGAGGCGGAGATCACGGACCGCATCGAGGCGGCGGTCAATACCGTCGCCGGCATCGACGAGTTGCGGTCGACGTCGAGCGAGGGTCGGTCGAGCGTGACGATCACCTTCGACCTGTCGAAGAACCCGGATATCGCCGCGCAGGAGGTCAGGGCCAAGGTCGATCCGGTCATCCGCGATCTTCCCGAGACCGCGCAGCCGCCGGTCGTGCAGAAACAGGATCCCGACTCGATGCCGGTGGTCATGTTCGCGGTCTCGGCGCCGATGACGGCGGTCGAGCTCACCACGTACGTCGAGCAGAACATCCAGAAGCGGATCGAATCGGTCAACGGCGTCGGTGAGGTGTTCCTGTGGGGCTCGCGTCGCCGCGAGATTCAGGTCCGGATCGATCCGGACCGCCTGAACGCGTACGGCCTGTCGACGACCGACGTGGCCAATGCGCTGCGCTCGCAGAACCTCGAACTGCCCGGCGGCAGGCTCGAACAGGGCGCGCGCGAGCTGTCCGTCCGCACGGTCGGACGCCTCAGCAGGCCTCAGGACTTCGAGGATCTGGTCATCGCCACGCGCGCAAACTCCGCGATTCGCATTCGCGACGTCGGCGTCGTGCAGGACACCGGTGCCGACCCGGTTTCCGTATCCATGTTGAACGGACGGTCCGCGGTCAGCGTCGCCGTACGCAAACAGAGCGGCGTGAACACCGTCGCGCTCGCAGACGCCGTCAAGGCGCGCATGGAGGAAATCAACAAGACGCTGCCGCCGAATTTCTATGTCAGGCTCGTTCGCGACGACTCCGAGTTCATCAAAGCCTCGCTCGAAGCCATCGAGGAGCACCTCGTGCTCGGCGGCATTCTGGCCGCGGTCATCGTCTTGATCTTCCTCAAGAACTTCCGCTCGACGCTGATCGCCGCGGTCGCGATACCCACGTCGATCATCGGCGCGTTTTCAGTCATGGCAGTTCTCGGATTCACGCTGAACCAGATGACCATGCTCGCCCTCACGCTTATGGTTGGGATCGTCATCGACGACGCCATCGTCGTGCTCGAGAACATCTACCGGCACGTGGAGGAGAAGGGCATGTCCCCCTTCCAGGCGGCCATCGCCGGCACGCGGGAAATTGGCCTGGCGGTCATGGCGACCACGATGTCGCTGCTGGCAGTCTTCCTCCCGGTCGGCTTCCTCGGTGGCATCGTCGGCCGATTCATGTCGTCGTTCGGCCTGACCGCGGCCGCAGCAATCGCCATCAGCTTGCTCGTCTCATTCACGCTGACACCGATGCTCGCCGCACGCTGGATCAAGCCCCCGGCCGAGGGGGACCGCGCCGACGAGTCGCGCCGGGGGTTCTACCGCCACATCGACACCGCGTACACGCGTCTCCTCGTGTGGTCCATGCACCACCGCTGGGTCATCGTGGCGACGTGCGCGATCGTCATCGCGTCGATCTACCCGCTCTACCGGATGTCGGGCGTCAACTTCACGCCCAATGAAGACGAGTCCCGCTTCCAGATCTCCGCTCGGCTGCCGATCGGGTCGAGTCTGGCGGCGACGCAATCGCTCGTCGACCGCTTGTCACGTGACATCCGCGCGCAGATTCCCGGCGTGACCGATGTGCAGGCAACGGCCGGTGGAAACAGCTTCCGCGGTGGCGGCTCCAACAGCGGTAATCTCTGGGTCAGGTTGAAGCCGATCGACGAGCGCGAGCACTCGCAGCAGGAGTTGATCACGCGGACGCGCACGCTGATGACGCCATATCGCCAGTCGGCCGTGATCTCGGTGCAGGGCATGGGCGGCTTGTCGTTCGCCGGCGGACGTGGTTCGGCGATTCAGTATTCGCTGGTCGGGCCGGATCTCAAGAAGCTGGATGATTACACTGCCCGTGCGCTCGAGCTGATGGGAAAGAGCCCGGCGCTCGTCGACGTGGACCGGAGCTACGAGCCGGGGCTGCCCGAGTTGCGGATTGACATCGATCGGAAGCGTGCCGCCGATCTGGACGTGCGCGTGCAGGACATTTCGCAGACCGTCAACGCGCTGATCGCCGGCCAGGAAGTGACCACGTTCAACGCCGCCAGCGATCAATACGACGTGGTCTTGAAAGCACAGGACTCGTTCAGGCGGACACCCGATTCCATCGCGTCCGCCACCGTGCGCGCCGGTAAGGAGCTCGTCCAGCTGCGCAACCTTGTCACGTTCGACGAGGGATCGGGACCGGCTTCAATCGATCGTCTGAACCGCCAGCGCCAGATCACCATCTCGGCGAACCCGGCGCCTGGAATCGCGCAGGCGGAAGGACAGGCCGCACTCGAAGCGGCGTTCGCCCAGCTCGACATGGAACCCGGCTACAACCTCGTCACGAGCGGCCAGTCACGTGAACTGGGCCGCGCTGCGTACTACTTCGGCGTCGCCTTCGCGCTGTCGTTCATCTTCATGTACATGGTGCTCGCGGCGCAGTTCGAGTCGTTCATTCATCCGATCACCATCCTGCTGACCCTACCGCTGGCCGTGCCGTTTGGATTGTTCTCGGCATTGCTCTTCCGGCAGCAATTGAACATCTACTCGGCGCTCGGCGTGCTGCTGTTGTTCGGCATCGTCAAGAAGAACGCCATTCTCCAGATCGATCACACGCTGGGCCTTCGCGCCAAGGGTCTCGAACGCGATCATGCGATCATCCAGGCGAACCGCGACCGGCTTCGGCCGATCCTGATGACGACGCTCGCGCTCGTCGCGGGGATGATGCCGCTCTGCATCGGCTCCGGCCCCGGGGCTGAGACCAACCGGTCGATCGGCTTGCTGGTCGCCGGCGGTCAGAGCTTCTGCCTGCTGCTGACCCTCCTGGCCGTCCCGGTCTTCTACTCGCTGTTCGACGATGCGGCGTCATCACCGGCGTGGGAACGGATTGGAGGGCGGTGGAGCGCAGTCGGACATGCCGTGCGGCGCGTGACCGGTCGATGGCAGACCGCGCGTCATGGAGTCGTCCGGCCAGGGAGCGATCGATGAGACGGCTGACGACCGGATTGATGGTTGCGTGTGTGTGCGCCGGAGCGACAGGCGGTACGACGATGGTCGTCGCCGCGCAGCAACAGCAGCAGCAGCAGGAAGGCTCCAAGGTTGTGCTGGCGCCGCGGGTCGGCGTTGCCGGCAGCGCACCTCTATCGCTCTCGCTCGACGACGTCGTGCGCATGACGCTCGAGCAGAACAACGACGTCAGCATCGCCAGGCTCGATGCCGACATCGCGAAACAGGACGTGTACGCAGCCGAAGGCGTCTTCGACCCACGGCTGGCTCCATTTCTGACGTTCGGGCGCACCGTCTCCGCCAATACGTCAGCGGTCGGCGGGGCCACGCAGGGCCGCCTCGAACAGGATCAGTTCGCCGGATCGGTTGGGCTGGATGGACGCACGCCTTGGGCCGGTGGACGGTACACCGTCGATTTCTCGTCGTCTCGCCTGGAAACCAGCAACCAGTTCGCCCGCCTGAACCCGCAGTTCCCATCGGCGCTGAGCGCCACGTACATTCAGCCGCTGGCACGCGGCCGGACGATCGACGCCGAACGGCGCCAGATTCAGCTCGCGCGCAAGTCCGTGGATCTGACCGGCAACCAGCTCACGCAGGTGATCATGGACCAGCTCACCCTGGTCGAGCAGGCGTACTGGGACCTCGCTTTCGCCGTTCGCAACCTCGAGGTGCAGGTCGACGCGCTGTCGCAGGCACAGAGTCAGGTCGCCAGCAACGAGCGGCAGGTGAAAGAAGGCACGCTGGCACCAATCGACGTGGTCGAGGCGCAAACGCAGGTCGCCAGGTTCAGGCTAACCGTCGCGTCGGCGCAACAGGCGCTGACCGAGGCGGAGAACCGCCTGAAGAGTCTCGTGCTCGCCGGCAGACAGGCCGACGAGTGGAACAAGCCGATCATCCCGATCGAAGCCACCGACAGGCCGACGCCGTCGCTCTCGCTCGACGAGGCCGTCAAGCTGGCGCTGAGCCGGCGGCCGGAGCTCGCGTCGCTCGACACCACACGGGCGCAGAACGAGATCGATCGCGAGTACTTCCAGAATCAGGCGCGGCCGCAGATGGATCTCGTCGGCGCCTACACGCTTTCAGGGCTCGCTGGCAACTCTCTGGTCGTCGACAACCCGATCGATACCGGATCGGACGCGGCGCTGCTCGCACGTCTGAACGAGCTCTCGGAACGAGCGGGCCTCGCAACCTTGCCCGTGCCACCCCCATCCGGTGGCAATGCGGTACCGCCATTCCTCGTCGGGAGCCTCGGCGATTCGCTCAGCAATCTTGTCACCCGTCGGTACCCGACGGCATCGGTCCAACTGCTGATGGACGTGCCGCTGGGCAACAACACCGCGCGCGCAAACGTCGCGCGCACCCGCATCGAAGGAACGCGGATCGCGCGCCAGCGTCAGCAACTGGAGCAGGCGATCGAGGCGGAGGTGCGCAATACGCTTCAGGCAGTGGAGTCGTCACAACAGCGTCTGGATGCCGCGGCGTCAGCCCGCCGCAGCGCGCTCGAGCAATACGACAGCGAGCGCCGGCGCTTCGACTCGGGTCTGAGCACGGTATTTCTCGTGCTCGAGCGTCAGACCACGCTCGTCGTCGCACAGGCTGCCGAGGCGCGCGCGCGCGCGGATCTGAATCAGGCGCTGGCGCTGCTCGATCGGGCGATTGGGGGGACGTTGATCAGGCACGGTGTGTCGATTGCCAATTGACGAATCGTCGACACGTCCGGCTGATGCCGAACACTACGAGTCCGGCTAAAGCCGGACACTACGAGCCCGGCTGAAGCCGGACGCTACGGTAGCGGAAGCAATCCACCGTGTGATCGTTCACCATGCCGGTCGCCTGCATGAACGCGTAGCAGATCGTCGAACCGACGAATGTGAACCCACGCTTTTTCAGATCCTTGCTCATCGCATCTGACTCGGGCGTCGTCGGCGGCACGTCTTTCATCGACTTGCGCGCGTTCTGTTTCGGCACGCCGCCGCTGAACTGCCAGATGTAGCGATCGAACGAGCCGAACTCCCGCCTGACGTCCAGAAACGCACGTGCGTTACGCACGGCACCCTCGATCTTCAGGCGGTTCCGCACGATGCCCTCGTCCTGCATCAGTCGCTCGATTTTTCGCGCGTCGAACTTCGCGACCTTTGCCGGGTCGAAACCGGCAAAGGCCTTGCGGTAGGCCTCACGCTTTCGCAGGATCGTGATCCAGCTCAGGCCGGCCTGGGCGCCTTCGAGAATCAACATCTCGAAGAGATGACGGTCGTCGTGCGCGGGGACGCCCCATTCTTCATCGTGGTACGTGACGTACAGCGGATCGCTGCCGGCCCATGCGCAACGCTTCATGCTCGCCTCACCTGCCTTCCTTTCGACATCTGACGCTCGAGCGCATCACATGCGACGACGGTCCCCCGCTCGGCGCGGACTTGATCACCTACAGACGCCGCGCGAGTCGGGTACGATAGACCGCTCAGCAGCGTGGTCAACTCGCCAATTACACGCGCCTGGGTAAAGGCCTTGCGCGCGATCGTCCGCGCCACGCCCAGCCGCACGCACCTGCGCGCGTTATCCGGCTGGTCCTGGCCAAACGGCACAATCAGCATGGGGCGGCCGGCCCGGAGCGCCTGCCCGGTCGTACCCACGCCGCCCTGGTGCACGATGACGCTCGCCCGCGGCATCACGACACTGTGAGGCGCGTAGTCGAACGCGGCGATCGAATCAGGCAAGCCGGCGTCACGAAGCGCCGCCGCCTGCTCGCCGGCCAGGAGTAGAGCGCGCCGGCCCATCGCCTTCGCTGCCGCGATGGCCGTCTGGTAGAAGTCCTCGGCAATCCACACCGCTGACGATCCGAGGGTGAAGAGAATCGGCGGTTCTCCGGCGTCGAGAAACTGCAGCAACTCCCGCGGCACCGGCTGCTGATCGCCGGCGTCGTAGAACGTGAAGCCCGTGACCAGCGTCTGCGGCGGGAAATCCGGCAGTTTCTCCGAGAGTAACCTGGAGAACAACCCAAGGACCAGCGAAGGTGAGTGCTGTCCTTCGAAGACAGGATTGCCGCCACGCGGCAATCCGAGGCGCTCCCTCAGCGCGTAGACCGGCGCGACCCACGGCGACGACACGCGCCGTCCAATCCTGCTCAGCGCCTTCGCGAAGATCGGATGCAGCGCGGCAATCTTCTGCAGCCCCGGAGCCTGGGGTGGTGTCGGCGGATCGTGCTCGGAAAGGAACGCCATTGGCAGGAGCACCGCAGACACCCACCGCACGCCGGTGATCTGTGCCACGACGGGTCCCGTCAGCGGCACCTGGTGACTCACGAACAGGTCGGCGCCGCCGTCCGCCTTGACCGCCGCCAGCGTGTCTTCGTATGTCTGGTCTATGACCGGCGCGAAGACATCGAGCATCAAATGCCGCGGGCCGTCCCGCGCATCCAGCACACGGCGCACCAGCTCGCGCGCGTTCGCGTCGTCAGGCGCCACGTCGGGCCGCAACGGATGAAATCCAAGACCAGCGCGCTCGACGTTAGTCCGATACGCACCAAGCGTCGCGATAGCAGCGTCATGGCCCCGGCGCTGCAACTCGAGCGCAAGGGCCATGTAGGGATGGAGATCGCCAAGCGACCCCCACGTAGTAAACACGATTCGCATGAAACCGGACGTCGTCCGATCCTATCGCGAACCTAGAACCTTCGTGTGAACCCCCGTCATGAACCCCTGTCATGAACCCCCGTCATGAACCCCCGTGTGAACCCGTCTCAATACGTCACCCGCACCCGATACTTCACGATCGACTCGGCGCCGGAAGCCACCGGCACGCGGAACTGCGCCGCCCACGCATCGGTCTTGTCCCACTGGTGCGACGACTGCAGCATCCGCCAGGTACCGCCGATCGGCTCGTTCACCTCGACATTCACAGGCGTGTCCTTGTGGTTGCGCAGCCGGACTTCGAACTCGAGCTCGTAGACGTTCGGCGCAATCTTCTCGAACCCCGTCTGCTTGCGCTCGCAGACGACGTCGAACGCGTGACCGATCTTCAGGTTCAACATCTCGTCCTTGGGGGTGTGATCGATCCGGTCCTCGCCGACGAAATGCACGCCACCCTTCGAGTCCGACTGGTAGACGCGCACGACGCCAGCGGGCATCGGCACACCGAGGCCGGCCTTCTGTTCATTCTTGAACTGATAGAAGACCTGCACGTCATCCTTCAGCGGCGAACCTGGATGCTGCGCGTTGCGGTAGTAGAAGGCCTTGCCGTCGACCACGTAACGCTTCTGCACCGGGACTGCCGTCGCGCCGAGCATGCTGACCTGCTTGGTCTCGTTGTTGTTGACCGTGGTCTTTCGCCCGAGCGTGTAGAGGTGGTACTCCGAGAAGGCTTCCTGCGTCATCGCCTTCTCGGCAGCCCTGGTCGCGCCCATCAGGCCATCGGCTCTCAACTCCTCGAGCCGCTGGCGGACGCGATTCAGATCGCCAGCCACGAACTGCAGCTTCGCGTTCCGGAACGACGTGCCGCTGCCGTTGGTGAGCGTGACCCATCCGTCCAGATCGCCGGCCGTATCGTTTTTGCCGACCGTGAGCACGTAGTCGGCGTTCCACGACATCTTCGACGCCAGATACGACGCCTCGACGCGGTGACGGGTCGCGCCTTCGTTCTCAAGCGTCCAGATCAACGTCGGACGGCTGTAAAGATTGTTCGGCAGCTCAGGGAAGCGGATGTGATCGGCGTTCAATCCGGTCACGATCTCGCCGTCGATCCGCCAGACCGGGCCGTTGTTGTAGCTGAGGAGATGCGCTTTCACCTCTTCCTGCCGTGTGGTTCCGCCGTCCTGTCGCGTTCGAACCAGCGTCACGTCGCGGCCGACGTACTTGCGAAGCAGCTTGTCGGGTTCGAGGAGGTCGTACTCGTAGTTCTGCTCGAGGACGCTCACCCGCGACGGCTCGGTGAGCGATCGGAAATGCACCGTCGCCGGATTCACCGTCGCCGCGATATCCATGAACTTGAGATCGAAACTGCCCGACGCGAGCTGAAGGTTCCGCACGTCGCGCACGAGCGCCAGGCTGGAATTGTACACGGTGACCGAGAGCTCGACCTGATCGTCGAGCGTCGTCGACTCCTGGCCGGTGACGGCGGGAGTGGCGGCGTTCGGCGTCGATTCGCGTAACAGGCCCGCCGCGACCGGCACGATCACCGCTGCGGCCAACCAGTGTCTGACACCCATGGCGTTTTGCTCCTTCAAATGGACGGAGGAGGTCTGTGACCTGACCTCCGCTTCTATCCCTTGAACGAGCGAGGCGGGGGGTTCTTGCGCGGGGAGGACGACGGAGTAGACGGAGGTCGTGAGGGGACGGAGGGGACGGAGGGAACGGACCAAGCTTCAACTCGGAGACACGGAGGAACGGAGTCAAACGGAATGGGCACTGGCCACCGCCGAGGAGCAGCAACCGATGCCGCCGCGCGTGCGCGGCGAGCGATCGACCGATACCCCGAGGACGCAAGCCGCGATTGATCTCCAGGGCGGCTTGTGTCCTCGGGGTATCGGTCGATCGCCCGGCCCGGCCGATGGCCGGGCCGGCATCGGCTCTGAACGTTGAAGTTCAGAGTTCTGCCCCGGGAGGGGTCCTCTCTGCGAGCCTCCGTGTCTCTGTTTCTCCGAGTTGAAGCTTGTTCCGTTCCCTCCGTCCCCTCCGTCTCCCAACCTCCGTCACACGATCACTTCTCCAAAGTCCAGGACTTCCCCGCATCTCGTGTTGAG
>Ga0075430_100001862_pt1 | contig 17246 bp, 10 predicted proteins | sample RhiMetdeltSRZDD4_FD_75294 | JGI IMG/M metagenome (GOLD analysis project Ga0075430, IMG submission 75294) | Populus rhizosphere microbial communities from Tennessee, USA - Rhizosphere MetaG P. deltoides SRZDD4 | ecosystem: Host-associated > Plants > Roots > Rhizosphere > Soil | place: USA... | reverse complement strand
CAACGGGAACGGCCGGCGCGACGAGTACGTGGAGCCTAACGCGCCCGTGGATCCGGGTAAGGACAAGCGCTTGCAGACCGGGCAATACGGAGGCGGGCCATACGCGCTGGCGCCAGCGCCGGACGGATCGGTGTGGGGGACGATGTTCGGGTTCCCCGGCGCGGTCTTCCGGCTGACCCCAGGTGCGAATCCGCCCGAGACCGCGCTCACCGAAATCTTCGAGATACCGTGGAACAACCCGGCCGTGCCTAACGCCGGCTTCTCCCCGCGCGGCGGTGACGTGGACCGGAACGGCGTGTACTGGGCTGCGCTGGCGAGCGGGCACATGGCGAGCTTCGACCGTCGCAAGTGCAAAGGTCCGTTGACCGGACCGACCGCCACGGGCAAGCACTGTCCGGAGGGGTGGAGCTTCTACGCCGAGCCTCTCCCGCAGCTCGGGAACGTCACCAGCGCGGGGAGCGGCGAAGGGAGCTACTACACCTGGGTGGATCAGTTCAACACGTTAGGCCTCGGCGAGAACGTACCGATCAACACCGGCAATCAGTCCGAGGGGCTCCTCGTCCTCAAGGACGGGAAGTGGGTCGTCCTGCGCGTCCCGTATCCGATGGGATTCTACACGAAGTGGCTAGACGGCCGCATCGACGACCCCAACGCCGGCTGGAAGGGGCGTGGCCTCTGGGCCACCATCAGCACCCGCGCGCCCTTCCATATGGAGGGGGGGAAAGGGACCACCAGCAAGGCGTACCGGTTCCAGCTCCGGCCGGATCCGCTGGCGAAGTAGGAGCAATTGGTTCGCGCCATGTCGTCGAGTCGATGAAGTTCGCTGGAGAGTGCCAATGAAACCGGTCATAGCGCTGGTCGCCTTGTTCATTTCCGCATGCGGAGGCTCCCCGGGCGGGCCGCGGGAGGATCCCGAAAACCCGAACACGAACCCGCCCCCGGTCGACGGAGGCGAATGGGGGCTCCGGACCGGATTGATCGAACCCAACTCCGAGTTGGCGCTCGCCGAATTGAGCGGCAAGCTCTACCTCCTCGGCGGCTATCCGGCGAGTCGGCAGACGGTCCGTACGGTCCAGGTCTACGACATCGCGAGCGACCGCTGGACGCTCGGACCCCCGCTCCCGCAGCCTAACAACCACGGGATGGCGGTCAGCGTCAACGGAAAGATCTACCTGATCGGCGGCCAAACCACGGCTGATGACCCGAGCTTCGTGGACACAGTTTACGAACTGGATCCCGCGAGCGGTGCATGGGTCGAGAAGGCGCGGATGCCCACGGCGCGCAGCGGCGGGGTGGCCATCGTGCACGACGGCAAGATCTACGTCGCCGGTGGACGTCCGCCGCGCGGGAACGACTTCGCGGTCTACGACCCGACGACCGATCGCTGGGAGTTGCTGCCGGATCTACCGTCCCAGCGTAACCACATCACCGGCGCGGCAATCAAGGGCCGCATTCACGTCGTCGGAGGGCGTCTCGGCCCCGGATTGTCGCCCCTCAAAACGACAGCGCACGAAGTCTTCGACCCACAAACGCGGACGTGGACGACCGCTGCCCCCATGCTGCGAGGCCGCAGCGGCATGAACGGGGTCATGGCCCGGGGTTGCTTCCACGTCTGGGGCGGCGAGGACGTGACCGGCATGATGCCCGACCATGACTACTACGATCCTCGGAACGACAAATGGTCACGCCTCCGCGACATGCCTATCCCCATTCACGGCGTCTACGGGTCAGCCTTTGTGGGCGATCTAATTTGGGTCGCCGGTGGCGGCACCAATATCGGCGGCAACCACGGCAGCTTGCACAACCAGGTCTTCCGGCCGACAGTGAGCTGCGAGTGACGATCCCGCGCGGCATGTCCTGGCTCCTTACCGCCGGGCTCGATCCCGCCGAGCGCGTGCGCTTCCCCTGCTGAGCGAGCTCGGGGCGCAGTAGAGTCCCGTCGGGTCTCTAGTCGACATTCTTCCCGACGTTACGCATTCGCCTCGCGCGCCTCAGCCCTCCATACCGACGATGCACCTCGCCATCCGCGGCGTCTCCAAGACCTACCCCAACGGTGTCCGCGCCCTTCGCGACATCACGCTCGATATCCCCCGTGGCATGTACGGACTCCTCGGCCCCAACGGCGCCGGAAAGTCCACCCTCATGCGCACCATCGCCACCCTTCAGGAGCCAGACACCGGTTCCATTACCCTCGGTGATCCGGCCGGCGCCGGGCAGGCCATCGATGTGCTGCGCGAGAAAGACCGCGTCCGCCGCACGCTCGGATATCTGCCGCAGGAGTTCGGAGTCTATCCGAGCGTCAGTGCCGAGCGTCTGCTCAACCACTTCGCAATCCTCGAGGGCTTCAAGGATCGCGCGGAGCGCCAGCGCGTCGTGGAAGGACTCCTCCGGCAGACCAACCTCTGGGACGTCCGGCGCGAGCGGCTCGGCGGATACTCGGGCGGCATGCGCCAGCGTTTTGGCATCGCCGTCGCTTTGCTCGGTGGACCATCGCTCATCATCGTCGACGAACCCACCGCCGGTCTCGATCCCGCCGAGCGCGTGCGATTCCTCAACCTGCTGAGCGAGATCGGCGAGCAGGCCGTCGTCATCCTCTCGACCCATATCGTCGAGGATGTCTCGGAGCTCTGCAGCCGCATGGCCATCATCGACAAGGGCGAGATCCTCCTCGAGGGCGAGCCCGCGGCGGCCATCGCCGCCCTGCGCGGCCGCGTCTGGACGCGCGTCGTCGCCAAGACCGAGCTGCCCGCGCTCGAGCAGCGCCACAAGGTCATCTGCACCAAGCTCCTTGGCGGACGCACCCTCGTTCACGTGTACGCCAAGTCGTCGCCGGGGCCGGAGTTCGAGCACGTGGAGCCCGACCTGGAGGACGTCTACTTCAGCGTCATGGCGGGCCACCAGGGAGCTCGCGCCGGGTCGGTCGGCACCGCGGCCGAACTCGAGACGGTCGGCCGATGACCCTCGGCGAAGTCTTCCGCTTCGAGGTCGAGTACCGCGTCCGCCAGCCCTCGACGTGGGTCTACGCGCTCGTGCTCTTCGGGATCCCGTTTCTGCTGATGCACGCGATCAACGGCAGCAGCCAGTACCTCAACGCTCCCGTCATGGTCATGCAGGCGTCGGCCATCCTCGGCAGCATCGGCATGCTCGTCACCGCGGGCATCTTCGGCGACGCCGCGTCGCGCGACGTGCAGACGCGCATGCACTCGCTCTTCTATACGTCTCCCATCCGCGAAGCCCACTACCTCGGTGGACGCTTCCTCGGCGGACTGCTCGTCAACGCCATCCTCGTGATGGGGGTGCCGCTGGGGCTGCTCGTCGCGTCGCTGATGCCATACATGTCGGCGGGGAAGTTCGGGCCCGTGCAGCTCGACGCGTACGTCCAGACGTACGTGCTGATCCTGCTGCCTAACGTGATCATCATCGGCGCGTTCATGTTCGCCGCCGCCGCACTCACCCGGCAGGCGCTGGCCACCTACCTCGGAGGCCTCGCGCTGTTCCTGCTCGGCGCCCTTGCCGCGGAGTTCACTACCGCACTGGGCAGTGCCACGCTCGAAGCGTTGCTCGGTCCCTTCGGCGGCGGCGCGATCTCGCTGACGACGAAGCTCTGGACGCCCGCCGAGCAGAACTCGCGGCTCATTGGGTGGCCGACGGTGATGCTTCTGAACCGCGCGCTGTGGATCGGTATCGCGGCGCTGGCCTTCGCCCTGCTGGTCGCGCGCTTCCGCTTCGCGCACCCGAGTGGCGTCGCGCTCCGCCGCTGGTGGCGCCGTCGCGCCGTGGTCGACACCGCGCCCGACCGGCTGGCGCCCGTCCATCCGGTTTCGCAGGCATCCGCCGCGGGGCGCTCGTTCGACTTCGGGGGACGCGTGCGGCAGACGATCGCCGTCGCCGCGCGCGGCTGGCGCGAGATCGCGGCGACGAAGGCATTCCTGCTCATCCTCGCCGGCGCGATGGTCATCGTCTTCACCGCCGGCTGGAACGTGGGCACCGAGATCTTCGGCACTGAGTCGTGGCCCGTCACGCACCTGATCGCCGGCACGGTGCTCAGCAGCTTCCTTCCGCCGGTCATCGCGCTGCTGGTTGCCGTTCTCGCCGGAGAGCTCGTGTGGCGCGAGCGCGAGGTCGGCATGGGCGACATCGCCGCCGTCGCCCCGGTCCCGAACGGCGTCGCGCTGCTCGGGCGCTTCCTCGCGCTCGTCGCGATGCTCGCGGCACTCCAGCTGGCCTTCATGGGCGCGGGCATGATCCTCCAAGCGCTCCAGGGCTACACGCGCTTCGAGATCCCCGTCTACCTGAAGCTCCTCTTCGGGATCAAGCTCGTCGATTACGTGCTGCTCGCCGCCCTCGCGATGGCCGCGCATGTCATCGTGAACAACAAGTATCTCGGCCACGTCATCGTCGTGGTGTACTTCGTCTCGACGATGGTGTCCGGCCTCATCGGCATCACGAACCGGATGGTCATCTACGGGTCGGATCCGGGCTGGGTGTGGTCGGACCTGAACGGCCTCGCGCCCTTCATCGCGGGGCTCGTGTGGTTCAAGCTGTACTGGGCGGCGTGGGCGCTGCTGTTCGCGCTGCTCGCCAGCCTGTTCTGGGTCCGCGGGCGCGAGCTGGGCCTGCGCCGCCGCCTCGCGCTCGCGCGGCAGCGGCTCCAGGGCAGTGCAATGCGCGCCGCCGCGGTCGCGCTGACGCTGATCGTCGCCCTGGGTGGATTCGTATTCTACAATACGAATGTCATCAACGAGTACAGCACGCCCGAGGAGATCGCGGCAGGGAAGGCCGAGTACGAGCGGAAGTACAAGCGATTCGACGACGCGCCTTCGCCAACCCTGTTCGCGGCGCGCATGAACCTCGAGCTGTATCCCGCGAAGCGCGCGGCGGAGGTCAAAGGCACGTTCCGGCTCGTGAATCGGGCCGACAGGGCGATCGACTCCATCCACGTGCTGCCGAGCATGCAGGTCGACACGCGGGTGGTGAGCTTCGATCGCGGCGTCCGGCTGGTGGTCGACGACTCCGTCCTGCGCTATCGCATCTACGCGCTCGAGCGTCCGCTGGCGCCTGGCGACTCGATCGCGATGACCTTCGAGCTCGTGCATCGGCCGCGCGGTTTCCGCAACGCCGGAGCGGCCACCGACGTCACGCCGAACGGCGCCTACATCGAGGGCAACTGGCTGCCCGTGCTGGGCTACTCGCCGGGCCGTGAGCTTCTGGACGAGACGAAGCGCCGCGAGCTCGGCCTCCCTCCGCGCAAGGTGGCGCCGAGCGCGGGGGACGTGGAGACGCGGACGGGCGTGAAGCCCGTGCAGCTGGTGGACGTCGAGACGTTCATCGGCACCGACCCGCGCCAGACGGCCGTCACTCCCGGTACTCTCGTGCGCGAATGGACCGAGAAGGGTCGTCGCTACTTCCACTACAAGACGGACCAGCCGATCCGCTACGGCGGCGCGGTGCTGTCCGCGGAATACGCGGTCCGCAGGGACACGGCGGAAGGCGTCGCGCTCGCCGTCTACTACCACCCGACGCACGACGTGAACGTCGACCGGATGATCCGCAGCATGCGCGCGTCGCTGGCGTACTACAGCGAGCAGTTCGGTCCCTACCAGTACAAGGAGCTACGGGTCGTCGAGTTCCCGCGCTACGCGTCGTTCGCGCGGGCGCACCCGCACACGATCACCTTCTCCGAGGGTGGGGCGTTCCTCACGCGCGTCGACTCCGGCGACGTCGACCGCACGTTCTTCGTCGTCGCCCACGAGACCGCGCACCAGTGGTGGGGCGGGCAGGTGATCCCCGCGTCGGCGCCCGGCGCCGGCTTCGTGTCGGAAAGCGTCGCGCAGTACAGCTCCATGATGGTGCTGGAGACGTCGTACGGTGCGGAGATGGCGCGCGAGTTCTACGACTTCAACATGGACAAGTACTTCGAGGGCCGGAGCGTTTACACGAACCGTGAGGTGCCCCTGCTCGACGTCGTGAACCAGTCGAACGTGTACTACTTCAAGGGCGGCGTCGCGATGTACACCCTGCGCGAGCGCCTCGGCGCCGACGTGTTGAACGGTGCGCTGCGCCGCTTCCGCGACAAGTACGCCGGCCCGAACGCACCGCCCCCGACCTCGCGCGCGCTCTACGCCGAGCTCAGGGCGGTCACGCCGGACTCGCTGAAGCCGCTGCTATCGGACCTGTTCGAGCACATCACGATCTGGGACGTGAGCACGGATTCAGCGAAGGCGGAGCCGGTGGAGGGCGGAGCATATCGCGTGACGCTGTTCGTCGACGCCTCGAAGGCGCGCGCAGACAGCATCGGTAACCAGACGCCGGTCGAGATGCACGACCTGGTCGAAATTGGCGTCTTCGCCGGAAATCCGAGCGGCGGCTCGCCCGGAGAGCCGCTCTACGTGAAGCAGCACCGCATCCGCGCCGGAAAACAGGCGATCGTGATCACCGTGCCGCGCCAACCGGCTCGCGCGGGGATCGATCCCTATCGCAAGCTCATCGAGCGAGAGCGCGACGATAACGCCGGGGAGATCGCGACTTCGCGGCCGAAGTGAGGGGTCCGATAACCGCGGATCGTGGCGACCACGCGGCCGAGTCGTCGTTCGGTAATTCCTTCTCACTTCACGGGAAACAGCTACAACCGCATGGCCGCCCTTCTGTCATCCGTCGTGGTTCGCACCACCGCCCTCCTCATTTGCTCGAACGTCTTCATGACGTTCGCCTGGTATGCCCACCTCAAGAATCTCAGCAGCCGGCCCTGGTACGTGGCGGCGATCGTGAGCTGGGGGATCGCGCTCTTCGAGTACCTGCTCCAGGTGCCGGCGAACCGCATTGGCTACACGCAGGTGACCCTCGCGCAACTCAAGATCCTGCAGGAGGTCATCACGCTAGGCGTGTTCGTACCGTTCGCGGTGTTCTACATGCGCCAACCGCTCAAGTGGGACTACGTCTGGGCGGCGCTCTGCATCATCGGAGCCGTCTACTTCGTGTTTCGCGGGGCCGCACCAACGACCTAGGGGACCACGCGGTACAGCTTGATCGATTTCCCCACCCGCGCTTCGGGGTCGATCGACTGCAACCACCGATAGCCGGCAAACTGCGGGTCGGCGTGCGACAACAGTTGCTCGCTGATCGCAATCCATCCGACCGGACGCTCGGCCGGTGTGAACGGCCGCACCGCGGCCGGCACGAGGCGGTCGACATCGGCCTTGCCGAAGTACGCGACGCTCAACGAGTCGATCCCGCGTGCACGCACCGTGTCCGCCAGGCGCAGGAGGTCCTGCCCCCAATCGAGATCGCTGTCGCGGAGCACGCGCTCGGGGTGCGTACCCGCGAGCTCGTTGAAGTACGGGAGGTAGTCGGGGTGGGCGCGAACGCTCGCGACTATCTGCCACGCGAAGAGCACTGCAACGGCCGATCGCGCCGCGGTGCGGTGCCGAGTCAGGCCCCAGAGCCAGATGACGCCGAGCGCCGCCGTGATCGCCATCAGCGGGAAGATCGGGAGCACGTGGCGAACACCGATATTGATGGTGGACGTCATCGCCGCGGCGAGGATCACCGCCGCCGCGACGATCGGAGCTAGATATTGCCAGTCCGCGCGTGCTCGCACGGTCCGGACTACGGCCACTGCGCCAATCAGCGTCAGCACCAGCAGCGCAATGGGCGTCTTGACGGCGATGCCGACCGGGAAGAAGTACCACCATCCGCGCCAGCTATGCTGTCCGAGCAGAAATCCGGAGTGCCCGTGTTCGCTCTGAATGAGGAGCTCGCGCACGCCGTTCACGAGCTCCGGTAGCGGCAACGGCACGCCACCCGGAATGAGCGTTCCGAAACGCGGACCGACCGAGAATCGAAAGATGCTCCACATAACGAGGAATCCCACCAGCCCGCCCACCAACGCACTCGTCATGAGGCGACGAACGTCGACGGAACGTCGCTCATCGGCGAGACCCTGACGACGTCGGGTCCGATTCACGAGCCAGCGCGCGGCAACAAGACCGGCAGCGCTTACCGGAATGAACATCAGCGCCGACAACTTCGCGGCAACCGATAGCGCCACCGTCGCGCCGACGAACGCGCCGTTCCGAACGCTGTGGTCGTCGAGCCAGAGGGCGATCGCGAGCAACGCCCACGTGATCGTTCCGGTGAGCGGCATGTCCGTCGTCGCCAGCCCCGCATGGGCAAGTACTAGCGGCGTCGTCGAGAACAACGCGACGGCGACAAGCGCCGCTGCGTTGCCGGCGAGCCGGCGCGTCCACAGCCACACGCACGCAAGCGCCGAGAGGAAGAATGGCAGCATGCCAACGCGTGCGCGCGCCAGGTCGTCGACGTACGCGCCCCGGCTATGCAGGACCTCCCTGGCAGCCCGATCGAAGTAGGGTGTCTCCCCGATCGTCGCGCCAGCGAGATACGGTCCCAGCGCGGCGGCCACCTTGCCTAACGGCGGATGCTTTGGTTCGAACGTGAACGTGCCGCGCTCCAGCCATTCCATCCCGGCCGCGATGTGGTGGGGCTCGTCGTAGGTGTCGCTGTACACATGGTGCGTGTCCGCGATGCGCCCAACGGCAACGATCGCCAAAACGAGTGCGACGACGACGCTGGCGAACCTACGTCCTGGCATGACGGATCAGCGGGCGGATGCGTGTTGAGTTTCTTGCCAAGCACAAGTCGGGACGCACGCCGTGAGACCGGATACGCCCGCGTCGTGGCAGGGGGTAACATATGCAACTGAGCCACCTTGCCCAATTTCGTGCAAGGACTTCCAATGCCCGGCGGTGCACGAAGGGTATCTTCGTTGCTTCGCGAGGCATCCGCCTCCGGCCTCGCGCGCCCTTCGACTCGTCGTCATCGATGAAGCGCATTGTTTCGGTTGCCCTCAGCTTCGTCATCCTCGGGGGCGGTGCCTCCGCGGTACCGGCGCAGCCCGCCACGCTCGCTACTCGCCTGCAGGACGCCCGGCGCGCGAGTGCCAGTGGTGAACACGCGACGGCGCTGCGCATCGTCGACTCGCTCCTGGCTGCGTACCCCCACCATCCCAACGTGGTGTTCGCTCGCGCCGTTGCCCTCGGCGCCGCGGGCCGTACGGCCGATGCAACGGGTACCGTTAGGCGGCTCCTCCGCTGGGATGCTCGCTACGCGAGGCGCGCCCTCCAGGACTCGGCCCTCGCCGCCCTTCGCGAGCAGCTCGGTCCTGAGGTGAACCAGCTGGCAGATCGTGCCGACATTCCGATCGCGCGCGCCCGCGCATTCGCGCTGTTGGCCGAGCGAGATCTGGTGCCCGAAGGGACGGCGTACGATCCGACGACGCGGTCAGTGCTCGTGGGGAGCCTGAACAAGAACAAGGTGGTCGCCATCGCTGCGGATGGCTCGGTCTCCGATCGCGTTCCGCCACGCACGCAGGGGCTTGGCTCCGTGGTCGGGATCCACGTCGACACCACGCGGCGCACGCTGTGGGTAGCGAGCAACGCGCGCTACGACCGAGCGAGCGACACGACCCACGCTGCCCTGTACGCGTTCGATGCGGCGTCGGGTGCCTTCAAGGCCCGCTACCTCGCGCCGGGCGCCGGCCCGCACTTCCTGAACGACATCACCACCGGCCCTGACGGCACGGTGTACGTCACGGACACGCGCGCCGGCGCCGTGTGGCGGCTGCGTCCCAACAGCGGTGCCCTCGAGCGCTACGCGGGCGTGAACGTCGCATCGCCTAACGGGATCACGATGTCGGGCGATGGCCGTCACCTGTTCGTCGCCGACGGCGACCGCATTCAGGTGATCGCGCCGGCAACTGGCTCGACCTGGCGGTTGGCGGTCCCGGACAGCTTCAACATCAATGGCATCGACGGCCTCGCGTTCCACGAGGGCTCGCTGATCGCGCATCACCCGTTGGCGTTCTGGCGAATCGCGCGCTACCAGCTCGATCCGGCCCATCGCGCAATCGTCAGGCGCGACCTCATCGAATGGAACACACCGCATAGCCGCACTTCCACGACCGGCGAGATCGTCGGCGGCGAGTACGTGTTCATCGGCAATAGCCAGATCGATCGCATGAACGCGGGCACACTCGATTCCGCGACCATGGATCCGGTGTCCATGTACCGGGCGTCGCTGACGCCATCGCCGGTTGGGCACGTCGTCGTGTCGCTCTCGGGTCGGGACAGCGTGGCCGTCTTCGACGCTCAGTCTCTGGACCGACTGCTCACCCTTCCCGTCGGGAAGAATCCTCACGAGATCGCGGTGTCACGCGACGGAGCTCGCGCGTTCGTCGCCGACGCGGGCGATACCTCGATCTCAGTGATCGCGGGCGGTCGGGCGCCTCGCAACGGCGGCCGGTGGTTTCTGCCGGATTCGATCCGGGTGCACGATGTCGCAGCGGCCCCCGACGGCCGGACGGTCTGGGCTGTATCGGGGCAGCGGAAGCTCGTGCTGGAGCTCGACGCGTCGACGGGCCGAGTGCGTCGGCGGTTGAACGTGACGCGACCGGGCGGGTGGATGATCGCGACCGGGACACGACCGGGCGCGCTGGTCGTTGGGAACCTCGAGGGCGGCGCGGTGACCCTGCTCGACGGGTCAACGGGTCGCGAGACGATCCTCGAGGGATACGACGGCGAGATCGACGCCGCGCCGACCATCGACGGACGTGAAATTTGGTCGGTGAACTTCAAGACTGACACGCTGTCCGTGTTCGACGTGTCCACGGGTCGTCTGGTTCATCGCGTGCGGAGCGGGCGTGGACCGGGGCGTGTGATCTTCACGCCCGATAATCGTACGGCGCTCGTCGTTCACGGCGGCGATTCGTCGGTCGTCGCGTATGACGTCCGCACCAGGCAGCGCACGGGTGCGGTTGTCGTCCCGGGTGACCCGAAGGTGATCGCGTTGAGCCCCGATGGCCGGCGCGCCTACGTTACACACCCAGAGCGGGGTGCGTTGACGATGATCGACGTTCCGTCGATGACGGTGCTTCGGTCAGTCCCGCTCCCCGGCACGCCGGACGGGGTGGCGGTGCTGGAACCTTGATGGCGTCTCTCGCTCGCTTGTCATCCCGAGCGAGCGTCAGCGAGTCGAGGGATCTAGTGTGCGTGTCTCGTGGCCGGCCACAAGGTGAGTACAGCAGATCCCTCGACTCCCTCATCGCCCGCTTCGCGGGCACCCGGCTCGGTCGCTCGGGATGACAAGGCTTACGGCGTTACGACGGTCCCCATCCGCACGACTTCGAAGTCGTTGTTCGTTAGGCGGTGCAGGGTCGCGAGGTTGTCATCGCTCCAGCGTGGATCGGGAGCCCCGCTGATGAACATGCCGCTGCCGTTGTCGGCCAGGAACATCCCGTACTTCTTGAGGGCGGCGAGAATCACCTGCACCTCGGACGGATAGGTCGAGATGTCGACAGTCGCCTTCAGCCGCACTCGCATGCCCATGGGCGGGTACGCGGTGGTCGTCTGCGAGCTCGCCCAATGCCGCGCCGGATGCACGTACGCGCGCCGAGTGGTGGGGCAGGTGAACCGGAGCGCGTGATTGATCGCGCCCTTCACCACCGCCTCGTCGTAGCGCACCAGCCCGGCGAAGATCGGCAGCCCCGCCGCATCGGCCGAGGTCCAACCGGCAGGGCGCAGCGCGTTGGAGCTCAGGTCCCACGTGGCGCCGGAGCCTGCCGTCCAGCTTGCGCCACCGTTGACCGGTCGTGCGTCGAAGAGCTCGTAGAGTCGCCAGTTGGTGGTGTCCACCACGATCACGTGCCGATCGCCTGTCGCGTTAGGCCCGCCCTCGATCGGCGCACTGGCCGGAATGGGATGCGGTCCCGGATCGCTCTCATCGCCGTAGTAGAACGACACGGGTACCCTCGGCTGTGTGCCGTTCACGAGGACGTATGGGATGCCGTTGGGCGCGCCGTTCCACACCGTACCGAAGTCGGGGTGAACGCGACGGCCGGCGCCGCCGCAGCTATTGAGCAACGCGGTCGAGTTGGGATCGACCGGCTCGGACGAGACGTCGGCGTTCCACGCGTTGTCCGCGGGGAAGACCGTTCGCGTTCCCGTTGGTCCGCCGCCAGCATTGTTGCCGCCGGCGGCGGTGTCGGGCGCCATCGTCCCCGTCGCATCGCCGCTGCACGCCGAACCTAACGTGAGCGTGCCACCCAGCACCGCCATCGCTACCGTCCACCGCATCGCCTTGCTCCGGTCGAGGGATCCGCACTCGGTCCGTCCACGATACGCCCATCCCGGGAACGCCGGAGCGGTGCACCGCACGAACGCCCGCGGGCGCGAATCGCGTCGCGTGTGTGGAACAGGTCACGTCTCCTTCGGGCGTCCGAAAGTGGGACGCCGCGTTCGGCCGCGCGACGCTCAGGCGCAGTTCGCGCGAACGGGCTCCGACGCCGAACGCGTTGCAGTGCAGGCACTTGAGTCGTTTGTGACGCGTGGCACCAGTCTTGTCATTCCGAGCGGAGCGGGCAATCGCACGACTCCCGCTAAAAGGGCCCCCTCTACCGGTAGGACTGCGATTGCTCATGCGCCCGCCTGTGGCCGGCACCGGCGCGCCTGCGGCGCTCCGCTCGGAATGACAAAGGCCTCGATTCCCAATTCCCGATTCCCAATTCCCGATGCTACGGGACTTTCGTTTCGCCTTACGCAGCCTCGGCCGCCGGCCTGGCTTCGCAGCCGCGGTAACGCTCACGCTCGCCCTCGGCGTCGGCACGAGCACCGCCGTCTTCAGCCTGCTCGACGCCGCGCTCATCCGCGCGCTGCCGTTCGAGTCGCCATCCCGACTCGCGATGCTCTGGGGCGTCTTCGGGCCGCAGCGCGACATCCGAGGCGCCTCCCCGCGCGAGATCGCCGACTGGCGCGAGCTCAACCGGTCCTTCAGCGACATCGCGGCGTACGACGAGATCTCCCTCAACCTCGGCACCAGCGCCGAGCCGCGGCGCGTGGAAGCGGAGATGGTCTCGGCGAGTTACTTCGGTATCCTCGGCGTCAGCGCCGGACGCGGCCGCACCTTCCTCGCCGAAGAGGACCGCGTGCCCGATGCGCGGCCGGTGGCGGTCGTGAGCCACGCGCTCTGGACCACGCAGTTCGCCAGCGATCCCGCCATTATCGGCCGACAGATGACACTCAACGATCGACCGTTCACGGTAATCGGCGTGATGAAGCCGGGGTTCCACGGACTGTCCTTCGATACCGACGTCTGGGTGCCGATGATGATGGTTTCGCTCACGGCCTCGCCGACGACGCTCGAATCGCGTGGCGAGCGATGGCTCGCCGCGATCGGACGGCTCAAGCCGGGCGTGAGCGTCGAGACCGCCCAACGCGACCTGGATGGCATGGCTGCCCGCCTCACGGCGGCGTACCCCGAGACCAATACGGGACGCGGCGTGCGGCTGCTCTCGCTCCAGGACTCCGCGTTAGGCACGACGCGGCAACTGCTGGTGGCGCTGTTCGTCGCGGTCATGCTCTTTCTCGTCATTGCGTGCGCGAACATCGTCAATCTCCAGCTCGTGCGCGCGACGTCGCGACGGCGTGAGATGGCGCTCCGCGTCGCCGTCGGCGCGGACCGCCGGCACCTCCTGCGGCAGCTCGTCGCCGAGGGGCTAACGATGGCCGCGCTGGGTGCCGTCGCGGGCGCCGCGGTGGCGGTGTGGGGGCTGGGCGGGCTGATGGCGCTCGTTCCGCAAGGTGTCCTGCCGCGGTACGTCACGCCGGCCGTCGACTGGCGGGTCCTCTCATTCGGTGTGACGCTCACCACCATATGCGGTGTCATCTTCGGCCTCGTGCCGGCGCTCCAGACACGCCGAATCGGCATCTCCGATTCCCTCAAGGAAGGCGCGCGCTCGGCGACCGGCGGCATCACAAGTCTCCGCCGACTCGGCGCGCAGCAGGTCCTGGTGATCACCGAGATCGCGCTCGCACTCGTGCTCCTCATAGGCGGCGCCCTGATGCTGCGCAGTCTCGAGCGCCAGCTCGCGGTCAAGCCAGGCTTCCGCACGGATGGTCTCGTCACCGCGCAGGTCGCGTTGCCGCGCGGGCGATACAACCCGGCGGCGCGCATCCAGCTCGTCGATCAGCTGCTCGAGCGACTTCGTTCTTTGCCACAGGTTCAATCCGCTGCGGTCGGGTCCGACCTGCCGCTCAACGGCATGACGAACGGCGCGACGCTCTTCGTCGATGGCGTCACGCCCACTCCGACGCGCTACTTCCGGCATCGTGTGACCACCGACTACTTCAGAACGCTGGGCATCCCGCTGTTGAGCGGTCGCACGTTCGCGGCGACCGATCGCGACGGTGCCGCGCCCGTGGCCGTCATCAGCGACGCGATGGCGCGACGATTCTGGCCCGGGCGGGACGCGGTGGGCCAACGCTTCCGCTTCGGCGACGCAACCGGCTGGGAGGTCACGGTCATCGGCGTCGTAGCGACGGCGCGTTTTCGCGACCTCACGACGAACCTCGACGCGAGCGAGCCCGATGTATTCGTCTCATACGCGCAGCAGAGCGATGCAGATCTCGCGATCGCCGTGCGCACGGCCGAGGATCCATCGGTCGTCGCCGCGGCGATCCAGCGCGAGCTCGCGGCGATCGATCCGGCAATCCCCATCTTCCGTGTTGCGCCCATGACCGAGTTGCTCGCGCGCCAGACCGCGAACGGGCGATTCGGGTCAGTGCTGCTCGGCACGTTCAGCGTGGTTGCGCTGCTGCTTGCGTCCGTTGGCATCTACGGTGTGCTGGCGTTCGTGATCGGACTCAGCCGGCGCGAGATCGCCATCCGCATGGCACTCGGCGCGACGCGCTGGCGCGTCGTCGGCCTGATCGTGCGACAAGGGATGACGCTCGTCGGGATCGGGCTCGCGATCGGTCTGGCCGGAGCGTATCTCGCGATGGGTGCGCTCTCGACCCAGCTGTATGGGGTGACGGCGACGGACCCGGGCACATTCGCCGGCGTCGCGATGGCTCTCGCGCTCGTCGCGCTGATCGCGAGCTACCTCCCGTCGCGCGGCGCCGCTCGCGTCGATCCACAGCACGCACTCAAGGGCGACTGACGACGTGAATCTGTTCGCCGGGCCACCAACGCTGATCGGCCTGCCATACGACGCGAGCTCCTCGTACCAGCGAGGCGCCGCGGATGCGCCACCGGTCATCCGGGAGGCGCTCTGGAGCCCGAGCGCGAACAGCTGGACCGAGCTCGGCGTCGACATCGGTGAGGACGGCGTCATCGCCGACGCGGGCGATCTCGACCTCGGCCGGTGTGCTCCGGCAGACGCGCGGCGCAGCATCGAGGCGGCGGTCTCACGGATCGTGAGCTCCGGCGCCCGCCCCGTCTCGCTAGGCGGCGACCATTCCGTGACGTACCCGGTGCTGCGGGCCATCCGAGCGCATGCTCCTCGGCTCACGATCGTGCACTTCGATGCGCACCCGGATCTGTACGACGCGTTCGAGGGTGACCACTTCTCGCATGCCTGCCCTTTCGCGCGAATCATGGAGGAGCGCCTCGCCGATAGGCTGATTCAGGTCGGCATCCGAACCATGAACGGCCACCAGCGATCGCAGGCGGCGAGATTCGGCGTCGAGGTCATCGAGATGCGTCAGTTGAGGGACGACACTCGGATCTCGACCGACGGTCCGCTCTACGTCTCGATCGACATCGATGCGCTCGACCCTGCGTTCGCGCCGGGCGTGTCCCATCGCGAGCCCGGCGGGCTTTCAGTCCGAACGCTCCTGACGTTCGTCCAGTCGCTGAGCGGGCCGATTGTCGGGGCCGACGTCGTCGAGCTCAACCCGCGCAACGATCCCAGCGGCGTGTCTGCCATGGCGGCTGGGAAGGTGCTGCGCGAGCTCCTTGGCGCGATGGTCGGCGAAGGGGGGGTAAGCCCCCATTGAAAAGCTCGATCGGGTCTGGCCCACTGATCCGATTCTTGCGGCACTGGCCGTTCGGATAGCAGCAGTCGTCCCATCCATGCACGTCTCGTCACAGCGCGCTCAGTCGTCCACCTACAGGGCTTTAGCATGACGTGAAGGCAGGCCGCTCGCCTAGCGCACGGCTTGCTTGCGACCGGATCGCACACAATACTGTTATTCACGACCGCCCGGTCCACGACACGTTCCCGGGCACCAGTACAGCGGTAGGAGGCCTCATGCTTCGCCTCTTGCTCGAATCGAACAGGAAGGGCTTTCACTACCTCCAGGGCACCCTTCCCAGCGTTCTCGCTCATTCTCTGCTGATCGCCGCGTCGGTCGTCAGTACTCGACACGGCATGGACGCCGTCATCGAGGACGCCGAGACGAGCGTCGTTTTCCTCATCCCGATGAACCGCGTGAATGCGCCTCCCCCACGACAGGAGAGTGTGCAGTTCCTGCGTGAAGGCGCGAAGGCCGGGAGTGGCGGGTTCGAGGAAAAAGTCATCGACAAGTCCTCCAAGAACGAAGCGCCTGTCGTCGGGACTGGCCCGGAGGAAGGGAAGCCGCAGGAAGCCGCTGAGGAGCTGATCCCGAACGCGATCTACGACACGGTGGCGACGGCGGTGGATGTCGATTCGATGGTCACTCGGTACACCGACAGCGCCGCGCCGTCGTATCCACCGAAGCTGCTCGAGCTGAAAATCGAGGGCGGCGCGTACGTCCAGTTCGTGGTGGACACCACGGGACTCGCGGATACGACGTCCTTCAAGGTGATCAGTGCGACCCACCCCGAATTCGCCGCGTCGGTGCGCGAAGCTCTCCCGGGTATGCGGTTCCACCCGGCGATCCTTCGCTCGAAGAAGGTGCGGCAACTGGTGGAGCAGCCGTTCATGTTCAAGATCGTGCCGCCCACGGCTGCGACGGCTACGCAGACCTCGGCCAAACCATAGGGAAACAGGGAACTGGGAACAGGGAACAGGGAACCGTAAGACCCCCGGGATGCCTCTCCGCGCTGAGACTGGCATCCCGGGGGTTCTGGTGTTCACCGGCACCGTTCCCTGTTCCCGGTTCCCCGTTCCCGAACGGTCTGGCAGCGGAATGTGTCTATCGATTCGAGGCCGATGCCAAGATCCGCGACCCTTCGTGAAGAGTCGGTGCCGCTGGACGAGCGAACGCTGATCGCTCGTATCCTCGACGGGGACCGGGTTGCCGGGCGCCAGCTCTACGAGGCGCACGCACCCCGGGTGCACCGCCTCGTCTATCGACTCTGCGGGGATGCGGACCTGGCGCAGGACTTCACCCAGGACACGTTCGTCCGAGCGTTCGACCAGCTGGGCACCTTCCGCGGCGAATCGGCGTTCGGCACGTGGCTTCACCGGATCG
>Ga0075430_100001855_pt1 | contig 17301 bp, 9 predicted proteins | sample RhiMetdeltSRZDD4_FD_75294 | JGI IMG/M metagenome (GOLD analysis project Ga0075430, IMG submission 75294) | Populus rhizosphere microbial communities from Tennessee, USA - Rhizosphere MetaG P. deltoides SRZDD4 | ecosystem: Host-associated > Plants > Roots > Rhizosphere > Soil | place: USA... | reverse complement strand
TCATACGGGATCTTGTCGTACAACTCGGGATGGCCGTTCGTGATGGCTTGGATGTAAGGATCATTCAAAATTCCCTGAAGCATGAAGGCCTGCTGGTTAAGCGTGCGGTCCGGGTTCAGCACATTGGGGCTGAATTCACCGGCGTAGACAATGCCTCGCTGCTTGTAGCCCGCCAGCCACTCCAGATCTTCCCGTTTCCTTTCCTTGATCGCGATCTGGCTAATGTCGTTCGACCAGACGTCCAGGGGCGCCTTATTCATGTTGTAGGTCATGGGACTCAGGAACTGGCCGGGGCCGAGCATGCCCTTGGCCAGATCGGGAATCCCCCAGCCCCAGCGCTCGTCCGGAAGACCATCGGGAGCGGTCCAGGCGATGGATGCCCCGGAGGGGGAGGTTTGCCCGGTACCGAGGAATCTCACGCCGTCCGACATCTTGTTGTTCGCCGTGGTGAACATCACCTCACGCGCCTGCTTGGCGTCCATGTTCGGATAGCGGGAGAGCAAAACCCCCATCACCGCTGTCGCAACAGGCGTTGCCGGTGACGTGCCGCTCGAGTTCGAATAGCTCGTATCACCCGCGCTGCTCGTGGTACGAACGTTGTTCGAGGGGGTCGACACGGCCCACCATCTGGCGAGCCCCGCCTCGTTGAACCCGAACTGCTTTGTGTATTCGGGATTGGTCTCAGTGGGCGGTTGTACCCCGCCGACGGCTACCCACTGATTTTCCGCCCAAGGATTGAAGAGGGGATACGCCGGGCGAAAATACGGGTTGCTCCAGTCGTTGTTGCCGGCCGACCTTACGTTGACGGTACCGCTGTCCTTGATGGCGTCCCAGATGGCGTCCATAAAGGAACGTCCGGGGTACTTCGGATTGTATTGAATGCCGTCTTCCGAATAGCTCTTCTTGAAGAAGAAATACTGGTACTCCAGATCCTTCAAGAACTCGTTGGGAATCGTACTCGCGTTTGCCACGGGGCTGGCGCTGTCCTTGCCAGGCAGTTGATAGGCGTTGGCGAGGTTGCCGTTGGCTCCAAGATCGTTTCCGAGACCGTCAAAGCGGGTTCTGTTGAGAGTCTGGACGAAAGAGCCCCAACTGCTGTTGATGGCCTCGGCGCCTGCGTCGACCAGGGCCTTATTGGCGGTATACCAGTACACGTAATCGTGGAAGGGACCGTGCGACTGGGTATCGGAACCGCCGGTCTTGGCAGCGTACATCCTCGATCCAAAGGCGATGCCGTGCTGCTCTTTGCTATCGCGCATGCCGGAGGTAACCCCAAGCATGCCGGTCCCGTGCCCGTAGTCACTTGTTCTCGCCTGATCAGCGGCCACAGTGAACGGCTCGCCCGCAGTAAACGGGTTCGCCGGGATTGCGTTCCGATACCCGAAGCCGGACGTCCCGTAGACGCCCTCCGCTCTCACCGAATCGATCAGCTCGGTCTGAAATGCTTCGTGTGTAGGCCTGTAGCCCGAATCCATCATGCCCAGCGTGACACCCTGCCCGCAGTACCCCAGGGCGTAGGCGGTGGACGCGTTTACCGCGACGAGCTGCCAAGGAGCATTGACCGCTGTGCCAGGGGTAGAAGGATTATGGCCGGTGAAATAACCATACTCCGGCGTTTCCCAACTGGCCCTTGCAGCATCGAGTTCCAATGGACTCGTGGCGACAAAGCCGGGGTCTTCCGGATACGACCACTGCGCGCACGGCGACTGATTCGCGCTGACCGCAGAACCGGCAAAGACCAGTGAGGACGAGCAAACAACAAGTGCCAGGAAAACGATCACGCCCGCTCTCTGTTGCCACTTTGTCACAATGCCATTTGGCCGACTTGGTTGTTGCCTTGCTTCCATTTCTGAGCCCCCCTTTCTAGATTCTGAAACTTGGCGCCCTTATAGCGCCTCAAGCGTGCCTCCACCGACGGAACCGGACGGTTTGGATGTGGCGCACGAGTCCCGCGTCGGTCAACGCGCGCAGGACGTCATACACCGCCTGGCGGGACACCGCAGGGAGCTGGGTGAGACCGATGGCATGCCCAACCCAGTCCGGGACCGAGTCCCGAATGTCGACGTTGATCACGCCCTTGAACGGTTTGCCCATGCTCACCACCCCCGGAAGGTCGTCGGAAGCCATGAACGCTAAAGGAGACTCGGCGCGCTAGCCATCATCCGCTGCGTGCGAGGGCGGAATCTCCGGGCGATCTCACGTTGGCTCCGTGGTTGGCGGCGTGAACGGCGACCACTCGTAGACGTTCACCGCGCATACCTCCCGGAAGCCCAGCCGCTCGTACATCGGTTGCCCCATCGGTGACGATCCGAGCACGCCGACTTCGAAGCCGAGCTCGAGTGTGCCTGCGAGCGCCTCGCGGCTGATCGCCGCGCCGATCCCGCGGCGGCGGGCGTCCGGCACGGTGCAGACGAAATAGAGGCCCGCCACTCCCGCCGCGAGGAACACTGAGGCGCACGCCACCGGGTCGCCGCCGGCTAGGCCGACGTAGTGCCGCCAAGGCACGTCGTCACCAACGCCGATGCGTGCATACATCTCGCGTACCCATGCCGCCTCTGGAGGTCCCTCACCGAAGCCGAGCGAGAGCACCTGCTCGTACGCGTCGAGACCGGTGTCGGTCACGACACGCGAGATCCGGACGTCCGCCGGCGCCTCGACGTCCGGGAGCGCCCGGAGGTCCGCGGCCATGCCGGGCTCCGGGCCGCCCTCGAAGCCGTGCGCTTCGAGGCGGGTTCCGAGGTCGGTTGGACGCATCGCCGGCCCGACGTGCCACGAGCCCGCGACGCCGCTCGTGCGCATCAGGTTCTGCGACTCGGTTATCGCAGCGTCTGCGCGCTCGGGCTCGAGATCGGCTCGCACGACGCAGTTGTGGTAGGCGATGGGCGACCCGCCGATTACCCACGTGATCTCCGCGTCGTCGCGCTCGCGACCTCCTCCCGCGCGCCCGAGCGCGAGCAAGAATTCCGCTTCGTTGTCCTCGAGCGCGCGTGCGACCCAGGCGGCGGCCACGTCCGTCATGTCTCGAATGCTACGAGCCGCGACGACGAGGCCGGCGGGCGCTAGCCGATGAAGCCGCTGGTCATTCCGCCGGAGGGCGAGGAGAGGCGCCGCATCCGGTGACCGTCACGGCCCGACGTGCAGATGAGCGGTCACAGCTTGGGGTTCCAGGCGATCCGGGCGTTTTCTCTCATACGGATCCCCTCGATGACCTGCTCGTCGCCGCCGAGCACGTTCACGATGGACAGCGCCGCCTCACAGGTCAAATCCTCATCCTCCCCTGTACGGGAAACGCAGGTCCCGCCCATGCGGAGGTACGCGATCCGCCAACCGTCTGGCGACCACTGCAAGGCCGGTGCGGTACCGAAGCCTCCGGAGACCACCCGCCTGAGCCCGGTGCCGTCGGACCCAACCAGGTAGAGACCCTCGTCGGTAGTGAACGCAAGCCATTCGCCATCCGGCGACCACGCCAGCGCCCTCAGGTGGCCCGAGTCGGAGAGCTCATCGTCGAGCAAGACGCGTCGCTGGGTGCCGTCGGCGTTCACCACCCACAGGCTGTGGCTGTGGTCGAACATGCCGTCGAAGTACGCGATCCGCGTTCCGTCAGGCGACAGCGCCGGGTGATACGTGAAAGCGAGGGCACTGCCGATCCGCCGGGTGGAGCGGAGGATCAACCTGGGAGCCCCACCGTCCGAGCTCACCGCGTAGATCGCCGAACGCTCCCAAGGCCCCGCGGCGTAAACGACCTCAGAGCCATCCGGTGAGAACGAGCCACCGGTCGGGTCGGCAGCGGTCACGCGCGTCTCGGTGCCGTCCGCGTCGAAAACGACGAGATCCGTCTCCCCGACGCCGGACCCGACCTGGCTTGGCGATTCCCGTCGGATGAGCAGCTTCGTCCCGTCGCTCGACCACGCGATGGGGTCGCCGTCCCCGCGGCTGAGCCGGATCCGTCGGTTCGGGCGCGCCGGATCCACCGCCCAGATCCCGTCCACACCGCTGTAGGCGATCCATCCGCCGACCTGACCGAAGCGGCCCACAAAGGTCGAAGAAGGCTGGGGGCTGGGAGCCGTCATGGCCGCGTCCACCTTCGAGGTGGGCTCCGTCGGATCTGCTTCCGGAGTGGAGCCGCATCCCGCCATCAGCATCGCCATCCCCACCGTTACCGCTATCCGAGGGAGGTACGAGCGCCTCGGACTCATCCTCGTCATGGGGCGGTTCTCAAGATCATGCACCGGGACTCATCTCCCCTCTCGATTCGGTTACGGAGGATGTTGAGGAAGGAGGCTTGAGAACGGCTGGAGGGCTTACGGCCGCGGACGGGGCGACAGCCAATCGCCCCACGCGCTCACGGCAACACGACGAAGGTCGGAGCCGTCGGATTTCACGCTCCAGAGCGCGCCGATCGGCCCCTTCGACCTCGAGAAGTGGATCCGATCACCCTCGGGCGAGAAGTCGATGACCTTGAGACCCTCCGACGCGTCCGCTTCGGCCAGCACCGTCACAAATCCGGTTGCCAGGTCGACCACCCGGAGTTGGTTGACTCCGCGACCGCTCACCCTCCACGTGAAGGCGATCCGATCACCGGTTGGCGACCAGACGGGAATCACCCAATCACGGAACACGATCTGAGGGTTCGAGCCGTCGGCCTCGGCGACGACCAGCGACCTCTTGGCGGCGACGTAGGCGACACGCGATCCGTCGGGCGAGTAGGTCACCTCTCGCGCTCGACGACGTCGATCAAACGGGAGGTTGTACGGCGTGCTTCCATCGACGGGGACCACCACATCGGATTGAACGAGGAGCGATTCGCCGTCCGGCAACCAGATCGGGTCGTGATCGCCTGACGCACTCCATCCGCGTGGCATGCGGAGCAGCGCCTGCCGCTCGCCGCCGAGCCCATAGACGCCGATCGTCTCGCCGAAACCGATCCAGACCGCAACTCGGGTGGAGTCGGGCGACCATGCGATCTGCCAGCCGTGGGCGGGGAACTCCGCGATGACGTTGCCCTCCGGATCGCTGATGACGACGTCCCGCGACGGGGCACGATAGGCCAGGTACCGCCCGTCGGGCGACCAGATCGGCCCCTCTGCCCAATACCCGCCCGCCGCGATCCTGACCGGGTTCGAGCCGTCCCAGTCGGCCACGTAGATGTCGCCGTCGACGGCGTACGCGAGGGCGCCCGACCTCCCAGGCTGAGCGGCGACGGCGAGCCCCCTCGCCGAGGCGATCCTGGACTGCCGCTCTGCCCGGCCGCGCTGATCCGTGGCCACGACGGTGAGCGTCGTGGCGATGAGGGCCGCGGCCGCGAAGACCGCGACCAGGCCACGCAGACGCCGTCTCGATCGTCGCTCGATCCGGGCCTCACGTTCTCGCCGTCGCTCCTCCTCATGCTCCTCCCGGTCGCGCTGATCGACGCTGGCCTTCAGGTACCCGCGCTCGGGTCGCCCGATCGCCAGGTCGGTGGTCGCGCCCCACGACTCGAGCTGCTCCAGTCGGGCACCCCGCAAGAGAAAGCTCGGATCGCCGCCGGAGCCGCGCCACTCGGCCGCCGCCCGCGCCAGGCCTCGCTCGTGACGGAGGTCCTCACGAGCGTCGTCGATCCACGTTCGCAGCCGTTCCCAGGCACCGAGCAGCGCTTCATGGGCGATCTCGACCGTGGGCTCCCGGGTGGAGGGTTCCCGATCGAACGTGAGGAGCCGGTGACCCGCGAAGATGTTGATGGCTCCCTCGATCGCCTCCTGGTCGACGTCGAGAGCGTCGAGCTCGCCCCGGGGGACGCGTCGGCGGGTGTCCTGCCTTCCCTCTCCAAGGGCGACCAACCGCAAGAACAGTTGCTTGGTGGCGCGGCGGCCGTGGGGCTCGGTCGACTCGTAGATGCGATCGGCTCGAGCGGAGAGAGCCCCTGCGATCCCGCCGATCTCCCGGTACGCGGCGAGGGTCAGCTGCTCATCGTCCCGATGCTCGAACAGCTCCGTCAGGGCGTACTGCAGAAGCGGGAGGGCACCGGGTTGATGGGCGACGTCGGCGATCATCTCGGCCACGAGGCCGGGCTCGGGCCGGATGCCGATCCTTTCGGCCGGCCCTCGGATCGCCCGCTCGAGCTCATCCGGTGTGAGCGGAGGAACCGCCTCGGTCCCTTCGGCGAGCAGCTCTCCGAAGCGGGGGTACACAAGAGGGCGGTCGTAGAAGTCCGCCCGGAGAGTGACGATCACGCGAAGCCGACTTTCGGGGTCGGCGGCGGCGACGCGAAGCGACTCCAGGAAGAGTTCCCGCTCCCGCTCGTCTGTGGTGAGCGTGAACGCCTCCTCGAACTGATCGACAACGACCACGACCTCCGCCTCGCCGGGCGCCACGAGATCCACGACCTCGAGCAGTCCCCGAGAGCCGGAATTGAGCCGTTCGCGGAGCCGCGGCACCGGGTGTGCCGCGATCCGAAGCAGAGCGGCCTCCAGCTCGTCGATGGGATGCTCTCCGGGGAACATCTCGGCGACGAAAGGATCCTCCTGGCCTCCCAGGGCCCCGTCCCGGATCGCCGGAACCAGGCCCGCGCGGACCACGGACGACTTCCCACTCCCGCTCGCGCCGACAATGGCAAGGAACCTCGACCCCGGTCCCGGCTCACCCAGCCTGGCGACGAGGCGGCGAATGAGCCCCTCGCGCCCGAAGAAGTCGCGGGCGTCGGCCTCCGTGAACGGCCGGAGTCCCTTATAGGGGTTTCGTTCATCAATGCGTCGAGGAGCGGCGATCGCCGTGGGCTCGAGCGCCGTCCGGCAGGCCTGAGCCAAGGCATCCGCCGACGGTGCGTCGGTCGCAAGCTCTACTCGCTCGGCAAGCTCCGCGACGGAGGCGTCCTTCGGCAGCAGGCGCCTGGCGAGGCGGGCGAGCTCCCGCACGTCCTCGGCGGGATCCGGCGCTGGGCCGGTCCCGATTTGGAAGTCTCCGAGGTAGACGTTCCCCTCCGGGTCGAAGAGGATGTTGGAGGGACCGACGTTTCCGTGCGCAAGCCCCTGGTCGTGGGCGAACGTGAGCGCCAGAGAGATCTGCTCGATGGCGCGTAATGCCCGGTCTCGGTCGAGCGGCTCCCCCCTCTCCTCGATCGCTCGAAGGCTGCCCCCGCGCAGGTAGCGAGAGACGACGTAGGCGCGGCTGGGCTCTCGCCAGTAGTCGTAGATCGGGGCGATGTGGGGATGCTCCAGAGCGGCGACCGCCTGGGCATCCGCGTCGAAGCGGCGAACGAATTCCGGGTCGGCGGCGATGGCTTCGTGGATGATCTTGACCGCCACGTCGCGTTCGACGCGGGGCTGGAGGGCCCGGAAGACTGCCCCGGTGGGTCCGGCGTCGATCTTCTCCAGGAGCCGGTAGCCACGGAGCGGCTCTCCCCGCAGATCCAGTCCGGGATCCTGCTTCAGGACGCGTTGGTGAAGCTTGACGAGCTCCGGCGAGGGGTCGATGCCCAGCTCGTCCGCCAGGATCTCCCTGACCCGCTGGTAGGAGCGCAGCGCCTCCGCCTGTCTCCCCTCTCGGTAGAAGGCCAGCATGAGGAGACCCCACAGGCTCTCCCTCCACGGGTTTCCGGCGATCAGGGCCTCCAGCTCCGCGATCGCCCGGGCCTGAACGCCGGCCGCCAAGAGCCCCTCGATCCTGGTTTCCTGAGCGTCGAGTCGGAGCTCATCGAGTCGGGCCGCCTCGGCGAGGAGCGAGGACTGGTCGGCGAGGTCGGCGAGGGCCGGCCCCCGCCACAGGGCCAAGGCGTCCTCGAGCGTGGCGACGGCCACGTTCGGATCCACCGGGAGGCTCTTCTTCGCGTCTCTCATGAGCGCGTCGAATTGCGCAGCGTCCAACTCGGAGGGATCGAGCCTCAGGCGGTATCCGGGTGCGTGGCTCTGAATTCGGTCGTGATCGAGGGCCTTCCTGAGGTGCGAGACGTAGGTCTGGATGACGTTCCGGACCTTCTCGGGTGGCTCCTCGGGCCAGATCTGGTCGATCAGGGTCTCGGCGGGCACGAGCTGGTTCGCACGAAGAACCAGGTGGGCGAGGACGGCGCGCTGCTTGGGCCCGCCAAGCGGGATGGTGTCTCCCCCCACGTCCACCTCGAGGGGCCCGAGGATCCTGAAAAGCGTCATGCCGTGGTTACCACCCGCGACGGGGACGCGGGCCCAAGCGCCTCATCCGCTGCGCGACGACGCTTGGCCGATCCGTCGCGGGCTGAGTGGGTCCTTTCATCCGATCGAGTATCGACCTCCAGGCTCCCGAGTTCCAGACCGCGGCGCTGCTCGGTGCCTTAGTCACGGGCACCAGCCTCGCGCGAACCGCTTGAAGAAGGCTTGAAACGGCGTTTCAGCCGTTCTCAAGCGACATCGGCCAACCTCGCTGACGGTGGCTGTCAGCTACCCGACTGGCCCGCAAGCGAACGAGAGGAGATGAGTCGGATGGAGGGTCCCCAAGACGACAACGCCGGTCGGCTGCGCGGCCTGCGGGGAAGGAAGCGGCGCGCTGCCGTGGTGATCGCCGTGGTCGCGCTCGTGAGTCTTGCGGCTGTGGCCTGCTCCTCAACGAACGCCGAGCAGCCGGCGAGCGAAGACCCGGGGACGACGGGCGCCTCTCCCGCGGCGTCGAGCGACCCGAGTCCAACCCAGACGGCCCGGGACGTCATGGAGCTGCAGAACTTCGCCTCCCTCGAGCCGGGGACCTACTTCGTCGACCCTGACTCCAACGACTCCACCCCGCTCCGGGTGGTGTACGGGGTGCCTGTCGAGGGGTGGTCATCGTGGTTCGGCGCGGTGAAGTCCTCCGGGGATGAACACGTTGCGGTGAGCATCACCACCGTCACCAACCTGGTGCGTCATGGCTGCCGCGACCACAGCCCGGCCGATCCACCGGTCGGCTCGACCGTCGATGACCTCGCTGCCGCGCTCGCGGACCTGGCCCCGTTCAGGGTGACGTCGCCCCCTGAGGACGTGACCATCTACGGCTACAGCGGGAAGCATCTGGAGCTGACCGTGCCCGACCTGCCGGTCGGAGGAAACCCACACGACCTCCGCTTCATCGGATGCGTCGACGGGGACCTCTACAGCTGGATCTCACCCCCCAACGAGGGCGCCTTCAACGGCTACACGGACTCCGGCTACCGCGAGGAGTTCTGGATCCTCGACGTGGAAGGGACCCGTCTGATGATCGTGGCCCACCGGAGCGCCGGCGCGCCGCGCGAGGATCTCCCCGAACTGCGGGCCATTCTGGACTCCATACGGATCGAGCCATGACGCGCCTGCTCACACCCATGGATCGAGGGTCATCTACGCCGCGACGACCCCCTCTTATGGCGGGAGAAACGAGTGGATCCCCGAGAGGGCTCCAGCGAGGACGAGAAACGCGCGCCGCTGGCGCAGTCGCCGCGGCCGCGCGGCGGCTGCATCCTCTCTTGAAGGAGTCGGCGGAATGACGATAGCCAGGTTGACCGCGCGCGAGCGTGAGATCGTCCTTTTGCTCGCTCGGGACAAGACGAACCAGGAGATCGCCACGACCTTGTGGGTCGCCCCCTGCACGGTCCGGAAGCACCTCGAGAACATCTACGCAAAGCTCGATGTGCACACACGGGCCGGAGCGGTTGGGCGTTTCCTCGGCAGGCCCTGACATCCCCGGCGGCGGCGCGGGCTCTCCCCGCGCCGCCTCCATCTCGAAAGGCGCGCGTCCGACACCTCCCACACAAGGGAAGTCCAATGACGAAGATGCGGCGGTTCATTCGACCGCCGCATCTTGGCGGGCACCTAGAGACGGTTGCGGCTCAATGCTCCGGGCTCGCCTGCGAAACCGGCGCGGGTGGCAGCGGCACGCCCCCCGGCCCGTCGACGAAGGTAAGCGGCGAAACCGCCGCCTGTTGGCCAACGCCGGGGAGGCTCCAGTCGCACACGCCACCGGGGAACGTGGCTTGCAGCCGAGCCAACTGCGTCGACGAAAAGACAGCCGGCGCGTAGTCCGCCGGGTTGAGCGGCTTCAGCTGGCACTTCAGGATGTTCTCCGCAAGCGGCCCGCCGGCGACTTGGCGAGGCGAGGAGTGTTTCGCGAGCCTGGCGTCGGCATCGCACACCGTCATGTCGGTGACCGGCGTGGAGAAGGTGACGTCCCCGGTCAGGTAGCAGAGGTCGAACGCCGTCGCCGGTTTCGCCTGGATCACCGCCGCCTGGGTGCGCGCAGAGTTGATCGTCTCCTTCGGCGCGCTGACCGTCAGGTTCGACAGCCAGGTGTCCATGACGAGCAGCGAGTTCAGCGTCACCGCCGCGACCTGCGAAGCAGTCGCGGGCAGCAGACCCGTCCCGTAGCGCCACATCACCTGATTACCGTGATTGCCGCCGTTGTCCGCGTCGATGCGGGCACGCTCCGCGAAGCTGCGCCAGATGTAGTGGATGCCCTGCTCGTCGTAGCCGCGCGAGTCGATGATCGGCAGCTTGCCGAGGTTCGCGCCGCTGGCGACGATGCCTGCGCGGTAGGCCGTGCTCAACGCCGCGGTGTCGGCAGTGGTGCGGGTGGCGGTGCGGTTCGAATCCGCATCGAAGCCGCCGATCTTCTCGTTGAGCGTGACGAACTCCTCGGGCGTGATCGCGCCTGTCAACAAGGCGTTCAGGCCATACTGGATGCCGACGTTGTCACCGGTTTGCCGGGCCCGCAGGCTGCCAGGAGCGATGCCGTTCGTCGTGCCCCAGACGGCGGTGGCGAGGTCGGCGTCGCCGCAGCGCGTGCCGCTCGGATTGGTCACCGGGTCGTAGACCAGCGCGGGGGGCAGCAGGCAGTTGTTGCGCGGCGCGCCGACCGGCGCCATCGCGCCGGTCGTCTGGTTGACGACCAGGACCGGCACGTAATTGCCCGGCTTGTTGTTGTGGCCGAACGCGTTGTTCCACGATTGGCAGCCGAGATGGTCGAGCTGGCCGTTGATCGCGGTCTTCTTGGCGTTGATCTGGGCCTGCGTTAGGCCGGACATCAACGCCCCCCACTCCGGACCCGCGTAGAAATTGACAAGCAGGACGCAATCCCCGACCTCGAGGCCGGTGGTGATCGAGTCGGGGTAGTCGCAACTCGGCTGGATGCCGTCGAGCAGTCCGGGATAGATCGACGCGGCGGTGTTCTGCTGGATCGAGCCGCCCGAGCAGCCGTTGCCGAGCGTGTACGTCACCTCGCCGTAGGCGTCGGCGATGTGCTCCTTCATCATCATCAGCGTCTCGGCGTTCAGGACGCGGTTCGAGTTGTAGAGCGAATCGGTGAGGCTGTTGTCGACCACCATGAAGCCGCGCGACAGCGCCGCGTTGTCGGCCCAGTTCTGCTCCGTGCGGAATTGCAGTCGTGGCTGGCCCGTCGACGCGCCGAAGGTGTAGACGACCTTGCCGTTCCACTGCGCCTGCGGCGAGAGCGCCGACCACTGCTTGTCGGGGTCGAACAGAACCGCGATGTCGTAGATGCCGCGATTTATCGTTCCGCGCTCCACGCGCACGATGTACGGCACCGTCAATCCGGCGGTCGTCGTGGTCATGGCAAGGTCGGCCGGCGCGCTGCCCGGGGTGTACGGCTTGAAGCAGTTGTTGGTCGGCGGCGCGGCCGGCGGGCTCGGATCCGGCAGCGCGCTGGAGCAGCCTGCGGTCGTCGTCCGGTAGAAGAGCTTGTACTCGGTCGCGATATTGCATTGCGCATCGGTCGCGAAGGTCGACAGGCCGCTCGCGTTCGACGCCGGCGTGTTGCCCGAGGCCGGCGTAGGCGTGGGCGTCGCGCAGATCCAGGGCGTCGTCTGCGAGCCCAGCAGCACCGGTCCGCCGATCGGATGATTGGTGATGGTGAGCGAAGCGCGCGGCCGGCCGAGGCCACGACCATTCGAGTCCGCGAGAAACTCGTTCTGTCCCGTCTCTAGCTCGGTCAGCACCCCGCGCATGGTGCGTGCCGCCGTATCGGTGTGGAAGGTGCCCGTGACGTTGCGGCCGTTGAGCCACAGCGTTACTTGGTGAAGCGGCACGGTCCTCGGTACGCGCACCTCGACCAGCGCGTCGCCGCCGCTGATGTGATCCGCTCGGTTCGAAAGGGTCAGGATTTCGAATTGACCGGATGCGGCTTCTTTCGCAGATGCCGCGACAGTTGCCACGACGGCGGCAGAAACGAGCAGCGCGGCGAGAACGCACAAGAGTTTCGACATGACGCCTCCCAGTGGGTGGGCATTTCGATCGCCGGAGCTTAATGTGGTCGGCCGGCCGGTGGGGTCACGGCAGCGCCGGAAACCGATTGCTTCGGGACCTCGTAAGAATCGAATGGATGAAGGCTCGGCACGCTCGTGGGGTGGGGCTTCCGCACGCGCTGGCGCTCGTGGTCGTGCTTGTGGCGAGCCTGGTGGCGGGCGGCGGCGCGGCCGGCGCGACGACAGCGCCCTCGTTCGCTAGAGCGGACTACGACCTCTTCGGAAACAACTACGCACTCGGCGATTTCAACGGCGATGGAAGGCCCGACCTGGCTGGGGCGGGGGGACCGGTCGCCAAGGTTCGTTTGAACAACGGCGCCGGGACGTTCGGCGCGCTTGCCGAGTACCCGGTCGCAGGTGGTGACAGCCAGGACCTCGCGGCCGGCGACTTCAACGGCGACGGAAGGCTCGACCTCGTCCTCACCATCAACAACCCGCAGATCGGGGCTTCGTTGCTCAGGGGCAACGGCGACGGCACGTTCGCTGCGCCCGTGACGTTCCCCAACACGTCCGGCTTCGACTCGCCCGCAGTCGCCGCCGTCGACCTCAACAACGATGGCAAGCTCGACGTCGTCATCGCCCACCAGATCGCGTGCTACGTGGCGCCGTGCGTCGTCACCGACCTGATCTCCGTGATGATCGGCAACGGCGACGGCACGTTCCAGGCCTCGCGTGAGATCCCGGTCGGCCGAGGCATGTCCGAGATGGCGGTCGGCGACTACAACCGGGACGGGTTCAAGGACCTGGCCATCGGAGGTACCCAAGGGCAGGTCTACCTCCTCCACGGCGTCGGCGACGGGACGTTCGTCCAGCAGCCGACGGTGACGGCCGTCGTGGACACGTTCTTCATCCCCGTCACGGACATCGACGTCGCCGACTTCAACGGCGACTCGATCCAGGACCTCGTGGTGTCGGTACCCCACAACGGAAGCCGGACGGCGATCCTGATCGGCAACGGCGACGGCACGTTCCGCACACCGCTGGTTCTCACCTCCCCGCAGCTCAACCTTCCTCAGCAGGCGGCCGTGGCCGATTACAACGGTGACGGCTTCCAGGACCTCGCGCTCAGCCTGGGAGACGGCAGCTTCGGCCTGATGCAGATACGGAACGGCAACGGCGACGGCACGTTCCAGGCTGCGGTGCACCTTCTCCAACCGCCGCCTACGTCGAGCCTCGGCAGCATCTTCATCGCTTCGGCCAACCTCAACGGCGACGCGAAGCCGGACATCGTCTTGAACATCGGTGGCGCATTCCCCAGCTTCGCCGTCTTGCTCAACTCGACGGGGGTCGCTCCACCTCCGACGCCGGGAGCGCCGACGCTCCTCAGCCCGGCGCAGGATGCGACGCCCGCGCAGCCGGTGGCATTCGACTGGACGGACGTGGCCGCGGCGACGGCGTATCGCATCCAGATCGACAACTCGAATAGCTTCTCCGCCCCACTCGTCGTCGACCGGGTCGTCTCGGCGTCGCAGTTCACCGGTGCGACGCTCAACACCGGGCAGCGGCACTGGTGGCGGGTGCGGGGTATCAACGCGGCGGGCACGGCCGGTGCCTGGTCTTCGACCCGACGCTTCACACCGCAGGCCGGGCCGCTGACGCTCTCGAGCGTCACGCTCAACCCGATCAATGTCGTCGGCGGCAACACCTCACAGGGAACCGCGTTCCTGACCGGCGCCGCCCCCGCCGGCGGCGCGGTCGTGACCCTGTCGAGCAGCTCGAGCGCGGCCACCGTTCCGGCGAGCGTCACCGTCCCCGCCGGCGCCTCCAGCGCGACGTTCACCGTCAATACGGCGTCGGCCACGGCGTCGACATCCGCGACGATTACGGGCGCGTTCGGCGCGGTCACGCGGAGCGCGACGCTGACCGTCACGCCGCCGCTCCCGCCAATCGGGCCAGCGTCCCTGGCCGTCTCCCCGGCGACGGTCGAGGGCGGGAACCCCGTGACCGGCACTGTCTTCCTCTCGCTCGGGGCTCCCGCCGGTGGGCTGGTCGTCTCGTTGTCGAGCTCGAACACCGCCGCGGCGACCGTGCCTGCGACGATGATCGTCCACGGCGGGCTGTCGAGCGGCACCTTCCCTGTCTCGACCCTGGCGGGCCCCGTGACCCGGACCACGACCATCACGGCCTCGGCCAACGGCGTCTCGCGGACGGCCGACCTGACCGTGACACCGTCGGCGGCGGCGTCGCTCTCCACTGTGGCGGTGAGCCCGGCGAGCGTGACCGGCGGCGCTTCGTCGCAGGGGACGGTCACACTCACCTCACCCGCGCCGGCGGGCAGCGTCGCCGTCTCCCTGTCCAGCGGCAATGCGGCGGCGACCGTGCCCGGGAGCGTGTCAGTGGCGCAGGGGGCGACGAGCGCGACGTTCGCGATCGCGACCAGCGCGGTCACGGCGTCGACCCCCGTGACGATCACGGCGAGCACCGGAGGCGTCACGCGAACGGCGACTCTGACCGTGAATCCTCAGGCACAGACGGCAACGCTGACCGTGACGGCGACCGGCCGGGGCGGCGAGCGCGTCACGTCGAACCCGGCCGGCATCAACGTCGCCGTCGGCAGCAGCGGATCGGCATCGTTCGCCACGGGAACGACGATCACGCTCAGCGCCACGAACAGCCGTGACGTCGTCTGGTCCGGCGCATGCTCGAGCGGCGGCAACAAGACGAAGACCTGCACGTTCACGCTGAACGCGAACGCCTCGGTCACCGCGAACGTGCAGTGAGCTAGTCACGGAAGGGTCGTGACGCAGCCCGAAAAGACCGTGATCGACTGCATCGACGCAATCGGCTCGATGTAAACCACGGGGTCTCACGCACAGGTGACGAGGGCCCGCGCGGGCGAGCCCTCTCTGCCGCGCGCCGACCTTGGCATGAGTCCGATGAGTTTTCGACGCGGGAGCGGTCGTACTGTCATGACGACGACGCACAAGCTCGAAACCGACGGGGCCCAGATCGCCTACGACGTCCGTGGCCCGCTTCCCACCGCCGACGGACGCCCACCACTGTTCATGATCGGTCAGCCGATGGAGGCCGGCGGCTTCGCCACGCTGGCGTCGCACTTCCCGGACCGGACCGTGATCACCTATGACCCGCGCGGCCTCGGCCGCAGTGTTCGCAGCGACGGCCGGGTCGACCATGCGCCCACCGTTCAGGCGAACGACGTCCACGCCGTCATCGAGGCGCTCGGTGCCGGCCCCGTCGAAATGTTCGCGAGCAGTGGCGGCGCGGTGGCTGCGCTGGCGCTCGTGGCGGCCTATCCCGACGACGTGACCACCCTGGTGGCCCACGAGCCGCCACTTATCCCGGTGCTCCCCGACGCCGATGCGGCCGAGCGCGCCCGCGCCGCCGTTCGCGACGCGTACGAGGCCCAGGGCTCCGGCGCCGGCATGGCGGCCTTCATCGCGATGTCGTCGTGGCGAGGCGAGTTCACCGACGAGTACTTCGCGCAAGCTGCGCCGGACCCCGCCCAGTTCGGGATGCCGACCGAGGACGACGGCTCCCGCGACGACCCGCTGCTGTCGGACCGATCGTGGGCAGTCAGCAGCTATCGCCCCGACGTCGCCGCGCTGGCCGCGGCGCCGACACGCATCGTGATCGCCGTAGGCGAGGAGTCGCAGGACACGTTCACCGGACGCACGACGGTCGCCACCGCCGAGCTGCTCGGTCAGCAGGCGACCGTGTTCCCGAGCCACCACGGCGGCTTCCTCGGCGGCGAGTTCGGATACGCCGGTCAACCCGAGCCCTTCGCGCGCAAGCTGCGCGAGGTGCTCGACGAGGACTGACACCGCGGAGCGGCGCTCACTCGCGTCGACGACCCAACGAGAGAGGGGATCACCATTTCAGGCGCGGCCACAGCCATTTCGATTCCGCAGCTCCGAGCAGACCTCGAGGGAAGCGTCACGGCGGCGGGAGAGCCCTGCTACGACGAAGGCCGCACCGTCTTCTACGGAGGAATCGACCGCCGGCCCACAGCGATCGTCCGCGCCGCGAATGCTGACGACGTCTCGCGCGTGATCGCGCTCGCGCGAGAGACCGGGGCCGAGCTCGCGATCCGGAGCGGCGGCCACAGCATCCCGGGCCACAGCACGACCGAGGGCGGGCTCGTGCTCGACCTCGGCGACCTGAACGGGCTGGAGATCGACGTCGAGGACCGCACGGCTTGGGTGGGCGGAGGTGTGACCACCGGCCGCTACACGAATGCCGCGGCGGAGCATGGCCTGGCGACGCCCTTCGGCGACACGGGCTCGGTCGGGATCGGCGGGCTGACGCTCGGCGGAGGAGTCGGCTTCCTCGTTCGAAAGCACGGCCTCACGATCGACGACATGCTCGCCGCCGAGGTCGTGACGGCGGATGGCCAGCACCTCCGCGTCGACGCCGACTCCCACCCGGACCTGTTCTGGGCGATCCGCGGCGGCGGCGGCAACTTCGGCGTCGCCACTCGATTCCAGCTCCGCCTCCACGAGTTGGACGGAATCGTCGGCGGAATGCTCATCCTGCCGGCGACCGCGGACACGGTCTACGGCTTCATGGCCGAAGCGGAAGCCGCGCCCGAGGAGCTCTCGGCGATCGCCAACGTCATGCCGGCGCCGCCGATGCCGTTCCTGCCTGCGGAGCAGCACGGCCGGCTGGTGATCTTCGCCCTCCTCGCCTACGCCGGCGAGGCCGATGCGGGCGAGCGCGCGGTCGCGCCGTTTCGGGCGCTCGCCGAGCCTGTCGCCGACATGGTGCGGCCGATCCGCTATCCGGAGCTCTTCGTCGGCCCCCCCGACGAAGGCGACTATCACCCCGTCGCGGCCGCACGCACGATGTACGTCGGCAGCATCGACCGCTCCGCAGCGGAGACCATCGTCGAGCAGCTCGAGGCCTCCACGGCGATGATGGCCGTGACCCAGCTGCGCATGCTCGGCGGCGCGGCTGCCCGCGTCCCTGTCGATGCGACGGCGTACGCGCATCGCCAGAGCCGGATCATGGTGAACGTGGCCGCGCTCTTCGGGGCGCCGGAGGAGGCGCCCGAGCACGAGCGTTGGGTCGTGGGCCTCGCGAACGCGCTCCGCCAGGACGATACGGGCGCGTATGTCAACTTCCTCGGCGACGAGGGC
>Ga0075430_100001853_pt1 | contig 17307 bp, 11 predicted proteins | sample RhiMetdeltSRZDD4_FD_75294 | JGI IMG/M metagenome (GOLD analysis project Ga0075430, IMG submission 75294) | Populus rhizosphere microbial communities from Tennessee, USA - Rhizosphere MetaG P. deltoides SRZDD4 | ecosystem: Host-associated > Plants > Roots > Rhizosphere > Soil | place: USA... | reverse complement strand
CCCCCAACGGTCGCGTCGAGCCTGCGAGAGCTTGTCCGCCGGGCCGGACAACTCACGGCCAGAGCCCGGTATTCGGCCCAAGGTCAGCGAAAAACGTGCCACGGACCCACCCCCCTTTTTGGTGCGCCGACCGGTTCGGGCAGCCACCGGCGCCACGAAGGCGTCAGACAGATCACCGGATCGCAATCGCTCGCTCTTGACCGATCCCCGCCCGAAGCACCATCATCCCGCCGACTTGAGCGCCCCCGCCAGCCCCGCCAGCCCCGGCAGCACCCTGCTCCGGGATTCGGGCATCTATCTCCTGGGGAACCTGCTGCAGAAGGCGACCGCCTTCGTGCTCATCCCCTTGTACACCACCCGGCTCACGACCGCCCAATACGGCCTGCTCGACCTCGCCGGGACGGTCCTGAACCTGGGGCTGCTGGGGGCGGCCCTGGGCGTCCCCGCGGCCATCAACAAGTGCCTGCACCGGGACTGCAAGGACGAGGCGGAGCGCGGCCGGCTGCTCGGAACGGTGCTCCTCTTCACGTCCCTGTCCTCCGCCGCCTGCGCCCTTCTCGGCTGGGCCTTCGACGCCTCGCTCGCCCGCCTGCTGTTCAGCGGGGCGGAGGGCCTCCTGGTCTTCCGCTACACCCTCGTCTGGCTGATCCTGGCACAGCTGTCGCAGATCCCCTTCGAGTACTTCCGCGCTTCGGGCCGCTCGCAGATCTACGTCGCGCTCAGCCTGTCGCAGCTTCTGGCGCAGTTCGCGTGCACGATCTACCTCGTGGCGCACCGCGGCTGGGGCCTGGAAGGAGTCCTGGCCGGGAATCTCGCCGGGTTCCTCCTCGTCAACATCGTCGGGCTCGCGGCGCTTCTCCCGCGCGTCCGGTTCACGGTCGATCGCCGCCTGCTGCGCGCGACGATCACCTATGGCGTCGCGATGACCCCGGTGTTCGTCTCCGGCTGGGTCGTCAACCTGAGCGACCGGTTCTTCCTGCAGTCGTTCCTCGGTCTCGGAGCGCTCGGCGTCTACGCGCTGGGATACAAATTCGGAGCGCTCGTCGATCTCCTCCTGGTGATGCCGTTCCAGCGCGCCTGGACGCCGATCTTCTTCCGCTTCGCCTCCGAGCCGGAGGCGCCGCGGACCCTCTCCCGCATCGCCACGTATCTCGGCGCCGCCCTGGCCTTCGCCACGCTCGGCATCAGCCTGGCGGTCCCGCCGTTCCTCCGGGTGTCGGCCGCGCCCGAGTTCCGCGCGGCGTCGGGAGTGGTCCCGCTGGTCGGGCTCGCCTACCTCATCGGCGGTCTCGCGAACTGCTTCGGCAACGGCCTCATCGTGGCCGAGCGGGTGCGACTGGTCGCCGGCTACGCGGCGGTCGCCGCCGTCGCCAAGCTCGGCCTCAACGCGATCCTCATCCCTCTGTTCGGGACCGCCGGCGCCGCGCTCGCCACCGCCCTCGCCTTCGCGATCCAGCTCGGCGGCATCCTGAGCTCGCTCGGACGGTACTATCCGGTGCAGGTGGAATGGGGTCGTCTGGGGGGGGCGCTCGCCGCGGCCGCCGTGCCGCTCGTCGTGTCGCTGGCGCTGCCGGAGATGCCGCTCGTGGCCGAGGTGGCGATCCGCCTGGCGCTCCTCCTGTCGTACCCGGCGCTACTGATCCTGATGCGGCTCCCCCGGCCGGAGGAGGTCGCAGCGGCGACCCGCCTCCTGTCCACCCGGCTCGTCCGGCGGAGGATCTGAAACCGTGTGCGGCATCGCGGGATTCCTGGCGTTCGACGGCCGGCCGGCCGATCCCGGCGTGCTCGCCGCCATGGGGGCAAGCCTCGCGCATCGCGGCCCGGACGGCGACGGGACGTTCCGCGACGGAGGGCTGGGGCTCGCCCACCGTCGGCTGTCGATCCTCGACATCGCGGGCGGGGCCCAGCCGATGACCACGACCGACGGCGACGCCATCCTCGTCTTCAACGGCGAGATCTACAACTACGTCGAGCTCCGCGAAGGACTTCGGCGTCGCGGCCATCCGATCGCGACCCACAGCGACACGGAGGTGATCCTGCACCTCTACGAGGAGCAGGGACCCGACTGCGTCCAGGAGCTGAGGGGGATGTTCGCCTTCGCACTGTGGGATCGGCGCCTCGGGCGTCTCGTCCTGGCCCGCGATCGAGTCGGCATCAAGCCGCTCTTCTACGCCCAGAGCGACCGCGGCCTGGTGTTCGGCTCGGAGATCAAGGCGCTGCTGCTCCATCCGGACGTCGACCGGTCGCTCGATCTCCAGGGGCTCGGCGACTTCCTGACCTACCAGTACATCCCATCGCCGCGCACCGGGTTCGCGCGCATCCGCAAACTCCCGGCCGCCCACGTCCTGGTGGCGGAGCGCGGCCGCGTCTCGATCCGGCGCTACTGGAGCCTGCCGGAGGAGCCATCGCGCCGCTCCGGGCAGGAGTGGCGGGAGGAGCTCCGCGCCACCGTCGCGGAGGCGGTCCGCCTCCACATGCGCAGCGACGTGCCGGTCGGGGCGCTCCTGTCGGGCGGCATCGACAGCAGTCTCGTGGTCGCCCACGCGGCCGCCGCCGCCGAAGGGCCGCTGCGCACGTTCACCATCGGGTTCCGCGACCGCGGCTTCTCCGAAGCCCCGTTCGCGCGTCTCGTGTCGGAGCGGTACGGCACGCGGCACCTGGAGCACGTGCTGGAGCCGCAGCGGATCGAGGACCTGCCCGCCCTCGTCGCCCATTTCGACGAGCCGTTCGGCGATCCCTCCGCCGTCCCGACGAGCCTGATCGCGCGCATCGCGGCGCGCGACGTCAAAGTCTGCCTGTCGGGGGACGGCGGGGACGAGGGTTTCGCCGGATACGACGCGTACCTCTCCGCCCGGAGGCTGCGGCCGGCCGATCTCGTGCCCCTGCCGGCGCGCCGGGCGCTCCTCGCCCCGATGGAGCGTCGCCTGCCCGAGTGGGTGCCCGGAAAGGGACTGCTGCGCTTCCTCGGATCCGGCCCCGCCGACCGCTACGCGGAGATCATGGGAGGAGTGGATGCCGGCACACGCGAGTGGCTGCTGCACCCCGACTTCCTGCGCGCGACCGGCGGCGAGCCGCCGTACGCCCTGTTCCGCCGGCTCCACGCCTCGCTCCCGGGACGCGACGAGGTCGAGCGGCTGCAGCGGCTGGACGTCGAGACGTACCTTCCCGACGACATCCTCGTCAAGGCGGACCGCACGAGCATGCTGCACTCGCTCGAGCTCCGCGTGCCGCTTCTCGATCACAAGGTCCTCGAGCTGGCGTTCCGCATGCCGACCGCGCTGAAGATCCGCCGCGGACGCGGCAAGGCCATCCTGAGGACCGCCTTCGCGGACCGTCTGCCGGCCGGAATCCTCGCGCGCGGCAAGCAGGGATTCGGCCTGCCGCTCGCGGCCTGGCTGCGCGGCGACCTCCTGGGGCTCGTGCGCGACGTCTTCGGCGACGCGCGGACCCGCACGCGCGGACTCCTCGACCCGCGCGGTCTCGATCGCCTGCTCGCCTCGCACCTGCGCGGCCGGCGCGACCTGAGCGGCGAGATCTGGCTGGCCCTCGTCCTCGAGCTGTGGTTCCGGGAGCGGATCGACAGCCCGCCGCGCGCCGCCGCGGCGCGCACCGCCTGATCGGCCGTCGATGCGGATCGCCTACCTGCACTACCTCGTCGACGACGACACCGGCCGTCACCACGTCCGGCAGTTCGCGGCGGCGGCCGCCTCCCTCGGCCACATCATCGACGTCCGCGGCATGAACCTCGCGCCGGAAGGGAACGCGGGCGGCGACGGCGATGCGACGGCGCGGCTGCGATCGGCGCTGAAGCAACGCTTCGGGCGGTATCTCCACGAGCCGAAGGAGCTCCTCTGGAACGCCCGCTACGTCGGTCGCGAGACCGATCTTCTGCGGGAGCTGCGGCCGGATGTGCTCCTGGTGCGCGATCACCTCCTGACCGCCTCCTGCGTCCCGGTGGCGCGGCGCCTGGCGCTGCCGCTGGTGCTGGAGCTGAATTCCCCGGCCGACGAGGGACGGTTGTACCTCGGCGAGTACCTGCACTTCCCGCGCGTCGCGCGGGCGATCGAGCGGTACAAGCTGCGGCGCGCCGACGCCATCACCGCCGTCTCCTCGACGCTCAAGCGCCTGCTCGTGGACACCTACGGCCTGCCCGAGGGGCGCATCACGGTCGTCCCGAACGGCGCCGATCTGGAACGCTTCCATCCCGGCGTGCGGCCCGACTCCGGAGTGCGGTTCCCGGCCGGGGTCGCGCCGATCGTCGGCTTCGTCGGATCGTTCCGCCGCTGGCACGGGACCGATCTCATGACCCGGATGGCGCGCGAGGTCGGCGCGGCGCGGCCCGACGTCGGATTCCTCTTCGTGGGGGACGGACCGGAGGCCGCGGCGGTGCAGGAGGCGATCCGGCCGTTCGGGGCGCGCGCGGTGATGACCGGACGGGTCCCGCACGCGCGCGTGCCGGGCCTGACCGCGGCCTTCGACATCGGCGTCCTTCCCGAGACCCTCTTCTACGCCTCGCCGCTCAAGGTGATCGAATGGATGGCCGCCGGACGGAGTGTCGTCGCCCCCGGCTACCCGGCCCTCGACGACATCGTGGAGAACGGCAAGGAAGCGCTTCTCTTCCCGCCGGGCGACGCGGACGCGCTCGTGCGGGCGGTGCTGCGGCTGATCGACGACGGCGCCTTGCGCGCCCGGCTGGCCGCGGCGGCGGCGGAGCGCGCGGCGAAGAGCCTCTCCTGGGTCGAGAACGCCCGAAGGGTCCTGCGGGCCTGCGAGACGGCGCGCGCGTCCCGGCTCCCCGGCGGCGACACGTCGCACCGCCCGGCCTGAGCGGATCATGCCGAAGGCGCTCCTGGTCACGCAGGATCTGCAGCGCGCCGGCGCGCAGCGGCAGTGCGTCGAGCTGGCCCTCGGCCTCCTGCGCGCCGGCTGGAAGGTCGAAGTGGCCTGCCTCGAAGCCGGGGGCGCGCTCGCGGCGGAGCTTCAGGCGGCCGGAGTTCCGATTCACCAGGTGCCGCGGCGCTGGCGCTGGGATCTCTCCCCCGCCTTCGGTCTCGCCGGCCTGGTCGCGCGCCTCGATCCGGACGTCGTGCAGACCTTCCTGTTCCTCCCCAACTTCTACGGGCGGGCGGCACGTCTGCTGCGCCGGCCGCGGCTCCTGGTGTCTTCGCTGCGTTCGACCGGGATCGAAGGCTGGCCGCGGTATCTCGCCGAGGTGGTGCTCGCGCCCCTGTGCGACCGGATCCTCGCCAACTCCGAGGCGGGCCGAAACGACCTCGTGGCGCGCGGCGTCGCCCCCCGACGCGTCGTCGTGGTGCGCAACGGGATGCGCTTCGAGCGCTTCGACGCCGCCCTCGCCGGCGCGACGACACCCGCCGGATGCGGCGCGCGCCTGGGAATGGTGGCCCAGATGGAGCGGCGCAAAGACCACATCGGGCTGGTCGAGGCGTTGGCGCGGGTGCGCGCCCGCGTCCCGGAGGCGCGGCTCGTCCTGGCGGGGGACGGCTCGCTCCGCCAGGCGGTCGAGGAGCGGGTCGCGCGGCTCGGACTCTCGGACGCGGTGGAGCTCCCCGGAATCGTGGAGCGGCCGGAGACCTTGTATGCCGCGCTGGCGATCTACGTGCAGGCGTCGGCGGCCGAGGAAGGGACGAGCAACAGCATCCTGGAGGCGATGGCCTGCGGCCGGCCGGTCATCGCCACCGACATCGGAGGGAACCGCGAAGTGGTGGAGGACGGGACGACCGGTCTCGTCGTGCCGCCGCGCGATCCGGACGCGCTGGCGCGGGCGATCCTCTCGCTGCTCGCCGACCCCGGGCGCCTCGAGGCCATGGGAAAGGCCGGGCAGCGCGCGGTGCGGACGCGCTTCTCCCTGGACACGATGATCCGCGAAACGCTCGCGGCGTATCGCGGCGTGCCCGGGCGCGCTCCGGACGAACGGCGATGAGCGGAGCGCCGCACCGCCGGGCCGAGGCCCTGCGCCTCCTCATCGTCGCCCCCGAGTATCCGCCGGCCACCGGTGGGATGGAGACGCACGCGGCCGAGACCGCCGCGCGGCTGGCGCGGCGCGGGCACCAGGTCACGGTGATCACGGCGGCCGGGGGCGGCCCCTCCGGGGCGGGCGTGATCCCCGCGGAGCCACTCCTCGATCGCCGTTTCGGCCGGGCCCTTCGGTGCCTCGCCCGCCGCGCGCGCGCGACCGGCGCCGACGCCGTGCTCCTCATGAACGCCGGCTACGCCCCGCTCGCCCTTCGACGGACGGATCCGCTGCCGCCGATCCTGGTCCGCACCGTCGGCAACGACGCGTACGGCGCCTGGCACGGACCGCGGCTGCCGCTGCGCGTTCTCTTCTGGCGCCTGCCGCACCACCGGGCGGACTCTCTCGGCGCCCGGTTGCGGCGCCTCGATCAGGCGCGGCGCGTCGAGGCGGTGCTCGCCGGCCTCGGGCGCTGCGACGCGGTCCTCTGCAACAGCGGCTACACGCGGGATCGGCTGCGAAGCCTCGGGGTCGACCCGGCGCGCCTCGGGCTTCTCGTCGGAGGGGTCGACCCCGATCTCTTCCGGCCGGATCCGTCCCGCGCGCCGGAGCCGGACCGGCCGATCCTCGGGACGAGCGGGCGACTCAAGCCGATCAAGGGGTTCGACGTGGCGCTCGAGGCGACCGCCCGCCTGCGCGCCGCAGGGCTGCGGCCGCGCCTGCTCGTCGCCGGCTCGGGGCCGGACGAGCGGCGGCTCCGCGAGCGCGCTTCGGCGCTCGCACTGTGCGACGCGGTGGAGTTCCTCGGAGATCAGCCCCGGCAGGCGATGCCGGCGTTCTACCGCCGCCTCGACCTGTACCTCCAGCCGTCGGTGGAGGTGCGGCACGAGGCCACGGGCGTGGCGCAGGAGGAGTCGATGGGGCGCGCCATCCTCGAGGCGCAGGCGAGCGGCGTGCCGGTCGTGGCCAGCCGCACCGGCGGGATCCCGGACGTCGTCGAGGACGGCACGACCGGCGTCCTCGTGCCTCCGAAGGACGCCGCGCGGCTGGCGGAGGCGATCGCAGTCCTCGTCGCCGACCCGGAGCGGCGACGGCACCTGGCCGCGACGGCGCGGCGCGTCGTCGAGGAGCGCTTCTCCTGGGAGGCGGTGGTGGAGGCGACCGAGGCGGCGATCGCCTCGGCGTTACGCCGACGGCGAGGGGCCGAACCGGACCGCGTCGGCGGGCCGGCCTGACGGCAGACCGAGCAGCATGGCTCCGGCGGTGACGATCCAGAAGATGTCCTGCACGATCGGCGTCAGGAGCGTGGACTCCACGATGTTGTGCGTCAGGAGCGCGGCGAGGAAGGCCAGGAGCGCGAACCAGAAAGGACGATCGTCGTTCTCCCACGGCTGGAGCGCGCAGCGCACCCCGAGGGCGGCGAGCAGGATCAAGATGCACGCCCAGGCGGCCGCCACCGGAATCCCCGACTTGACCGACAGGGCGAGAAAGGCGTTGTGCGCCGTGCGGGCGCGGTCCAGGTCCTTCAGGGACTCGTCCACGTCGGAGCCGTACCCGAGCATCGGCCGATCCTGGATCCGCTGGATGAAGATTCCCCACTGCTCCTGACGCCACTGAAACGTCTCGACCTCCTTGGGATCGCTCAGGACGGCGAAGCGCTCCAGCATCGGCAGGCTCGACAGCCCGCCGCGCATGCCGATGACCAGGGCGAGCACCGCGGTGCCGGCGACGGCGACGGCGGCGACGCGGCGGCGCGGGATGAAACAGGCGAGCACCGCCATGGACACGAGAAAGGCGACGAAGCCGCCGCGCGACCCCGCGAGCCACAGCGCCCGGAGCATGAGGAGCATGGACACCCCGCACACGGCGCGCTCCCACGGAACCTTCGTCGTCGCCAGCCGCGCCGCCGCCAGCGGCAGGATCAGGATCAGATACCCGGCCAGCGCGTTGCCGGTCTCGAAGTGGCCGGTGGCGTTGTCGTCCATGGTGCCGGCGAGCAGGATGGCGTTGACCGCGACGCCCGCCCCGACGAGCACCAGGAGCAGCAGGATCCTCTCCATCATCCGGCGACCGTCCAGGCAGGCCAGGACCAGGGGAAAGACCGAGAGCGGGCGGCCGATGTCGCACCAGACGAACCAGGCGTTGTGGATCTTGTCGCTGAGCATCCAGCGATTCGCCGGTCCGAGCAGGAAGGTGATCGCGCCCCAGACCAGGAGAAACGCCCAGAGGATGAGCAGCATTTTCGTCCGAGGCGCGCGGAAGCGCGCCCACCGCGTCGATCCGCCGGCGAGCGTCGTCAGCGCCGAGACCGCGAGGGCCGCCAGGAGGATGTCGCGCAGGCCGACGCCGTCGATCCCGCCGACCGAGAAGCTCAGGCTGAAGGGGGCGATCGCGGCGAGTCCGTACACGGCGAGCCCCGGCGACTGCACCCAGAAGATGAGTCCGACCGTCGCGCCGATCACCGCGCAGGCCTGCGAAGGCGTCAGGGTGGCGATCGCCCAGCCGGCGACGACGAGGATCGTCCCCCCGAGCCACCAGCCGACGCGCAGGCGGCGCAGCAGGTCCGGGAGGAGCGCCGCCGCGGCGCGGCCGCGCGCCGCCGCCTGGCCACCGGCGGCGGGGAGGTTCATCGCGGCGGCGCGTTCCCCGGACGAGGCAGGTGATCCAGGGCTTCGCACAGGAGGTGGATGAGCAGGGCGTGCCCCTCCTGGATGCGGGCGGTCTCCTCGTCCTCCACCACGACCGCGACGTCGGCGAGCGGCAGCGCCGGCCCGCCGTCCCGGCCCAGGAGCGCCGCCGTCGAGAGTCCCCGGGCCCGGGCCGTCTCGAGCGCCCGCAGCACGTTCGGCGATCGCCCCGACGTGCTGATCGCGAGGAGCAGATCGCCGGGCCGCCCCAGCGCCTCGACCTGCCGGGCGAAGATCCGCTCGTAGTCGTAGTCGTTGGCGAGACAGGTCAGCACCGCCCCGTCGCTGGTGAGGGCTACGGCGGCGAGCGCCGGGCGCTCGTCTTTGTAGCGTCCGACGAGCTCGGCGGCGAAGTGCTGTGCGTCGGACGCGCTTCCCCCGTTGCCGCACGCCAGCACCTTGCCCCCGCGCGCCAGGACCTCGTGCGCCAGCAGCGCGAGCCGCCGCAGCCGCTCGAGCGCCGGCCCTTCCCCGAGCCGCTGCAGTGCGGCCCGGTGGCGCTCGTATCCCCGGCGCACGATCTCCTCGACCTCCCGCTCGTGGCGCGTCCTGTCTTTTGTTCGTGGCGTCTCGGAGGACATGGCTCGCTCCTCGAAGGTCAGCCGTTGGAGGCCGGATCGGCCGGGGCGGTCGCCGCCCCCCGCGGGGCGGCCGTCGTCTTCGCGCCGGGAGGGGCGGCGGACCTGGAGGGCGCCCTCCCCGTTCCGGCCATCACCTCGCCGTAGAACGCGGCGGTCTCGGCAGCGATGCGGTCCCAGTCGAAGAGCGCCCGGACCCGCTCGCGCGCCCGTCGCCCGGTCTCCGCGGCGGCGGCCGGGTCCGCCGCGACCGACCGGAGCGCCCGCCGCAGGTCCTCCACGTCGTCGAGACGGAACAGGTAGCCGCCGCACTCGTCCACCAGCTCGCGGTTCTCCGGGATGTCGCTGGCGATGACCGGAAGCCCATACGCCATCGCCTCGAGGAGCGCCACCGACAGTCCCTCCATGCGCGACGGGAGCAGGAACGCGAGCGCGTTCGAGTAGATCTCCTGGAGCAACGGCCCGGTGAGGAACCCGGTGAATACCACCCGGTCCCCTCCCATCGCTCGAAGCTCCCGCATGTAGCCCTCGGAATAACTGGAGCCACCGGCGAGGGCCAGCTGGACGCCGTCGAGCGGACGATGCGCCTCGATGGCCACGTGCAGCCCCTTCTCGGGCGAGAGCCTCCCCGCGTACAGGAAGTAGCGCCCCGGCTCGAGGCCGAAGCGGCCGATCTCCGCGGCGGCCGCCCGCTCGATCTGTGCGACGCCGTTGGGAATGTAGCGCACCGGGCGGCCGAAGCGGGCCTGGAAGTGATCGCGCAGCGTGCGGGAGACGACCGCGGTGGCGTCCGGGCACGACATCGCGGTGGTCTCGCAGAAGCGCAGGTAGAGGCGCGCGAGTGCCCCCCACTTGGCGCGCTGCCAGTCGAGCCCGCGGACCGAGACGATGGTGCGCTTGCCGAACAGGCGCGGCACCCAGGCGAACGGCGACGAGCCGAGCGCGTGGAATTGCACCAGGTCGACGCGCCGCAGGCAGACGTCGGCGGTCGAGAGGACCGTGTGCACGAAGGTCTCGAGGTGCTTGCTGCGGATGGTCGGCACGCGTCGCACCGTGATGCCTCTCCAGGTCGTCCCGGTCGGAGCGAAGTGCGGGCGACAGTAGGCGATGACTTCCATCCCGCCCGCCGCGAGGCGGCTGCCGATCTCCTCGTAGTAGCGTTCGATGCCGCTGTAGGCGGAGCCGAGCCCGCGCCCGCCGATGAAGGCCACGCGGAGCGGTCGGCCGACGTTCTGCGGACGCGCGCCGCCGCCCCGCCGCGCGTGGACCCGGGCGCGAGCCCGCGCCACGGCCGGCAGCAGCCGGAGCGCCAGCGCGTCGGTCGTGTCGTCGCCGACGCTGATGCGGGCGAGGCGGAACGGATCCGTCTCGCCCCGGTTGATCCCCTCGATCGTCGTCACCGCCGACTCGAAGCCGGCCGCACGGGCGTCCTCCGCCACCGCATGGTCCCAGTCGGCCGACCGGCCGTTCGGGTAGGCGAGGTGGCGGACCGGCGTCCCGAGGATCCGCTCGAGGCCTCGCCGCGAAGCGGCGAGATCGGCGCGGCGATCCTCCGGGGCGAGGCGCGACAGGACGGCGTGACGGTGGGTGTGGGACCCCACCTCCATCCCGGCGTCGCGCCAGGCGCGTAGATCCTCCGCCGACAGCATCTCCGGCCGCGACGCCGCGGGGCCGGCGAGCCGCTCGACCTCCGCCGTGATGCGGGCGCATTCCTCGGACGGCCAGCGCTTCGCCTCCGACACGATCCGGTCGATGCGCTCGGACACCTCCCGCGGGCCCAGCCCGGCCGCCCCGGCCAGAGCGGCGAGCGGCTCCGGCCAGGAGTCGGGCCTCGCGTCGCCCCGGCGAGTGAGGCGCCGCAGGTCCAGCGCCAGCCGGTGCGGCCACGGCGCCCGCCCCTCCTCGATCGCCTCGAGCGTCGGGTAGAGCGTGGCGCGGCATCCCTCCGCGAGGAGGATCGGCAGGGCGTGGACGACGTTGTCCCGGTAGCCGTCGTCGAACGTGAGGCTCACCATCGGCCGCCGCGCTCCGCCCCGGCGCAGCGCAGCGAGCCCCTCCCCGACCGTCATGACGTCGTAGCGCGCCCTGAGCCATCTCAGATGGTCGCGGAAGCGCTCCGGCCGGACGGCGTCCGGACCGCCGTCATCCGAGGGTTCGCCGACCCGGTGGTAGCCGAGGATCGTCCAGGTCCCGGCGGCGCGGCGGCGCCACAGGACGCCCGCCGCCGGACCGAGTCCGCTCCACGCCGCCACCCGGGCGATCACCGGCCAGAGCCGGCCGCGGCGGGACGACACGCGCGATTCCGCCGGGCTCCTCAGGGGGCCTCGATCTTCCGCGAGTAGTAGGCGGCGTGGTAGTAGACCGGAAGGTACTGCGACGAAGCCCAGCGGGCGCCGGTGCCGTTCAGGATCGCCCCGACCAGCCGGGTCTTGGCCATCGCCAGGTGCTGACGCACGGATTCGAGGACCGGGGCGGGCACCCAGCCGGGGCGGTGCACCAGGAGCACCGTGCCACCGGCGCGTCCCAGCTCGGTGACCCCCGGCGCGATCATCAGGACCGGCAGGTCGACGATGATCCGGTCGTAGCGGTCGCGTCCCCAGGCGAAGAGCTTCTTGAACGACTCGGTCGTCTTGCTGCCATCGGGGATCTTGCCGTTGGCGCGGTGCCCGATGAAGTCGAGGTCCGGGATCCCCGAGTCGAGGATGACCTTCTCAGGGGGCTTCGATCCGCTGAGGACGAGCGACAGCTGGTGATCCTCGGGGAGCTCCACCCCGAGCACCTTGCGCAGCGTCGGGCGGCGGAAGTCGGCATCGATCAGCAGGACCCGGCGCCCCGATTCCGCGAAAGCCGCCGCGAGATTGGCGGCGGTGGTCGACTTCCCCTCCCCCGCCACCGCGCTCGTCAGTATGAGGATGCGGGATTCCTCCGCGGTCAGCGTCCCCTCGATGTGCGAGCGCAGCACCCGGTACGCCTCGGCGCTCACCGACTCCTCGCCGTGGCCGACCCACATCCGGGTTCCCCGGCGCGGCTCCGGGCGGCCGACGAGGGAGCGGTGGTCCGGGATGATCCCCAGGACCGGCGCGCGCAGCAGGTCGTTCGCCTGCCCGGGATCGCGCAGCGACTGATCCATGTGATCGCGCAACGCCGCCCCCGCCAGGCCGAGCAGGAGCCCCGCGGCGAACCCGAGCAGGATCGTCTGCGTGTGCTGTGGCGAGAAGGGGGCGCGCGGGATGCGGGCGGGCTCGAAGGTCTCGGCGGATCCGGGATCGAGCCCCGAGGCGATGGTGATCTCGTTCAACCGGGTCAGCATCTCGTTGTAGAGCGACCGGTTGATCTCCACCTCCTTCTTGAGGATCGCGTAGTGCATCGCGGCCTCCCCTTTCGCCGAGCTGGACTGCAGGGTGATGTTCAGCTGCTGCTGCAGCAGGCGCTCCTGCGCCTTGAGCGCCTGGGCGTCGGAGGGAGTGATGCGACCCATCGGGTCGTTCGACCGCGGCCGCGGCGCCAGCGTGTTCAGCCGCTCCAGCTCGGCGCGCAGCTGCTGCTCCTTCTCGGCCGCGGCGATGACGTCGGGGTGGTTCTCGCCGTAGGTGCGGCGCAGCCTGCTGAGCGTCGAGACCGTCTCGACCAGCTCCTGCTGCACCTTGTCCCGGAGCGCGCCGTTGACCGCGTCGTCGACGCTGTTGTTCGCGGGGGGCGCCGCCGCGCCCGAGCCCGCCACGGGGCCGCCGGTCTCCGCCCGGAGCATCATCAGTCGGACGTCGAGCAGCGCCGCCTGGATGCGGCTCATCTCCTGGACCGTCAGCCGATCCATGTCCTCCGCCTGCGGCGCGGGGCCCGAGAGGGACCGCAGCCGCTCCTCGGTCTCCAGCACCTTGTCCCGCTGCTCGCGCAGCTTCCCGGAGAGCCACTCGACGGCATCGTCGGCGCTGCGCCGCATCAGCTCGCGGGTGTGCCTGAGGTACGCGTTGGTGATGGCGTTGGCGGTCTCCGCCGCCATCTCCGGGTTGCGGCTCTGCACCGAGACGGTGAGGAAGGCGTTGCCGCCGCGAGTGCCGGTCGACATCCGGTCCTTCAGGTCGCGCACGTAGCCGCGACGACGCTCGTCGGGGGTCGGCGGCGGCTCCGGAGCGCGGAGATGCAAGGCGATGAGGACGCGGCTCACGAGTGGCGGCTTGTCCCCCGGGTCGGGCCGGTCGAAGTGCAGCAGGTCCCGCTCCTCGAGATCGTGCACCGCCCGCTCCAGGACCGGCATGCTCTTGAGGATTTCGATCTGTGCCGCCACCACCTCGTTGGGGCGGGTCCCGGCCTGCTGCTTGGTGTAGAGGTCCTGCGCGTCGAAGGCCTGCACGCGCTGGCGGCTGAGCAGGAGCGTGCTCGTCGCCTCGTACAGATTGGGGCGCATGAGGCTGAAGGCGGTGGCCGACACGAACACCCCCGCCGTGCACCCGAGGATCAGCCAGCGGCGCCGCGACGCCAGCTCGGTCCAATACGAGAGATTGAGAAGCCGATCGTCCTGCATCAGGCCACCCCTTCGTCCGCCGCGATCGGCACCACCGCGGCGGCCGGCGCGGCCGCCGACCAGCGCTCGTGCCACAGTTGGAACATCACCAGGGCCCACAGAAGCCGCGCGTGATCGGCGCGCCCGTCCAGGTGCTCCTCGAGGACCGCGGAGACCCTCCGGGCGTCGAAGAGCCCCTGCCGCGTCACCCGTCCCGGCGCGAGCAGGTCGCGCGCCAGCGTCTTCAGATCATGGCGCAGCCAGGCGGCGATCGGCACCGAGAATCCGCTCTTGCGGCGCCTGAGGATCGACGCCGGGAGGCGATCGCGGAAGGCGCGCCGCAGGATCCACTTGCCGACCAGGCCGCGCAGCTTCAGCGACGGTGCCAGCCGGAAGGCGAACTCCACGAGCTCGTGGTCGAGGTACGGCACGCGCGCCTCGAGCGACACCGCCATGCTCGCCCGGTCGGTCTTGAACAGGATGTCCTCCGCCAGGAACGTCTTCAGGTCGATGAACTGCTGGTGCGCCAGGCCGGGCGGGAAGGGGCTGTCACGCACCACCGCCGCGAACGGCTCCGCCCATCCCGCCGCGGGGTCGTCGGGGCCGGGATCCGGCAGGAGCCCCTCCCGCATTTCGTCGCGGCTGCGCACCATGAAGCGGGCCTGCGCGAGGAAGGCCGGCTGGGCGAGCGCCTCCTCGAGGCGGCGCAGGCGCCGCCGCACGCCCCCGCGCTTCGTCGGGCGGCGCTCGGCGTCGCGTCCGAGCAGCGTGAGGGCGCCGCGGCGCACGGGCGCCGGGATGCGAGCGTACCCTTCCAGGAGACGCTCCGCCTTGTAGTGGTCGTATCCGGCGAACAGCTCGTCGCCGCCGTCCCCCGACAGCGCCACCTTGACGCTCTCGCGCGCCACGCGCGACACGAGATACGTCGGCAGGATCGAGTTGTCGGCGAACGGCTCGTCGAGGAAGCCGGCCGCCTGCTGCACCAGGTCGAGGCAGTCGGGCCGCAGGATCTCCTCGCGGTGCACCGTGCCGAGCGCCGAGGCCACCTTGCGCGCGTGCGCGGTCTCGTCGAAATCGGCCTCGCCGAAGCCGATCGAGAAGGTATGCACCGGGCCGCCGCGCACGGCGCACAGGGTCGCCACGAGCGCGCTGCTGTCGAGGCCGCCGGAGAGGAACGCGCCGACCGGGACGTCGGCTTCCATCTGGAGCCGCACCGAACGCTCGAGGTGCGCGCGCAACCCCTCCTCCGCCTCGCGGACGTCGGTGATCTCCGGCGCTGGCCGCAGTCGCCAGTAGGTCTCCTGCCGCGTCCCCGAGGCGTCGATCGCCAGGAGCGCCGCCGGCGGCAGCTTGTGAATGCCGGTGAAGGGGGTGCGCGGCGCGGGGATGTACTCCCAGGCGAGATACTGGCGGAGCGACTCGGGATCGAAGCGGCGCTCCACCGCCGGGTGGAGCAGCAGCGCCTTGAGCTCCGAGGCGAAGGCGACACCCTCCGGGATGCGGGTCCAGTAGAGCGGCTTCACGCCCAGGCGATCCCGCGCCAGGAGAAGGCGCCGGGCGCGGGCGTCCCAGAGCGCCAGGCCGAACATGCCGTTCAGGCGGTCGAGGACGCGCTCCCCGTGGATCTCGTAGCCGTGCACGACGACCTCGGTGTCGGCGTGGGTGCGGAAACGGTGCCCGGCGGCCTCCAGATCGCGGCGCAGGGCGCGATGGTTGTAGATCTCGCCGTTGAAGACCAGCTGGACCCGGCCGTCCTCGTTGCCGATCGGCTGGTGTCCGCCGGCGATGTCGATGATGCTCAGGCGGCGCATCCCGAGCGCCAGCGGACCGTCGAGGAAGAACCCCTCGTCATCGGGGCCGCGGTGCCGGAGCGCCCGGGTCATCGCCGCGACGACACCGCGATCGGCCGGACGGCCGCTCTTGTGGTTCCAGTAACCCGCGATGCCGCACATCAGTCGATCCTCGCGGGGGCCGGAGCGCTTTTCGCGAGCGTGGCCTCGGCGGCGCGGAGCAGGGCCCGGTATTCGGCGAGCGTCGCGTCGGCCATGCGCTCGAGCGTGAAGCGCCGTCGCGCCTCGGCCGCCGCCTCCGCTCCCATCGCGCGCCGGCGCGCCGCGTCCCCGATCAGATCGGCGAGCGCCCGGGCGAGCGCCTCGCTGTCCCCGGCCGGAATCAGGAGGCCGGTCCGGCCGTGGTCCACCACCTCGGGAGTGCCACCGACCGCGGTGCCGACCACCGGGCGTCCGCGCATCATCGCCTCGAGCGCGGCCACCGGCATCCCCTCCTCGCGTGACGGCAGGACCAGGAGGTCAGCGGCATCGAGCCAGGGGCCGACGAAACGCCGCGCCCCCGGCTGGACGACGCGATCGGCCAGGCCGGACCCGGCGATCCGCCGCGCGAGGGCGTCGCGGAGCGGGCCGTCCCCCACCAGCGCGGCCCGCCAGCCATGGGGGGCGATCCGGCGCAGACGTTCGAGCGCGTCGAGCATGAGATCTGGCCCCTTCTCGTCGTGGAGCCGCCCCAGGAACAGGAGGAGCACGTCGCCGTCCCGAAGGCCGAGCGCGCGCCGCAGCCGGGAGCGCCGCCGGGGGTCCGCCTCCGCCTCCTCGATCCCGTTCGGGACCACCGCCACCTTCTCCTCCGGCACCCGATCGCGGCGCACCACGGTCTCCGCCACGGCGCGCGACACGGCCAGGACCCGATCGCTCCACGCGCCGGTGAGGCGGTTGACGACGCGGATCCCGAAGCCGCGGTTGTCCCCCAGGCAGCGCTCCGACGAGAGAAGCGGGGGCGCCGGCCGCGCGCCGATGCGCGCCAGCCGGCAGGCGGAATGCGAACGATACAAGAAGCTGTGGATCAGGTCGAACCGCTCCGAGCGCAGGAGCCGCCGCAGCGCGCGGCGCCCGCCGAGAATCTGCCGCGCCGCCCCGCCCGTCAGGGCGAGCGGGCGGACATCGCGCCCGTCCTTCTGAAGGCGCGCGCCGATCGGACCTTTCCCCTCCAGCGTGACGATCGTGAAGAGGACGTCCCCGCGACCTTCGAGGGCGGTCACCAGCCGCTCCACCATCCGCTCGGTTCCGCCGTAGCCGAGGCTGTTCACCACCAGGAGCACGCGGGGCACGCCGGCGCGCCTCACCGCGACACCCTCTGGCTCACCAGCCATCCGAGCAGGTCGCTGCGCAGGTAGCGCAGCGAGGAGGTCCGTCCCTCGCCGATGCGGTAGGCCGGGATGATCTGCCGGCGCGTCAGCTCATGGAGCTTCGTCCGCCCGATGCGGAGGAAGGCGCGCGCCTCGCGGCTCGTGAGGATCTGCTCCGCGGCGTCCGGTCCCGGGGACGCGCGGTTCCGGCCCCGGTCGCCGGAGACCGCCTTGTCCCCGTTCGTACCGTTTTGGCCCGTTCGCGCTCCGGATCGCACCGTCATGGTCCGTTTTGTCCTGATCATGCTCTGAAAGGAAGCGGTCTAGAGACCCTTGGCCAGCGCCAGGATGGTGCGCACGACGATTTTCAGATCGAGGAAGAACGACTGGGTCCTCACGTAGCGCAGGTCGTGCTGGATCCAGTCCTGGAA
>Ga0075430_100001851_pt1 | contig 17309 bp, 9 predicted proteins | sample RhiMetdeltSRZDD4_FD_75294 | JGI IMG/M metagenome (GOLD analysis project Ga0075430, IMG submission 75294) | Populus rhizosphere microbial communities from Tennessee, USA - Rhizosphere MetaG P. deltoides SRZDD4 | ecosystem: Host-associated > Plants > Roots > Rhizosphere > Soil | place: USA... | reverse complement strand
GACGGAACAGGCAGCAGGACGTCTGAAGCGAGCAGCGCGGCGATGCCGAGTCCAAACACCCAAGGCGCTTGCGGGCTGGCAAGCCACTCGCGCGCCCACCGCGTGATTGGTTCCTCAAAAAGAACGAACGGGACCAGAATCAACGCGAGCACAATGCCCGCTAATGCCAACCATCGGATGATCATCGGTATCTACCGTTGTATCCTGACAATGCCTCGTCATGGAAGTACCGCCGCCCCCGCAGATCATGGAACCCAGCGAATTGCGCCGTCTTACCACGGAAGTAATGGCTGCCGCGCAATTCCCCGATCTGGCCACGATTGACAACGACTGCCCTCGCGTGCGCCCAGTCTCGCCGCTGCGAACGGAAGGATTCACGATTTATATCGCTTCGATGCGAAGCTCGCACAAGACGGGCGAACTGGAGCGCAACCAGAACGTCGAGCTTTGCTATATGAGTCCCGGCCACGATCATGTGCGCATTACCGGCCGCATGGCGCTTGTGGCCGACGCGGATACACGCCAAAGTATTTGGGACGCCAACCCATTGCTGCGCGCCTACTTGAAATCAATCGACAATCCCGAGTTCCTGCTCTATGTGATTCATCCCGTCCGCGTTCGCTACATGAAGGAGTGGGCGTTGCAGTATCACGAAGTGCCGCTCGATTGATGGCGTCAGGCCAGAAGTTCGGTTAGCACGCTACCATGCACATCGGTGAGCCGCCGTTGCAGGCCATTGTGATAGTAGGTGAGTTTGGTGTGATCGAGCCCCAGCAAATGGAGGACCGTCGCATGAACGTCGTATACCGTGACTGGATTCACTTCGGCTTTGTAGCCCAGTTCGTCGGTAGCGCCATAGTGAAAGCCCTTCTTTAAACCAGCGCCGCACAGGAAGCTTGTGTAGCCTTCGGGATTATGGTCACGGCCGCCTTCGCCGATACCTTCGCTAATAGGGAGACGCCCGAATTCGGTAGTCCAGACGATGAGAGTGTCATCCAACATGCCGCGCTGCTTGAGGTCGCGAATGAGGGCCGCCGTCGGCTGATCCATCACGCGCGCGAGTTTGCCATGGTTAGTCACCAGGTCTTCATGCGCATCCCAGTTAATGCGCGGCTTGCCGAAGTGGCCGCCGTTGTACATCTGGATGCAGCGCACGCCTTTCTCCATGAGACGCCGCGCGAGCAGGCAATTGTATCCATAAGCGCGCATCTCAGGATCGCTCAGACCGTACATTTCGCGCGTCTTCTCGCTCTCGCCGCCAATGTCGGTTACCTCCGGCGCACTCACTTGCATGCGCGCGGCGAGTTCGTACGCCCGGATGCGTGCGACCAGAGCATCTTCGCCAGGATTGGCGCGCATGTGCTCCTCGTTCAATGCCGAAACAAGATCGTAGGTGGCCGCCTGAGCCTTCTCGCTGACGCCCGCCTGCGGGCGGATGTCGGCGATTGGCTCTTCTTGCTTGCCAAAGATGACGCCCTGATGTGCGGCCGGCAGGAAGCCATTGCCCCAATGTGCCACTGCTCCCGGCGGCAGGCCGCGCGGATCCGGCAAAACAACAAAAGCCGGCAGATTCGCATTCTCCGTGCCGAGGCCATAGCTCACCCAGGCGCCGACTGACGGGAATCCTTGGAATACGAAGCCTGTGGACATCTGAAACATTGCGGGCCCGTGGCTGTTCGAGCGAGACACCATGGAGTGAATGAACGTCAGGTCGTCCACGCATCCGGCCAAATGAGGCAGCATCGTGGAAACATGCGCGCCCGATCGTCCGTGTTGAGAAAACTCCCACGGACTGCGCATCACTGTGCCCCTCTTGCCGAAGAAAGGCGTGATGGTGTTCGCGCCCTTCGTCTCCTTGCCATGGCTTTTCGCCAATGCCGGTTTGTAGTCGAACGTGTCGATGTGACTGACGCCGCCGGGGAGGAAAATGAAGATGGCGCGTTTGGCCTTCGGCGTGAAGTGCGGTTTGGCCGCCGCCAACTGCGCGAGCCCGATACCCAGCGCGCCACCTCCGACTTCCCACAACCACTGTCTGCGCGTGATCATTTCGACTTCCTATGGCACATAGACAAACTCATTTGTGTTCCACAGCGCTCGCAAGTACAGCGCTAAGCCATGTTGTGAGATGAAGCGCTCGGCAAGCTCGCGCTCTTTAGCGGACGGCGCACGCTGGTGGATCCTGTTGTATGCCGCGCCGATCGTGTCACCGCCCGCACGTTCCAATTGCGCGGCAAGCAGTCCAGCCTGCTTCATCACGAACTTGTTGTTTAACAGTGTGAGCGCCTGCACCGGCGTGTTTGATACGCTCCGCTGCGGCGTGGCCACCGCGGGATCGGGGCAGTCGAAGCTGTCCAGAAAAATGCGCTCTCCACCGCGCACCACGAAGCGATACACCGCACGCCGCCATACCTCGGGACCGTCGTTATCCAACACTTTGTGCATGTAGCTGCCGCCGGTCGCCTTTTTTTGTAGCAGGTAGCTGGGGCCGCCACGCTCGCCATTCAGGTTGCCCGCCGAGGCGAGAATCGAGTCCCGTAACATTTCGGCGTCCATACGTTTTAGCGGCATGTGCCACACCAAACGGTTTGAGGCGTCGGCGGCGAAGGCCTTCTCGTTGTGCCGTGACGACTGTTGCCACGCCTGCGACGTCATGATTTGACGCTGCAGCCACTTCAAGCTCCAGCCATGGTTCATGAATTCGATCGCGAGCCAGTCGAGCAGCTCAGGGTGCGAAGGGCGGTCACCGTTGTAGCCGAAATCGCTGGGCGTGTTGACTATGCCGTTGCCGAAATGCCAGAACCAGACTCGGTTTACCATCACACGCGCGAGCAGTGGATTGCGCTGGTCAGTGAGCCAGCGGGCGAGTGCTTTGCGGCGCGATGCGTCGTCGGCATCGGGGGGAATTTCGAGGTCGGCGCCGATTGACTTGATGGCGCTCAGCGCGCCCGGCGTGGCAGGCTCACCTGGTTTGGCGAGGCTTCCGCGTTCCAGCACAAATGCCGGCTGCATCGGCTCCGGATAGGCGGCGTGCACACTCGGTAGCGGAGGAATCGAACGCATCTGTGCGTCCAGTTTGTCCCGCTCCGCAAGCAGTGTCTGCCAGGCCGCCCGCTTTTCCACAGCCACGGCAGCGCGCAACTCCTCTGGCGAAACCTCGGGCAAAAGTACTTCGACGTCGGCATCATGATCGATCGATGAACCGATCTCCTTCCACGTGATGCCATCCGTCGAGGTTTCAAAACGGTACACCTTCGGCATCCCGTCGCGAGAGCCACGAACGCCATCGCTGGACCAGACGAATTCGCTGACGGTCCATGGCGCGGCCAGCTCGATTTCGAGAATCACCGGGTTCTCGCTGGTTGCCGCCGCGGGCGCGGACCAATTCTGAATCACGTGGCTGGAGGACAGCACTTCCAGGCGGTCGATCTTGGCGAGTCTACCCTGATGCGAGGTGATCACCATGCGCAATCGTTTGGTTGTCGATGGCGAGATGCGTTCGCGATTCCAGATCGGGTTCACGGGCAGGCGCCGTGCGCCTTCGCCTCGCTCACGGTCGAAGCGGAGATACTTCTCTCGCAGCATGCGCGTGCGCGGCTCGTCCTCGATGGCGGCAATTTCGGAGCGAACGCGCTTCAATTCCCGCTCGACAGGTTCCACGAGCTGTTTTCGATGCTCCTTCTCGTCTTCGGTCGCCACGATGCGTTCGCCGTAGGTGACGCCCTTAAACACCGCGCCCAGCCGGTAGTAATCGCGTGTGGGAATTGGATCGAACTTGTGGTCGTGGCAGCGCGCACAATTGACGGTCAATCCCATGAACGAGGCCATCGTCGCCGTGATCATGTCGTCTAGTTCGTCCTGGCGAATGGACATAGCCATCAACTTGTCCTTGTTGATGCTCTTGGTGACGGAGTCCCAGGGTCCAGTCACGAGGAAGCCCGTGGCGGCGGTCGCCTTCGGATTGCCCGGATACAGCGCATCGCCCGCCACCTGCTGCCGCACGAATTCGTCGTAAGGCATGTCCTGGTTCAGTGCTTCGATCACCCAGTCGCGATATTTCCAGGCGGTGAAGCGTTCGTTGTTGTGCTCTCCGCCGTCGGTTTCGCCGAAGCGCGCGACGTCCAGCCACAAACGTCCCCAACGCTCGCCATACTGAGGCGAGGCGAGCGTCTGCTCCATCGCTTCGGAAAACGGCTTGCGCAAGTCATCTGCGCGCGGAGGCAGTCCGGTGACGGCGAAATGAAGGCGGCGAATGAGCGTGTGCTCGTCGGCGCGCGGCGCGAAGGCGAGCCCCTTCTCCTGGAGCTTCTGCGAAAGAAAGGCATCAATGGGATTCGTCATCCCAGCTATCCGGGGAATGACTTGCGGTTTCGGTGGCTGCAGCGCCCACCAATCCAATCCCGCTCTGGCCCGCTTCTGATGGAACGATTCCGGCCCTGTCCATGCGGCTCCGGATTCGATCCACTGGCGGAGCGTTTCCACTTCGGCTTCGGTTAGCGCTTCGGCGGGCGGCATCTTACGAGTGGAGACGAATTGGAACAATCTGCTGTCGGTGGGCCTCCCCGCCACGATGTCGACGCCCTGCTTGCCGCCGCGCATGAGCGCCTCGCGCGATGTCACATCGAAGCCGCTCATCTTCGCTTCGGGGTTGTGGCAGGCGGCGCAACGCTTTTCGAGCAAGGGGCGCACGCGGTCGGCGAAAACATCTTGGGCATAGCCCGGCGAACACGCCAAAGCCAGCGCCGCCACCAGGGCCCAATAAACATGCCGCATGCCGAATATAATGGCACACCGGATGCGCCCTTTCCTGCTTCTGCTCGCCCCGCTGGCCCTTGCCGCTCAGACCACCGTTCTGGAGAACGCCATGGTACGTGCCGTGTTCGACCTCGCCGGGGGGTCGTTGATCGAATTTCAACTGCGCGACGTGCCTCTTAACCCGCTCACATGGGACTCGCGTGGCGAGCCCAACGCACCGCGCCCGAGAGGCCATTTCGTCTGTTTCGACCGCTGGGGACAGCCCTCGGCGGCGGAGTTGAAGAATGGGATGCCGTTCCACGGCGAGGCGACGCGTGTCGTTTGGAAGCTGCACTCGGCCACGCCCAACGCGCTTCGCATGAGCGCGACGCTTCCTATCGCCGGTCTTACGGTGGACCGCTCGGCGCAACTGGCGGGTGCCTCCGCGCTACGCGTCACGGAAGCGGTCACGAATGGAAACAAACTCGGCCGCATGTACAACCTCGTCCAGCATCCCAGCATTGCCCCGCCGTTCCTCGATGAGACGACTTTGGTGGATTCCAATGCGCGCAAGGGCTTCATGCAATCGAGCCCGATGCCCAATCCCGAAGAACCGCCCGTATGGTGGCCGCAGGCGCTACAGGAAGGCCGCACAGTCGATCTGCGCCGCCTCGCCGGCGACCACAACCCCAACGTCGTTTCCTTCGTCATTGACGAGGAGCACGGCTGGGTGACTGCGGCTTCGCCATCCAAAGGTTTACTCATCGGGTATCTTTGGCGCGTGCGCGAGTACCCGTGGTTGAACATCTGGCGCAATGCGGAGAAGGGCAAACCTACGGCGCGCGGGCTGGAATTTGGCACCACTGGACTTCACCAGCCTTTCGAGACACTTCTCGCCAAGCACCGCATTTTCGGCCGGCGGCTCTACGGCTACCTTGATGCGAGCGCTTCGGCGACGCGCTCCTATGCAGCATTCCTTGCGAAGATTCCGGCCGCCTATCGTGGCACGGCCAAGGTAAGCTATGACGGCGCGAAACTCACCGTCACCGAGCGCGAATCTTCGCGCACGATCACCCTCGAGACTGGCCCACTATTCCCCGACTAGTCGCGCGGGGCGTTGCGGCTGAACGAAGGGTAGAGCACTGGAAGCAGGATGAGCGTGAGCGCCGTTGCACTGACGAGGCCTCCGATGACGACGCTCGCCAGCGGGCGCTGCACTTCGGCGCCTGTCGATTGGGAAAGCGCCATGGGGACGAAGCCGAAGCTGGCCACCAGCGCGGTCATCAACACCGGACGCAGACGCGATGCGGCACCCTCCAGTACGGCGTGATCCATCGCATGACCACTTGAGCGCAGCCGGTTGATGGCGCTCACCATGACGATTCCGTTCAACACGGCAACCCCCGAAAGCGCGATGAAACCGATGAGTGCGGAGAGATTCAGGTTCATGCCTCGCAGCCAGAGTGCCGCCACGCCTCCCACCAGCGAAAACGGCACGATGAGGATCAGCAGTGCCGCCTGCCGAAACGAATGGAACGTTGCATACAGCAGGCCGAAGATGATGGCTAGCGAAAGCGGAATCACCAGCGCCAACCGCTTCATCGCGCGCTCCTGATTCTCAAACTGGCCTCCCCAATCAATGGAGTAGCCGGGAGGGACTTGCAATTCGCGAGCGACGCGGCGCTGCGCTTCGGAGGCAAAACTGCCCAGGTCGCGGCCTCGCACGTTCGACTGTACGACGATGCGGCGCTGGCCTCCCTCGCGCGAAATCACCTCCGCGCCGCGCGTGACCATCACGTTCGCCACGCGGCCCAGGGGAATTCGTTCGCCCGCGGGCGCATGAAGCGGCAGCGCCGCCAACGTCTCGGGATCCCGCACTCCTCCGCTGAGGACCTTCCCGACCACCGGAATGCGCCGCTGGCCAATTACCAGTTCGCTGAGCGGCTCGCCCTGCACGGCCGCACGCACAACCTGTTCGACATCCGTCACGTTCAAGCCATAACGCGCCACGGCCGCGCGATCCACAATGATGCGCAACTCCGGCACGCCGGTGGTGATCTCCAGTTGCGCATCGGCCGAACCGGGAATGCTCGAGAGTATGCGCAGCGCGCGCTCGCCGACCTGATTGAGCACCGCCGGATCTTCGCCGAAAATCTTCAGTGCCAAGTCGGCTTTAATACCGGAGATCACTTCATCGAGCCGCATTGCCATCGGCTGCGTGAAGTTGTAGCCGACGCCGGGAATCTCTTCTAGCCGCTTCGACATCCGGACAATCAGGTCTTCCTTGGCGGCGCCGCGAAGCGAAGCATCTGATTTGAGTTGCACGTAGACGTCTGCCTCGTAGACCCCCATCGCTTCGGTGGCGAGATCGGGCCTGCCCAGTTTGCTGATCACGCCGGCGACTTCGGGGAAGCTCAGCAACCTCTTTTCCACCTCAAGGCTCAAATTCACCGAGTCCGTCAACGCGATGCCCGGAAGCTTTCGGGTTGTGATTAGAATCGAGCCCTCGTCCAATCGCGGCATGAACTCCGACCCGATAAGCGCAAGGGAATAGAGAGCCGCGATCACCACGGCAAGGCTCGCCAGCAGCACCGCTAGGCGAAGCCGGATCGCGACGCGCAGGACCGCGCGATAACCCTTCAGCACGCGCTCGAACCACCCACCCGCATGTTCAACGACGCCTTTCGAAAGGAGCACGGCTGCCGCGCTGGGCGCGATGAACAACGCATAGGCGAGCGAGCCTACGAGCGCGCTGCACACCGTGATCGCCATCGGACGGAACATCTTTCCTTCGAGCCCTTCCAGGAAAAGAATGGGTAGATACACGGCAATGATGATGCCGACGGCAAAGGTGATAGGCCGCCCCACTTCGAAAGCCGCTTCCCGCACGCGCTCGATGGAATCCGTGACCTCCTCGCCTGGCCGGCGATGCAGACGCCGTACCGAGTTCTCCACCATCACCACCGCCCCGTCGACAATCATGCCGAAGTCCACGGCGCCGAGGCTCATCAAATTCGCCGTAACGCCGAAAGCGGCCATGCCTATGAAACCCACTAACATCGACACCGGAATCGCCATGGCCACAATCAGCGCCGCCCGTATGTTTCCGAGGAAGAGAAGCAATACCAGAATCACCAGCGCGCCCGCTTCCAACAGGTTCTTCTCGACTGTGGCGAGCGTACCGTCGATCACGGCCGACTGGTCATAAAAAGGAATCAAGCGAACGCCCTTTGGCAGACTCAGGCTCGCGATTCGCTCCTTCGCGCGCGCAATCACGTCGCGCCCATTCTCGCCCTTGAGCATGATGACCATGCCGGAGACGGTCTCGCCCTTTCCGCCTTTGAGCGTCGCTCCCTGCCGCAACGTCGCGCCTTCGCCAACGTCGGCCACGTCGCGCAACATCAAGGGAGTGCCACGGCTCGCGCGCAAAACGATGTTCGCCAGTTCGGACGCTTGCTTCGCGCGGCCAATGCCCAGTACCGTGTACTGCTCGGAGGCATGCTCGATGAAACCAGCGCTGAAGTTTTCGTTGTTCTCGCGGATACGGTTGAACACTTCCCGCAATGTGAGATCGTACGAGCGCAGCTTCGCTGGATCCACGCGAATTTCCACCTGCGCGGTTTCGCCGCCCCACGTGTTCACTTCGCTCACGCCTCGCACGGTTCGCAACTGGTTCTTGATTTGCCAGTCGTGCAGCGTTTTCAGTTCGCGCGCGCTTAGGCCTCCGCCCTCGACGGTGTATTGCAGTACCTCGCCGAATGCTGTCGCAACAGGTCCCAGCGTGGGCTCCAATCCCGCTGGGATTCGCGATCGCGCCTCCTGCAAGCGTTCGTGCACCAGTTGCCGCGCAAAGTACGTGGGAACGTCATCGTCAAGCACGAGCGTGATCATCGAAAGGCCGAGCTTCGAAATGGACCGGATCGCCTGCGTTTTGGGAATTCCCATGAGCGCGGTCTCGAGCGGATAGGTAACGAGTTGTTCTACTTCCTGCGGTGCCACGCCGCTGCATTCGGTGAGCACTACCACCTGGTTGTTCGTCATGTCCGGGAACGCTTCGATTGGAAGCCGAACCATCGTCCACGCGCCCCAAACGATTACCGCGAGCAACCCGAAGAACACCAATGCCCGATGACGCAAATGAAAATCGATCAACGCTTGCAGCATCCGGGCGGTCTACTCCGACTCCAGAGTCGACTTCAAGAGTTGCGACTTCAATAGGAAACTTCCTTTCACCACTACTCGCTCACCCGGCCGCAACCCCTGCTTCACTTCCACTCGCGTCCCGCTCTTTTCGCCGAGCGAGACAGGACGCACGGCATATTTGCGAGCGCCCGCCTCCACAAATACCGAGGGCGCGCCTTGAATGTCCTGCACTGCATCGCTGGGGATGAGGATGCCCGGACGCGACCCGCCAGTGGCGATCTCGACATTTGCGTAGCCTTCCGGCTTCAGCGTATGCCCAGCGGCGGCAATTGTGATCCACACTTCCGCAGTGCGCGTTTGCGGGTCCATCTCTTCGCCGATGCGGTCGACTCGCCCGGAAAACACGCGGCCCGCGAGGGCGGGAACCTCCACTCGCGCCGTTGCCCCGACGCGAATTGAGGGCAGATGTTGCTCGCCGGCACTGGCGATCAGCCGCAGCCGGTTGAGATTGCTCACGACAATCAATTCCTGGCCAGCGCTAACCACACTCCCTTCGGTCACCAGCCGGCGCAACACAACTCCCGCGCCCGGCGATTTGACGGGCACCAGATCCTCGTCGTGAAGGTTATCGCCTGGACGGTGGTCGTCCGGTTCTTCGGGATTGATTTGCAGGTTTTCGATCAAATGCGTCATGGTTCGCCGCAAGTCCACTTCGGCCGCGCGCACTGCCGCCTGCGCTGCTAAGGCCTCCGCTTCGGCGCGCTCCAATTGATCGAGCGAGCCGGCCTTCAGATCGAGTAACTTCTTCGCCCGGTCACGCGCGCGCTCCGAGATTGCAAGCGTGGCCTTCGAACGCGCCAGTTCCGATTTCGCCCTTGCATACTCGGCCCGCGCCTCATGCACGTCGTGGCTGTGCATACGGGCCAGCACCTGTTGCGGAACAACACGGTCGCCGAGCTTCACTAGGATACGAATGATCCTTCCGGCGGCGATTGAGCCGACCCTCCATGTGGAGTCCTCGTGTGTGGCGAGCCGCCCCGTTGTGCGCACGAACTCGGCCGTAGTCCTCTCGCGAACCTCCTCCACGCCGATCCAGCCCTCGCCCGCCATCGTCTCGTCCACGCTGACCGTGTCTCGCTCGCGAGGCGGGCCGACGTTAGCTTCCGCGTGTGCCGTTTGCGGCGCCGCGGGTTCTGGGGCGCGGTTGCAGGACGTTCCCGCAAGCAGCATCGGCAGCAGCAGTATTGTTCGTTTCACAGGATTCCCAATGCTGTCTCCAATGAGGAGACGGCCTGTTGGTATTCGCTCAGAGTCTGGTAATACAAGATCTGAGTCTCGATTCGCGCGCGTTCGGCATCCAGGAGGCGCAGCAGTTCGACGCCTCCCACGCGATATGCGGCGTCGGCAATGCGCTGCGATTCGCTCGACTGCGCACGCATGGCGCTGAGAATCGAATCAACCTGCGTCTTACGAATGGCGACCGAGCGGCGCGCGCTTTCCACTTCGGCGCGAACGACCGCCTCCACGGCGGCGAGGTTCGATTCCGCAACTTTCACTTCGGAAAGCGCTGCGCTCAAGTTGCCCTGATTGCGATTCGCCATCGGCAACTCCATCTGTACACCGGCAAGCATTGTGTCCAGTCCGGCCGTGCGCTTGTACCCGAGCAGAACGTCGACGTTGGGCTTCGACAGGGCTTCCTGAAGCCTGGCCTGACGTTGCGCCGCGAGTTGAATCTGCCGCGCCAACTTTACCTCGCTGCGGCGCTCCAATGCCGATTCCGCCACCTCGGTGATCTCGGGTCGGATGGTCTCGATCGAGTCGCTAAAGATCAGCTCCGGGAACTCCCTCTGCCCCATTTCGCGCAGCAGATCGATTCGCGCGCGTTCGGCTGCCAGACGCGCGTTGCTGGCCGAAAGTCGTAGGCGCGAGGCTTCGAGTTGTACCCGCAACAAATCCGATTCAGCCGTGGCGCCTTCCTTGACGCGCACTTCGTGGTATCGCACGACCTCGCCGAAGCGGTTGAAGTCCTCGTCGAGCCATCGCTGAATCTGCGCGGCGCCGGCTGCTTGCCAGTAGGCCAACTTCACACGCGCGCGAATCTGTGCGGCGAGCATCTCACGCTCCATCTCGGCGCGCCCCACGACAGCAGCGGCAACCTCCCCGCGCAATCCGCGTTTGCCGGCAGTTTCGAACATGTATTGGAGATAGGCGAACTGATCCGTGTCGCGATTGAATTGAAACGCCGGATTGCCGTACGGGCGTACGTTCTCCAATTGCAGAACCAGTCTAGGATTCGGCATCAAGCCGGCCTGGCGCTGCAATCCCTCGGCGGCGCCGACGCGGTTCTGCCCGGCAGCCAGCAATCCGTGCGTGCTCAGCGCGCGGTCGAGCGCGTCTTGCAGCGTGAGCGCCAACTGCCCGAACCCGCAGCCGGCGCACAGCAAAATCAATCCACTAATGCGTGCCCAAATTGCCATTGAATCCAATCCTCAGGGTATGGAAAGCAGGAAAGCCCAGTCAACGCGATAATGTCTTGCAACTAACCTCTCGCGCCCAATGAACTCTGATAGAGTGTGGAGACTCGAAAGGAGAAAGTGCCGCCGCCATGATGCGACTCAGTTGCCTGTCTCTCAGCTACCAAAATCAGTTCAGGGCGGGCAAGATGGACTTGCTCAGCTTCATCAAGACAGCCCGCGCGCTGAACCTGGATGGGGTTGATTTGCACATGAACCACTTGCCCCGGTTTGACCGCGCCTACCTGAAACAGTTACGCCGGGCTTGTCTTGACAACGGCATGTCGATTCCGAGTTTTCCCGTCTCCACCGAGTTCGCCCGCGACGCCTCGAAAATTCCTGCCGAGCTCGAGAAAGCGCGCGTGGCCATGGAAGTCGGGTTGTATCTCGGTGCTCCCCTGATTCGCGTGTTCGTCGGTAGCGCGCCGTCGCCCGAGCGGACCGAAGAGGCGTTCAAGTACAGCGCCGATGCGTTGCGCCGTTGCGCGGAGGTGGGCGCCGACATAGGGATGGTAGTGGCGCTGCAGAACCACAGTGGCCTCACATCTACTGGCGATGACATGCTGCGCTTCCACAAAGAAATCAACCATCCCAACTTCGCGCTTGTGCTCGACACGGGGCACTTCACGGGCCGCGACGGCCCCCGCGGTCCCAAGCAGGCCGGCCACACCTACGACACCTACTATCGCAGCCTGGAACAAGTGGCCCCGCTTGCCCCATTCGTGCGCACCAAGCTCTATGAGGTGGACGCGCAAGGCCGCGAGAAGTACATCGACTACAATCGCGTGTTTAACATCCTTCGCGGCGTTCATTACAACGGCTACTGCAGCCTCGTGTACGAGGGCACCGAGGACGAGTTGGCGGCCATCCCGCGGGGAGCGCGGTTTCTGCGCTCCATGGTCGCCGCAAGCTGAGCCGCCGCGACGTGGCGCTGCCGCCGGAACTCGCCGACGCGCTTGAGCATGGGGCGCTCTGCCTCGCGGGCACGGCACGCTTGGCACGGTTCCTGACTAACGCCTACGCGCAGACACAGCAGGGTCGCGGCCTGAGGCGGTGGCCGACGCCGCAAGTGATGACGCTCGCGGCCTGGTACGACCGCTGCGCATCGAATAATGTGCTGGCGTCGGCGAGCGCCTCTCCTATCTGGCTCAGCGCGAGGCAGGAGAGGCAGCTATGGCGTCAGGTGATCGAATCTTCGCCGCAAGCCGATTCCATTCTGAACCTGCAGCAAGCGGCTGAACAAGCGGCATCCACATGGGCCACAATCGCCGAATGGCAACTCCCCATGCGCGACGCGGCGTGGGATCTGATCGAAGACACCGCCGTGTTTCGCTCGTGGGCGCGCGACTTTCTTCGCCACTGCCGCAAAGCAGGCATACAGTCGCGCGTGCAACTCCCGCAAGCGCTCATCGACGGTTTCGCGAAAGGGCAGATTCAAGCGCCGGCCACGATCTTCCTTGCGGGAATGCTGGACCGCACGCCACGGCAGGAAGCTCTCTTCGACGCACTCGCGAACGCCGGATCGCGCATCGTGGAATACAATCCACCACGAGAGTCCGCGGCGGATCCAGCGCTTGTTTCGTATCCCAACCCGCAGGAGGAAATGCGTGCTGCCGCCGAATGGGCGCGCGAACGGCTCCGCGAGAATCCAGCCCAACGTTTGGCAATCATTGTGCCCGACCTTGCTCCCGTCCGGGAGCCATGGGAGGCTGTACTTTCGCGCGTGTTTCCGCGGTCCGGCCAGGCCAATGCAGTTCCACCGCCGTATCACTTGTCGCTTGGCCGGCCACTTGCCGCCGCGGGCGTCATTCAGTCTGCGTTGCGCATCGCCGAACTGACAGAACCACGCCTCTCGCTGGAAACTGCCACAGGCATACTGCTGTCCCCGTATCTCGCCGGGGCACGGGAGGAGCGCATCGCGCGCGCGTGGCATTCACTACAACTGCGTGAGCGGGGCCGCGCCATCGTTTCGTTGACGCAACTGGCGGCAGCGACTATGCCGATCCTCGCGGGTTTGCTCGTGCAGTGGGAGGCTATCCGCCGCGAGTTACCTGCGCAGCAATCGCCCAGCCGTTGGGCGCGCCAGTTTTCGAAGCTCTTCCGGCATTTCGGTTGGCCCGGCATTGAACCCGATAGCACTGAGTATCAGATGATTGAATCGCTGCAGGATGCGCTGTCGGATCTGGCGTCGCTGGACGCGATCACCGGTCCGATGAATGCTCGCGAAGCTAGAGAGCATCTCTCGTCGATTGTTTACGACCAGGTGTTTCAGGTGGAAGATCTCGGAGAGCCGCTTCAATTGCTCGGCGCGCATGAAGCCCTCGGCGAACGCTTCGACGCAGCTTGGTTAGCTGGTTTTCACGACCGTGCGTGGCCCCCGCCAATCCAGCCGCTCGCGCTGGTGCCGATCTCCTTGCAACGTGCCGCCCGTCTCCCTCGATCCGTTCCGGAGCTGTGGCTGGAGCGTTCGAGGAGGGCGACGAACTTGCTGCTTCAAACCGCGCCGGAACTCACTATCACCTATCCGCGAGCCGACGGCGAAGAGCCTCTGTTGCCAACTCCGCTCATCGCGGGAGCGTTCCAGCCGGCGGACGCCACTCCCCTCCAATCGTATGATCGCGCGCCCGACGAGTGTGTCGAGGATTGGCGAGGTCCGGCTTATGAGGCGGGCCTTGCAAAAGGTGGGTCCTCGCTGCTGCGCGATCAGGCGCAATGCCCGTTCCGTTCCTTTGCGATATACCGGCTGGAGGCGCGCGAGTTTCCGGAAACGGAGCTAGGCCTTTCGGCTCAAGAGCGCGGAATCATTCTTCATGCGGCGATCAACAATTGCTGGCGCCAGTTGAAGGATCTCGCAACGTTGAAGGCGATCTCCGGCGATGCACTCGCCACGATCATTCGCGCTTCCGTTCGACGCGCCATTCAAGACTGTAGCGAGACCCTCACCGAGCCATTCGACCTGCGTGTGCGCGAAGTGGAGCAGAAGCGTCTCGAACGATTGCTCGCGCTGTGGATGGATGTTGAACGTGATCGCGAAGCCAACTTCACGGTGATCGGCAGCGAAGCCAGGCGCCGTGTCGAAATCGGCGGCATGCAACTGACGACGCGCTATGACCGTCAGGATCAACTCGACGATGGGCGGCTGGTGCTGATCGACTACAAGAGCAAAGCGCCGCCGCCGAGCGCGTGGGAGGGCGAACGTCCGGACGATCCGCAGGTGCCCCTTTATGCGATCTCGACGGACAAGCCCATCGCCGCCCTTGCCTTCGGCCAACTCAAACGCTCCGAGGTGCGATTCAAAGGTGTGGCCGACGATGCCGGCGTCCTGCCCAGGGTCAAACCAACAGCCGTTCCGATCGCGCGGCGCGTTGCGGATTGGAAACACGTGTTGGGAGGGCTCGCTGAGCAATATCGTGAGGGCTTCGCTGTTGTTGATCCCAAGAGCGCGAAGGTATGCGGGCGCTGCTATCTGCCCGCGTTATGCCGTGTGAACGAAGCGCCGCCGCCCGCCGAAGGGGACGACGATGACAGCGCCTAGCCGCTCACAGCCACCGGACTACCAGCAACGGCGGCGGGCACTCGATCCTCGTGCATCGTTTCTGGTACAGGCTCCGGCGGGCTCGGGCAAAACCGAATTGCTCATCCAGCGCTACCTCGTGCTGCTGGCGCAGGTTGCCACGCCGGAATCGGTGTTCGCCATCACGTTTACGCGCAAGGCCGCTGGTGAGATGCGGGCGCGCGTGCTCGAAGCGCTGCGCTCGGCGCAGGAGAATGCGCCAGTCGAGGCCCATAAGCTTGAAACCTGGAAGCTGGCTCGTGCGGTTTGGGAGCGCGACAAGGAGTTGCATTGGGAACTGGTCGCGAGTCCTCAGCGCATGCGCATCCAGACCATCGACTCGCTTTGTGCGTGGCTCGCCGGACGGCTTCCCGTGCTCGGCGGGCTCGGCGGAAACATGGAGCCAAACGAAAATCCCGAGGAGGCATATCAGGCCGCGGCCTCGGCGACGATTCGCCTGCTGGACTCCATCGGACCGCTCGCCGCCGACATCCGCGAACTTCTCTTGCACTTGGAGAACGACGCCTCGCGCCTGGCCGCCCTCATCGCTTCGATGTTGAAACGGCGCGATCAATGGTTGCCGCGCGTGGGACTGATTGGTGATGTGGACGAATTGAGGCCGGCGCTTGAGGCTTCACTCAAAGCCGCGGTCGACTACGAACTCTCCCTCGCCGCCGCGAGCATGCCCGCCGTGGAGGCAGTGCCGCGAACGCTAGCCGAATGGAGAGACTTGGCCGCGCGTCTTCTTACCAAACAGAATGAGCTGCGCAAGAAATTGCCACCGCCGTGGACCGGAATGGCGCTTTCGCGTGGATTCGTAGCTGCGCTGCGGCGTATTCCCAGACTGCCGGAACCCCGTTACGAAGACCAAGCATGGCGCGTGCTGGCTGCCGCGCTGCGCGTGCTGCGTCACGCCGTTGGTGAGTTGAAACTGCAATTTCAGTCGCGCCGCGAAGTGGATTTCGTCGAACAGTCACTTGCCGCGCTGCGTGCTTTGGGGGACGAGAACCACCCCACGGATCTTGCCCTTGCGATTGGCGAACGAATTGAGCATCTGCTCATCGATGAGATGCAGGATACTTCGGTGACTCATCTCGAATTAATCCGCCGTCTCACGGCGGGTTGGACGGGAGTGTGCGAAGATTCCCCTCGCACGCTTTTCCTGGTCGGCGACCCGATGCAGTCCATCTATCTTTTTCGCGAAGCGGAGGTGGCCAACTTCCTCGACCTGCGTAACAACGGCCTTGGCGAGCTCCTGCTCGAGCCGCTTGCACTTGAAGCCAACTTTCGATCCACCGCCGGTATCGTGGATTGGGTGAACAATACATTCCCCGGAGTGCTTGCCCCCCTTGAGGATGCCGCGACCGGCGCCATTCCGTACACACCTGCGCGGGCCACGCGTCCGGCCGGGGGCAAGCGCGCCGTTCACATGCATCCTTTCGTGAAGGGTGAGGACCAGAAGGAGGCGGCATGTGTCGCCGAGATCGTCGCCGCCGCACGTCTCGAGGGCACCGTCGCGATCCTCGTCCGCCGCCGCGCTGACCTCCGCTACATCACCGACGAACTGAAGCGCCGTGGCATTACCTTCCGCGCCGTGGACATCGATCCGCTGAACGCGCGGCCCGTCGTGCTCGATCTACTTTCGCTCACGCACGCGCTGTTGCATCCAATGGACCGCGTGAGCTGGCTGGCGGTGTTGCGCGCGCCCTGGTGCGGACTCACGCTAGAAGACCTGACCTTGCTCACCGAAGGATCTCCACAAGAGGCGACTTTTGAGTTGCTCGCATCGCGCGGGCACTTGTTGAGCAGGGACGGACAGCGTCGATGGGGCCGCATCGCCCCCATTTTTGATGTGGCGCTGGGATGTGCGCGGCGAGTTCGTTTGCGGGAACTCGTGGAGGGTGCCTGGCGCGCGCTGGGTGGACCGCAGTGTCTTGAGTCTCCGAGCGACGTGGCCGATGCGGATGCCTATCTCGCCCTGCTCGACAATTTGGACGAGGGCGGTGAGGCGTCTTTTGCCGCGCTCGATGCCGAGGTAACGCGGCTCTGCGCGGCTTCCGATCCAATGGCCGACGGACGCGTGCAGGTGATGACGATCCACAAGTCGAAAGGTCTGGAGTTCGATACCGTCATCGTACCCGGTTTGGGCAAAACCAAGCGCACTCCAGAGCCGGAGCTGATTCGAATGGTGCGGCTTCCGTTGGATGGCGTCGAGCATGTATTGATGGCCGCCGTCGCGCCCACTGGTCAAAAGGAAGAGGCGGGCACGTATCTGGCCGGCTACCGCTTCGAACGTGAGCGCAACGAATCGCGCCGTCTGCTGTATGTCGCCTCAACGCGCGCGCGGCGGCATCTGCACCTGCTCGGCG
>Ga0075430_100001847_pt1 | contig 17316 bp, 18 predicted proteins | sample RhiMetdeltSRZDD4_FD_75294 | JGI IMG/M metagenome (GOLD analysis project Ga0075430, IMG submission 75294) | Populus rhizosphere microbial communities from Tennessee, USA - Rhizosphere MetaG P. deltoides SRZDD4 | ecosystem: Host-associated > Plants > Roots > Rhizosphere > Soil | place: USA... | reverse complement strand
CATCACGTCTTCTCGGATGATATGCGCCGCGTGGCACTCGAGCTGGCCGAAAAGACTCATACTATGAAAGAGCCCACTCCTCGCGGAAGTGATCCGCTGACACCACGGATCCACCCCCTGTGAGACATTGATCGTCTCCCTGAGAAGAAGACTCCGTCTTCGGCGTCATGCTTTCCTTATCATGGTCAGGGAACAGAAACTTCGCCACGGCCAGACATTCCAGGCCGAACGGAAGATAGCCAGCATACCCAAGAATCGGCATTTCAAAAATTTTGTACTCATGCACGAAGGGAATGGCATATTCCCAATGCGCCAGACTCTTATAGTTCCACAATTCCCAACAAATCCCACATACAAGGGCCGCCAATGCCGACCACCACAAAGATCTCCAATCACCCCGTGGAGTTGCTGAAAAGATCGTTTCAGCGCCTGTAACCAACTGAATCGACGTCATCAGCGCGAGTGGCGCGAGCCATACGAGGGGAAAAGCGTAGTGAGGCCAGATCCCTAAGCTCACCAGACCGCCACAAGCCAGAAAGAACACCCCCCAGCCGACCATGTGCAGGTGCCGAATGTGAAACGCCGGAAGCCGGTCCATTCCTGCGCTCAGTCGGGGAAACGTACTCAATAATTCTCTGGTGCTCAGCACCGCCGGAAGGACAGTCGAAAACGGCACCGTGGCCTGCATGAAATAGTCCCATGAGGTAAGCGTCTGTGCACCGACGTAATGCCAATTCTGCACGAAGCGGTTCAGATACTCGAATGACCACCAGAACACCGCGCTGACCGGAAACAGCCACACAAATATGCGCGGCTGATCCAGCATCATGCAGCGTTCCGTGCGGGTGTACGTCCACGCATTCACAAACAGAATGTACCCCAACCACAAAGGCGTGAAAGTGAACGCTTGATATGATTGGAACCATTCGAAGCGAGTCCAGGCCAACCACCAGGAAACGGCCGTGAGAGCGGCACCGACGACTCCCCACCAGGGCCAGGGATGGGCTCGCGTCCTCCGGACGTTGCCACAGACAGTGAGGCGTGAGGTCACGACGCGGGCAATCAGCGGGGCGAGCGACAGCATGGTAACGAGTCCAAGCATGACGAACGTCGGCCGGGAGAACGGCGGATGTTCGACATATCGGGTGTGGGGCGGAAACTCGAGATACTGATCGATCGGTTGACCGGCCAGGATCACACCAATCAAAGGCAATGCAATCAACAGCACGATCAGGAACACGGCTTTCACGACAGCACGTCGGCCATACGTTCCGCGGCTTCACAAGTCGAACTAAGGCTGACTCTGATCTGGATTTCGCTCGTCACCGTGGGCTCTCCTGGCCACAATCCCGCACTTGTGGCAGTAAATGCGCGGTTGACTAGCTGGGCCTTCCTACTCAGGCTCTGCGCGAAGTCGGTGACAAAATTTGTTAAGGTGCAATCCGCTGCTCTCCTTCGAGCCGTTATGGACATACTTTCACATGGTCTTTGGGGCGGCATTGCCTTCGGCCGGAAAAGCCGCCGCAGCTTTTGGCTCGCCTTCGCGATCGGGCTCGCACCGGACCTGTTGTCTTTCGGAATCCTGTGGATAGCCGTCATACTGGGCTTAGCAGATCCACCCGATTTCAGCAACGGTACACCGCCGGAATCAACCATCCCGCTATATGTGCATTACCTGTACGACATTACGCATAGCTTCGTCGTCTTTCTCTTTACCTTTTTTCTCATCTGGTTTGCGACGAGGCGCCCGCGCTGGGAGATCGCCGCATGGGGACTGCATGTGCTGGTCGACGTGCCAACCCATTCACACGCCTTCTTCGCAACCCCGGTTCTCTGGCCGTTGATTGGTTGGAAGTTCGACGGGTGGCAGTGGATGACGCCAGCCATTCTCATTCCCAACTATGTCTTGCTCGCGCTGCTCTACGCGTGGTTCCTATCACGATCTGTTCGTACCGATGCTGGGCGGGCCAATTAGCGCCCTCACCTCACTCTGGGGAAGATCCGAGGTGCAGTCTCTTCCAGAATGGGCAATTCTATGCGCTCAACTGCACCTAGATGGAGGCCTGTATGTCCGTCCCAATCGCGTCTCCCCTTCTGCCTTCAACGACCGAGCGAGTCCCGCAACATACAGATCCCGCCGGCAACGAGCGTATCAAACAGCAAACGGAGGCGAATGTAGAGGTGTACTCCGCCGATCGGCGCCTGATTGATGTGAGGCTGGAGGAACTGGATGGAGAATGGGACATCGAACGGATTCTCGAAGCCAACGCCGCGGCCGTCTCTTTGATCGGATTGACGCTTGCACGATTTGTGAACCGACGGTGGTTCTTACTTCCAGCGGCTGTTGGCGCCTTTCTGCTCCAGCACGCCGTGCAGGGATGGTGTCCGCCCGTGCCCTTGTTCCGTCGTCTGGGAATTCGCACCCAGCGTGAGATCGACGAGGAACGCTATGCTCTGAAAGCGATGCGAGGAGACTTTTTGGAGGCCAAGGCAGGGTCGTCTTCTGCACGGGAAGTGCTGCGAGCCGTTCGCAGCTGAGATTGGCGGCAGACCTGTGTCTCGCCCCTCGTTAACGAAATGACTGATGAAGATGCAGAATGGCCGCCGACAGGGCCTGATCAAGTGCCGCATGCATTGCGGGACGCAGTTGATGATCGCTATCGTAATCGCTCCACTCACCGCTGTCAGGCATTGGAGTGGCCGTCACGACATCATGGTACAGCACTTCTCCACTTTCCAATGAGATGATCTTACTCGAAACGACGAAGGGCGGCATCTTTCCATGCATGCGGGCCAACAATCGTTCCCGCCATGTGGGACCGTCGATGCGGAAGAGGACGAGGCTGTCAGCTCCCAACCACCTCCCCACGCGCACGACGCTGTCGTCGCCGACTCGTCCCGATAGCTGCAAACGCTGTTCATCCGTGAGTTGTTCGAGGTTGCGCCGCTCCACAATTTTGATATCCGCCCGTCGCTTCTTGAGCTGAAACGCGGCTTGCTCGAGCCTGCTATAGCCGTAGGAGACTTCCTGTTCCCAGGTGCGTGGATACCAGACGGCGAGGCGCCGCACATGCTGAGGTACGGGGACATCGTCCAAGAGCATCGTCGTGTGGGAGTGATCAGCGACCGGCACGGGCCGACAGGCTGTGGGCAGCCAAACGATCGCGATCAGGACCACAAAGAGCAGTCGCCGGTCGCTAGTGGGGACACGCATGATGTCATAGTAGGCGCCCGGGCAGGAAGACCGCCATCCTACGGAAGGGTGGACCCTTCCTACCATAGACAAGCTGTGAGAGAAGGAAGGTAAGAAAAGCCGGGTCCAAATTGGATGGACCCGGCTTTTTTTGGTGCTTAGGCGGTACCGTGCGGGGTGGTCAACTCGCTGACCGCGACAGGCCTGGGACCGACCATACGAAGGGATCGTCCATTGGCGATCGCATGGGATCTGGCCGGCACAGTCGCCATCCGTTCATACACGGCGAGATAATCTTTGACCATTCGCTCGACGGTGAAACGGGCTTGAAACGACTCGCGACACCGCTGCCGTTTAATGAGCGAGAGGCGGTCGATCTTCGACACCATTTCGTCCAAGCTGTCGCAGATGAATCCGGTCACCCCATCTTCGATGATTTCTGGAATTGACCCGCGGCGGTACGCAAACACGGGGGTACCGCAAGCCAGCGCCTCGATCAGGACGATCCCGAAGGGCTCGGGCCAGTCGTATGTGCACAGCACTGCAGCGGCATCACCGAGGAAATGGCCTTTCTCCGCGTCGCTGATCTCGCCGAGGTATTCGATCAACGGATGATCCATCAACGGCGCAATCTTCGTCACAAAGTACTCCCGGTCCACGGGATCCACTTTCGCCGCGATTCGCAGCGGAATTCCGACCCGTTTGGCAATTTCAATCGCATGATCGGGGCGCTTTTCGGGACAAATACGTCCGAGATATGCGAGATAGGATCCGGCGTTGGGATGGAATGTATAAAGATCGGGCAATCCGTGATACACGGTCGCCTGCCAATTGGCATGAGGTAGTGGTAGACGCTGAGCATCTGAAATCGACACCAACTGCATGTCAGCATACTCTCGAAAGATTGGACCCAGTTCGGGCAAGTCCAAGCGTCCATGCAAGGTGGTGAGCACGGGGGTCGGACAACGACGGCTCATGGGAAAACTCAGAAAGTCGAGATGCGAATGGATGATGTCAAATTGATCGGCGTCGGCACCCATTGCATGCTCCTGCATCAGAATCAACGGGGCGTCACGATTGACCAGACCGGTGCTTAGACGCAAGGCGTGGGGACACGCCGCCTCGAGGCGGGCTGAGGTTTGGGAATCCCCGCTGGCATAGAGCGTCACCTCGTGGCCCTGGCGAACGAGTTCCTCCGTCAGATACGAGACCACGCGTTCGGTGCCTCCATAGAGCCTCGGTGGCACGCTTTCCCACAGAGGCGACACTTGTGCGATTCTCATTGTCGATCTTCCTTTCTTGTCTTTCTCTTAATCAACCAGCAACCATTAACCACCGTCGGCTGTCGAGGCCAGTTGGTGAAGAAGGGTTGCACGCAACATGCCGCTGTTTAGTCCAACACAAGCTGGCCGAAAGCAAGGGGTTTTCCGATAGCTAGAGGTTTCGCTAGCTACGCACGCCTTCAATCACAGAAGTAAAAACCCTACATGACTTCAGTACTTGGGTGAGCCGAATTCTATCCTAGTGGCGTTCCTAGGGTGGCCTACGCCCTCTCTGCAGATACATTAAAACATGCAAAAGGAGGTGTCCTATGAAGCTGGTTGTTTACTCAATGCTTGCAGTTGTCATCGCGATTAACTTGCTGTTCGCGGGGTGCGCCAAGAATGCGTCTGAGCGCCGGTCCGCATCGCCCACGATGAGTGAGCGCATCTCAAAAGATTCAGTCAAAGGCCGCGTGAGTGAGATCGGAGCCAAGCACGTCTCGATCAGAGATACTGATGGACAGTCGAGGCGCGTACGCGTCGACGACAACACGAAGATGGACCAAGTGGCAGTCGGTGATCAGGTCAAAGCCTACGTCACCGAAGATGGTTATGCATCCACCATTCAACGGGTCGTTGACTAAGGAGCTTAAGGGTTGCGTGACATAGGATCAGCTTTTTTGTACGGGTTGATTCTGGCGGCGGCCGTTGCAGCTTGCAGCAAAGCCGAATTTGTCCCGGCCATCACGCTCGCCCCGGCACGGCCGATCATTGACGCCACCGCGGAGTTCCACGACGTGTATCCGGCCCCGGCGCTGGTGTCGGGCAAGGAAAGCTTTGGCCTGGCAGGGCCGGACGCGAAGCCAGTTCCTCCTCGTGTATTGGCAAATCAGGTGCAAGAAGAACTGTTGGATGCGTTCGAGCAAGCTGGGGTGTTTTCGAAAATCACCCCATTCGACCGTCAGCCGGATTTGATTCTCACCGGCCGGATCAATGCCCTGTACGAGCACTATCACCCGAGAGTGTGGACTAAACTTCCTTTGCCCTATTTCGGGAAAATGGCCGCGGACATCCTGGACTTGAAAACGCACTCAAGCAGCGGGGAGGCCGATCTCACGCTCTTTCTCCTAACCAAAAGCGGTGAACTGATCGGCACGTATCGCGGTTCCTCCTCATTTAATGAGAATTTCAATCCGACCGGAGAAATGCCCCCCGGCGCACGGTTAAACCGCGCGCTCGCTGAGGCGGTGCAAAAAATACAGGATCAGATGCTGCATGACTCCCATCTAAGAACCATCGCGTCACGATGACCGCCAAGTTCTCCCAGCTGAAGACCACTGCCACACGCACCACAGATGAAGAAGACAGGGAGTGATTGAAGGGAGCTGTTACGTCTTCCGGATTTCTTCCCTCTCGCAGTTACGTGACTGGTCCAAAATGATCGTTCCACTGGCGAGCCAGCAGCCTGCCGGCGTCTCGCAAGCTTCTCAGTTCACCGCCTGACAGCGGTACAAATGCCCGTGCACGGGCCACATTCTGCTCCAACTCGCCAGTCGTGGCCATGCCAATGACCGCGCAGCAGACCTGTGGCAAACTCAAGGCATACCGAAAAGCAAGATCGTGATGTTCGGCCGGCATCATCGAATGACTAAGCCGGTCCGGCGGCGGTGGCGGGTCCTGAGCGCCGCCATACACCTTCATCGCGATGAGACCGATATTAGCCCGTGCCGCCGCGGGCCACACCTCTGCTTCGAAATTGTAGGTATGCTGGTCGACAAAATTGACGGCGTTCAACAGCACATCAACGTCGAATTGGCGTATCGCCTGCGCGAAGCGCCCCGGGCGGCTATGTCCTGACAAGCCGACGTACCGGGTCAGCCCCAGCGCCTTGGCTTTCATCAGTGCAGCGTAGGTGCCTTTCTTCCCAAACACCGTTCGAGGATCCATCTTGTCGGCGCCGACGCTGTGAACGAAGACCAAGTCGGCATAACTGGTGCCTAGTTCCTTCAGGCTTTTCTGCAGTAACGCTAACGCCCGCTCACCGTCTGGCTCATAGCACTTCGTCACAAGAAAGACTTGAGACCGCACTTGCTTGAGAAAATGGCTTAACTGCATTTGAGCTTTTCCATAGCCTGCAAACTCTGGCGCGGTATCAAAATAGGTAATGCCTTCGCCGAAAGCTCGTTCATAGAGATGGACCGCCTCTCTGGTGTTCAAGCGAAGGCCGCTATGTGCAGTACCGAACCCCAGAACGGGCAGGTTCACCCCGGTCTTTCCGAGCACGCGCGTCGGCATGGATGAGGCGCGGCGCTGTACCAAGCGAAACATACTAGGTGATGATCTCCATAACGGAGTGCAAGCTTAACTGACTGGTCACTGCCTCAGGGACTGGGAAGGCACCTAGAAGATAGACCGTCGAACAATGAACAAGTAGAATATTTCTCGTACATTGGAGCGAGTGGATGCGAAGGCGATATGATCACATTGATCTTCGGGTGCGAAGCCTGCCGGAAGCACGCGTGTTGTATGAGGCTCTGTTGCCCGCGTTGGGATTCACCCGCCGGATGGAGGTCGACGGCTGGTTGCAATTTGAAGCGGATGGTGGAGCCGGTGGATCGACGGAATTTTTTGGCGTCACCGAGGCCCGTGGGCACATCGCGAATGAGTGTCGCATTGCATTCTGGGCTGAGACTACTGACGAAGTCGACCGTTTAGCTCACATTGTAGTTCAAAAGGGAGGTCGTCAAATTGAAGGGCCCGGTTACCTTGAGGGACCTGGCTATTATGCTGTTTTCTTCGAAGACCCGAGCGGTAACAGACTTGAAATCTGCCATAGAGTTTCCGGGGCCATTTGACTGGAGATCGAGTTCTGAACCGCGCTTTGTACCTTTTCCTAGATCAACGACTAACTGCTCTTTCACACACCGTCTGCCCTGGAGCGATAGCGCATACTCAGTGATGGACCTGTTGCGAACGGTTCAACGATCCAATTGTTCGACGAGACGCGGCTCCAAATGAGTGGAACAGATCTCCTTGAGAGTCACCTTCGCTTCTTCGATCGGTATGCCTGTTGGAAGCTTCGCTTAACCCCGATCTAAAAGCGCATCGGCATTGAGGATTTCGTGGCCATGCTGCAGGCACAGGCTCGAGACGTGCTGCATGAAGGAAGAAAAGCGGCCAGACTTGGGTTTTTACTAGGCCGAGTTGATAATCGATCGCTTTATAAGAAAAGAAAAAGATGCGAGATGATTGTTTTTTTCAAGAGAGGTCTTCATGCTCGTCTCAGTAGACAGCAATCATGGTTTTCAGAATGGCTTGGCCTCCCCGTCGGTGACGGCATCTACTACTGACGCCATACCGGCCCAATACCGTTTACTGCTTGTCGACGATGATCCAGGGACGCGCCAGCTCCTTCAGGACATCCTTGAAAAATACAAAGACATTAAGATCGTAGGTCAGGCCGGAGACGGCAAGCAGGCTGTGGCAATGGCCATCGAACACAAGCCCGATGTGATCTTAATGGACATCGGTCTTCCCCATCTCGACGGAGTTGAAGCGACCCAGTGCATCAGGAAATCCTGTCCGGAGACGGTGGTTATCTGCCTCACGGGCCACTTTTCCCCCCCCAGATACAGCGCCATGAGAACAGCCGGTGCCGCGGCATTCGTGTGCAAGAACCAAGTGCTTGCCATTCATGAGATGATCTTGTCGACGCTTGGACAATGGACCAGGTGGAAGTATTAGACTGACACCGCGCGTCTACCTTCAGTGTCGTAACACGCACATCTAACGATACAACACGGGCGACCCCGCAGACATACGCAGGCCGCCCGTTTGTGGCGCTTATGACGCCGAGGTAGAACCGTTATTTGTGCACTAAGACCTCCCTCGCCATGAGGACCCGGGCAAGCTCGCCAGCGGACAGTCATCCCGGGTGCGGTGTTCCTCACACTAGTCTGCGTCTTCCTCACTGCGCCCTTCGAGCTATCTCATGGGTCCCTTCAAGGGACGGCGGCGCTGATAGAGACCGCTAGCGTGACTGACGAGAGGACCATCCATGACTGGGAGGCCGGTAATGGTCCGGTGGATTCAGGTCGGGCATGAAGACCTCCTCCATCGTTCGGAAGGAAAATCGGGAGTCAGCAATTCACCTCTACGCTTTCTTAGGAAACGTGTCAACCAAGGAGATTCCCTGGTCTAGATCTTAGACTCACGTCGTACCAGACTGGCACGAAGACACCTGCAGTCACAGTCAATTTAGTCGCCGACGGCCAGCGAATTCACGCCGCCGCTTGCACGACTGAAATCCAACGGAGGAACGCGCGCGCTCATACAGAGAAAACCACAGATGATTTCGCGGGCTGGAGAGAATCATGGAGACGCTGGAGGCACCGAAGAAGTCAGGCGCCTCCACGCGGGAAGAGAATCCGAATCGTCAACGTTCGGGACGGTCCATTGCGCTTTGGGACGTTTGGCCTTGGGTCGCGCCTTGTCCTCCACCAGACCGCTCCATTGTGCTCTGCGTTTGCCCAGTCCCCTGTTCACCGATACCGGAAGGAAGCGGAGATTGATTTTGCGCGCTGCTCTGTCCAAGCCCAGACCGCTCCATCGTGCTTTGCGTCTGTCCGGTACCTTTTTCTCCAATTCCTGTTGGTTCAGAAGACATTCCTTTCTGGGCAGGAACTCCGGATCGCTCGAGCGTGCTCTGGGTTTGCCCAGTTCCTCGCTCACCGATACCAGCCGGTTCAGACGCGAGACCCTGAGAGGTCATGCCGCTTCCGCTTGGCCCGCTGGAACCCGAACCTCCGGATCCTGCTTGAGCAAGCGCATAATTCGAAGCAACCAGGCATGCGCTGGCGATCAAAAACGCACTGAATGACAAGGTCTTCATAATTCGTCCCTCCTTGGGTTAGCGATACCAGCCTTCTCTAAAAATGATACGGTCTGATTTCGTTACCCCCTACTAGGGATTCTCCTAAGTCGCCGGCTGATTAATTACTGCTTCGTGGTTTGGTTTCCTGTATTGAGCCTCAAACCCTATGCGGGCTTATCGAGGCCAGAGACGCCTTTCGTCGCCTCCGGAGCATGGACTGCCAAGCTGATCACAGCATGTCCTCCATACCATGTCCTTTGAAGGGATAACGGGATCTTGCCCTCACCCGCTATGCCCGAATGCCGATGACTTCCAAATATTCCGCGTAGACGGTGGTCCGGTCTATCCCTGCACAGTTGTGAGCAGCCCACAACTCTTCGAGCTCTCCGCGAAGCCTGTCACGCCCCGACGCGTCAAGCGCTCCAAATGCTTGGTTGATTGGTCCATAGTAAAGCTTAAACAGCTCCACCACGGCCGCCGGTGAAAAATCATACGTGAAGGTATAGTGACGCCTGGTCATGCGCAGTTCCGTGAGCCCTTGCCCCAACCGCTCACGCACCGTTGCTTCGTCGCCCCACAACACGGGGGATGGCATGCCGGATGGCGCAATGAATTTCGCGACTGCTTTGAACATGTGTCCCACGAACCCCTGTGGAGTCCAATTGGCCATCGCAATCGTTCCACCGGGCTTGCAGACACGCAGCAGTTCCCGGGCGACCGACTCGGGCTGCGGTGCGAACATCGCACCGATGAGGCTTGCCACGACGTCAAAACTTTCGTCCTCGAAGGGCAGGGCCTCCGCATCGGCTTCTTCGAATCGAGCCTGCAACCCTTCGGCTTGGGCCCGGATCCTGGCCCGTTCAATGAGATTGGTCGCGATGTCGACACCGGTCACGTCAAATCCATCCCTTGCTGCTATCAACGCGAGCTGACCCGAGCCACAGCCGACATCCAGAAACGTACAGCCCGGGGAAAGAGGAAGCCGGTTGTAGAATTCCCTCGCGCTGCCTTCCATATAGCGAGAAAATCGATCGTAGTCGCCCGCCATCCACATCGTCCTCAGACGCGCCTTTAATGTCTCCACTTCCGGTATGAGCGAACTGGTCGCCATGGTAACCTCCTGTTTTGTGTGATCCCCTCGAAGCCCCGTTGCTGCCGCTACTCCTTATGTGTGGCCACTATAGGGTGATCCCTTGCGTTATGCTTATCCGAGAGTCTGGTTCTCTTGACACGGGCGTGCTAGGCTGCGCATCACTTGACCGACCGTCCGGTTTCGTTTGCCGGACGCGCTGAAGAGGCAAATCCGTGGATGTGTTGTCCGAAGTCCTCAAGGCCGTCAAACTCGACGGGGCCATCTTCTACACCGCTGAATGTTCTGCACCGTGGGGCTTTCGCTCACCTCCCTCACGCGTCATGGCCTCCTATCTGTCGCCGGAACCTAAACACGTAATCGTCTATCATTTGGTGACCGAGGGCCGCGGTTATGCACACATCGAAGATGACACAAAGCCGGTGCCTCTCGAGGCCGGAGAAATCGTGGTCTTCCCACACGGTCATCCGCACATCCTCGGCAACGGTGCGCCCATCGTGCCGGTCGACAGCGCAAAAGAGCTGCAACGCATTCTGTCTGAGGACCTGAAGATCTATCGGCACGGGGGAGGCGGAGAATTAACGAGAATCATCTGCGGATATTTGGCCTGCGAGCCGCAGCTGAGCAAGATTCTTCTCAGCGGACTGCCGCCCATCTTGAAGGTCAGTATCCGGAATGACGCCTCGGGCGAATGGTTGGAAAACTCTCTCCGTTATTCGGTTGACAATTCCGATGCGTCCAGACCAGGTGGTGAGACCGTGCTGGCGAAGTTGTCTGAGGTCTTGTTTATCGAAACCCTGCGACGGTACATCGAGCAACTCCCGAAGAAACAGGCTGGCTGGCTGGCCGGTGTTCGCGATCCCGAAATCGGGAAAGCCCTGGCGTTCCTGCATCGTCAACCTGCCCATCCATGGACAATCGCCGCACTCGCGGCGGAGGTTGGGATGTCGCGGTCCGTACTGGCAGAGCGCTTTCGGCAATATCTATCGGAAACGCCGATGGCCTACCTCGCCCGCTGGCGCCTTCAGCTTGGCGCGCAAATGCTCCATGCCACGAGCCGGAGTGTTGCGGAGGTCGCTGGTGAAGTGGGCTACGAGTCGGAACCATCCTTCAATCGTGCCTTCAAACGGGAGTTCGGCCTGCCGCCGGCCCGATTCCGCAGTCAATCGAGAGCCGTCCACAGCACACCCGCCGCCCACACCCCGACGGATAGCCGGCCACGCATGACACGATAGAAGCGTCCGGCCACGAGAGTTCACGCCACTTCGCTTCCTTGACAGTGCAAAGTTCGGCTCGTATGCTCCTGCCGATTTGTCTGTTTCCGACCCTTGTCTGGTGGGAGGGACGCGTTCATGCCGGTACAGGGGCGCCGTCCGCTGCAGTTCCATCGGCTTTTATTCAGCCTCGTGATGGCCCTCGCGGCCATTCTTTCTGCCCAGGCCACCAACGCCGCCGAGCCCTTTGTCATCCTTGCCACATACGACGGCGTCATTAATCCGGTGTCAGCAGAGTACCTGCACGATGCGTTGGCCACGGCCGAAGCGAGCCGTGCCCAGGCATTAATTATTGCGCTCAATACGCCAGGTGGATTGGACAGCTCGATGCGCCTGATCATCAAAGACATTACCGGAGCGACCATACCGGTCATCGTCTACGTGTCACCATCCAGTGCACGTGCCGCCTCTGCCGGCGTCTTCATCACCATGGCCGCCCATGTGGCCGCGATGGCTCCGGGCACGAACATCGGGGCCGCGCACCCCGTGAACATGGGCGGTGGTGAAATGGACAAGACGATGAAGGATAAGGTGGAGAACGATTCGGTGGCGTACATTAAGTCGATCGCCCAACAACGGGAGCGCAATGCAGCCTGGGGGGAAGACGCCGTCCGCAAAAGCGTGTCCGTCACAGAGCGGGAGGCCTTAAAGCTCAAAGTCGTGGACCTCGTCGCGGAGGGACTGCCGGCGTTACTCCAGCAATTGGACGGCCGCCGCGTCACTTTGACGTCGGGACCCACGGTGCTCAATACAGCCGGAGCCAGGATACAGGAGTTTCCCATGGGGTTCCGTCTCGAGTGGCTCAAAACAATCAGCGATCCGAACATTGCTTACTTGCTCATGACGATCGGCACAATCGGCATCATCGCGGAACTCTACAGCCCAGGGGCGATCCTTCCTGGCATCGTCGGTGCAATAAGCCTCATCCTCGCCTTCTATTCCTTCCAATCGCTCCCCGTCAATTACGCCGGAGTCCTGCTCTTCCTGCTCGGTATCGTCTTTTTTGTGTTAGAAGCGAGCGTGACCAGCTACGGCTTGCTGGCGATCGGCGGCGTGTTGGCAATGGTGATTGGATCGGTGATGCTGATCAAGAGCGATGCCGAGTTCTTGCAGATTTCGTGGTCTGTCATTCTGCCGGTCGTGACGCTGGCCTCGGCGTTTTCACTCCTCAGCATCGGTATGGGGTTAAGAGCGATGCGCCGGCGGCCGGCGACCGGCCGCGAAGAGATGGTCGGCCTCGTGGGTATCGTCAAGACGGCGCTCTCGCCGCAGGGGCAATTGGCCGTCCACGGGGAACTCTGGGAAGCGGTCAGCGAGCAGCCGTTGTCGCCTGGCGACGAAGCCGAAGTCACCGGCGTCGACGGCTTGCGACTACGCGTCAAACCTTACTTGAGGAAGAAAGAGGTCCCCACATGATTCTCCCCATCAGTCCTTTTGCGATTCTCGTCCTTGTCCTCGTGCTGATGCTGATGGGCTTTAACGTGCTGCGAGAGTACGAACGGGCCGTCATCTTCCGCTGGGGCCGTCTGGCCCGCGGGCTGGTGGGCGGCAATGGTCCAGGCGTCGTCATTATCATCCCGTTCATCGACAAGCTGGTCCGCGTCAGTTTGCGGACCGTCACCATGGATGTCCCGCCTCAGGACGTCATTACGAAGGACAACGTCACCGTCAAGGTCAACGCCGTGATCTACTTTCGTGTTGTCGATCAGGAACGAGCCATCATCCAAGTCGAAGACTACCTGTACGCGACGTCGATGATGTCGCAGACGACGCTTCGCAGCGTGTTGGGGCAGAGCCAGCTCGACGACTTGCTGTCTAAGCGGGAGCAGATCAATGCCGATCTGCAGCGGATCATCGACCAGCAGACAGAACCCTGGGGCGTGAAAGTCACCGCCGTCGAGGTGAAGAACGTGGACCTGCCGCAGGAAATGCAGCGGGCAATTGCCCGTCAAGCGGAAGCGGAACGGGAGCGGCGGGCGAAGGTCATTCATGCGGAAGGCGAATTCGAGGCCTCACAACGGTTGGCCGATGCGGCCAACGTCATCAGCCAGAATCCTGCGGCGTTGCAACTCCGCTACCTGCAGACGCTAGTGGAGATCGCCGCTGAGAAAAACTCCACCACAATCTTTCCGATTCCGATCGACACCATCGCACCGTTCTTCAAGCAGTGGACCAAGCCTGCAGACGCCACCTGACCGGCAATCATCGTCGCCCCTCTTGCGGCGCTCGATCGAGCCGCAACAGCCGCGTCATCCAAGGAATCGGCGGCCCTTGCAGTAAAACAGACGTCAGGGCGATGAAAAAAACGAGGTGAAAGATCGTGTCGGCCTTTTGGATGCCGGCCAGGACTGGAAACGTCGCCAAGACGATCGGCACCGCGCCCCGCAGACCCACCCATGCCACCAGCGTTTGCTCGCGGAACGGGAGCCTGGACAATGCCAGCGACGTGTATACGCTGACCGGGCGGGCGATGAAAATCAGGAAAAGGGACACGAGGAGACCGACGCCCACAATGGGAATCAGGCGGGCGGGAAAGACTTGCAATCCGAGTATCAGGAACATCGTAATTTGCATCAGCCAGGCCAGACCCTCGTGAAACTGCACCAGGTTCCGCTGGTGGACGATTGAGTGCCGCCGCATGAACAGTCCCGCCAAATACACCGCCAGGAATCCACTGCCATGCAACTCGGCGGTCAGGCCATAGGTCAAGAGCGCAAAGGCCACTGACAACACCGGGTAGATGCCGCGTAATTCCAACTTCAACGTATTAAGCGTCCATCGGATGAGTTCGCCCATCGCCACGCCGGCCACCGCCCCGACTGTCATTTGTATAAGAAAAAACCAGAGGAGGTCCCACAAGTTCGTATTCGGATTGGTCATGAGTTGAATCAAGGCCACCGTCAGCACCACGGCCATCGGATCGTTGCTGCCGGACTCCAATTCCAGTAGATGCGCCAACGGTCGCGGCAGCTTCACATTTCTCGCCCTCAGCACCATAAAAACGGCGGCCGCATCCGTTGAGGCGACAATCGCCCCGAGCAGCAGTCCCTCCATAAACGAAAAACCCTGCACCCAGGACACAAACCAGCCAACCAGCAGAGCCGTGAGCACGACGCCGATGGTGGAGAGCGCGAGGCCGTTCCATAGCACCGGCCGCACACCGGTCCATTCGGTATCCAATCCGCCGGAAAACAGGATCAAGACGAGTGCGATGACGCCCAACGTCTGGACAAGAGCGGGATTGTCGAAGTACAGGCCGCCCACCCCATCGGAGCCCGCCAGCATGCCGATCACCAAAAAGAGGGTCAGCGACGGAATCCCCAGCCTGACGGACAACTTGATTGTGAGAATACTGAGAATGACTAATGTGGAAAAGATGACGATCAACAGCTCTATCGATGTCGGCATAGCTTGTGCTGGCATCACACTCGGTCAGGCACTGCCTTGCATGATTTCCTGATAATAGGTATGAAGCATGGCGGCTTTCGCCGGCTCGACGATCACCAACTGGCGCTGGTCGAATGTGTTGGCGCAGTATAAGTAGCGATAGCCTTCGGCGGCGCCCAGTTCGACATGAAGTTGACGGCCGTCGGATTCTTCGGCGGTCGCTTCTTTGATCACTGCCCTATCGTTGAGCTTTTCCCACACCCTCTGCGCCGACGGCCAGTGGTTTTCATACAGCGGCGCCTCCGGGCTTGAAGAACGGGATGTCAGGCCCACGCGATCGAAGGGCAGCCCCTCGTCTGGCTCGGGATCTTCATTCCAGGCACATGCACTTTCCTCCCCGAGCGCGAGCACAAAGAGCGGCCCGTCGTCTGAAACCTCTTCGATCAATGAATAGCAGAGCGGGAGCGGTTGCTCGGACGGCTTCAGGCCGCGAGCCGCAAACGCGCGCTGCAGTGGAATCCGCCGCGATAGTTGGCGCGTCTTTTCGAATACGACGAGACGCCCGGTAGGCACCATCACGGCAACCAACCGATCCAGACGCCGACCAAGCCCTGTTCGCTCCTCAAACGCCGCTTGCGCTTGGGCATCATGCGCCCGCTCGAATGTCCTCCAGCTGCAGCTCGGGAGTCCGGGATCCTGCTCCGATTGCACGAGTGCATGGGTGACCACAACCCGTTCGTATCCTCCGATGGCTGGTCCTTCGACGAGATCGGCACGTACAAACCGAACGTTCTTCAGACCCATTTCGCCGGCCTTGTGGTGCGCCTGCGCGATGCAGGCGGCTGACCGATCGACCCCGGTGACTTCAGCATGCGGAAACCGCTTGGCATAAAATGTTGTAAGGATTCCGGGACCGCATCCGAAATCAAGAATCGTCTTGGCACCGCCCAGCTGAGCGTCCACGCCCGTCGCAATCACGACATAATACTCGTACCGCTGGCTGTAAAGGACCGGAAGAATGCGTGGCGCGGCGGTGAGATCGTAGAAGGCCGTTTCCTCGGCAGAAGAACCATGCCGCTTTCGTTCGACATGCTGATGCAATGTTGAAAGTTCGTCGGGAGACAACTCCTGGCGCTGCCAGCGAGCGTACGCCTCGTCGCTCGAAAACCGTCGCAATCCCCATTGAGCAAGATGCTCGCGAAGCGCTTCTTGCAAAGGTGAGTGGGCCAAGAGACCTCTGAGCAGGACCAAGTGAAAAGAATATTCAACACACCTGCCCGCTAGGCCGCAGCGAGGTCCGCAACGCGAAGAAGAATGAGCGCCACGTTTGCGGACGGGCGCGTGTTGGTGAGCGCCCGGGTTCTTAAGTCCGAGGCGTACGCCATCTCACCGCCACCCACCGCCTGTAGGAACAGGCGTTTGCCCAAGTGAAACGTCGAAGAGCCGAACAATGGGAGAACGGCGCGGGCGGGCGCTTTCAACATCTCTTACGGGCGTTTGAGCATGATGGCGTCAAAATACGTCTCTGGGACCGGATGAGGCATCCGTAGCTGACCGTTTCCGAATACGACGTATTTCTCACAGGTCAACTGCTCTAACCCGATCGGACCCTTGGCATGGAGCCGCGCACTGCTGAGCCCGATGTCGCTACCGAACCCGAATCCTTCCGCATCGTGAAGACGCGATGAGGCGTTCACAAACACGGCACTGGCATCCACTTCGCGCGTGAAGCGCAGAGCGGACGAGTAGTTAGAGGTGGCAATCACGGCCGTCATACACAGACCGTGCTCTGCAATATGTGTCATCGCTTCGTCCATATCGGCAACCATTTTCACGGCCAGCGTGGGTGACTGGAACTGACGTGACCAATCTTCCTCGGCGGCTGGAATGATGGACGTGTGGCCGCTGATCGGCATTTGACCCATCAGTGCCAGCGTCTTAGGACACCCGCGTACGTCGATTTTGAACTCGACGAGCAGACGGTTGATTAAGGCGGGCAGGAATTGCCGTGCGACGCCCTGCTGGACCAGCAACGTATCCAGCGCATTGGTGGCGACCGGTCGCTGCACTTTTGAATTGATCACAACGTTCTGCACCAAGGGCAGATCCACGTCGGCATCGACATATAGGTACGTCTGACCACCGTCATGGCAAAGGACCGGCATCCGGGCTCCTTCAAGCACCGCCTTGCGCAGCCCGGCGCCCCCCCGTGGAATGATGGCATCCAGCGCCCTGCC
>Ga0075430_100001841_pt1 | contig 17360 bp, 16 predicted proteins | sample RhiMetdeltSRZDD4_FD_75294 | JGI IMG/M metagenome (GOLD analysis project Ga0075430, IMG submission 75294) | Populus rhizosphere microbial communities from Tennessee, USA - Rhizosphere MetaG P. deltoides SRZDD4 | ecosystem: Host-associated > Plants > Roots > Rhizosphere > Soil | place: USA... | reverse complement strand
ACAATTGAAAAATAACATTTCTTATGTCCTCTATACCACTGGATTAGAACTATAGATAATCCATTTGGTTTTTCAATCACATGTAATCTTTCACAAGAACAACCGCCCAGATTAGAACAAACCTCTTTTCTATGTGTATATACCAACTCATCTTCTCTAAGTCCAGAAAACATAGCAAATCGGACTATAAGACCTATTTCTCCCGGGAATTGAAGTACCATTCTTATTTTTTCTTCGAGGTAGTTATCGTCTACAATGTATAGCCTACCATGATCATTATTTCCAGCATTGAGATTATACCTTCGAATAATCTTTGATATAAGGTCAATGCAACTGTCATCATTGTATTTGTAAAGATAATATTGTCCAAACTTTCTGAAGGAGTCGATTATTTTTGATCGTATCCTTGGAGAAAGGTGTCTCAACTCTTCGGCTTTCTTTGAAAAGAATTGATCTCTAAATCTTCTAAAATATCCAACGAGATCTTTGCACGTTTTTGAATGCAAGGTCCTTATGTTTTGATAATAGTTAGACATATCTTCGAGATCGATATTTTGGTAAAAACCACCGCAGTTCTTTCCCTCCTCTAAAACAGTTCTTTGGCGGCTCGATTGACTATTTTGTACAAGATATCCTATTTGCTTATCTTCTGTAATTTGTGGAAATCTACCTGCTATGAAAGCGTGTACTAATTCGTTGACGCTATTAAACCCAAATAGCTTCAATCTCTGATTAAACACGACAAGATCTTCGGGTTTTACTCTAGCAGTCAAGCTCTTTCTGTTGTCCTTGCTTATCCTTTGATATATCGATTCGTGCGAAGTTGCACTAGTCTCTCTTTCTATACCTATCTTTTGTATGTCCGATATCATTTAGTAATATACCGAGGTTCGACCTAATAAGCGTTATTGAAACCATAAAACTTTCAATAAAACTGTCGCTGTTTGAGTTGACCATTTATTCATAATGGTCAACTAAATCGATAAAAGGTTGACCACCACTAAAGTAACCCCGTTCATGTCAACCATGAAATGGTCAACACTATGGTCAACTTCTTATAGTTAATTTTGTAGCATTGTTGTCCAATTTGGTCAACATTTGATGCAATTTGAATTCAGAAAGAAGCGAGCATTTCTGTCGGAACAATTTAATGGACTGGGCGGGATTTGAACCCGCGACCTCTCGCTTGCGAAGCGAGCATTACTACCCCTGAACTACCAGCCCATCTAGCTATCCAGCCTAACAATTCCCAATATAAAACAACATCCAGATAGAGAGGCATAAGAAGATATTATGTTGCTCTGGAATCTAACACGGGCTAGATGGAGAACTCTTGCGATCTCCTAATCATGAACGCTTCCGTGGTTATTCCCAAAGTCGGAATAATTACTGATACAAACATAGTGATTGAGGGTGCGAAGATAAAGTCACTAACTAAATCCGCCAATAATATGTCTGCCACAAAAAAAATAGATGCGAGTGGGAAATACGTGCTGCCCGGTGCAATTGACCCACATGTGCATTATGGTGTATACACCCCCATCAACGACGCAGCTAGGACAGAGTCAAGATCCGCTGCAGTAGGTGGTGTCACGACTATGATAAGGATGCTGAGACTTTTTGATCACTATAGTCAGAATAAGATAACCGAGCAATTGCAGGCAAGCAAGGACAATCATTATATCGATTATTCTATCCATGCTTCGATCCTTCGGCCGGACCAAGTTAGTGATATTCCGTACCTCAGGGAGCTTGGGATCACATCACTGAAAATCTACATGAGCTTAGGAGGAGAGCTCAATCGCATCCATATGGATCTAGCTCCAGGAACCTATGGAGCAAGGGATGGGCTAGTCGATATGACAGATGAACTAATTTCTTCAACAGTAAGACAGGCTGCAAGTGTTCATTCCAAAATATTAGTCCATGCAGAAAATCCTCAAATCTGTTCAGAGCAAATGCGCATTGCGAAGGGAAAAGGGATGACCGGTCTTGAGGCATGGTCTTACTCCAGAGCACCCTATTCTGAAGCACAAAGCATTGCCAAAATCTCAGATCTGGGGAGAAGAAGCGGCAGTGCGAACCTCTACTTTGTGCACATTGGATCAACCGCTGCGATCGATGCGATACTTGCACAGAGGGAGAAGGGCCGATCTAATTACTACATGGAAACTTGTCCTCACTACTTAACACATAGCACAGAATTTGGTGACTTGAAAGGTAAGGTCACCCCACCCATCCGCTCGAAAAGCGATGTTCAGAGTGTGTGGTCAGCCTTGCGAAACGGCATAATTGATACTGTTGGCACTGATCACGTTGCCAACCGACTGGAAATGAAAATTGGTAAAGGCGATATTTGGTCGGCTCTTTCGGGGTTTCCTGGAGTTGCTACGATGTTGCCTGTCCTTTTGAGCAAAGGAGTGAATGAAAATAGAATTGACATAGAGAGAGTCGCGGAATTAACCAGCTACAATACAGCAAGGATATTTGATATGTACCCAAAGAAAGGAACAATACAACCAGGTTCAGATGCTGACCTGACGCTAATTGATCTCGATCTGGAAAAGACTGTTACCCCTGATCTGCTGCAGTCATACTCTGACTATACCATTTATGATGGTTGGAAGTTACGCGGATGGCCTATAATGACGATAGTAAGAGGTAAAATCATTATGGAAGATGGGGAAGTATCCAATGAAGCACTTGGGCATGGGGAGTTTGTCCCACGACCTGTTGTCATTACTTAGAGGGTATCTTTCTTTCTTTTAATGATTGATATTCGACGTTTGTAATTTGTTTTGCAAGCCAAGCCTATAAAGTCTGGATCAAGGAAGAGAAAACAATCAAAAAGCAATATTATGATTGCATACGAGAACAGATATCCTTTTGGATCATGCAACAAAATTATGCTACTGCGATATTATCGTCTCAAATGACCCATCAGTTTTAGCTTTGTAATAAATGTCTGCTCTTCGAGTAAAGATTCCTACTTCGAGCACTCCTGCAAAATTCTTTAGCTCAAGCTCCATCTTTTTTGCATTAGTTATTGACGGGAATAATACATCCAAGATGAAATTTCCATTCTCAGTTACAAAAGGGTAGCCCTTGTCGAGTATGCGGAGTTTAGGCTTACCCTTCATTTCTTCAAGCTTTTTCGATACCAGCGATCGGGCCATTGGATGCACTTCAATTGGTACTGACCGGTTAAAAGACTCTACAAACTTGGAAGCGTCAGCCACTATAACTACTTTTTTCGCTGCAGAGATGAGGATCTTTTCTCGTAACAGTGCTCCGCCTCCTCCCTTTATCATATGATATTTGCTATCTATTTGATCCGCACCGTCAAAAACGATGTCCATATCCGGGATGATACTTTCATCTGCAATTCTAAGCGAGCTTTTTTCTGCCTCCAGCTTGATCTGCAGAGAAGTTGGTACGAATTCAATTGATCCTCTGTTTGGAAGCTTAGCCAACTCCCTTACAATGAAACCCACCGTGCTTCCACTGCCCAGGCCAACTACCTTGGCATCCTTAACAACTTTGATTGCTTCCTCTGCTAGTTTAAGAATTGAAGGGTCATAAGACAATGGATTAATAACTGGTTGAGTCATTTATATATAAAACAATTAACGGACTGATAACGACAGAAGAAAAGGTGTTTGAGAGGAAAATTAGCAGAATCCTTCGGTTGGCAAGTATTTCTTTGAATGACCTTTAGATGGCCTGAAAAAAAATATCCTGCACGAAGTTTTTACAATATTGATCACAGACCTAGTACCTATGAACCTACGAAAAATAATATATCAATCCTTGGGCGTGTTTGTTAACCCAAATCTTGGTTGCCCATTCATACCACGGTTCAAGTATCTGCTTGAAAGATATTTTGTAATGTCGTCAATACCTGATACAAGTGTTGCATGCCTGTCTATTCGAGTTCTGCTGGCAAGATCAAAAATGTTGGCAGTGTGATCTGTTTGTCCGACAATTTCGCAAAAAATGCTGGCAGGATAGCATACAGCCTGTATTTGGGTACCCTTTTTTGTCCATCGTAAGGTACCCAAGTCCGAATCAGTCGATTTCTCCCATGAGGGATCATTCTCTACAATCCATCTAGGTATTCTATTATCGCTCTGCACTGTATTGAGTTCTGTTTTCAATCAAATTTATTGGTTGTGCTTAATAATTTAGATACTTGTCCTCTCATCTTGTGCATCTGCTAACTGGCTTAGGTTCGCATGTCTTGCGAGAAATTATACACACTTCATATACATATATAATACCAACTATGTATCACAAGGAGACGATGCGAAGACGTGAGGTTCGAAAGACTCATGTATATAGTGCTCAGCGATCGGAGAGCAAGAAATATGCCAAAGTAGAGAGGCGAAAGCGGCGCAAGCCGCGATAAGTTTTAATGTCTTTTAATGATTGTGGATAAACTTTATATATTAGAAGAAAATATTTATATAACTGGGCTAGGATAACCAAAGATTTGGTGAGATTATGGTAAAAGATATTTCCATGTTTGGTGATCGTTGCCCCCGTTGCGGCAGGGGCTCGATGGTAACTGATAATTCCAGTGGAGAGATGTTTTGTGGTAACTGCGGTTTTGTAGTCAGTGAAAGGATAGAAGAACTTGGACCAGAATGGCGTGCCTTCTCAAAAGAAGAGCACGAAGATAGAAGCAGAACAGGCATTCCAACATCCCTTGCTATGCATGATATGGGACTTGCGACCATAATCGGTCCGGTTGACAAAGATGCCTCTGGGAAACCTCTGTCCGCCTCAATGAAGAGTACAATTGAAAGACTTAGAACATGGGATAGCAGGAGCCAGGTGCACGAACCAGTCGATCGTAACTTTCGTCAGGCATTCTCTGAGCTTGACAGACTCAAGGATAAGCTCGCAGTCGGTGATGCCGTCATTGAAAAGGCAGCGTATGTCTATCGCAAGGCCCTAGAGAAAGGGCTTGTACGCGGGCGCTCCATTTCCGCCTTAGTAGCGGCTGCTCTCTATGCGGCTTGCCGAGATACTGAAACTCCTAGGACACTAAAAGACATTGCAAATGCAAGCAATATCAAGAAAAAGGACGTAGCAAGGTGCTACCGTTTGCTTATAAGAGAGTTGGATCTGAAGATGCCTGTCGTAGATCCAGTAAAATGCGTTGCAAGGATTGCAAGCAAGGCAGGATTGTCAGAGAAGACAAAGCGGAAGGCACTTGAAATTCTGAAAAAGGCAGAAGAAGGCAAGATTTCTGCGGGCAAAGATCCAATGGGATTGGCTGCAGCCGCGCTATACGTTGCCTGCGTAATGAATGGCGAAAACAAAACTCAGAAGGACGTAGCGGAAGCAGCTGGCGTCACAGAGGTAACGATAAGGAATCGTTATAAAGGACTGAAGACGCATCTCAGGCTTTAAGAGAATCGACTAGCTTTCTTCTTTCCTCTATCAGTTCCTCCATTGTACCTGTCAAATCCGATAGCTTTAAAGAGTTCAAACCTGAATTAAACATCCCAAGACAAATAACGATGTCTGCGTCTATGGATAGTAAACGATCTAGTTCCTTTCGTCGTACTATGCCATTTGGTGTAAGTATCTTTGTATAACTTTCAGACATTCCCTGGGAAATTTTCAACATGAGCTCTTCGAGCTTGCTATTTAATTTAAGAGATTTCTTTATTGACTGTACCTTAGTCTTGATATTGTGACTGGTTAACCTGTCAAGCGCCCGCATTTCCACGTAACTTGACCTGCCGGTAATCATCCCCTTTTGCGTAATAGAAGCAATCCTTACCGCTTCATCAATATGACTCTCCAGCCGTCGCTGTCCTCTAAAGTTGTTCCTAGGCACCAAACAAACTCTAGACCGGCCGGTTTAAAATCCTTCGTGTGAAAAGAAGAGAAGCGACAGTTCTGCTAATACCATTATTATTATTACTGGACCTCAATGGCGTGCTCGTTAAAGCCAACCTTGGCAAGATACCCCTTTACTTCATCCCTGTGATCACCTTGTAGCATGATAAATCCATCCTTCATTGTTCCACCACAAGCAAAAGTGCTTTTGAGTTCCTTGACTATTCGGGGCATATCACTCTGCTTTGGATTGATGCCTTCTATAATGGTGCTAGATTTAGAGAACCTTCTCATTTCAAGGCGAACAACAATCCGTGCATTTTCTTTGTCTAATTCTCCACAAGCACACAAATCGTCAGGAAGACCGCACTTCTTACAGATAACCGCCATGGGGTAGGCATTTTTCACAACTCGTGTTAATAAATCTTTAATGAATTGAATATATGACTTCTTTTAGGCAGTATATTTGTATGAAATTTCAAGCGTCCTACATTTGGCAGGGACCGCAAACGAAACACACACACCATACATACAGCACACGCAATGACCATCTAGGATTATCAATAAATACGATAATATCAATACATTATAGGCAGTGAGAAGGACGGCTCCACTGAATCATGGCTAAGTCGTTCATATTAATAGAGACGGATGAAGAATTCAAAGAAACGATAAAAGACGCAATTAGAAGACATTCTGCTGTTTCTGGAGTCTATACGGTCGTACCTGGCCGTGAAGACGAGAACATAATCTATGACATAGTTGTAAAGGTTGAAGCAGACACAAGACAAGACCTCGACAACGCTGAGTCCGAAATACGAACTCGTAAAGAGATTAGATCCACACTTACCCTAGAGGTTATAGAAGAAGAAGAAGAAGAAGAAAAGACATCGAATCGTAGCAAGAACAAATACCTGCAAATAGGATAATAGAGTTGCTATTTCAAGGAAAGAACGTTACATAGTAGGTAAGGCCAAATAAATAATCCAATGGATCACACGATGAGGATGGTGGTGACCACAAACGCAGAATAAGTCATATGAATGTAGAATATACCTTTCGAATGATGTCGTCTTACAATAACGTTATAGCTTCATCTTGCATTCTTTTTTTGACATATAATAAAGCAGACACTTTTGATTGGATAAAAAGCTAGCAAGTCTATCACCGAATGGATATTTAACTTTGAACATATAGGCAAGTGCCGCATATACCCTATGTGGCGGCCAAACCCCTTTGTCCTAAACATTGTGAACATAAGAAAAAAATTTGCGACCTGTAAGTAATATCTACTATGACTTCTCCAGATGAGAATGTTAGCAGAATCAAGACAGGAGCTTCCCTTCTGGCAAAGGGAGGAACCCTTACAAGCGAGCCATGTCCAAGATGCAAGGGGGTTCAAGTGCGTCTTAGAGATAAGATCACCTGCATCAACTGTGGGAATGAGGAGGTTAGTACAGATGTTGTTGCTCACTTGCAGCCAGAACGAGAACGAGAAAATGCGACTCCAGCTCAAAGATCTGCAGCTTTGACATCCGCAGCATCCATGATTGAGGAAAAGATAGCTCTCCTTGCGTCAGAAATAAGACGCGAGGATGACATTTCAATTCAAAGGCAAAAAGCAGAACTTCTCGAAAGATATCTTGGAATTTTGCAAAAGACCAAAAGCCTAATTGAATAAAGACAGGACTTGCGGAATGTATTTAAGCGTATAAACACATAACTTGTTAAACATGAGCAGTAAGAAGAAAAATGCTCCACTGCCTGCTTCAAGCGCAGGTCTTCTCAGGTTTTTTGAAGATGAGACAAGAGGCGTCAAGGTTAGGCCGGAAATTGTGCTGGGCATAACGGGTGCCTTTATCGGAGCATCTATTATGATAAGAATTCTATTCCCTGTCGGTTGAATATGGATGCTTGCACGGCAACGCGATGATGTTTCGAATATTCATAGACGTTGGTCTGTTACCAGAATAAACCCCTCATCATCTAAAGTATCATATTCTATCTGGATAGCTTGCGCAGTAATCATTGTTGTTGTATCTCACACTTACAATCTTCAGGCAGGCATCACAGGCCTTGCTGTATATCTTCCCCTTAGTCTTGCAGCTCTTGTTGGTTCTCATTTTCTTGATTATATTGCGCTCCGAGGAACGCCTGTGCACAAATTCTCAAAAATTGCTCATGTATCTGCCTTTGCCAATGTATTTTGGTCGCTTACTCTTCTTTTGGGCGTTGCTTCGGATTATATATTTTCAAAGTCTCCATCAATAGATTATATCATTTTAGGCATGCTCCTCGCAGTAGGGTTCAGGATAGGATTATTCATATCGGTATTTGGAGCCAGTACCCTTAGAGGAATATTGGTCGCTTTCATACAACCTCTCATCTTTTTCTTTGCATTTATGCCACCTTCTTCCTACAATTTGATCGCATCTCAAAGTTATGCAGGCCTTCTCTCTGGCGCTGTTCTTATAATAATTGGCATCGCATGGACCATAATTGCAGATCGAGCTGGGAGACCAGGCGTTAAGAGCACTTTCGGCCTTTTACGTGCTTTTCTGGTCGCTTGGTCGGACAACAAAGTAGACATGATAGAAGAGCTGATTGAATCAAGAGCTCATGACAATATTATAGCAACAAAGGTTATTCGTTTTCTGTTTGCAGGCAAACAGGCGTCCATAGTACTCCCAGAGGTACACCCTGGTCCTTTTAGCATGGTTGGTGGAAGCAATCTACCTTACGTCCTTTACGAGAGATTCTCTAAACGGGCATTAGTAATGCATAGCGTCTCAGACCATTCTCTCAATATCCCTTCCAAGAAAGAGCTGGAGAAATATGTAAAAGATTTAGCACAGATGACCATAAAGGAAAGAGGGGATACTTGTAGCACACCAGTGCAAGTAAGGATAAGCAAGTCGACTTCAACAGGTATCGCTTTTGGCAATAGTGTCATCGTCATGCTTTCACTTGCCCCATCAGGAATGGAAGATATACCTCGGAGCGTGAGCAGCGAACTTGAATCCTTTGGGTCAGCCATTGGATTCTCTGACGTTTTGGTTGTCGATTGCCATAATGCAATGGGCAAGCATCTTAACGATTCAGACAAAAATGATCTAATTACTTCTGCAAAACAATGCCTTGATCAATTGAAAAAACAACCACAGAAGCCTTTCAAAATAGGTTTTGCAAGCCTAGATGATATCGATCATAAGATGGAACCAACAGAAGAGTTGGGGCAAGGCGGACTTGCAGTACTGATCATAAGTCTTGATAACAAAAGCTACGCCATAGGCTGGGCAGACTCAAACAACATGGAGAATACAACACGTGACCAAGTAGTCTCGAGGATAAACGGCGATGCAACCATGCTTGAAATTTGCAGTTCCGATACTCACTCAACGTCTGGCAAAAGAACTAGAGAGGGCTATTTTGCACTTGGAACTACTACTAATCCAGATAAAATTGCCAAAGTATACAGCGAACTTTGCTCTAGGGCAATAGAGATGGCGGCCGGATCGGCATTTGAGCTAGCTTCTGCTCATTCGGCGATTAAGGTAATGGGCAAAAAGCAGTTTGAAGATTACTCTAGCGCACTTGATAGATCGGTAACTGTAACGAAGGTGTTTCTTGCAATCACCGTTGCGAGCTTTATTGCAATGCTGATCTTATCCTAGGTACGTGAGGGCGGCGACGGCGACGACACTGCATACAATTTAGGCAAAAAACCCTTTACATCTATGAGAAAGGATCTGAATTTAAGTATTGGCACAAGCGGAACACCATGAACAAACCTTACTGACTCAGCATGTAACGTAAGTACGACTGGTACAACTTGGGATATGCTTTTATCATGTTCCATTAAATGCTTAGCCCTTGCAGCTTGTTTTTCGCAAAAAATTGACATTGAGGAGAGGTTATTTCGTTTCCAATGCTTGCAGTCAACTGCTAATGTAAATCCATCCAAGCCCGTTCCGATAACATCGACTTCCATTCTGGGTTTAGATAACCTAACGTTAGTCTTGGTCCGATAGCCAAGAGAGGCTAGAAGTTCAGATGCCAATTTCTCAAAGTCCCTCCACGAAAGGCACGTCGATACCTGCTCAATATCGCCTCCAATACGGAGTGCAAGTAGCGCTGCGTAGATCTTTTCTGACGCTGAAAATTTAATTGTATTTCTGGAAACATAACCTATGTTGTTAGCTTGCAAATAATCGAGCACGCTTGCTGCAACCAGACCACTAGTAATACCACAAGCCTGTTGAAAATCTTCTAGGGTCATAACCTTCTCTGGTGCGATGGCTGTAATTACCTTGATCAATAGATTAATATGCATATACTCGAGCCACGTTCAATGGTTAGATCATAATATATGTATTATTTAAGTTCACCAATCAATTCCTAAACTAGGTGTCTGGTAAATTTATTTCAGATAGAAAACTTGAACCCTTTTCAGGAAGGTCGCGTAGTATTTATCTTACACCATTGACCAAAGTGGGGCAAAAGGCTCTGCAATCATGTCTGTGTGTATGGGTGTGTGGGTGTGTGTGTGTAAGATAAAAATGACGACGAGCAAGTAATGATAAATCTTCCCGATTAGCCCATCCACTAGCCGGTGGGCTCATTGACATACAGAGTCAAGAAGCTGGTAATGATAAATGATGATATTAATGATAATTTAATCAAAATTTATGTTTTAAGTTATCTCGAAGAAGGGACTGAATAACCTTAGCGATGATCGATGCCACATATTGTGATTATATCTGCTATTGTGTGAGCTATCTGGCACGGGCATAAGTTATTTCTTACGTTGCGCCCTGCATTATGTATGTAGAGAAAATAAAAAATGGAAATTCGATTCCAATCCTTGCTGAAAATCATCATCGTACTTAGAATTTTGATTTAAGAAATTTGATGCTTTGGAGAGCAGTGCCCATCCCTTCCTTTATGAGTCTGAATACATCTTCAGGAGTGTCAACGTCATACATAAGACTCTTTGAAAAAAGGTACTTTATAGGAATACCAAGTGATGTGGCAGCCTTGACGTGCATATTATAACTATCAGAGTCATAAAAAGTGGCAATAATAGATGGTGGTTTCCTCAATAGCATGTTTGTGCCGTCGTACCTATGCGAAGGGCAAATTACTATGCAGTGCGACTCTTTTTGAGCCAGCTCTTGTGCTTTGGAGATATCGCTTTCATCCAGCAGTGGCAGATCATGTGGAATAATTAAAGTTGCATCTGCAGCTTCCTTTATACAATACCTATCAGCTAACGCTACAGCTGAGTTGACACCATCCTCTGTTTCTTCATTTACAAAGGTTGCTCCATGCTTTGTAGCCAATTCCCCAGCACGTTTGTCTGATGAGACTATTACCACTTTTGTCAGCGAAGAAGCCATAGAAAGAGTATGCAGAGTGTCTTCTAGCATTAGCAAGGAGAGATGGATACGTTCGTCGATATCTAGCATTGAAGACAGTCGGGTCTTTGCGTTTTCAAACCTTTTTACCGGAACGATGGCAAAGACGTCCATTAGGATTCTATTTTTTTTCTTTTGATCAAGTTCAAAAGGTACCTGGCTAGTCTGACTTCATCCTTTCTCACTTTCATCGTGATATTAGTATGGTAAACTTCCATGCCAAGAGCATCAATCTGAGATTTCATGTCACGATCCACGCTAGAGATTACGAACTTACTAACGAACTCCCGGTAGTATTTTGCCACTCCAACTGACGAGTTTTCAAGGCCAAGGGCCCGCATATATTTTACAGCTGGCCCGCTTACCGCCTTTTTCCCAATTAACGGGGAGATGGCGATCACTTTCTTTCTATTTCGCGCTAGTTGTTCTCTGAGGTTTGGAAGAGCTGTGATGGGTCCTATGCTGGAAACGGGGTTCCCAGGTGCAATCAGTACAGCCCGACATCGCTCAATAGCATCAATAGCGGCAGGATTTGCTAAAGCACTGCAAGCGCTCTCGTACCTTATATCTCTGACCCTAAGCCTGCCGTGATATTTGACCCAGAATTCTTGCAAATGCATTTCGCCTTTCCTAGTGGTCACAATCCTTGTTGACATTTCTCGGTCCGTAGCTGGGACTATTTGTGCATTAATGGAATACCGTTTCGTAAAAAAATCGGTTGTCTCGGAAAGGCTTTTGCCCTCCTTGATCATGCTTGTGCGGAGTAAATGCATAGCAAGATCTTTATCGCCCAAGCCAAACCAAGTCGGGAGACCAATTTTTTTCATCTGATCTAGGCAGTGAAAGGAATCACCTTTGAGACCCCATCCCCGTTTCTTATCCAGCAAATCTGCAAGTCCATAAATAAGTGTGTCAATGTCAGGGCATACATAAAGGCCATATAGCCAGATATTATCACCTACATTCGATATAACAACAATATTTTTTTCAATGGCAGCAAGTCCTCTGACCAGCTTTATAGAACCCGTTCCACCTGCAAGAATCGTTATCGTTAAATGATATGACAGGTAAATGATGCATTTTATTTTTTCTGCCATTAATCGCATTTATGTTATACATATAGAGAAAGCAATTAAGCGCTATCTGTCTAAATCCAGTATCGAATTTTGAACTGAATTTAACAGGTAAAAAGAAGAAGCATCTCTCTCTTTATACCCCCGTGAGATATTGATAGAATCCTGCATTCTTCTGATTTAATCTTGTCAAAAAAAGATCTTCGCCATAGGATCTTTTAATAATAACAATATACGAAGTACCAAGGGACAAATTTTAAGACAGGTCATAAAAAAGGCAGTTCTAAAGTCATCCAAGGCGGACACTATAGGACTATGACGAGAAAGAGAATTTTTCCTTTACCGGGCAAAAATTTTACAGACTCGTAACATAGAATTAGGGAATAAAGATTATAAACGAGACAGAGAGAAGTGTATTTGTGAAGTATTTCATCACAGTACCTTCTGGAATACTCGCCGTACTTTTGATCTCTGTTTTCGTTACTCAGGCTTATGCCGCGGACCTGTCTTCAGCACTTGATCCAGGGACCGACAGCGGTCAGGCTTCGTTTGTAGGCGCTAGAACAGTGACGTTGGAATATCCTGCGGGGAGCCCTCTGGCACAAGCGCTTGATGGTCAGACTCAGCGTGTTGAGTTTTCATTAAATGGAACAGCTACTGACCAGAATAATACTGGCATGAGTGAGTTAATTGCGGCACTAAATAGAGCTTTCATCGAAGCTGAAAGCCCAGTTCAAGCGTCACAGGCTGAGGTTTCGTATTCAGGAGTTCTGAGAGGAGGGCCTACTAGCACTATAATATCCTACAGGGTAGACATCCGACCGACATTGGAAAGTATCGTGCTTCCAACTGGTGAAAGTGGGCAGGCAGCTCAAGTTGTTGACTTAGAATGGAGAGGAATTGTAATAAACGAACCGCTGGTTGTCAATGCGCCTGATGTAGGGCAGATAAACATCAATTATCCTATTGGTCTCTTGCAAGCACTCTATCCAGATGTTGCTCAGAAATTTGAAAATACGCCAGCAAGAGACATCTTTTACCAACCTATCTTGAATTTAGAAGCATTTAATACGCCAATGAGTTCTTGGCATTTTCTATTTGACCCTGTCGGCGCCTATGGCGGAAGCGTAGGTTTAGAGGGAACCGGTGGGGCCAATGTAATATCGATCTATTCTCTTGGCGAGAGCAGCCTTAGAGAAGGTACCCACACAATCGAAGAGCAGGAAGCAACTGCAACCGTTGATGGAGCAAATGTGAACGTGCAGGCTACCACGCCTCCTCCAAGTGGACAAATACAGATAGCAGGGTATTCATCCGCCGAAGAATCAGGTGGGGCATGGCATGCAGTAGTGACAGCAGAGGCCCCTGAAGGTGTACAAACATCGACAGGAGGATTTCCGATTCAAGTGCTTTTGGTGCTTGGTGGAATGATGGGAGCAATAGCTATCTTTATTCTCTTCAAGTCAAGGAAATGATGAACCCGAGATGACGTAAAAGCATTGTTCATCTAAATAATTTTGACTTGCATCATAACATAATATATGCTACTCCAATGCAGATTCAAGATAGATAGTTTGCACTCAATTTCCATTACTTTCCTATTCGCCTACCGGATCGATCCCTAAATTTGGAAGCAATCGCATGAGAAATCGAGAAAAGTCATATCAAAAAGGAAGAAAAAGGAGAAGAATAAAATAAAAGGTGATGATTATCCTACAGGTTCTGCCAATCATAAGGATACGGTATGCGAAGGCATTAGGTTCGTTGAATGATGATGATGTGACTAGAGATATATCCTGTAGATCATATTGTGATTAACAGATTATTGTACATGGGTGAATTTTTCTATATGAGCCTCTACCCTTCCTCCCTCAGATAGTATCCGGCATCAGTGAGAGTGGTGACCGTCACCCTGCCTTTCTGTAAGAGTGAGTTGCCAGAAAATCGGGTTCTTCCTATTGCTATTGCTTCATGGCTTGAATTTAGCAATATCACAAGCTCATTTTCAGCCAGGCCCTCAGATGCCTCCACTATAGATTCACCCATTATATCCCTCCCATATGACACCAGCTTTTCTGCTTTCTCAGTCACAATAATGTAAAACTTATTTCTCTTGCCATAGCGTGCAAAAAGGTCCGCACCAGCTATTGAAGGAATGAATTCCTTTCTCAATTCACCGATCGCAAGGCCTATACTGTAGGGACTAATCACGCCAGCCATCAACAACTCCTCGATCTTTTCATTAACAAGGCATACCACGATTTTTTTTTTCGTGTCATCTTTTTGAAGTACAAGGACCTTGTCCTTAAAGAAGTCAAAAGCACCCCATCTGTCCAATGCTCTGTTTATCTTGGTCCTTTCATTTCTATTGGGCTTACAATATATCAATTTACTCTCAACTTCGCTATGAAAAAGCCAGTTGTGTCATGTAGGTGTGGATAGAATCGTCGTGAATTCTTCAAAGGGTCACCAAATACCATATCACCAAATCGTACGAGTCCGCCGCTACCATAATTCATCGGCTCAACTGTGATATTATAGTAATTTTGCACAAGCCTGTCTATGACCATTTCATTTTCTTCAGGAGCAAATGAACATGTCGAATATACAAGTATGCCACCTGGCTTGACAGCTCTTACTGCGGTTTCTATCATTTTCTCTTGGATTCTAGAACAATAATCCACATCTTCCGGCGTATGACTCGTCTTTCTTGTGGGATCTTTAGCTATTACTCCTTCGCAGCTGCATGGCGCGTCAAGCAGGACTCTATCAAATTTCATTTCAAACAAGCAAGCTCGCACCGCATCCGTCTTGAATACGGAAGTATTATAAACTCCGCAACGAGCAAGGTTGAATAACATTGACCTTGCCCTCCTGGTGTTTGGCTCGAGTGCGATTATAATTCCACTATTATTCATTCTTTGAGCCATAAACGTTGTTTTACCGCCTGGTGCAGCGGCGACATCAAGTACAGCTTGACCAGGAGCAATATCCAACGCTTCTACAGCGATGCAGGAGCTTAGATCTTGGATGTAGTAGTGTCCAAGTAAGTACTCAGTAGTTGCGCCAGTCGCAAACGGCGCTTTTGTAACAGCAAAGACTTCAGGGACTACCGTAGTTTTCAATTCAAATCCTTTTAATTGCAGCCTTTTGACAAGCTTTGCTGCGTGAGTCTTGAGCGTATTAACTCGAATATATTGCGTGGGCGCAATTTCCATCTTTGACAGAAAACCATCCACATCTGGCACATACTCTAGAAAGCGGCTCACAAGCCATTCATCGTACCCATACTTCGCAGATAAGTTGGCAGACTGCTGCGATTTCGAGAATATTATTGTCAATATTAATAATCTTGTTAATTTCCCATTCAATTATTATATTTATGTACTAGATCAGATGCAAGTTAGAGATTAGCTATTTGACACTCTCACATGATGCAGCAAAATGAGACTTTTTGAGTTATCAGTTCTTTAATAATCTATGAGCCATGTTAGTTGACTATCTTTGCTAAGTCTATCTTCGGCAGATCCGTCCTGCAGAGATAAAAAAATAATTTCGATTACCGCATTTACAAAATATTCATAGAATACTATGAAGCAACTGCTAAGCAGAACTCATAAAGGGAATGCCGAACTATCCTATTTTTGCAGAACAAAACAGCAATAGTAATTGCCAAACGCTTGCTTGCTTGAGCGGTCATAAGCTATTGCAGTTTGACTATTTGGTAGTCGTGGGCATTATCGGTAACCCCAATATGAAAAAAATGAATATGAAATCTATGTCTACCATTTAAATTCATTAGTAGCCAGCTGTCTCTTAGCATATGCATCCAGACGACCTTAAGACAATGTGGCTGTGCTGCGAATGCAAGCGCAATTTTCTTTTTCATTCAGACGTGGAGGATCACAAGAAGGAATTCAACCATTCTAAGGTGATGCTCTGCAGCATCTCAGAAAGAAGGAAATCGTCAACATTGTTCATACGTGGTCGTATCTCTCTTGCCTTTAAACTTGATAGGAAACCCTCCAGAATTGTAATAGAGTATCAATACTATCCCTCAGACGGTTCTATTGACTATGTCGACGTCCGATTTACAGACAAGCAATTACAATCAAAGGTAGAAAGCAACCCTGAAATGATGAAAAATATAGATAATTACCTCCGCAAAGTTTTGAATGAGAGATCAGGCAAACTTCATATTGATCATTGAAATTGCTTTTTAGGGTATGTAGTACGCTTTTGAATAATCTAGTAGTCGGATCAGGATCCGTTAGAGCAGCAGCAGCATCATTTTTCATGTCTTATTGTTGATTTATTATTGATTTCTCGTCCAACTCAATTTTAGGATGTGTTTGTATAGCTCATGATCTAATCAGTGTCTGCAGTCGCTAAGCGAAGGCGTGCCTAAGAATTATAGCAAACGTTAACCAATTGAAGGTTGTTGGTCTTTTGTGCAAATAGTGAAGTAGTCAAGGGAAGCAATGACTGTGGCTGGCCTGTCACCAGTATTCTACATATGCCTCGTTGTAAGTTAATAAGATGCTATTTTGCTTTATGTACAGATACATATATCATTGAATCCCTAATTCCAACAAAAAAATTGATATGAATATCTAACCCTGATTTGAATGCCCCAGATTTAGTAGACATGTCGAGCGAAAATTTTATGTGCTCTAAAATCTTGCTTAAATGGAATCACCTAATATTTATCAATACATGAATTGCCCCACGCAGCTGAAAAGATTTTCGAGAGACAACTTAACGTCACGCTATGTTTGTCATGCAAGTGTAATTTTACTACATATGTTCTATCTATTCAGGTGTATTCGTCCGTTTTGGGAGGTGCATCCTCGAATTGATTATTATTATTCGTTGTCTTCCTCTTCCTCATTGTCGCCATTGGCTTCCTGGTTTGTGGATTGTAAGTGTGATTGTGTTACTTTATCATTATCATTTATTTCTATACTCCCGCTCTGGCAACCAAGGATAATTACTAGGTCATTGTCTATGTTGATAT
>Ga0075430_100001840_pt1 | contig 17361 bp, 15 predicted proteins | sample RhiMetdeltSRZDD4_FD_75294 | JGI IMG/M metagenome (GOLD analysis project Ga0075430, IMG submission 75294) | Populus rhizosphere microbial communities from Tennessee, USA - Rhizosphere MetaG P. deltoides SRZDD4 | ecosystem: Host-associated > Plants > Roots > Rhizosphere > Soil | place: USA... | reverse complement strand
GGAAACCAGGGTGAGGGTGAGAACGAGAAACGGAATCGCCAGGCGCTGTCGAGTCATATGCGTCACCTCCATGTGTCTGACGCCTACTCTAGCCAGCCGCCGGCGCGACGAACCCTAAACCTTCCCTACTGGTATCCTAAAAGAACCTTAACAACCAGCAGGGACCCTCTATCTCCATGATCGACAAGGAGCTGGCGGCCTTTCTCCAGGAAGGCATCGCTATACAGATCGGCACGCGCAACGCCAGGCTCGAGCCGAACGGCGCCCGCGTCGTCGCCATCAAAGTCGAGGACGACGGGCAGCATGTCGTGGCGTACGTGCCGAAGGCAGCGGCGCCGCAGGTGGTGCCGGATCTCGAGTCAAACCGACAAGCTGCACTCGTGTTCGCACGTCCGCCCGACGAGCGAGCATGTCAGGTGAAGGGCGTGTTCGTCGAGGCGCGCTCGGCGCGGGCGTCCGAGCGCCCGTTCGTGTCCGAGCAGTGGGGCCGGTGGGTGCTGCGGCTCGGGTCGATCGGGTTCCCTCCGGCGGCAACTGAAAACTGGCAGAACTGGCCGTGCGTCGCGATACGCCTGCGCGTCACCGCACTCTTCAACCAGACTCCCGGACCCGGGGCTGGAGCGGCGCTCTCGTGACTCCCCCTCGTTCTGATGTGAACGGGGCCGCATTCGGCCTCGAGTCGATGGCGTCGTGCTTCCAGGGACTGATTCCTGCGACTTTGTTTACGTGCGCGCTGGATGGGACACCGAACGCCGCGTTTCTCAGCCACGTCGACTATGTCGATCCCAAGCACGTGGCGCTCTCGTTTCAGTTCTTCAACAAGAGCCGCCGGAACATCGCCGAAAACCCGCACGCGCTGGTGCGGCTGTTCGACCCCGATACAAGCCAGGGGTGGCGGCTGCGGCTGCGCTATGTGCGATCGGAAACGTCAGGAGCGGTGTTCGACCGCATGAACCTGAGGATCGAGGCGATTGCGTCGTACTCGGGACTCAAGGGCATCTTCAAGCTGCTCGCGGCCGACATCTACGAGGTGGTGGCGCTGGAAAGGGCCGAAGACGAGCATCCGCGAACGGCGGCCGCAGCAGTCGAGCGGCGGTCCTCAGCGGCCGATCCCGTCTTCACGATGAAGGCGCTTCAGGATCTGTCCGATCGGATTCAACGCGCCGACTCGCTCGAAGGGCTGCTCGACTCGATTCTCGAAGGGCTCGAAGAGAGCTTCGGGTTTGCGCACTCGATGATTCTGCTTCCGTCCCATGAAGACGACGTGTTCGTCACCATCGCAAGCCGCGGGTACCCCGAGAACGGTGCGGGCGCGGAAGCCCGAATCGGAGAAGGGATCATCGGCGTGGTGGCCGAAGCGCGCAAGCCGATTCGCATCGCAGGGCTGATTCGAGAGCTGCTCTACGCGTACGCCGTCCACAAACGCGCGCAGGAAGCGGGAATCCTTTCACCCGATCGGCAGATTCGGCTGCCGGGGCTTCCAAATCCAGAGAGCCAGTTGGGCGTGCCGCTGCTTGCGCGGCACGAGCTGGTCGGCGTGCTGTGCATCGAAAGCGAGATCCCGTATCGGTTTCACGAGGAAGACAAAACCGCGATCGAGCTTCTCGGCGGATATCTGGCGATCGCGATTCAGAACATGCAGCTGCGCGAGCGGTCGGAAGCCGCGGCCGAAGGCGCCCCACCGTCGTCCCAAAAGGGCGGGGCGGCCCACAAGAGCGTTCCGGCAGTGGCACCGCGGTCAGTCTCGCAGCGGCGCGAAGTGGCGTATTACACGCGCGATGAGTGCATTCTGATCGACGGGGAGTACCTCATTCGAAGCCTTCCGGCGAACATCCTGTGGAAGCTGTTACGTCGTCGCGACGCGGAAGGACGGGTTGAGTTCACCAACCGCGAGCTCCGACTCGACAAGTCCTTGAATCTGCCGGAGTGGAAGGACAACCTCGAAACGCGCCTCCTCCTGCTGCGGCGGCGCCTGCAGCAGAAATGCTCCGACATACGCATCGTGCCCCGTGGGCGCGGACGTTTCGCGCTCGAGCTCGGCTGCAACGTCACGCTCGTCGAGCGGCCTTGACGCTCTTTAGTCTCTAGGCTTTGGGCTTTGGGCTTTGGGCTTTGGGCTTGGGCTTTGGGTGGGTCCGGCTGGAGCCGGACGCCACGTACTAAAGACTAAAGACCAAAGACGAAAGACCAATCTACCGTCCCGGATAAAACGACGGCAGACGCAGATCCCGCATCGTGCGGAATCCGGGCGCCGCGTCGAGCACCGCCGGAATGGAGTTCACCACCATCGAGGCGGTCGCGATGTCACCATGCACTCCGCCGGCGATCTTCGAATGAATGCGGGGAGAACCTTCGATGAGCACCGAATCGAACGACTCCGGTGCACCGAGATACGCCTCGAGGTGGAGCGTAATGAGCGGCTCACCTGCTACATACCCGATACCCTCTTGCACAAGGCCGGACACTTCGCCGGGATTCACCCCGAGATGCTCACTCTCGAGAGCGCGGGATGCAATCTTGGGTGTGACCTCATCGGTGACACGATCGAGCTTCCATCCGACGGCATCGGCAATCATCTGAATCGACTCGGCGAAGCCGACATGCCGCAGCGTTCCGTTCTCGACACCCCGCTGGAACTGCTCCGGCGTGAGCCCTGCGCCGATCTTGCGCTGGAACGGCAGGCGGCGCACGCGCGCATCCTGTATGCGCTGCACCTCGATACGATCGACACGTTCGCAGACAGCCGTCAACGCGATTGGCAGCGCGTCCATGACGAACCCGGGGTTCACGCCGGTGCCGAGGACGGTGACCTTCGCCCGGCGAGCCGCCTGGTCGAGACGCTTGACCAGACGTGCGTTTCGTCGAACCGCATATGCGGCTTGCTCCGTCGTCGTGACGATCGGCACCCGTTGCTTCAGCACTTCTTCGAATTGCGGGAGTACCTGTTTGAGCGTAGACCCGGTGCAGAGCACCGCCACGTCGGGCTTGGTGGCGCGAATCGTCCTGCCGATACTATCGGTGACCTTGACGCGCATCCGGCGGCCGAGCTCGAGCACCTCGCCGGCGTCTCTGCCCGTCTTCGAAGGGTCGATGTCGACTGCTCCGACGATCTGAAACGCCTTGCGCCGCCGTTGGAGCTGGCCAGCCACGGCAGCGCCAATGGGTCCCAGACCGACGAGCACGACACGAATCGGCATCCCGCCTCCTGCGCGAAGAAGCGATTATAGAATGCACGCAGTGATGAGCCGGATCTCCGCAGCGGTATGCGTCGTGATGTTGCTCGCCTTGATCGCAATCGAGGCGCGACAGGCAGGTGTTCAGCGTTTCGATCGTCCGCAGGTCGGAGCGCGATCTCCGCGAAATGCGAACTACGACATCGACGTGACGCTGGATCATCCCGCCCGCACCCTCACCGGCCGCGAGACCATCAGGTGGCGCAACATCAGCGCCAATCCCACGTCAGAGCTTCAGTTTCATCTGTATTGGAACGCCTGGCGCAACGCGGACTCGACATGGCTGCGCGAACGCAGGCTGGCCGGCAATGACAGACCCGTCCGCGACGATGCGTGGGGATCGACTGATGTCACACGTCTCCGCGTCCGACGCCCGTCGCGCGCAGACGGCCCGGCCGGCGAGCAGACAAACGGATCGAACGGCGAATCGAGCGCTGCGTGGATCGACCTCACTTCGCAGCAGCGCTTTCTTGCACCGGACGACGGAAATGAGGCCGATCGCACCGTGATGGGCGTGATGCTGCCCTTCGAGGTGCGACCCGAGGAGACTGTCGAGGTCGAGGTCGAATGGAAGGGCAAGATCCCGCGTCCCTTTGCGCGGACGGGATACGTGGACGACTACTACTTCATCGCGCAGTGGTTTCCGAAGCTCGGCGTGCTCGAGGATCGCGGCTGGAACACCCATCAATTCCATAACGCCACCGAGTTCTACTCCGATTACGGCGTCTACGACGTGCGCATCACCGTCCCGCGCGAGTTCGTCGTGGGCGCCACCGGCTGCCGCGCGTCGTTGACGCCGGAGCCTCCGGCGCGTTGCGCCGAGGGTGAGATCGCGCCCGGCAACGGCGCCGATTGGAACTACCGGTATTGGGCTGCCGATGTGCACGACTTCGCGTGGACCGCCAGTCCACACTTCCGCGTCTCGAGGCGCATGTTCGAGCACACCGGGCTGCCGCCGGTCGAGATGCAGCTGTTGCTCCAACCCGAGCACGCCGGGCAGGAGTCGCGCCACTTCGACGCCACCGCGGTCACGCTCCGCTTCTACGGCGAATGGTTCGGGCCGTACCCATATAGCCACATCACGATCGTCGATCCTGCCTTTCAAAGTGGCAGCGGCGGCATGGAGTACCCGATGCTGTTCACAGCCGGGTCACGGTGGATTGCGCCGGCACGCGTCCCGCAACCCGAAGCGGTGACGGTTCATGAAGCCGGTCACCAGTTCTGGTACGGCATTGTCGGCAGCAACGAGTTCGAGCACGCGTGGATGGACGAGGGGCTCAACACCTTCTCGACCGCGCGCGCCATGGACGAAGCGCGGATGCCGGACCGGCTGGCGCTCCGATTTTTCGGCGGCTTCGTCCCGTGGGTGATCGACGACATTCGACTGTCGCGCGCAACCGATGGGAATCGGCTCTCAGGTTATCGCGACAACGCCGAGGCCGACGCTCAGGCGACACCCACGTTCCAGTACTGGCCGGGCACGGCTACGTTCATCACCTACAACAAGACGGCGCTCTGGCTGCACACGCTCGAGCGGCATCTCGGTTGGCCTGTGCTCCAGCGCATCATGTCCACGTATTTCGAGCGCTGGAAGTTCCGGCATCCCCAGCCCGCCGATTTCTTTGCGGTAGTGAACGAGGTCAGCGGGCGGGACATGACCTCGTTCTTCGACCAGGCATATCGCAGCTCGAACGTGTTCGATTACGGCGTGCAAACGTTTACGAGCACGAGGGTCCGGCTGCCTGCCTCGCCGAAGTCGGCGTCGGAGCCCGGCGCCGGCGAAGGCGGGCCGGACGACACCACGGTCCGGCTAAAGCCGGACACTACGTACGATGGGTATCGTACGACTGTCATCGTGCGGAGATTCGGCGAGGCCATATTCCCTGTCGACGTGGTAACGACATTCCGCGACGGGCAACGTGTCACTGAGCGGTGGGATGGACGCGACCGGCGCGCTATCTACACGTACGACCGGCCTTCAGAGGGGCTGAAGGTGGAGGTGGACCCCGAGCGGGTGCTGCTGCTCGACGTCAACTACACCAACAACAGCGCCACCACCGAACCACGTGCTGCCGAGGCGAGCTTGAAATGGAGCCTGAAATGGCTCGTGTGGCTGCAGGATCTGATGCTCACGTACGCATTTTTCGTATGACATCTGCCGCATGGCGCAGCGGTTTCGCTCGCGTGTTCCGCGCACCCGCCGTCGTCGTCGGTATGTTCGCGCTCACAATGGCTGCTGCACTGCCCGCAGCGGTCGTCCTGCACAACATGATCGGAGCGCACCTGGGTCGCAGCCTGATGGCCGACGCGGCAGCCGAGACGGTGAACTACGACTGGTGGCAGGAATTCACGTCGCAAGCCTCAGGGCTGGCGACGACGTTTTCGCCAGCCATAATCGGCTTTGCGCCAACGCTCGACAACTTGAGCAGCGTACTTGATGCGCAAACGCAAATCGCGCCAATCGGAGCGCTCCTCGCTGCCTACATGTTGACGTGGATCTTCCTGTCCGGCGGCATCGTCGATCGTTATGCGCGGCAACGATCCATTCGGGCCTTCGCATTTTTTGGCGCGTGCGGCGTCTTCTTCCTGCGCTTCCTGCGTCTGGCGATCGTCGCTGGCGTGGTCTATTGGTTTCTCTTTTCGTATGTCCATCCCTGGCTGCTCGAGGACGCGTACAGGCGGCTGACACGGGATCTCGCAGTCGAACGCAACGCGTTTTTCTGGCGAATCGCTCTCTACGCGCCGTTCGGCGCGTCCGTGATCGCGGCCAATCTCGTATTCGATTACGCGCGGATTCGGCTGGTCGTGGAGGACAGGCGCAGCGCGCTGGGTGCAATCCGGGCCGCGCTGGCATTCCTGGGACGACATCCACGCACAACAGCAGGTCTATACGCGTTGAATGCGCTGACCTTTATTGTGCTGATTGCAGTGTGGGCCGTGGTGGCGCCTGGCGCCGGGCGCACAGGCGCGATGATGTGGGTTTCGTTCCTCGTCGCGCAGCTCTACTTGCTTGCTCGCATCGTCCTGAAGCTGCAGTTCATTGCGTCGCAGACGGCGCTGTTCCAGGCGAGTCTCGCCCACGCAGCGTATGCAGCCGCCCCGGCGCGCGAGTGGCCCGACTCGCCCGCGGTTGAGGCGGTCGCGGGCGTCAGTTCAACGAGGCTTCGATAGAGCCTGAAAAATCGACGGGCGAAGAGGTTGCTGGCGCGAGGGTTCCGGCCAGCAACTCCTTCAGGCGATCGGCATCGATCGATTCGACATCGAGCAACTCTTCGGCGACGACCTTCACCGCGCCTCGCTGCTCCTCGATGATCTGACGAGCGGTTTCGTAGCCGCGCATCACAAACGCGCGAATCTCCTCGTCCACGCGGCGCGCGGTTTCCTCGCTGAAGCCTGCCGCGCGGTTGTCTGCATCCCAGGCGCCCGAGGGGCGGCGGAAGTGCAGCGGACCGAGCGTGGACATACCAAGCTCGCACACCATCTTGCGCGCCAGTTCCGTCGCGCGTTCGATGTCGTTGGCGGCGCCGCTCGTCATCTGGCGCAGAAACAGCTCTTCGGCCACGCGCCCGCCCATCAGGATCGAAATCTGCGACTCGATGAACGGTTTCGAGTGCGTGTACCGATCGGCCTCGGGCAGCTGCATCGTGACGCCGAGCGCGCGGCCGCGCGGAATGATCGTCACTTTGTGCAGCGGGTCCGCATCGGGCAGCACCGCGGCAACCACCGCATGGCCGGCCTCGTGATACGCGCACGTGACGCGCTCGTGCTCGCTCATCGCAACCGACTTGCGCTCGACACCCATCAACACCTTGTCGCGCGCGGCGTCGAGGTCGCTGGTACCAACCGCGGTGCGTCCCGAACGCGCGGCGATCAGCGCGGCCTCGTTGACGATGTTCGCGAGGTCCGCGCCGGAGAAGCCGGGCGTGCCTCGCGCGATGGCGCGGAGGTCCACCTCAGGCTCGAGTGCCACCTTGCGCGAATGCACTCGCAAGATCTGCTCTCGCCCGCGCAGGTCCGGGTTGCCGACGGTGACCTGCCTGTCGAAGCGACCAGGGCGCAGCAGTGCGGGATCGAGAATGTCCGGACGGTTGGTGGCCGCCACCACGATGATGCTCTCCGATTGCATGAAGCCGTCCATCTCGACGAGCAGCTGATTGAGCGTCTGCTCGCGCTCTTCGTGGGACAAGGACGTTCCCCCGCGATTGCGGCCAACCGCATCGAGCTCGTCGATGAAGATGATGCAGGACTTGTGGCGACGCGCATCGCGGAACAGCCGTCGCACGCGCGATGCACCGACGCCGGCGTACATCTCGACGAAGTCGGAGCCGCTGGCAGAGATGAACGGAACGCCCGCCTCCCCGGCCATCGATCGCGCGAGCAGCGTCTTTCCTGTACCCGGGGGGCCGACGAGCAGGATGCCGCGCGGAATGCGGCCGCCGATGGTGGCAAAGCGCGCCGGATCCTTCAAGAAATCGACGATCTCACTCACCTCGTCCTTCGCTTCGTCAACGCCGGCAACGTCCGCAAACGTCACCGGAACTGTCTCGGGATCAATCGTTCTGGTGCGCTCCAGCGTCGGCACGCGACCCGTCATCATGCGAACGAGGACGAGACCCGCCATTCCGAACAACAGGAAACCCACCGCGACGGCGCCGTACCGCCCGGCATTGAACGACTGCGCCTGGCGTACATCGAGGCGGATACCGCGCTGGGCGAGGCCGCTCACGAAGGTCGGGTTCGAGGCGATGTAGCCCTGCGGCGCCACCGTCTGAAACGGCGTTCCATCGCGACGCTCGAAAAGCAGACCCTCCGCCGTCACGGTAACCGTGGCGACGCGCCCCGCGTCGACGTCGCGGAGAAAATCGGTGAATGCGACAGATGCCGGAGTAGCCGCACTATGGTTGCGGGCAACCAGAATGGCCACCGTCAACAGGACCACTACGCTGAAGATGGCGCCTGCCCAGATCAGACCGTTTCGAGAAATTCTTCGTCCGAACACGAGGGTCTCCCTTACCTGGTCGCGGATGAGCCGACCACAGCCGGGGAAGCCCGGGTGCAACACGGCCCGATTCTTGTGGGAACGCATCATCGAGAACGAGCCACGACGTGCGTTCAACGATTCTAGCGAACCAGTCGTCACGTGTAAACAGCCATCCCACAATAATTTAGGGAGCTCGGCGATAATGCGTCGCGCTGCAAGAATCCGGATCGGCTGCTCGGGATGGCAATACCGCCATTGGCGGGGCAGCTTCTATCCGCCTGAGTTGTCGCAGACTCGTTGGTTCGCCCATTACGCGCTGCACTTCGATACTGTCGAGATCAACAACACCTTCTACCGACTGCCCGAGGCTGCGACTTTCGAAAAATGGCGGGAACGGGCGCCCCGCCATTTCCTGTATTCGGTCAAGGCGAGCCGTTTCCTTACCCATATGAAGAAGCTGAAAGACCCGCACGATCCGCTCGTGCGGCTCTTCGACCGGGCAAAGCATCTCGGACCTCAACTCGGCCCGGTCCTGTATCAGCTGCCGCCGCACTGGCCGGTCGACCTCGACCGTTTGCAGAATTTCCTCCAGGATCTCCGGCGCGTATGGCCGGACCGGATTCATGCAATGGAGTTTCGCGACCCAAGCTGGTACAACGACCGAGTGCTTGCGCTGCTCGACCGGTACGAGGTGACGCTGTGCCTGCACGACATGAAAGGCTCGGCGACCGAGCGCATCGCGATTGGCCCGTTCGTCTACGTCCGATTCCACGGCGTGGAGCGGTACGGCGGCGCGTACGGCGACTACCAGCTGGACGCGTGGAGCGACTGGCTCGCGGCACGAGCCGCGAGCGGCGTCGACGTGTTCGCGTATTTCAACAACGACATCGGAGGTCATGCCCCCCGCGACGCTCTTCGACTGCGCCAGCGCCTACAACGGCGGCTTGCGGCGTAAGATAATCACTCCCCTTTTTTAGATGGTGTCTTCCACCGATCCTCGGAGCCCGCTTGCGCTGGCGCCTGAGGTCGATTATTTCCGGCGGCAGTTCGAGCAACTCGCGACCGACGGCAACGCGTTCGTCACAGGGCTGAGCGATGCGGAGTTCGCCTGGCAGCCTGCGCCGGAGCGGTGGTCGATCGCACAGTGCATCGATCACCTCAACGCCACGGCACGCGCGTATCTGCCCGTGCTGGACGAAGGGATCGCCGATGCCATGCGGCGCGGCTTGTACAGCCCGGGCCCGTATGTGTACAACTGGATAGGGCGCATTCACGTACTGGTGGCCCAGCCCGACTCGTGGATTCGCGTCAAGGCACAGCGCGCGTTCGAGCCCGCACCCGGACGCACGCGACAAGAGATCATGGCGGCCTTCCGCGCCTACCAGGTTCAATACGTCGATCGGCTGCGACAGGCCAACGGACTTGATTTGGCACGCGCCCGCGTTGCATCGCCGGTCGTGCGATGGCTACCGATGCCTCTGGGGTCGGCGTTCGCGCTGCTGATCACGCACGAGCGGCGGCACCTCGTGCAGGCGCAACGCCTTCTACAGGCGCCGGGGTTTCCACAAGGGTCCGGCTGAGGCCGGACACTACTACCCGGTCCGGCTAACCCTCTTCGCGTGGCGCGCGCGCAACGCGTTACCGTTGAAAGAGTTGCGGAGCACGATTTGCCGACGTGTGAATCCCTTACCAAGAAGAGTTAGGCCCGCATGTCGCGACTCAATACATTCCTGTCCGGCATTCGTGTAATTGACCTGTCCCGGCATCTGCCAGGACCGTTAGCCACGCTCCTCCTCGCCGACATGGGCGCGGAGGTCCTCAAGATAGAACCGCCCGGCGGGGACGATCTACGCACCATGGGTCCCTGCGGACCACGTGGGCATTCTGTGTATTTCGATGCGGTGAACGCCGGCAAGACAACACGGCGCATGAATCTCAAGGATCCGGACGCCCGGGCGGCGTTACTACGTCTGGTTGAGACGGCGGACGTGCTTGTCGAATCGTTCCGTCCAGATGTGATGGCGCGGTTGGAACTGGATTATAAGACGGTCAAGCCGCGCAACCCCGGACTGGTCTACTGCTCACTGAGCGGGTTTGGAGCAAAGGGACCTCTGTCGCACAAGCCTGGGCACGACCTGAACTACGTATCGCTGGCGGGTGCACTCAGCAAGTCGGCGGCAGGCGAACCGATGCTCCCCGAGTCCCTGTTGGCGGATAACGCAGGCGCGCTATTCGCGTCCCTTGCCATCGTCGGCGCGCTGTATGGCCGCACGCGGGATCAACGGGGCTGCCACCTCGACCTCGCGCTCGCCGATGCCGTACTCCCTCTGCGGCTGTTTCAGGTCGCGGCGCTGGGCATGTCCGATCAGCCGCCGGCATACGGCGCAGGACAGCTGAACGGCGGTGCCGCGTATTACCAAATTTATGCGACGTCAGACGGCAGGCATGTGAGTCTGGCCGCCATCGAACATCGTTTTTGGGAGGCGTTCTGCAACGCCGCGGAACGGCAGGAATGGATTTCACGACATGGGGACGCGTTTCCGCAAACGGCTCTGACGCGGGAGGTCGCTGACATGTTCCGCGCGATGTCGCTCGCGGAATGTGAACGGCGATTCGACCACGTCGACTGTTGCTTCAGCACGATTCTGGATCTCCGAAGCGCAATCGCCTCCGATTACCAGCGAAGTCGGGGCCTTGTCCAGCATGGCGCCGACGGCGTCGTTCATCCGCTTCTCCCGGTACTGGTCGACGGAGAACCTCCATTGCCGCGTCCACCTCTTCGAACTGAATAGAGTCCGGCTAAAGCCGGACACTACGTACTCAGGAGGTTTTGGTGCTCAGGGGGTTTTGACGGCTGCGACGATGTGGCGGGCGGAAATCCCGTACCGATCGAGCAGTTTGGCGGGCGCACCGCTTCTCGGGATCTCGGTGACCGCGAGGCGACGCACGGTGAAGCCTTCCGGGGCGACGGCTTCTGCAACAGCGTCACCGATTCCTCCCGCCGCGTAGTGATCCTCCACGGTGATCAGCTGGCCTTTCGTCTCGCGAGCACATCGGACGAGCGCAGCGGCATCCACCGGCTGCACCGAGTACAAGTCGATCACGCGAATATTGATGCCTCGCGCCTTCAGCTCGTCGTGAGCCTTCAGCGCTTCGAACAGCGTGACACCAGCTCCAATCACTGAAGCGACATCCGAGTTGCTCTCACGAAGGACTTTGAGCCCGCCAATCTCGAACCGTTCATCCGGCCCGTAAATCACCGGCGTCTTGGGACGGGTCGTCCGCATATAGGCCGGGCCCGGATGGTAAGCCATTCGTTCGATCAGCCGTTCAGTGCTGACCGCGTCCGACGGATAGAGCACGGTGATGTTCGGCTGCGCGCGCATCATGGCCAGATCTTCGAGCCCCATCTGCGACGGTCCGTCCTCGCCAATCGACACGCCGGCATGCGATCCCGCGATCTTGACGTTGAGGAAACTGACGGCGGCCATGCGAATGAAATCGTAGGCGCGCGTGAGGAATGCCGCGAACGTCGATGGGAAGGGAATCGCGCCGCGGCTCGCGAGCCCCATCGCGACACCAATCATGGCTTGTTCGGCGATGTATACCTCGTAGAAGCGGTCCGGATGCACCTGCTCGAACTTTTCGCTGAACGTTGAGTTCCTCACATCACCATCGAGCGCAACGATACGATCGTCGCCCGTACCGAGGCGCGCGATAGCGTCGCCGTAGGCCTCGCGCGTGGCTACCTCGTCGCCAAGCTTGTAGGAGGACGGCCCGATGCTCGCCTGTCTCGGCGCCGGGCGGCTCACAGTTCGCGCCATACGGGGACGGGGCGGCGGTCCTTCTTCGGGCACGAACTGCAACTGCAGCTCCGCCAGCGCCTTGTCCAGTTCCTCGCCTTTCTTGAGTGCCTTGCCGTGCCACCCTTCTTTCCCTTCCATCAAAGAGATGCCCTTCCCTTTGATCGTTCGGGCCAGGATCATCGTCGGCCGTCCGCGGGTCTGTCGGGCTTTGTCGAACGCATCGAGAATTTCTACAAGGTCGTGACCGTCGATCGTGAGTACGTGCCAGCCGAATGCACGCCACCGTGCGGCAAGCGGCTCTGTATCGTGCTGCCACTGCGTCGGACCACTCTGACCGAGCGCGTTGACATCAGTAATGCCACACAAGGAATCGAGCTTGTATGCGGAGGCCACACTGGCCGCTTCCCAGACCGATCCTTCGGCCGTCTCGCCGTCCCCCAGGAGGACGTAGGTCCGATAGTCGGAGTTGATGCGTCGAGCGTTGAGCGCGATACCTACCCCGGCTGCAAGACCCTGACCCAGAGAGCCGGTCCCCACATCGACAAACGGCAGACGCGGCGTTGGGTGACCTTCGAGATCGGAATCGATCCGGCGCAACGTGAGCAGATCCTCGCGTTTGAGGAACCCCACTTCCGCCCAAGCCGCATACAGAATCGGCGCCGCGTGACCCTTCGACAGCACAAAGCGATCGTTGTCGGGATTCTGCGGGTCGCGCGGGTCATAGCGCATCTCCGCAAAAAAGAGCGCCGCCACAATCTCGGCAGCGGAACAGCACGAGCTCGGGTGGCCGCTTCCGGCCTCTGAGGTCGAACGCACCGAATCGATGCGCAGGCGTGTTGCGACGTTGATCAGCGCGGGCACGCGCACAGATGTCTCTACCGACAAGAAGTCCCTCCGGGTCGGAGAATTATAATCTCGTGATGCTCGCGCTGCGGTACATCTACGTCCTGACGCTCGTCGTCTGGCTCGGCGGCATGTTGACGTTGGGCGCGCTCGTGGCGCCGACGATCTTCCAGGTGCTGCAGGCGTACGACCTGGTCGGCGGGCGCGTGCTCGCTGGTGATGTATTCGGGGCGATCCTCGCGAGATTTCAATACGTGGCGTACGCCGCAGGCGCGGTGCTGCTGCTCACGCTTTTCATCATGCGGCTGCTCGGTCCACCGCCGCGGGCGTTTGGTGCGCGCGCGGCGATCGTCGCCGCTATGCTGATTACCACGCTCTACTCCGGCGTTATCGTGGCCCAGCAGATCAATACGGTGCAACTGGAAGCCGGCGGCGCTCCGTCGAAGCTGCCTGCGAATGACGCCCGCCGCCTGCGCTTCGACGAGTTGCACGAGCTCTCCGTACGGCTCATGCTGCTCACGATGACAGGCGCGTTCGTGCTGCTCTATTGGGAAGCGAGGGAGAGGTAACCTGCACGTCATCACGCTGATCCCTGGCGACGGCATCGGGCCCGAGGTCACAGCCGCCGTTGTCAAGATCCTGAAATGCGCGGGGTTGGATGTTCAGTGGGAACGGCACGAGGCAGGCGCGGCCGCACTGGATCGATTCGGCGACCCCCTTCCAGCCACGCTCCTGGACTCCATTCGGCGCAACCGACTCGCGCTGAAAGGCCCCGTGACCACTCCTGTGGGCGGCGGTTTCACCAGCGTGAATGTAGGGCTGCGCAAAGCGCTCGATCTCTTCGCAAATCTCCGTCCCGTGAAGAACCTCCCGGGCATCCGAACGCGATACGAGAAGGTCGACCTGGTCGTCGTCCGAGAGAACACGGAGGACCTCTATGCGGGTCTCGAGCACGAGGTGGTGCCTGGGGTTGTCGAGAGCCTGAAGATCACGACGGAAGCCTCGTCGGCGCGTATCGCACGATTCGCCTTCGATTATGCCAAGCAACACGGCCGGGCCCGTGTGACCGCGGTGCACAAGGCCAACATCATGAAGATGGGCGACGGGCTGTTTCTGAATACCTTTCGGCAGACCGCCAGCGGCTATCCTGACATCGCATCCGACGATCGGATCGTCGATGCCACGTGCATGCAGCTCGTGATGAATCCCGAGAAGTTCGACGTCCTGGTGCTTCCGAATCTGTACGGCGACATCGTTTCAGATCTTTGTGCAGGACTTGTAGGGGGCCTCGGGGTTGTACCAGGCGCGAACCTCGGTGCCGACATCGGCGTCTTCGAGGCCGTCCACGGCAGCGCGCCAGACATCGCCGGCAAAAACGTTGCGAATCCGACGGCATTGCTGCTGTCCGCCGTGCTGATGCTGCGGCACATAGACGAGAGCGCCATCGCCGATCGAATCATGAAAGCGCTGGAGAAAATCCTCACCGAAGGTCGCGTCCGGACCCGTGATCTTGGCGGAAGCGCGAGCACGACCGAATTCGCCGAGGCGATCTGCGAACAACTTGATGCTTAGCGGTTGCACAGTTCCGCACGTTCGGGAGGCACCAAGCATCACTGAATGTTTGGTATAGTCCCATTGCCGATGATCGACGAGATCACCGAGGCTGTGCTTGCTCGAGAAGAGGTCGCCCGTTACATCGAGGGCAGCCACGGCCATGGGGGACGCGCAGCGCGCGAACGAGTCGAAGCCTACCTCGAGGAGTTGCGCACCACGCAGCGTTACTCGATCTACAGGGCATTGAAGCATCCGCTCTACCCGATCCTGCGCAAAATCGAACGCATTCCGGAGCACATCGAGCGCGCTCGAACGGCCACACGCGCCGGCCGAGTCGTGTACGCCTCGAACCACAAGAGCCACACCGATTACCTCGTGGAGCTGCTCGTCCTGGACGAAAACGAGGTACGGCCGCCGATTATCGCGGCCGGGATCAACCTGTTCGGCGGACCGCTGGGTCTGCTTCACCGCCACGTGACGGGCGCCATTCCCATTCGGAGAAACACGAAGGACCCCGCGTACCTGATCACGCTCAAGGCGTACGTGGCGGAGCTGCTTCGGAAACACGATCTGTTCTTCTATCCCGAAGGCGGTCGGAGCTACAGCGGGGAGCTCAAGAGCCCGAAGACGGGACTGATTCACGCAGCGCTGCAGGCCGAGATGTCGAACCTGATGGTCGTTCCGGCCGCGGTGGCGTACGACCTGGTGCTCGAAGACCACGTGCTGGCGCGGCAGCGGATCAAGCGGACGCAACGTCCGTTCAGTCGCGAGCTTGCCGAGATGGTGCGGCACGCGGTCGGGTACAAGTCGAGGGCCTTCGTGACGTTCGGCAAGCCGATCAGCGTCGACATCGATCCGTCATCCCGCCGCGATGTGTTGAACTTTGCGCACACCGTCATGGATGCAGTCGGGCGACTCTACAAAGTGCTGCCCACCGCCGTCGTTGCGAATGCGATGCGTCCGTCAATTTCCCGCCGCGATCTCGAATCGCGTGCCGACGCCGTTATCGAGACGCTGCGCGTCAAGGGCGCCAATCTTGGCGTGGGAAGCGGCCGCGAAGCGCTCGACCTCGGGCTCGAGCTCCTCGAGACCCGCGGCATCATCGTCGTCGAACAGAGCCGGGTCCGGGTCCGCGAACGAAACGTCTTGCGCTATTACGCCCGCACACTAGACCATCTCCTCGCATCGCCGTCCCGTCGTACCCACTGATGTACGCCGGTTCGAAGGCATTCTTTTATGCGCTGTCGCGCAGCGCTCTCCTCAAGCGTCTTGCGTCGCGTTATGGCCTGAGGACCAGCGAGAGCTTCGCCAGCCGTTTCATCGCCGGCGAAACGATCGAGACGGCGATCACCGCCTCGAAGCGACTGCAGGCGCAGGGATTTCTCATTACGCTCGATCATCTCGGCGAAGGAGTCGGCACGCTCGAGGCGGCAAGCGCCGCGACGCGAGAATACGTCAGGCTCATCAACGTGATCGTAGCGGCGGGTATTGAACGGAACATCTCGCTGAAGCTCACCCAGCTCGGCATCGACATCGACCGTGCCACGTGCGTCGACAATCTCCGCCGCATCCTCGAACCAGCGTCGCGGTGCGACTTTTTCGTCCGCATCGACATGGAGAACTCGGCCTATACGGAACGCACGCTGGAGATATTCGAAACGCTGTGGGAGCAGCAATACCGTAACGTAGGCGTTGCGCTCCAGGCTTACCTGTTTCGCACCGAACGGGACGTTCAGCGCATGAACGAGCTGGGTGCGCGTGTTCGACTGGTCAAAGGCGCCTACAAGGAACCGGCTGCGGTGGCCTACCAGCGCAAGGACGAAGTCAACTCCGCATTCGGCCGCCTCGCACGGCAGCTGCTCGACCACGGCACGTATCCGGCGATCGCCACACACGACGAGGACGTCATCGCCCAGGTGCGTCAGCATGCCGCAACTCGCGGGATGGCCGCGGACCGGTTCGAGTTTCAGATGTTGTACGGGATCCGTCGTGACCTGCAGGCGTCACTGGCTGCCAGCGGCTACCCGATGCGCGTGTACGTTCCTTTCGGCCGCGAATGGTTCCCCTATTTCATGCGCCGGCTCGGCGAGCGTCCCGCTAACCTCAGTTTTGTCGTCAAGGCGTTGTTCCGCGAGCGGTGACTCCGGACCGCCTCCTCCATAGCTGACGCGACTATTACCCTAGAATCGCGACTATTTCCGCACTCTGCTGGCAAACGTACTGACAGTGTTGTATCCGGTCGCGGAGATCCCTCTAAAACGGGCGATTTTCGCGTGGCATCCGTCTTGAAGAACAGGAGAGCTGTCACGCAGCTGAGCGACGCAAAGTAGGACAGTCGCTTCTACGGGCGTGAAAGGGGATCTCGACAAATGGTTACGGACTCAGCACAGAAGCGCACACTCGCCTTTGCACAGCCCCCACAAGGGTTCGTGGATCGTGCGTCGCGGCGCGCGCGGCAGTTCCTGTGCGGCCTTAGCGGCCACGACTCGCTTCTCCACTTCCAGCGCGGACGCATCTCGTTGATGTGCGTCTTGTGCGGACACGAAACACCCGGGTGGGACCTCGGCGGAACCGCCACGGCGCGCCACGAGCGCGGCGCTTCGCAGTCGGTGCAGGTGCCACTCGTCGGTCAGCAGCGTGCGGCCTGAGTAGATCATCGAAGATACCCACGCGCCAGCTCCACCAGAGCATCGCGGCACACGCGCACGTCATCGATCCGCACGTATTCTTCGACGCTGTGAAGACCCGCGCCTCCGGGTCCGAAGAGCACTGTCGGTACGCCTACGGCGCTCAGGATCGCCGCGTCACTCCAGAAGCTCATGCCGACCCGTCGCGGACGGCACCCGGCGGTCTCGGCGGCCCTCGTGAGCATCTCGGGCAGCGGATGGGACGGCTCGAGCTCGTACGCCGCCCGACTGAACACGAGACTCGCGTCGCACACGAA
>Ga0075430_100001839_pt1 | contig 17372 bp, 17 predicted proteins | sample RhiMetdeltSRZDD4_FD_75294 | JGI IMG/M metagenome (GOLD analysis project Ga0075430, IMG submission 75294) | Populus rhizosphere microbial communities from Tennessee, USA - Rhizosphere MetaG P. deltoides SRZDD4 | ecosystem: Host-associated > Plants > Roots > Rhizosphere > Soil | place: USA... | reverse complement strand
CGAGCAGGTCAAGTGTCGACGCCTCGTCGTGGTGCTCGCGGTAGTAGGCGATCTCGGCGACGATCGCGGCGCGTGCCTCACCCGCGGAGATCGCGACCCCCCTTCGCGCGAGCTCGCCGACGAGCAGCGGAGCCGGCTGCTCGAGCTCGAGCAGCGTGCCCATCGCGTCGAGCAGGACAGCGCGGATCACGCGAACCAGTGCCAGGTCGCGAACTCGGAGACCGCCAGCGCCTGCAGCGCGAACATCAGGCCACAGAGGACGAGCAGCCGCCGGCGGCCGCGGACGGCCCACCAGCCAAGCCAGAGGAAGAGCGGGAACAGCGCCAGCTCGAAGCGCGGCAACGACATCAGCGGCTGCGGCTCGACGGGCCACGACAGCGGCAGCGCCAGAGCGACGACGACGTAGGCGCCGTAGGCGGGCGGCAGCCGGCGCCAGACCCCGATCAACGCCGGCACGGCCGCCACGAGCGCGGCGAACAGCTCGAGGTTGTGCGCCGCGTTGATGTACGGGTCGCCTCCGGCGCGGGCGAAGTACACCGGGGTCCGCGAGCCCGACAACAGTTGCCGAGCGCCGTCGAACGCCGCCACGGCGCCATCCCAGGCTCCGGCGAACGGCCCGGCGAAGCTGCGGAACCAGACGTCCTGGGCGTGAAACGGCGCCAGCCCGTCGAGCCCGGCGATCGCCAGGCCGGCGCAGTACGCGGCGAGCCCGAGCGGAACCAGGGCGAGCCAGGCGGCGTCGCGTCCGCGCCGCGGCCGCTGGGTCCACCACACCATGACCAGCGGCACGAGCAGCACGATGCCGGCGCTCCGCGTCGCCGCCGCGAGGCAGCCGAACACCGCTGCCCACACCCAGCGCTCACGACGCGCCGCGAGCAGCGCGCCGACCGACAGTGCCAGGAACAGCCCCTCGGAGTAGACCGCGGTGAGGAAGAACGACGCCGGAAAGCAGGCGATCAGCCAGACCGCCGCGCGCGCGGCCGGCTCGCCGAGCTCGATCTGCCCGAGCCGATGCAGCGCCGCCAGGCCGATCAGCGACGCGGCGAACGACAGCAGCAGCCCGCCGACGACCCCGCGAGCGAGCAGCGGGTACAGGGGAAAGAACGCCGTGCGCGCCGCGTCGGAGTAGCCGTCGTGGGCGATCGAGAGGAACCAGACGCTGTCCCAGCGTGCGGCGGGAGCGAGCAGCAGGTTGCCGAGCTCGCCGTACGGACGCGTCAGCCCCTCGGGGTCGAAGTCGGCGGCGCGAGCCGAGATCCCGGCGATCTCGACGGCCGCGATCGCAACCAGCCACAGCACCACGCGCGTGACCAGGAGCGCCCGCGCCGCGAGGAGGACCGACGGCCGCCAGTCGGCCCAGGCGGTGGCGAGCGCGCCGGCCGCCGGCCGGCGCGGGCCGACGAGTCCTCGCGCTCGGTTAGCGTCCGTGGCCATGCGGCACATCGTTGCGAACCTCATCCTCGAACGTCAGCGGCTCGCGTTCCTCGACACCGACGAGCGCACCGCGATCGTCATCGTGGTCCTCGCCGTACTGCTGGCGTGGACCGTCGATCGCGCGCTGCGCAGGGCGCAGAGCACACGTGTGATCAGCGATCGCCTCGACGCCAGCGCCGACACGCGGCTGCGGTTCCTGCGTCGCGTGATCGAGGTCACGATCCTGACGGTCGGCATCGCCCTCGCGGTGGCGCAGTTCACGGAACTCGACAGGCTGGCCGCAAGCGTGCTCGCGTCGAGCGCGATCGCCGCCGTCGTCGTCGGCTTCGCCGCGCGGCAGACGTTCGCCAACGTGATCGCCGGGATCCTGCTGGCGGTGACCCAGCCGCTGCGGCTCGGCGACGTCGTGACGATCGAGGGTGAGTGCGGCACCGTGGAGGACGTGCGGCTGACGTACACCTACCTGCGCACGGCGAGCGGCACCCGGATCGTCATCCCGAACGAGCGTCTCGCCGCCGCGATCCTGCATAACGACACCGTTCTCGGCCTGGTGTCGCCCGAAGCGTCGATCTGGGTTCCCGCGACCACCGATCTCGAAGCGGCGATCGAGGCGATCCAGGCGCTCGAGGACGTCGTCGCGGTGACCGTCGCCGAGTCCGCAGCGGAGGGCGTGCGGCTCGCCGTGTCGGCGGCGGCAACCAGCTCCGCAACCCGTGCAGGGCGTGAGGCCGAGCTGCGGCGCGCGGCGCTGCGCGCCGTCTCCGAGCTCCAGGCTCAGGGCGATTCCCGACAATCTATGTAAAGTCAGTGGGGATTGTGTACATTGTGGGAGATGATCGATCTTCCACGCGACCGCGACCTCACCGAGGACGAGCTGCGCACCGCCGCCGCGGAGCTCGGCTCACGCCCCTGGCTGTGGCGCGACCACGTCCGCCACGAGCCGGGCCAGCGCACCTACACGCCGCTGATCCAGGACGAGCACGTCTCTGCCTGGCTGATCTGCTGGATGCCCGGACACGACACCGGCTTTCACGACCACGATCGCTCCGCCGCCTCGATCACCGTGATCGAAGGCCTGCTGCGCGAGGAGCGGCTCGTGCTCGACGGCCCACCGACGCACTCGACCTACCTGCCGGGCGCGACGTTCGACGTCGCTCCGCACGACATCCACCGCGTGACGCACGGCGGCGGCGGTCCGGCCGTCAGCATCCACGTCTACTCGCCGGCGCTCGATCGCTCCGGCGCCTACACGACCGGGCCCGACGGCGCGCTGCGCCGGCACCCGCAGGACGCCGGCGAGGAGCTGCGGCCGCTCGTCACCGCCTGACGCAGATCCTGCGATGCCGGCCCGCGGCCGGGACTACCCTCCAGGGCAGTGAGCCGACGCGAACGTCAACGTCGCCGGCGACAGCGACACGCGGGCATGCGGCCCCTCGTGCTGGCGCTGGGGGGCTTCTTCACGCTGGTGGCGGTGACGCTGCTGGGGATCGTCGGCTACGTCATCGCCGTCGCCGCCTCGGCGCCGTCGCTGAGCTCGCTGCAACCCGTCCCGCAGGGCGAGAGCTCGGCCGTCTACGCGGCCGACGGCCAGCGCCTCGGCTTCATCCAGTCGCCGATCCTGCGCACGCCGATCGCGTCGTCGGCCATTCCGCTTGCCGTCAAGCAGGCAACGGTCGCGATCGAGGACCGGCGCTTCTACGCGCACAAAGGCGTCGACTTCGAGGGCATCGTCCGTGCCGCGATGAAGAACCTCCAGTCGCACGAGACCGTCCAGGGCGGCTCGACGCTGACGATGCAGCTGATCAAGAACCTCTACCCGCGCGAAGACGGCAAGCGCGACTACAAGGTCAAGATCCGCGAGGCGAAGCTCGCCGAGGAGCTCGAGAACGAGCATCCCGGCCGCGTCGGCAAGGACTGGATCCTGACGAAGTACCTCAACAGCGTCCCCTACGGCACCGCCGGTGGCCAGGAGGCCGTCGGCATCCAGGCGGCGGCGCGGATCTTCTTCAACAAGCCGGCGTCGCAGCTGACGCTGTCCGAAGCGGCGCTGCTCGCGGGCCTGCCCCAGGCGCCGACGCAGTACAACCCGCGCTTCCAGCCCGCGGCGGCGCTCAGGCGGCGCAACGAGGTGCTCGACCAGATGGTCCGGGCGAAGTCGATCACGCCGGCGCAGGCGGCCGAGGCCAAGGCCGAGCCGCCCGGGCTGGCCCCGTCGCACTACTACACCGAGCGCCGCGAGGGCTACTTCTTCGACTACGTCATCTCCGAGCTGACGCGGCGCTACGGCGCCGACACGGTGCAGAAGGGGGGCTTGAGGATCTACACGACGCTCGACCTGCGCAAGCAGCGCGCCGCGCGCGCCGCGATGGCCAAGGGCATCGCCGGCACCGACCGCGACGCGGCGATCGTCAGCATCGACCCGCAGACGGGGTACATCCGCGCGATGGCGCCCTCGCGGAACTACGGCGAGCTCAAGTTCAACCTCGCGACGCAGGGCGGCCGTCCCGCCGGGTCGACGTTCAAGGTGATGGTGCTGATGACGGCGCTCGAGCGCGGCGTCGACCCTGTGACGACGAGCTACACGTCGATGCCGCTGAAGTTCTTCGACCGCCGCACCGGCAGGGAGATCGACGTCAAGACGTACGACAACACCTACAAGGGCCGGATCAATCTCGTCCGCGCGACGCTGAGCTCGGACAACAGCGTCTACCAGCAGCTCGACCTCGACCTCGGTCCGAAGGAGGTCGCTGAGACCGCACGAAAGATGGGCATCACGTCGAAGCTCAACGGCTATCCGTCCGAGGGGCTCGGCGCCATCGAGGACGGCGTCTCCCCGCTCGAGATGGCGCGCGCATACGCGACGATCGCCAGCGGCGGCTACCGGACCCGGCCGACGTCGGTGACGAAGGTCGTGTTCCCGGACGGCCACAGCGAGACGCCGTTCCAGCCGCAGCGGACGAAGGTCTTCAGCGACGGCGTCGCCTACGAGGCGACGAAGATCCTCGAGCAGAACGTCAAGGGCGGCACCGGCGTTCCCGCCGCCACCGGCTGTCCGGCAGCCGGCAAGACCGGGACCACCGACGACTTCACCGACGCCTGGTTCGTCGGCTACACGCCGAAGCTGTCGACCGCTGTCTGGGTCGGCCACGCAGGCGACCCCAAGCCGATGCCCGGAGCCTCCGGCAGCGCGGCGGCCGCACCGATCTGGGGCGCCTACATGAAGACCGCCAAGGGCGGCTACTGCGGCGAGTTCCCGCAGCCCACGACGGCGTTCCAGCCGAGGCCGTTCAACGGCCTCTACATGCGCTACGGCACCGCCGCCAGCCGGATGTCCGACGACGGCACGAGCTCGCCGTTCCCGCAGGCGCAGACGCAGACGACCCCGACGCAGCCGACGCCCGGCGCGACGACGGCGCCGAGCCAGGGCACACAGACGACGCAGCAGGGAACGCCGCAGACGCAGAGCACGCCCGCCGGTGCGGTGCCGACGCCGGTGCCGACGCCCAACCCCGGCGGCGCCGGCCCGCGCTGACCGGCCCGAGGAGCGCCGCCATCGCCGACGAGCTCGCCCTGATCGCCGCGATCGATCGGATCGTCGCCGACGCGCCGCCGCGACTGCTGCGCGGGATCGGCGACGACGCGGCCGTCGTCCGCGCACGGCCGTTCGCGGTCGTCTCGGTCGACTCGATGGTGCAGGACGTCCACTTCCGCCTCGGCGGCGCGGCGACGCTCGAGGACATCGGCCATCGCGCGCTGGCCGGGGCGCTCTCAGACCTCGCCGCGATGGGCGCCGACGCCGGCGAGGCCTACCTCGCCTTCGGCGTGCCGCCGGAGGTCACCGGCGCCGAACGGCTCGTCGAGGGCATGGCCGAGCTCGCGCGGCGGACGGGTACCGCGATCGCCGGCGGCGACGTCACGCGCTCGGCCGAGCTGACGATCTCCGTCACCGTCGTCGGCTGGGCCGACGACCTCGAGGCGCTGATCGGCCGCGACGGCGCCCAGGCCGGCGACGTCGTCGTCGTGACAGGCACGCTCGGGGCCGCCGCCGCCGGGCTGGCGGCGCTCGAGGCCGGCGCCCCCGCGCCTGCCGAGCTGCTGCGCGCACACCTGCGGCCGGAGCCACGGCTCGAGCAGGGCCGCGCTCTCGCCGCGGCCGGCGCGCACGCGATGATCGATCTCTCGGACGGGATCGCGACCGACGCCGCGCACCTCGCCGCCGCGAGCGGCGTGGCGATCGCCGTCGAGCTGGCGGCGCTTCCGCGGCTCGACGGCGTCACGATCGAGCAGGCCGCGGCAGGCGGCGAGGACTACGAGCTGTGCGCCTGCCTGCCTCCCGACGCCGTCCCCGCGGACGTGACGGTCGTCGGCCGTGTGACCGACGGCGCCGCCGGCCTGACGCTGGTCGATGCCCAAGGAGACGTCGTCGTGCTGGCGGGCTTCGAGCACCGGCTCGGCTGAGGTCAGCCGTAGCGGGCGGGAGCCCCGCCTCCGCGCGGGCCGCGAAGATCGCCCACCCGCCGGAGCAATGCCTCGGCGACGGCGCGTGCGTCGACGACGTAGGACGCCTTCTCGACGCTGGCCTTCAGATCGTTGACGTGGATCGTCCGCTCGCTCACGGTTTGAGCTCCTCCATCCTGTTCCGCGGGCATCGGCGCGCGGAAGGCGGAGTCGCGAGGTTCGGGTCCGTTTCTCGACAAGTGTCCGAGTGGTGAAGATCTACGCTGCGGCCGCGCCGCGGACCTGCGTCCGCGCCAAGCGGGCGAAGACGATGATTCGCTTCGCCGCGCTGTAGAGAGGGTGGCACGCCGACAGGACGAGCCGGTCGTGCCCGACGCGATGCGTCACCCAGAGCGCGGTCGGCTTGACGATCAGGCGCCTCTCGACCGAATAGGTGAAGTCGCCGTACGGCAACTCGACCCGGATCGTGTCCCCGGGCTCGAGCTCGTCGACATGACGAAACGGCGCCCCGTAGGTGGTGCGGTGCCCGGCGATCGCGACAGTTCCGCTGACGCCGGGCAAGGGCGTCTCCTCGTACAGGCCGGGACCCTTGCGAAGGTCTGCGGTGTTCGTGCCGTTGACGAAGACGTAGCTGGCACCGATCTTCGGAATCACGATCCGGCCGAGCGCGCCACCATCGTCGACGCGGCGACGCAGCGACCTCGCCAGGAACGCCACCCGCGCGGACTGGTCGTGAATCGCGTGCAGTGCGCGCGTCTCCAACGGAGACGAGCCGGCTCGGTCGAGTTCGACGAGCGTCTTCGACAGCTTGTTCTGCTGCCGGTGCGCGAGATAGGCCGACATCGGCTCCTGCCACACCACCGTCAGCGCGGCATCGGCGAGCAACAGCACGCCGGCGACGATCAAGACGTTGGCGACGTGGCGCAGCGCCGCCCTCATCGGCGATGGCCGATCCCTGCGTCGGCGCGCCCGATCGAGCCCGGACCGTCCAGGAACGGCACGCCGCCCGGCCCGCCGATCGAGCCGCCGCCGCCAGACCCGCCATTCGCGGGCTGATCGTCGCTCCACGGCGCCTTCAGCGCCAGCGACGCCGCCGCGACGGCGCAACCGGCGAGTGCACAGAGCGTCACGAGCGACAGCATGCCGACGTGACCGGAGGCGACGAGCAGCAGCAGCGACGAAGGCAGGTCGCCGATCGACAGCCCGACGGCCCGCGCATACACGACGAGCACCGCGGCCGCGGGCAGCAGCGAGACCGCCATCAGCAGCGCTGCCGCCGTGCGCGGCAGTCGCAGCACCGAACCGATCAGCCAGAGATGCGCGGGCAGCAGGAGCACCGCCGCCGCATACGGGTTGCGAAGCCAGACCACCGTCGTGATCGCGATCGTGGTCACCGACAGCGCCGCGGCGGGCCCACCGCCGATCATCTCCCCGAAGCCGCCGATCCGCTCCAGCGGACGCACCGCGAGCCACGAGAGCAGGAAGCCCAGACCGACTACGATCAGCGCGATCGTCGCGCCCGAGACCTGATCCCCCGCAACCGGGGTCACCGGCGCCGAGACGATCCCCGTCGCACCCAACAGCCGCGCGAGGACGGCGGCGACGGCGAACGGCAGCGCGAACATCGCGATCCAGCGCGCCCACACGGCGATCGCATGGCGGCGGCGGCGCACACGCGCCAGCCCGTCGATCGCCGCCAGCGCCGCCGGAAACAGCAGTGCGCCGACGAGCAGCTGCACCGACCACCGCGGCAGCACCTTTCGCCGCATCATGATCGCGGTGCCCGGGCCGGAGTCGAGCGAGCTGCCGTTGTCGAGCGCGCCGATCGTGCGTAACGCGGCGCGACCGAACACGCGCAGATGGTCGGCGCTGACCGCGGCGCCGGCCGCCGGGCCGCGCTCGCCGGTCGCCTGCAACATCACGGCAGGGATCCCGCGCACGTTGAAGCGCCCTTGGTCGCCGATCGCGAAGGGAAACGCGAGCCGCGCCACCTGGGTGCTGGTGCGAAAGCCGCCGGCGTCCTGTCCTGTCTCGTCTCGGACGGCGACCTCGGCCGTTCGGCGCAGCCGCACCGGCGCGAGCTGCGGGCCGTCCGACCACGGCAGCACCCACGGCTTGCGCAGCTGCGCCGAGGCGAGGTCGCCGAGCACGAGCACGGCGTCGGTGGTCGCCGGCCGAAGCGTTCGCGCGTACGCGACCGCTCCGGCGCCGCCGCCGCTCGTCGACACGAGCGTCAGGGTGCGACGCGTGCTGCGGCCCTCGTAGACGTGCGCGAGCTCGTCGAGCGCAGCCGTGCCGGAGAGCTCGGCGACCGCGCCGCGGCCCAGCGCGTCGCGGTGGGCGATGACGACGATGCCCTTGCCGGGCTGGCCGGTCCGCGTGCCGATCACGGTGGTCAGGCTCCGCTTGCCGTCGACGGTGCGGCCGCTGTCGACACGTGTCGTGACGCGAAAGCCGGCGCGACGCATGTCGCGCGCGAGCACGGTCGCGAGCCGGTTGTCTCCGGCACTGCCGGGCCGGCGATCGGGAAACGCCTTCGCGAGCTGCTGCAGTCGCGTGAACGCGTGATCGCCCTGATCGAAGGCGTCGGCCGACAGCGTCGTCTGCAACGGCCGCGGCCTGTCCGTGAGCGAGAAGGCCGCGAGGACCAGCGCGAACAGAGCAGGAAGAAAGGCTGCCCTGTACACGATCGGGTCGAGCATCCGCCGAGGCACACTACCGGCGCGCTGCCGGTGCGTACGGCGGCGACTATGCCATTCTGAGCCGGGTGTCACGAGTTCCCCGTTCGACGCCGCTGATCGTCCTCGCGCTCGCGGCGGCGCTAGCCGGCTGCGGCGACAAAGACGGGGGGATCGCCGGTGGAGCGCCGGCGAGCACCGCGACGACCGTCGAGCGGACCCGGGTCGAGGTCGTCTCGAGCCAGTCGTCCGCGCGCGGCGAGGATTTCGACGCGCACACGATCTACGAGCGCGACGCTCCCGGCGTCGTCACGATCCTCAGCATCACCGGCACGGGCAGCGCCGCCTCCGACTCCGAGGCCGAAGGCTCCGGCTTCGTCCTCGACGCTCGTGGCGAGATCGTCACCAACGCCCACGTCGTGACCACCGGCACGGGCAGCGCCGTCCGCAAGGTCGACCAGGTCTACGTGCGCTTCCAGGACGGAAACCGCGTCTCGGCGAAGATCGTCGGCGTCGACCCCGACGCCGACGTCGCGCTGCTGAAGGTCGATCCTGGCGGACTGACGCTGCGGCCACTCGTGCTCGGACGCGACGCCGACGTTCGCGTCGGCTCGCCGGTCGCCGCGATCGGCAGCCCGTTCGGCGAGGAGCAGTCGCTCTCCGTCGGCGTCGTCTCGGCGACCGACCGCACGATCAGCTCGCTGACGCGGTTCTCGATCGTCGGCGCGATCCAGACCGACGCGGCGATCAACCACGGCAACTCGGGCGGGCCGCTCGTCGACGCCGCCGGCCGCGTGCTCGGCATCAACTCGCAGATCCGCTCCCAGACCGGCGACGGCACGGGCGTCGGCTTCGCCGTCCCGGTCGACCTGGTCCGGCGCTCGGTCGACGACCTCCGCGCCGACGGCAAGGTCGACTACGCCTACCTCGGGCTCAGCACGACGCCGCTCTATCCGCAGCTGGCCTCGTTCCTCGACCTACCGGTGCGCCGCGGCGTCCTCGTTGTCGACATCACCAAGAACGGCCCCGCGGCACGCGGCGGCCTCCGCTCCGGCGCTTCGACGACGACCTTCCAGTCCGAGCAGGTACCGCGCGGCGCCGACGTCATCACCGCGGTCGGCGGGCGCGCGATCACCCGCTCGGAGGATCTGACCCGTGTCCTCACCCGCTACAAGCCGGGGCAGACCGTGTCGATCGCGATCATCCGCGACGGCAAGCGCCAGACCCTCTCGGTGACGCTGACGTCGCGGCCCGCGGCGGACAGTCCGTAGCGCGGTCTATCGTCGGCCCCTCGTCGTCGAGAACCGGGGGCTGCATGCTTCAACCTGTCGCCGTCGGCGCCAAATCGCTCGCCGACTACACCCACCTCGTCGGCCGCGATCTGATCGACGAGATCCGGACGCTGGCCGAGCCACTCGCCGGCCGTCGTGTCGTCCACGTCTCGGCAACCGCGTTCGGCGGCGGCGTCAGCGAGATCCTCTACACGCTCGTGCCGTTGATGAACGACGTCGGCCTCGACTGCGAGTGGCAGGTGATCTACGGCGAAGAGGAGTTCTTCAACGCGACGAAGCTGATGCACAACGCGCTGCAGGGCGCGCCCGACGACCTCTCACCCGAGCAGTGGACGACGTGGGAGCGGTACAACGAGATCAACGCCCGCGAGCTGTCCGGCGGCTGGGACGTCTGCCTGATCCACGACCCGCAGCCGGCGGCGCTGCGGACGCTGGTCCCGGAGAAGGCCAAGGGCTGGGTTTGGCGCTGCCACATCGATCTCTCGACGCCGAACCCGGCGACGATCGAGCGGCTGCTGCCGTATGTCGCCGCCTATCACCAGTCGCTGTTCCACATGCCCCAGTACGTTCCCGCGGGTCTCGACGGCTCCGTCAACATCGTGCCGCCGGCGATCGACCCGCTGGCGCCGAAGAACATGGCGCTGTCACCCGAGGACGCGTCCTACGTCTGCGACCAGTTCGGCATCGACGTCGACCGGCCGCTGATCTGCCAGGTGTCGCGATTCGATCCCTGGAAGGACCCACTCGGCGTGATCGACGCCTACCGCCTCGTCCGCGAGGAGCTCCCCGGCGCGCAGCTCGCGCTCGTCGGCTCGATGGCCTCCGACGACCCGGAGGGCTGGGACTTCTTCAACTCGACGATCGCGCACGCCGACGGCGACCCCGACATCCACATCCTCAACAACTTCAACAACGTCGGCGGGATCGAGGTCAACGCCTTTCAGTCGCACGCCGACGTGCTGGTCCAGAAGTCCACCCGCGAGGGCTTCGGACTGACGGTCAGCGAAGCGCTGTGGAAGGCGCGCCCGTTCGTCGGCGGCAACGTCGGCGGAATCCCGCTGCAGGTCGATGACGGCGTCTCGGGCTACCTCGTCGACAGCGTCGAGGAGTGCGCCGACCGGATCCTGCGGATCCTCCGCGACCCCGCGTTGGGCAAGCAGCTCGGACGCACCGGCAAGGAGCATGTCCGGACCCATTTCCTGACGCCGCGCTACCTGCGCGACTACCTGCGGATCTTCGCCGAGCTCCCCGGCGAATAGAGTCGGTGCCATGAACGACGGCGCGCGCCCACTGGTGCTCGTCTCCAACCGGGGGCCGGTGACATTCGCCGACGACGGCACGATGTCGCGCGGCACGGGCGGTCTGGTGACCGCCCTGATCGGGCTCGCCTCCTACCGCGACGCGACCTGGATCGCCTCGGCGATGACGCCCGGCGATGCGCGCAAGGCCGAGGAGGCCGGCAATCGCTCGTTCACCGTCGAGCGGCCGAACGGCGGCGAGTACCTCGTGCGCTTCGTCGTCTCCGACGAGGACGCCTACGACCGCTTCTACAACATCTTCGCGAACCCGATGCTGTGGTTCATCCAGCACTACCTCTGGGACCTCAGCAACGCGCCGGACATCCGCAGGCACGAGGTCGAGGCGTTCGAGTTCGGCTACAACGTCGTCAACGACGACCTCGCACACGCCGTCGTCGAGGAGATCGAGGGGCAGGAGGCGCCCGTCGTGATGATCCACGACTACCACCTCTACACGCTGCCGGCGATGGTCCGGCGCGCGCGCCCCGACGCGTTCCTGCACCACTTCATCCACATCCCGTGGACGCAGTCCGACTCCTGGCGCGTGCTGCCGCGCCGGATCCGCGAGGAGCTCTTCCACGGCCTGCTCGCCAACGACATCGTCGGCTTCCACACCCAGGCCTACCGGCGCAACTTCCTTCAGTGCTGCTCGGACCTGATGGAGCTCGAGGTCGACCATGAGCGGTCCGTCGTCCACGTCGACGGCCGCGAGGTCTGGGTCCGCGCCTACCCACTGCCGATCGATGCCGCGGCATTCCAGAAGACCGCGCAGTCGGAGCGGGTCCAGACGTTCGAGCGCGAGTTGCTGCAGCGCCGCCGCAACTCGCTGATCCTTCGCGTCGACCGCGCCGACCTGTCGAAGAACGTGCTGCGCGGGTTCTCCGCCTTCGATCTCTTCCTCGAGCAGCATCCGGAGTTCAGCGAGCAGGTCACCTTCATCGCCCAGCTGATGCCGTCGCGAACCGACGTGCCCGAGTACGCCGAGTACCTCGAGCGGATCGAGGCGCTCGTGGCCGTCGTCAACCACCGCCACGGCACGCCCGACTGGATGCCGATCCAGCTCAAGCTCCGCGACGACCTCGACGAGGCGGTCGCCGCCTACAAGCACTACGACGTGCTGCTCGTCAACGCGATGTTCGACGGCATGAACCTCGTCGCCAAGGAGGGGCCGCTCGTCAACGAGCGCAACGGCGTCTCGATCCTGTCTGAGAACACCGGCGCTCACGAGGAGCTCGGCGACTTCGCGCTGTCGGTCAACCCGTTCGACGTGCAGGAGACGGCCGACTCGATCCATGCGGCGCTGACGATGCCCGAAGCCGAGCGCCGCACCCGCGCCGAGGGCCTGAAGGCGACGGTGACCGCCCGTGATCCGGGCGACTGGATCGACGATCAGCTGGCCGACATCCGCAAGAAGGCGCAGACCCGCTAGCGGCGGGTCGCGCTCAGTCGAGCCCGAACTCGGCGCCGTCGACCGCCGGCGCCGGAGGAGTGGGCGCCGCGCGCGGCACCGTGACCACGTCCGGCCGTTCGGAGGGCCGCGTCTGCTTCGCCGCGTGGATCCTGCGCCGTGCCGGTGGGCGCTTCCTCGAGGCGGGGCGCGGAGCACGTTCCGGCCTCGTGACCGGCGGCTGCGGAGTCGTGGATCGCCGCTCGCTCCCCGGCACCGCGACCGACTCGACGCGACCGTCGGGAACGGTCACGGAGGTGCCGCGGCCGGGCCATGCGGCAAGTCCCAATGCCGCGATGACGGCAAACGCGGCACTCGTGTTGCGCCAGCGAATCCGCGACCACCAGGGCACGGCCCGCACTAGCGCCGCTCGGGCGTCGTTCGCCCCTTTGCTATCGTGGCGCGCCGCCTTCCGAGGCCTCTCTTTATGCCTGCGACCAAGCCCCTCTACGACCTTGTCCTGATGCTCGACACGACGGCTGAAGACAGCCGCCGTCAGGAGATCGTCGCCTCCGCCGAGGCGATCGTCGCCGCTGGTGGCGAGGTCGTCAACAAGCAGGACTGGGGCCCGCGGCAGATGGCGTTCGAGATCCGCCACAAGAAGGACGCCGACTACCACCTGCTGCAGTTCCACGCGACGGCCGAGGTGCTCGAGCGGCTCGACCGCCAGCTGCGGATCGTCGACGAGGTCGTCCGCTACCGGATCGTCAAGCTGGCGCCGGGAACCCCGCCGCCGGTCGAGCAGCGCGCAGAGCCGCGCCCGGCGAGCGTCACCGTCGACGCGCCGGCCGACGACACCGCCGCCGAGGCTGCGGAGCCTGTCGCGGTCGATGCGCCGGCCGAGGCCGAGGCAGCGCCCGCCGAAGCAGTCGCGGACACCGAGCCGGCAGACGCCGAGCCGGCCGCCGCGCCCGCCGGCGACTAAGACCCGGCTTCGCTCGCTCGTCGTCGCGGCGGTAACGGCACGAAGCCCGATGTCCGCCTGACGTAGCCGGCATATCCCGGGCGCTTGCGCAACGAGCGCTCGAGGTGGTCCTTGCCTGACACCTTGGTCAGCAGCAGCGTCATCACGAGCGGCCCGATCAGGCCCCACCAGGCGCCGGCCGCGACCGCGATCAGCCCGAAGCCGAACCAGAGGCAGGCTTCTCCGAAGTAGTTGGGATGGCGCGAGTAGCGCCAGAGCCCGCGATCCATGACGGTGCCACGGTTCGCCGGATCGCCCTTGAAGCGCGCGAGCTGCTCGTCGCCGATCGCCTCGAAGGCGAGGCCGATTGTCCACACCGCCATGCCGGCCCAGTCGAGCGCGTTGAGCGGGCCGTCCTGCGCCGACGCGCCCTGCTGAGCCTGCGAGACGACCCACACCAACAGGCCCTGGAAGAGGAAGACCGTGAAGAGGCTGACGAGCACGAAGCCCCGGCCGTGGCGGTCTCGCATCACCGTGTAGCGCGGATCCTCTCCCGAGTGGCGGAGCTTGCGCCGCCCGATGCTCGCCGCCAGCCGCAGCCCCCAGATCGCGGTCAGCGCCAGCATCAGCGTTCGCCTGCCGTGATCGCCGTCACCCGTCGCGAACGCGATCACGGCGACGATCACGAAGCCCAAGCCCCACGCGACGTCGACGATCGAGACATCGCGAAGCCGCACGCTCAGCGTCCACGTCGCGAGCATGAACACCGTCAGGGCCACAGCGGTGGTGATGAGCGTCTCAGCCATCGCCGCTCATGCGCTCCGATCGGCGTGCCGGATCACCGTACGCGCCCGGCGTTGCCCCGCAGTCCGCGCAAAATGCACCCTTTCCACCACGTCGCGACCCTACCCTCCGGACCCCGGTCTAGACTCGCGATCAGTCTTTGATTCGTTCCCGAAAGGAGCCCCAGTGGCCGCCTCGAACATCAACCGGGTCATCATCACCGGCAACCTCACCGCCGACCCCGAGCTCCGTGCCCTGCCGAGTGGCTCCTCAGTCTGCAAGCTGCGCGTCGCCGTGAACACGCGCCGCAAGGACGGCTCGACCGGCGAGTGGCAGGACAAGCCCAACTACTTCGACGTCACCGTCTGGGGCGCTCAGGGCGAGAACTCCGCGCGCTATCTGTCGAAGGGGCGCGGCGTCGCGATCGACGGCCGCCTCGAGTGGCGCGAGTGGACGACCGCGGAGGGCCAGAAGCGCCAGGCGGTCGAGATCGTCGCCGACTCGGTGCAGTTCCTCAGCTCGCCCGACGGTGGCAGCGGTGGCGGCGGCTTCTCGGCCCGGACCGACGTCCCGGTCGACACCGGCGACTTCGCGCCCGTCGGCGGCGGCAACGGCACGGTCGCCGACGACGACATCCCCTTCTAGGGCACTCGGTTCGTACCCGTCCGAGGCGCCCGCGCCGGGCGTCTCGGCGGACCTCGAAGCCCCTACACTGTGCTGGCGCGTGCCCTTGGAGGCGCGCGTCTTTTTGAGTAGCGAGACTTCGAGGACGTTTTCGTGGCTAAGCGCAGCAGCAGCTCGACCAGCACCAAGCCGGCACGCCGGCGCGACAAGAAGGTCGGTCCCGGCGGGACCGGCCGTCGTAAGTCCTGCCCGTACTGCAAGGACAAGATCGAGCAGGTCGACTACAAGGACACGGCTTCGCTGCGTCGCTTCATCTCGGAGCGCGGCAAGATCCGTTCGCAGCGCCTGACCGGTGCCTGCCGCCGTCACCAGAGCCAGATCGCGACAGCCGTCAAGCGCGCCCGCGAGATCGCGTTGCTGCCGTACGTGAACGAGGCAGCGCGCGAGGGAACGCGCGCGCCGCGGCGCGACGAGGAGCGCTAGTGCCGACCGCGATCCTGCTGGAGAGCGTCGAGGCGCTCGGCGAGAAGGGTGCCGTCGTCGACGTCTCGAAGGGCTACCTGCGCAACTACCTGATCCCGCGCAAGCTCGCGGCGCCCGCGACCAAGGGCGGCCTCCAGGAGGCTCAGCGCCGCGTCGAAGCCGACGAGAAGGCCGCGCGCGACGCCGTCGACCGTGCACAGGAGCACGTCGCGACGCTGAACAAGACGGTGCTGACGATCGCCCAGCAGGCCGGCGACGACGGCCGCCTGTTCGGGTCGGTGACGACGCAGGACCTCGCGGACGCGATCGCCGAGGCGCGGTCGATCACGATCGACCGCCGCAAGATCCACCTCGACGAGCCGATCAAGTCCGTCGGCACGTACATGGTCGTCGTCGAGGTCGGCGATGGCCTGACCGCGACGGTCAAGACGATCGTCACCGAGCAGTAGTCCGGCGCTCACGCGCCTCGTCACAAAACTCTCGGTCGGAGCGGGGACTCGCCGGGCGCGGCGCTGCATGACGGCCGTCGCCGCCGCTAGCTTCGAGTGACCGTGTCCGCGTTCCCCTCCGAGGCTCCATCGCCGCCGTCCGTCGGCGTCGCCCCGCCGCACTCGCTCGAGGCCGAGCAGTCCGTGCTCGGCGCGATCCTGCTGTCGGACCGGACGCTCTATGCGCTCGTCATCGACGAGGGTCTCAAGGCCGAGGACTTCTATCGCGAGCGCCACGGCCTGATCTACGAGGCGATGCTCGGCCTCTACGCCGAGAACGAGCCGATCGACGTGCTCACCGTCACCGAGCAGCTGCGCTCGCTCGGGCAGCTCGAGGAGGTCGGAGGAACATCGGCGGTCGACAGCCTCGCCGGCGCCGTCCCGGCCGCCGGCAACGCCCGCCGCTACGCGCAGATCGTCCGCGAGCACGCGCTGATGCGGCGGCTGCTCGCGACCACGTACGAGATCCAGGCCCAGGTCCTCAACAACGCGGCGCTGCCGAAGGAGATCGTCGAGCAGGCCGAGCGGGCGATGTTCGAGGTCGCCCACGACGACCGCACGAAGGACTTCCAGAACGTCGGCACGGTGCTGTTCGCCGAAATCGACAAGTGGCAGAAGCTCTCCGCCGGCAACCAGTCGATCACCGGCACTCCGTCAGGCTTCGCGGACCTCGACGAGATCACCGGCGGCTTCCAGCCCGGCAACCTGATCATCATCGCCGCGCGGCCGTCGATGGGCAAGAGCGCGCTCGTCACGAACATGGCCGAGAACGTCGCGCTGCACAAGACCGATCCGCGCGCCGTCGCCCTCTTCAGCCTCGAGATGTCCGAGGCCGAGCTCGCCCAGCGTTTCATCGCCAGCCAGGCGTCGATCCGCGGCGACGACCTGCGCAAGGGGCGGCTGAAGGAGGAGCGCAAGTGGAAGCGCGTGCTCGATGTCGCCGAGCACTTCCAGAAAGCGCCGCTCTACATCGACGACTCGTCCGACATCGGCATCCTCGAGATCCGTGCCAAGGCACGGCGGCTGCACGCCCAGGAGTCCTCGCGCGGCGGCCTCGGGATGATCATCATCGACTACCTGCAGCTGCTGCGACCGGACGGGCGCGTCGAGTCGCGCGTCGAGCAGGTCGGCCAGATGAGCCGAGGGCTGAAGATCCTCGCCCGAGAGCTGAACGTGCCGGTGATCGCGCTGTCGCAGCTCAGCCGCGGTGTCGAGTCGCGGACCGACAAGCGGCCGCTGCTCTCGGACCTGCGCGAGTCAGGCCAGATCGAGCAGGACGCCGACCTCGTCGTCTTCATCTATCGCGACGAGTACTACCACCCGGACGACAGCGACCGCCCGGGCGAAGCCGACCTGATCATCTCCAAGCACCGCAACGGCGGCCTCGGCGACGTCCCGCTCGTGTTCCAGAGCGAGTATCCGCGCTTCATGACCAAGCAGCCGGACGCGTAAGGCGGAGGCGGGTCCCAGTGACTTTCTCTCC
>Ga0075430_100001836_pt1 | contig 17381 bp, 16 predicted proteins | sample RhiMetdeltSRZDD4_FD_75294 | JGI IMG/M metagenome (GOLD analysis project Ga0075430, IMG submission 75294) | Populus rhizosphere microbial communities from Tennessee, USA - Rhizosphere MetaG P. deltoides SRZDD4 | ecosystem: Host-associated > Plants > Roots > Rhizosphere > Soil | place: USA... | reverse complement strand
TGGTAGCGGGGACAGGATTTGAACCTGTGACCTCTGGGTTATGAGCCCAGCGAGCTACCGAGCTGCTCCACCCCGCGTCGCAGGAATAAGCCTAGCGCACGCTTGGGCGTACCTGCAAAACGCCCTACCCCGATGGCGAGGGGGCAGGGGTCGGGGTGGCACCGGGCGTCGTCCCCGCCCGCCGCTGCGCCGCCTCGAACTCCTTCAGTGCGGCGTCCAGGTTGGCCAGCGCACGGCCGTACTCCTCGAAGTTGCCGGAGGCCTGCGCGGCCCGCAGCGCGTCGATCGCGGTGCGGACCTTGGCCGCCGCCGCCGCGAGGTCGCCCGGCACGGCGGCCGGCGGCGTCGCCGTGGGCGGCTGCGGAGTGCCGCCCTGGGGTGGCTGGGTGGTCGGCGGCCGGCTGGAGTCGACCAGCTGCTTGATGCCGGCTTGCAGGGTGTCTGCGAGCGCCACCCGGTCGCCGTAGTTGAGCAGCACCTTCTTCATCAACGGGTACGGGTTGGCGACGTTGCTGCGCAGGTAGATCGGCTCGACGTAGAGCATGCCGCCGCCGAACGGCAGCGAGAGCAGGTTGCCCTTGACCACGGACGAGGTCTCCGACTGCAGCAGCGTCAGCTGGCTGCGTACGGTCGGCTCGTTCTCCATGTTCTGCTGGGCCTGGCCCGGGCCTGGGATGCGGTTCTCCTTGGGCAGCTCGAGCACGTCCAGCCGGGGCCTGCCGTCGACGTACGACCCGGAGATCAGCGCGGCCAGGTTCTGCCGGCCGGTCGGGGTCACCGCGGCGGTGAGCTGGAACCGGGTGCTCTCCTGGCCGGGCAGCTGGGTGAGCAGGTAGTACGGCGGCTGCTTGACGCCCTGGCCGGGCTGGGCCGGGTCCTCCGGCACCTGCCAGAAGTCCTGGCCGGAGAAGAACTCGTTCGCCTCGGTCACGTGGAACCGGGCCAGCAGGTCCCGCTGCACCTTGAACATGTCGGCCGGGTAGCGGAAGTGCTGCGCCAGCTCGGGCGGCACGTCAGCCGCCGGGCGGATCAGCTTGCCGCCGAACGCCTTGTTCCACGCCCGCAGCACCGGGTCGCCCTCGTCGAACGCGTACAGCGTGACCGTGCCGTCGTACGCGTCAACGGTCGCCTTCACCGAGTTGCGGATGTAGTTGATGTTCTGCCGGGCGAGCTGGAACGTGCCGGTGCCGGTCAGCGAGTCGTTCGTAGCCTGCTGGAGGTTGACCCGCTGGGCGTACGGGTAGGTGCTGGCGGTGGTGTAGCCGTCGACGATCCACACGATCCGGCCACCGACCGCCGCCGGGTACGGGTCGCCGTCGAGCGTCAGGAACGGGGCGACCTTCTCCACCCGGTCCCGTGGGTGGCGGATGTACATCATCCGGGAGTTGTCGTTGACCGCGTTGGAGAGCAGGAAGTTGGCCTCGCGGTAGCCAACGGAGTACAGCAGCCGGCGCCACATCGACCCGATCTCGACCCCGCCGGTGCCCTGGTAGGTGTAGTACTGGTCGCCGGTCTCCCCGGTGGGCCGGTCGTACTCGACGTCCCCGCCGCCGGTCGCCTTGCCGATGACCGCGTAGTCGCCCATCCGCTCGCCGTAGTAGATGCGCGGCTGGCTGGTCGCGATCTGCTCGGTGGGCGAGGAGCACTGCTCGTTGCCGGCCGGCTCGGCCTCCTTCTGCGTGCCGAGGAAGCCGGAGGTGAAGAACGGCTGGCCGCCGCAGGGCGTGCGGTTGGCCGGGGCGGCGACGAGGCCGTACCCGTGGGTGAAGACGGTGTGCCGGTTGAGCCAGTTGCGCTGGGCGTCGCGCAGCTTGTCCGGGTCGAGCTCGCGCACGCCGACGACGTAGTCCTGGGTGACGCCGTTGAGCGTGTACCGGTCGATGTCGAGCTTCTCGCCGAAGTCGTAGAAGCCGCGTACCTGCTGCAGCTGGGTATAGGTAGCGGAGACCACGGCCGGGTCGAGCAGGCGGATGTTCGGCACGATCGAGGTGTCGGTGGCCAGCGCCGCGGGCGGGGTCAGGTTGTTCGCCGGGTACGACGTCTGCTTCACGTCCGTCAGGGCGTACGCCTGCCTGGTCGCGTCGATGCTGCGCTGGATGTACTGCGCCTCCTTGTCCCGCAGGCTCGGGTTGACCGTGAACGACTGCACCGCCCAGGGGTAGATGCCGCCGATCGCGACCGCCGAGATGCCCAGCAGCGCGAGCGAGATGCCGGGCCAGGTCAGGTTGCGCATGACCGCGTTGGAGAAGACCACGATGGCGATCGCCACCACGATCGAGATGTAGGCGAGAATCTCCTTCGCCGGCAGCAGCGCGTTCACCGCGGTGTAGCCGGCGCCGTAGAGGTCGGTGCCGTCGTTGTGGGCGAGCAGCAGCCCTCGCTGGTCGAGGAAGTAGGCCACCGCCTTCAGCAGCACGAACGCCGCCACCAGCGAGGTCACGTGGGCCCGCGCCGCGCCGGTCATCCGGTCGCCCTGGCCGGTCAGGCGTACACCGCCGTAGATGTAGTGCACGGCGAGCGCGCCGAGGGTGGAGAGCACCACCGCGGTCATGCCGACGCCGAGCAGGAACCGCCAGAACGGGTACTTGAAGATGTAGAAGCCCACGTCCACGCCGAACTGGGGGTCGGCGGCCCCGAACTCCTGCGCGTTGCTGAACAGCAGCCACTGGGCCCAGCTGCCCTGGGCGGAGATGCCGGCGAAGAAGCCGATCACCCCGGCGGCCAGCGCGATCCAGGTGCCGATGCGCGGGGTCAGCACCATCCGGTACCGCTCGAGCGCCTGCTGCTCGAGCGAGTGCGGGTAGAGCAGCGGGCGCAGCCGGTAGGCCAGGTAGAGGTTGCCGCCGACGAACAGGGCCATGGCCAGGCCGAAGATCAGGAACAGCAGCAGCCGGGTCCGCAGCACGTTGGTGAAGACCTGGGTGTAGCTCACCTCGTCGAACCACAGCCAGTCGGTCCAGGCGTCGACCACCCAGCCGAGCAGCGTGAAGAAGACGAAGACTCCGACCAGCACCGCGATGGTGACCCGGCCGCGACGGCTCATCCTGGGTAGAGGGCTACGCATTACCACGCGGCATAGCGTACGCGCGCGGTCGCGGTACTGGCCGGCCCGGCACCGGCCCGGCGGGCAGAGGGTCCTTACCCGGCTGTGCAGAGGGCCGGCTGGCGCCCGGCCCGCAGCGCGTCGAGCGCCGCGAGCGCCTCGTCGAGCGAGGCCACCGAGATCAAGGGCAGCCCGGGTACGGCGTTCGCCATCGCCTCGGCGCAGTTGTCGGCCGGGGTGAGGAACGCGACCGCCTTGGCCTCCTTCGCGGCGACCAGCTTCTGCGGGATGCCGCCGATCGCGCCCACCCGGCCCTCGTCGTCGATGGTGCCGGTCCCGGCGAGGATCCTCCCGCCGGTCAGGTCGGCCGGGTCCAGGGTGTCCACGATGCCGAGGGCGAACATCAGCCCCGCCGAAGGGCCGCCGATCTCGCGCAGCTCGATGGTGAGCCGGAACGAGTGGGGCTGCCGCTGCTCGACCATGATGCCGATGCGGGGCGCACCGTCGTTCCCTGCGACGCTGGTGACCGCTGCGGTCCCCGCCTGCTCACCCCGGCGGTACCCGATGGACAGTGCCGTACCGACCGGCTTGGCCCGGACCAGCTCGGTGAGCTTGACCGCGCTGGTCACCGCCTGGCCGTCCACCGAGGTGACCACGTCGCCGACCCGCAGCGCCGCCTGCGCCGGGGAGCCCTCCGCGAGCTCGGTGACAACGACCTGCACCGGGTAGCCCAGCCGGCGCAGGGCGGCGGTCTCCGCGCTGCTCTGGGAGGCCTCGAACTGCTTGGCGTTCTCCTGGTCGACCTCCTCCGTCGTCCGGCCGGGCGGGTAGACCAGCTCCCACGGCACCACCGCGGTCCGGTCACTGAACCAGCCGCGCACCGCGTCGAGCAGGGTGACGTTCTCCGACCGTACGCTGACCGTCACCAGGCGCAGCTGCCCGGCCGAGTCGGTGGCCTTGGCGCCGCTGACCGCGATGACGTCCTTGCCGTCCGTCGTACCCAGGGTGTCCACCGTGGGCCCCGGTCCCAGCAGGACGTAGGGCACCGGCGCGGCGGAGACGCCCCACGCCAGCAGCGCGACAAGGACCGCGCCGAGCAGCACGGTGGCACCACGACGTTGCATGGCCGCCAAGCCTAGCTGCCGTAGCTGACGGTCCCGGGTGTTTCCGCGCGGGCAGAAGCTGGCGGTCCCGGTGCCTGCGTTCCGGGCAGTAGCGGGCAGTCCCGGTGCCTGCGTTCCGGGCAGTAGCGGGCAGTCCCGGTGTCTGCGTTCCGGGCAGGCGTACCGTGGACACGTGCCCGACATCCCGTTCGGCTTCGCCCTTCCGGGCGGGTCCCCGCCGGACCCGAACGACCCGCAGGAGATGCAGCGGTTCCTCGCCCAGCTCCAGCAGATGCTCATCACCTCGAGCAGCGGTCCGGTCAACTGGGACCTGGCCCGGCAGGTGGCGCTGGGCCAGCTCACCGGCGACCGGCCGGCGACACCGGCTGAGCAGGCCGCCGTCGCCGAGGCGCTGCACCTGGCCGACCTGTGGCTGGAGCCGGTGTCGGCGCTGCCGTCCGGCATCAGCACCGTCACCGCCTGGAGCCGGGCCGAGTGGGTCACCGCCACCCTGGACGTCTGGCGCAAGCTGTGCGACCCGGTCGCCGCGCGGATGGTCGGGGCAATGGGCGAGCTGGTCCCCGACGAGGCGCGCAGCCGGTTCGGCCCGGTGCAGGCGATGGTGGCCACGATCGGCGGGGCGCTCTTCGGCGGCCAGCTCGGTCAGGCGCTGGGCTCGCTCGCCACCGAGGTGCTCTCCGCCGGCGACATCGGGCTCCCGCTCGGGCCCCCGGGCACCGCCGCCCTGCTGCCGGCGAACATCGCCGCGTACGGCACCGGCCTGGAGATCGGCGAGGACGAGGTACGGCTCTACGTGGCCCTGCGGGAGGCCGCCCACCAGCGGCTCTTCGGCCACGTGCCGTGGCTGCGCGGGCACGTCTTCCTGGCCGTGGAGGCGTACGCGGCGGGCATCCGGGTCAACCGGGAGGCGGTCGAGGAGGCGATGAGCCGGTTCGACCCGGGCAACCCGGAGAGCCTGCCGGAGCTGGCCATCGAGGGCATCTTCACGCCCGAGGACTCGCCTGCGCAGAAGGCCGCGCTGGCCCGCCTGGAGACCGCGCTGGCCCTGGTCGAGGGCTGGGTCTGCCACGTCGTGGACGCGGCCGTCGCGGACCGCCTGCCCGCCGCGGTACGCCTGTCCGAGGCGTTCCGGCGCCGCCGGGCCGCCGGTGGCCCGGCCGAGCAGACGTTTGCCGCGCTGGTAGGGCTGGAGCTGCGCCCCCGGCGGCTGCGGGAGGCGGCCGCACTGTGGGCGGTCCTCGCCGAGCACCGGGGCGTCGCCGGTCGGGACGGGCTGTGGGCCCATCCCGACCTGCTACCCGACGAGGAAGGGTTCACCGACCCGCACGGCTTTGCGCGGTCGTTCTGAGCCCGCGGCGGCTACCTGGCGGATAAGCGGCCGGCGGCCAGCCAGAGCCCCCAGCGGCAACCAGAGCTTCTGCCGGCCGACCCGGACTTCTGACTGCTGAGCAGGGCTTCTGCCGGCTGACCGGAGCCTTTGCCGGCTGACCAGCCTGTGCCGGCTGACCGGAGCCTTTGCCGGATGGTCCAGAGCTCACTGCTGGCGAGGCTGGTTGAAGCGCAGCATGTTGCCGGAGGGGTCGCGGAAGGCGCAGTCGCGGACGCCGTACGGCTGGTCGATCGGCTCCTGCAGCACCTCGCCGCCTGCGGCGCGGATGCGCTCGAAGGTGGCGTCGCAGTCGTCGGTCCTGAAGATGACGCCGCGCAGCAGGCCCTTTGCCAGCAGCTCCGCCATGGTCTCCCGGTCGGCGGGCGAGGCGTTCGGGTCGGCGAGGGGCGGTTCGAGGACGATCTCCACATCGGGCTGCGACGGCGCGCCGACGGTCACCCAGCGCATTCCCTCGAACCCGACGTCGTTGCGCACCTGTAGGCCGAGCACGTCCCGGTAGAAGGCGAGCGCCTTGTCGTGGTCGGCAACGGCGATGAAGCACTGTGAAAGCTTGATGTCCATGCGTCTCACGCTAGGGGGCGGGGCGCCGGTCTCGCTTCTCCGTTCCTGACCGGTCGCGTGTGGATCTTGGCGATGCAGGCCGGGATGGCGGCGCCCTCATCGTGACGGCGAGCCCGGTATGCGCTCGGGCTCTCGCCGACCAGCTCGGTGAAGCGCGAGCTGAACGACCCCAGCGAGGTGCAGCCGACCGCGAAGCAGACCTCCGTCACCGTCAGGTCACCTCGCCGCAGCAGCGCCTTGGCCCGCTCGATCCGGCGCGTCATCAGGTAGCTGTACGGCGTCTCCCCGAAGGCAGCGCGAAAGCTGCGGGAGAAGTGGCCCGGCGACATGAGGGCCACGCGTGCCAGCGCCGGAACGTCGAGCGGCTTGGCGTAGTCGCGGTCCATCAGGTCACGGGCCCGGCGCAGCCGGACCAGGTCCTCCAGCGTCACGCAACCACCATCCCACAGCGTCAGGCACCGCCGGCCCGGGTCACTCGGCCACAGCACCGCCGCGAACAACACCGAGCCGCTCAGTCGCGGGTACAGCTACGGACGTCACGACCTATGGCTGGCGTGCTAGCCGCCGGTGAGCAGCGCGCGGGTGGCCTCCCAGCCGTCGATGGCGGGGTCGAGCGTTGCCAGGCTGTCCGGACCGCGCAGGCGACGCCAGCCGGGTGCCCCGGCGACCAGCGCGGGGTCTGGGGCGGCGTCGCGGATGGCCTGCGCCGACCCGGTCTCCAGGGCCAGGTCCGGCAGCCAGCGCGGGGCGGGCAGCACCGTTGCGACCCCGAGCAGTCCGGGGCCGTCCAGCGCCGGAGCGACCGCGACCGGCCGGGTCGACAGCGGCCGGAGCAGCTTGGCGACGACCAGGCCGGGGACGTCTGGGGCGTCCGTGGCGACGACCACGGCCTGGGTGAACCCGGCCGCAGTCGCCGCGGCGAGGACCGGCCCCAGGGTCGCCTGCGGGACCTCGTACACGGGCATGCCCGGCCAGGCGACCGCGGCCGCCAGCGGCCGGTCGGCCGGCACCGCGGCGATGGCCGCCTCGACCTCGACCAGCGTGGCGAGCAGGTCCACCAGGTCCTCGGCGAGGGCGGCGCGCCACAAACCGGGGTCGATGCCGCCAGGTGCCCAGCGTCCGGGGGTGAGCAGCGCGATCACCACTCGAGAGGTCATCGCCTCAGTCTTCCGCAAACGCCAGCCCGCTTGCGGCGCACACGCCCTCCAGGTAGCCACGCGCCCGCTCCGCCCGGGGGTAGCGGGCAACCAGCGCCCAGAAGTCCGCGTTATGGCTGGGTATGACGAGATGTGTCAGCTCGTGGAGCAGGACGTAGTCAACGACCCAGCCCGGCATGTCCTGCATCCGGCTGGAGATCCGGATTGTCCGGTCCACCGGCGTGCAGGAGCCCCACCGGCCGTTCTGGTTGGCAACCCAACGCACGCTGGCGGGCGTGGCCTGGGCTGCGTGGTCGGGTAGGTAGCGCGCGGTGAGCCGGCGGGCGCGAGTGAGCAGCTCCGAGTCGGTGCGCCGGCTGCGCTGCTCCCGGGCTGCCAGCCGGGCGAGCATCCGGTCAACCCACTCATTCTCCTCAGTCCGGGAGAAATGGTCGGGAATCAGCACCACGACGCGCTCCCCGTCGCGGTAGGCGGAGACCGTCCGGCACCGGCGCTGGCTGCGCCGGACCTCGACCACCGGTTTGCGCACGGACTTCATCGGGTATGCCGAGCCACCGTGCCTGGGTTGCCGCCCACGCAGGGCACGCTAACCGCCCCGCGCCAGGGGCGCGCAAGAGTCAACCTGCCAACCCTAGGAGTTAGGGACTGGTTGATGGAGAGAAGTCCGGAATATTCCTGAGCCGACCTCGCCCGACCTGTCGCGCCCGAACCAGCCGCGGCGATGCTCGGCAGCTTCTGCCGAGACGGTGCGGCCGGGGCAGGAAGATCGATGAGGAGACTGCCGTGACAAGCAAGACTGCGAGCTACAACGGCTACTGCGTCAAGTGCAAGGAGAAGCGGGACTTCGAAGGGACCGTCGAGGTGTCGAAGACCGGCATGCGGATGGCCAAGGGCAAGTGCCCGGTCTGCGGCACGACCGTGAACCGGATCCTCGGCAAGGCCTGACGGTCTGGCGGGCTGCGGAGCTGACGGGCTGCGGCTGGCGGGCTGCGGAGCCGCCGCAGGGGCGCGCGGGCCGCGCGCCCCTGCTGTCGCTGCCAGCGCACCCCTGCAGCATGCGGCGCGATACGGACCGTCGCCACCGCCTGGCCTGTACCTGTGGACAACCCGGCGTGTCGCTGTGGATAACCCGGTGAATGTGGAGGCGTGGCTGTGGATAGCGGATGAGTGGCCGCCGAATGGGTGACAACGTGTCACCCCATGAGCCGTCCCGTCCTGCTTCCCGGCATCGCCGCGCTCTGGCGCGGTCCCCGTACCCTCCAGCTCGGCCTCGACCCGCAACGGGCCGTGGTGCTGGAGCTCAGCAACCCGGCCACCGCCCGCCTGCTGCCGCTGCTGGACGGGGCGCGCACCGAGTCGGCGGTCCTGGCCGAGGCGAGCCGCCGCGGGGTGGACGAGGCCGACGCCCGGGCGCTCCTGGACACCCTGCGCAGCCAGGGGCTGGTTGTCGCTGCGCACGCGCTGCTGCCCAGCAGCATGCCGGAGCGGATGCGGGGGCGCCTGGGCGGTGAGGCCACCGCCCTCGCGCTGCGCGGCGCAGGCGCCCCGGGCACCCCGGCCACGATCCTGCGACGCCGCGCCGGTGCCGGCGTCAAGATCACGGGGCGTGGGCGGCTCGCCCTGCCGATCGCGGTGGCGCTGGCCGCGGCTGGCGTCGGGCACCTCGACCCGCGGCTGGACGGCCGCATCGAGCCTGGCGAGCCCGCCACCGGCGGCCTCACCGCGGACTACGTACGCCGACCGCGCGAGCAGGCGACGATCGAGGCGATCGGCCGGGTGTCTCCGGGGACCCAGGTCGGGCCCTTGCGCCGGGCCGACACGAGCTTCGTGGTCCAGGTCGGCATGACTGCGCCGGCGCGGCTGCACGCCATGGCGTACCGCCAGCACCGGCTGGCCCACCTCGCGGTGACGATGCGGGACGGCACCGCGGTGGTCGGGCCGCTCGTGCCGCCACGCGGCGCGCCCTGCCTCAACTGCCTGGAGCTGCACCGCCGCGACCGGGACCCGGCCTGGCCGTCGCTCGCGGCCCAGCTCGCCACGGCGTACGCCGGTGCTCCGCACGCCACCGTGCTCGCGCCGGCCGGACCGCCCTCGCCGGCCCGGCCGGGCGACGGCGTCAGCGAGGCATGCCCGGCCACCACCGCCTTTGTGGCCGCCGGGTACGCCGCCGCGGAGGTGCTCCGCTACCTCGACGGTGAGGCGCCGCACACGCTGGGCGTCACGGTGGAGATCTCCGCCGCCGGGGTCGACCGGCGGCGCAGCTGGTCGGCGCACCCGGAGTGTGACTGCGTCGGGCGGCGGCACAGGCCGACGGTCCGACCAGCCCTGGCGCATGGGTGAGAATCAAAGCGTGACGGACATCCCGCGAAGCGCCGTGTCCCGCTCCGCCAAGCTCGCCGCGCTGCCGCTCGGCCTCGCCGGGCGGGCCGCGCTGGGGCTCGGCAAGCGGGTCACCGGGATCGCCGCCGAGGTGGTCTCGGCCGACATCCAGCGGCGCACCGCCGAGCACCTCTTCTCCGTGCTGGGCCAGCTCAAGGGCGGCGCCATGAAGGTGGGCCAAGCGCTGAGCGTGTTCGAGGCGGCGATGCCGGAGGAGCTTGCCGGGCCGTACCGGCAGGCGCTGACCCGGCTGCAGGAGGCCGCCCCACCGCTGCCCGCGGCGAGCGTGCACCGGGTGCTCGCGGCGTCGCTGGGCGAACAGTGGCGGGCACGGTTCGTCGAGTTCGACGACGCGCCCGTCGCCGCGGCGAGCATCGGGCAGGTGCACCGGGCGGTGTGGCGCGTGCCGCGCCGGCGGGCCAGGCGCGAGGTCGCGGTGAAGATCCAGTATCCGGGCGCCGGGGACGCCCTCCTCTCCGACCTGGCCCAGCTCTCCCGCCTGGCCCACCTGTTCAAGGTCCTTCAGCCGGGGCTCGACATCAAGCCGCTCGTCACCGAGCTGCGTGCGCGCATCACCGAGGAGCTCGACTACGAGCTGGAGGCCACGGCGCAGCGGGCGTTCGCCCGGGCGTACGCCGGCGACGACGAGATCCACGTCCCGCGTGTGGTCGCCTGCGCGTCCCGCGTGCTGGTCACCGAGTGGCTCGACGGCACTCCCCTGTCCCAGCTGATCAGGGCCGGCGCCCAGCCGGAGCGGGACCGCGCCGGCAGGCTCCTGGCGACCCTGCACTTCTCCGCCCCGCAGCGGGTGGGCCTGCTGCACGCCGACCCGCACCCCGGCAACTTCCGGATGCTGCCCGACGGGCGGCTCGGGGTCCTCGACTTCGGCGCGGTGGCGCGGCTGCCCGGCGGCCACCCGGAGCCGATCGGCCGGCTCACCCGGCTGGCCCTGGCCGGTGACGCCGCGGGCGTACTGGCCGGCCTGCGGGCCGAGGGGTTCGTCCGGGCAGCGGCTGACATCGACGCCCAAGCCGTGCTCTACTACCTGCTACCGATGCTCGACCCGATCGCCGTGGACGAGTTCCGGTTCACCCGGGCCTGGCTGCGCGGCGAGGCGGCCCGGGTGGCCAACCCGCGCAGCCCAGCCTTTGAGCTGGGCCGCCGCCTCAACCTTCCGCCGTCGTACCTGCTCGTGCACCGGGTCACGCTCGGCTCGATCGGGGTCCTCTGCCAGCTTGAGGCGCAGGCGCCGTACCGCGCGATCCTGGCCCGGTGGCTGCCGGGCTTCGCCGAGCCGCTAGCGGCCTGACCAGACGGCCCGACGCAGCGCATGACCCCCGGGTACGACCCGGTGGCGAGACCCGGTCGGTATGGCTCGCTCGGCATGACCCGGGGCATGTCTTGGCCGGCGTGCGGCCGGGCGGTCTGACCCGGCGATCCGACCCGGCGGTACGGACGGACGCCCGCACCGGGATGTCCCGGTGCGGGCGTCCGTCCTCTGGTAGCGGTCTCTTACCAGGCGCTCAGCCGGCGGTCCTGCTCGCGCAGCGAAGACATGGCGATGCGACGGGCGGATCGGGAAGCCTCAGACCGGGCGCTCTGAGGCCTGCGCATTCGTGCGCGGGCCAGGGCTTCGTTGATGAGATACATCGCGGTGCTCCTCGGTCGGGTGGCGTTCACGATCTGGTTCGTCGCCGGGACGGCCGGCCGGAGCGTACGGCTGCCCAGCTGTCCGGGTGCGATGGTGCCTGCGTAGGTGGTCATGTCAGGCCGCCATCCGGACGTTGGCCGCGCCCACCAGGGCCCGGGTCCGGGCCTCCGCCTCCACCCGCAGGACCGCGTCGCGCGCGATGTCCTCCTTGCGCGGACGCCCCCGCGGCCGCTTGCGCGGCACGACCGCACCGCGCTCGAAGATCTCGCCGCCCCAGACGCCCCACGGCTCTGCGCGCTCCAGCGCCCCGGCCAGGCACTCCACGCGCAGCGGGCACTCCGCGCACAGCGACTTGGCCAGCTCCAGCTCGGCTGGCGAGTCAGCGAACCACAGGTCGGGGTCGAACTTCCGGCACGGTAGCTCGACCGCCCTCGGCTCGACCCTCGGGTCGAGCAGGGCCAGTGCCAGACTCATCGCCCGGTCACCTCTTTCTTTCGTGCGGTCTTGTGGACCGACAGTTCTGGGTGGAGAAAAAGACTGAGGCCGCGGATCCCGTTTTGCGGGTTCCGCGGCCTCGAGGTGAGCCGGAAGTGGATCTTGTCAGACCGGCCTGCCTCGAGGTGGAACCCCACTAGCACCATCGATGAGCACGTTGATCTTGCGTCCCGTGGACCCACTGGTCCCCTTGGTCCCATATGCAGCCGCTGCAGCCGCCGCCACCCAGCGCTGGACCTGGCGCTGAGACTGCGGGACGCCGACGACCGAAGCGGCCCGGGCAGCCGGACGGCCCACGACGCATACGTGGGCAGTGGCGGCGACGGACCGACCCAGGACACCGGCCTGCGGGAAGGCAGGCAGCATCGACGGTCGCTCGGTCGGCATCAGCTTCACCGTCGTCACCTCCTGTCTCCTCCAGCCATCGCGTGGTCTCGCTCTTCCTTCCCGAGCAGCGTGAACGTCGCCGCAGAGAAGGTGTGTCCGCAGGCTATGCCGCCTCTGGTCACCGGGGCAATCGAATTTACGGACCCGTTGCCGAGTTTTTTCTGACGTCTTCCAGACTAGCCCCCCGGACCAGCGCGATCACCGGGTCTCCGTACAAACTGATCTTACGAGGGCCGATGCCGGCGATCGCCAGCAGCTCCTCGGGCCGGCGCGGCCGGCGCTCAGCGAGCGCCTGGAGCGTGGCGTCGGTGAAGACCACGTACGCCGGCACCTGCTGCGCCGTCGACACCCGCAGCCGCCATTCGCGCAGCCGCTCCAGCAGCTCCTCGTCCAGGTCGGACGGGCAGGCGGAGCACCGGCCCAGCTTGCGGTCGCGACCGTCCAGCAGCGTCGCGCCGCAGACCCGGCAGGAGACGACCACGGTACGCCGGCGAGGGGCCTCCCGGGCCGGGGTGCCCGGGCCGCCACCGCGCACGCCGACCGGCTCGAACTGCGGCAGGAACCGGCACGGCCGGCGCGCCCGCCCCCCCGGCGAGCGGACCGACGCGTACGACAGCCACAGCCACTGCCTGGCGCGGGTGACGCCGACGTAGAGCAGCCGCCGCTCCTCCTCCAGCGCCTGCGGGGTACGGGCGTACGCGGTCGGCAGGGTGCCGTCGGCGAGACCGACCAGGAAGACGGCGTCCCACTCCAGGCCCTTGGCCGAGTGCAGGCTGGCCAGGGTCACGCCCTCCACCGTTGGCGCGTGCTGGAGGGCGGCCCGGCGGGCCAGCTCCGCACCGAGCTCGGCGAGCGTCGGGCCGCGGCCGGGGTCGTTGTCCGAGGCCGGCGCCGAGCCCGGACTGGGCTCGGTGGCGTCGTTGTCCGAGGCCGGCGCCGAGCCCGGACTGGGCTCGGCGGCCGAGCCGGGGCCCGGGTCAGCGCCGGGTGCCGGTGGGCCGGGCCGCCGGGCCGCCGCGAAGTCCTCGGCCAGCCGGACCAGCGCGGCGACGGCCTCCCACCGTTCCCGGGTGGCCCCACCCGCCGGTGGCTCTCCGGGCCGCCAGCCGACCGCCTCCAGGGCCTCGACCACCGCGACCCGCAACGGCACGCCCGCCGCGGTGGACCGGCCGGCCGCGCGCAGCGCCACCATCGCCTGGCGCACCTCCGGCCGTTCGAAGAACCGCTCCGCACCCTGTACGACGTATGGGATGCCGGCCTCGGCCAGCGCCTCCTCGTACGCCTCCGACTGGGCGTTGGTGCGGAACAGCACCGCCATCTCCCGTGGCGGGGTGCCCGCGGCGACCAGGTCGGCGCAGCGCTTGGCCACCCCCGCCGCCTCGGCCGGCTCGTCTGCGAAGATCCGCAGGTCCGGCTCTGGCCCGGGTGGGCGCTGCCCGCGCAGCTCCAGCGCCAGGCGCGCCTCCTCGCCCCGGGCCTGCCGGATCACGGTGTTGGCCAGGCCCACCACCTGCGGCGTTGACCGGTAGTCCCGGACCAGCCGGACCACCACGGCGCCCCGGCGGCGGCGCGGGAAGTCGATGAGGTACGACGAGGTCGCCCCGGTGAACGAGTAGATCGTCTGGCTGGCGTCACCGACCACGGTCAGGTCTCCCCGGCCGCCCAGCCAGGCGTCGAGCAGCCGCTGCTGGACCGGGTTGACGTCCTGGTACTCGTCGACGACGAAGTGCCGGTACTGGGCGCGCACCTGCTCGGCCACGTCCGGGTGCTCCTCGACCGCCCACACCGCGCCGCGCAGCAGGTCCTCGAAGTCGACCACCCCGTCCGAGCGCTTCACCCGCTCGTACGCGGCGAAGATCTCGGCCACCTGCGCCGCCTCGTACGGCGGCTCGCGCCGCGCCTTCGCCGCTGCCACCGCATAGTCCCCGGGCTCGACCAGGCAGGACTTGGCCCATTCGATCTCACCCGCCAGGTCCCTGGCCGAGGTCCGGTCGGCCCGCACCCCGGCCCTGGCCGCAGCCAGCATGACCAGGCGGGCCTTGCTCTCCACCACCTCGGGCAGGGCCCGGCCGCCGAACAGCCGGGGAGCGAAGTAGCGCAGCTGGCGCAGTGCCGCCGCGTGGAACGTCCGCGCCTGCACCCCGGCGGCGCCGAGGTCCGCCAGCCGGGTCCGCATCTGCGCGGCCGCCCGCGCGGTGAACGTGACCGCCAGCACGTGCCGCGGCTGGATCTCGCCGGTCACCACCCGGTACGCGATGCGGTGGGTGATGGCCCGGGTCTTGCCGGTGCCGGCGCCGGCGAGTATGCACACCGGGCCGGCCGGGGCTGTCACGGCGGCGCGTTGCTCCTCGTCCAGGCCTGCCAGGACCGCCTCGGCGGCAGCGTCACGCACCACAGCTAGGCATCATGTCAGCCGCGTCTGACGTTGCGGTCGTAGTGTGTTCACCAGCCGACTCTGGGAAGGATCACCTCGATGTTGACCATCTACTCAACGAGCTGGTGCGGGTACTGCCACCGGCTGCGTACGCAGCTGGAGCGGGAGGGCATCGAGCATGACGTGGTCGACATCGAGCGTGACCCGGCCGCCGCGGAGTTCGTGATGGGCGTGAACGGCGGGAACCAGACCGTGCCGACCGTCCGGTTCCCGGACAGCTCGGTGCTGACGAACCCGACCATCGTGCAGGTCAGGCAACGCCTGTCGGAGCTGGCGAGCTGCTGACCAGCGCCGGGGCGCCGGCGTCCGCCGGTGGCGGGGCCAGCGCCCGGCCGGTCCACAGGTAGACGCCGGCGACCGTGATGCCCAGCCCCATGACCACGAACAGCAGCCGGAAGTCGACCATCGACACGAGCAGGGCGCCGGCCGCGATGGAGGCGGCCTGCGGGCCGCCCATCAGCATGTCCGTGGCGGCGGCGACCCGGCCCATCAGCTCCGGCGGCGTCATCCGCTGCAGCAGCGTGATGAACCCGACCAGAGAAACCGGAACGGCCACGCCGGCCAGCAGGGTCGCCGGGAAGCCGAGCAGCAGCGACGGGTAGACGAAGGTGAAGCTGATCGCGCCGAGCAGCAGCACCCCGGCGCCGGCCGCGCCGATCTCGCCGACCGCACGGACCACCCGGGCCGCCATCAGCCCACCCACCAGCCCGCCGGCGCCCTGCACCGAGGCGAGTACGCCGATGAAGGGTGCCGACCGGTGCAGGCCCTGGTCCACGTAGGCGAAGAGGATCGACTCGGTGAACCCGGCCAGGAGCACGGCGAGACCCAGCCCGAGCAGCGTCCGGCGCAGCGCCGGCTGCTCCATGATGTGACGGATCCCGGCGCCGACCTCGGTGAGCCAGCGCCGCTCGGAACGGGCCGGCCGGTCCTCGCCCACCCGCAGCAGGGCCACGGCGCCGCCGGCGAGGACGAAGCCGAGCATCGCCACCGCGGCCAGGGTCCAGCCGCCGAACCCCGCGTAGAGGGCCGCGCCGGCGAGCGGCCCGATCAGCCGCAGACCCTGCTTGATGGTCTGTAGCGCACCGTTCGCCGGCGCTAGCAGCGGACCGGGCACCACCAGCTGGATCAGGCCGTTCAGCGCGCCGTTGATGGCGACGTACGACAGCCCGTAGAACACGCCGACCGTGTAGATCACCCACAGGTCGGCCGCCGACCGGACGAAGAACAGCGGCGTGAGGACCGCCGCCGCGGCCAGGTTGGCGAAGACCAGGAAGGTACGGCGGCGGAACCGGTCGACGACCCATCCCACCAGCGGCGCCGCGGTGATCGGTGCCACGATCGCGAAGATGGTGGCACCGGCGAGGCTGTTGGAGCCGGTGAGGTCCTTGACCCAGATCGCCAGGGCGAGCAGCAGCACCGACTCGCCGACCATGCTGGCGACCATGCCGGTGAAGAGCAGCCGGAAGTCGGGGCGGCGCAGCACCTCACGCATGGCGGTCCTCCGTACGGTTGGCGGTGCGGCCAGCGGCTGCTGGTTGGGTCAGGGGACTGCCGGGCGCGGGCCGGAGAGCGACGGGCGCGGTGTCTGCCATGAGGTCAAGGTAGGACAGTGCGATCTCGTCTAGCTCGTGCCGAGCATCACGGCAGGCAGGGGTTGCCATCGACGCGGAAGTTTCGGTTGCGCTCAAATTTTCGGCGAGGCGCCGGGATGGGGTGTCAGCGGACGGTGACTGGGTCCATACTGAGGCGGTTCGCCAGTCCATGATCCGGGAGTAGACCTGTGGCGCCTGGGCCAAGCCCTACGGTGCGACGCCGCCGACTCGGCGCCGAGCTTCGCCGACTCCGCGAAGCGGCCGGGCTCACCGGAGACCAGGTGATCGCCCGCATCGGCTGGGCCTCCGCATCCAAGCTGTCCCGGCTGGAGAACGGACGCAGCCGGCCCGACCTCGCCGACGTACTGGACCTGCTGGACCTCTACGCGGTCAGCGGTCGCCGGCGGGAGGAGCTGGTCGCGGTCGCCCGGGACGCCGGCAACACCCGTGGCTGGCTGCGGTCGTACCCGGTGATGACCCAGCGCCAGCGCGGCTACGCCGAGCTGGAGTCGGGCTGTGCGGACATCCGGGAGTACGCCTACGCGATCATCCCGGGCCTGCTGCAGACGCCGGGGTACGCCCGCGTGCGCATCCTGTCGTCTGGTCCGCTGCAGCCGGCCGACGGGCACAACCCCGAGACCGAGGTGGCGGCCCGGCTGGCCCGGCAGGCGATCCTGACCCGCTCGGTCGACCCGCCGCGCTACCAGGTGGTGCTGGAGGAGTCCGCGCTGACCGGCCGGGCGGGTCCGCCGGATGTCCTGCACGAGCAGCTGAGCCACCTCTGCCGCCTGGCCGAGCTGCCCAACGTGAGCCTTCAGGTGCTGCCGCGCGACGCAACGATCGCGGAGTGGTACCTGCCGCACACACCGTTCTCGATCTACCGGTTCGCCGACCCGGGCGACCCGGAGACGGTCGCCGTGGAGGGCCTCGCCAGCGACCTGGTGACGAACGAGAAGGCAGACGTGAGCCGCTACACGCTGGTCTTCGAGTGGCTGCGCGCGGCGGCCCTGCCGCCGGCGGACTCCTATACCTGGCTGACCGAGAAGGCCGCGGCCTTCCTCCGTCAGGCCAGCTGACCGAGCAGGCCCGGCCTTCCGCCGCCAGGCCAGCTGGCCGAGCAGGCTGCGGCCTTCCGCCGCCAGGCCAGCTGAGCTTTCGTCGCGCTCCC
>Ga0075430_100001835_pt1 | contig 17383 bp, 12 predicted proteins | sample RhiMetdeltSRZDD4_FD_75294 | JGI IMG/M metagenome (GOLD analysis project Ga0075430, IMG submission 75294) | Populus rhizosphere microbial communities from Tennessee, USA - Rhizosphere MetaG P. deltoides SRZDD4 | ecosystem: Host-associated > Plants > Roots > Rhizosphere > Soil | place: USA... | reverse complement strand
CCGAGCGCCTTCGGGTTGTCGGGCGGGAGCAGGCCCTTGCCCATGAACGTCTCGGCTACCGGGATGCCGGTGGCGCGCACGAACTCGCGCAGCGCCGGCGCCGCGCCGCCGCGGATGACTCCGTTGCCGGCGAGCGCCACCGGCTGCACCGCGCCGCGCACGAGGTCGGCCGCCTTCAGAAGCTCGCGCGCCGCGGGCTCGGGCCGGGCCTGGCGCCGGCGCGGCAAGGGCTCGCTCTCGATCTCGGCGGCCATCACGTCCTCGGGCAGCTCGATGTGCGTGGCGCCCGGCTTCTCGGCCTCCGCCAGCTTGAAGGCCTTTCGCACGACCTCGGGGATGATCGCCGGATCTGAAAGCCGGGCGTTCCACTTGGTGATCGGGCGCATCACGCGCAGCAGGTCGATGTACTGGTGCGACTCCTTGTGCATGCGCTCGAGGTCTCCCTGCCCGGTGAGCGCCACGAGCGGCGCGCGGTCGAGGAAGGCGTCCGCCACCGCGGTCACGAGGTTGAGCGCGCCGGGCCCGAGCGTGCCGAGGCAGACCCCGGCGTGGCCGGTCAGACGCCCGTAGACGTCGGCCATGTAGGCGCCGCCCTGCTCGTGGCGGACCGGCACGAACTCGATCGACGAGCGCGACAGCGACTCGTTCAGGTCGAGCGTCTCCTCGCCGGGGATCCCGAACACGTGCGCCACGCCCTCGGCCTCGAGGCACTCGACGAACACATCGCTGGCCTTACGGGGAGTCACGCCGCCAGCGTACCCGGCGGTAACGTCACCCCATGGCACCGGTGGCCCGCTACGCGAAGAGCGGCGACCTCCACATCGCCTACATCGTGGAGGGCGAGGCGGAGCTCGACCTCCTCTGGGTGCCTCCCTGGATCTCGCAGGTGGAGTACCTGTGGTCGGAGCCCTCGCTCGAGCGCGTGCTGCAGCGGATCACGCGCTTCGCCCGGCTGATCACGTTCGACCGGCGCGGCTCCGGCCTGTCCGACCCGTTCTGGGGCGCGCCGACGCTCGAGGAGCAGATGGACGACGTGATCGCCGTGATGGACGCCGCCGGCTCGGAGCGGGTCGCGATCGTGGGCACGCTCGAGGGCGGCCCGATGGCGGCGATGTTCGCGGCCACCTTCCCCGAGCGGGTGAGCGCGCTCGTGATGTACGCGACCTTCGCACGGGCCACCTGGGCGCCGGACTACGACTGGGCCTGGACCGCCGAGGAACGCGACGCCGCAATGGCCGAGCAGGCCGAGCGCTGGGGCCAGGGGCTCGTGCCCATGAGCGTCGCCCCCAGCCAGGCCGGCGACCCGGCGTTCCAGGAGTGGGCCGGGCGCCTCGAGCGCCTGGCGGCGAGCCCGGCCACGATCAGGCGGATCCTGTCGCTGATCGGGGAGTTCGACGTTCGCGACGTGCTGCCCTCGATCCGGGTGCCCACGCTCGTGATGCACCGGAGCGGGGACTCCTTCATGAAGATCGAGCATTCGCGCTACCTCGCCGAGCGGATCCCTGGCGCGCGCTACGTGGAGCTCGAGGGGAGCGAGAACATGTTCTCGGTGGGAGACAGCGAGGCGCTGATCGGCGAGATCGAGGAGCACCTCACCGGCGCGCGCCACGACCAGGAGCCCGACCGGATGCTGGCCACCGTGATGTTCACCGACATCGTGGACTCCACCCGGCGCGCGGCCGAGATGGGCGACCGTGGCTGGCGCTTCCTGCTCGAGCGCCACGACGCCCTGTTCCGGCAGGCGCTCGACCGGCACCGCGGCCGCGAGGTCAAGCGTACCGGGGACGGCTTTCTCGCCACGTTCGACGGGCCGGCGCGGGCGATCCGCTGCGCCGCCTCGCTGGCCGAGGCGATGGGCTCGCTGGGGCTCGAGGTGCGCGCCGGCCTCCACACCGGCGAGCTCGAGGTGATGGACGGCGACCTCGGCGGCCTGGCGGTGCACATCGCCTCGCGCGTGATGGCCAACGCCGTGGCGAACGAGGTGCTCGTGTCCGGAACGGTGAAGGACCTCGTGGTGGGATCCGGGATCGAGTTCGCAGACCGCGGTTCCCACGAGCTTCGGGGCGTGCCCGGCGAGTGGCGCCTGTACGCCGTGAGCTGACCCGGCCGCAGGTACCCGTACCGCTACCTTGAACCCCTCGAGGGGTTAGGGAACCCGTCGATACCAACCCCGATGCGCCGCCCCCTTCTCGTCACAGCCCTGCTCGCCTTCGCGCTCGTGCCTGCCACGGCCGACGCTGCCGTGCGCCACGTGATCAAGGGCGCCGGCTTCGGCCACGGCATCGGGATGAGCCAGTACGGCGCCTACGGCTACGCGCTCGAGGGCTCCACGTATCCCGGCATCCTCGCGCACTACTACAAGTCCACGCGGCTCACGAGCGCCCCCAGCCGGCCGGTGCGCGTGCTGCTGCAGCCGAACGACCCTTACATCAGGGTGCGGGGCGCCACGAACGTGGGAGGGCAGTCGCTCGACCCGGGCAAGACCTACGTCGCCAAGCGCTCCGGGGGAGGGATCCTCGTGAGCACCGCCGGCGGCCGGCGCGTGGGCCGCTCGCCCTCGACCGTCAGGTTCGGCGCGGGGGACGCTCCGTTCACGCTCCTCGGGCCGGCGCTCAACTTCGTGTCGAATGGGCGCTATCGCGGGACCATCGAGGTGCGGCCGGACGGCGGGGGCGTGACCGCCATCAACGAGCTCGACCTCGACTCGTACGTGCGCGGCGTGGTGGCCGGCGAGATGCCCAGCTCGTGGCCGCTCGAGGCGCTCAAGGTGCAGGCGGTGGCTGCGCGCACGTACGCGCTCGCTACGCGCAAGACCGACGGCCCGTTCGACCAGTACCCGGACACCCGCTCGCAGGTCTACCGCGGCGTGACGGGTGAGAGCGTGCCCAGCGACGCCGCCGTTCGCGCCACCGCTGGGCGCATCCTCACCTACGGCGGCCAGCCGGCGGTCACCTACTACTTCTCCACCTCGGGCGGCCATACCGAGAACATCGAGTTCTCATTCATCGGCGCGCTCTCGAAGCCCTGGCTCGTGGGCGTGCCCGACCCGTACGACACGCGCTCGCCGTACCACCGCTGGCAGGTGTCGTTCTCGGGCGCCCGGCTCGGCCAGGCGCTCGGCGCGCGCGGAGCGTTCAGGCGGCTCGAGGTGCTCCAGCGCGGCGTGTCGCCGCGCGTTGTGCGCGCGCGTGTGGTGGGCAGCCGCGGCTCCACGACCATCACCGGACCCGCGGTGCGGGCGCGCCTCGGCCTCCGCGACACCTGGTTCACCCACGTGCGCGTGTCCTCCTCGAGCCGGCCGTCGCGCTCGGCCCGCCCGGCGGGCTGGGGACGGACCCCGACGGGACACGCCCTCGCCGGGCAGTTCTGGCCGGCGCCCAGGCGCCGCGTGCTCGAGATCGAGCGGCGCGGCCCGAAGGGTCGCTGGCGCGACGTGGGCTCGGCCCGCACCACGGCCGGCGGGCGCTACCACTTCGAGGTCGCCGGGCGGGGCCTCTACCGGGTGCGCGCCGGGACCGTGAGCGGACCGCTCGTGCGCGTTCGCTGACGCCGTGAGACGGCTCGCCCTGGGCACGCTCGCGCTCATCATGACGGTGGGCTGCACGAGCGTCGTGGCCGCCGGCGAGCGCCCTTCCGGTGCAGACCACCGGCTCGCGATCACCGCCGACGCGCGCGAGACCGGCTACGTGGGCCTGCGCGTGCACGGCGCGGCCGGGCTGACCGTGACAATCGACGAGACGGTCGCCGGCGGGGCGCCCGAGCGGATCCGCGAGCTCACGATGGACGACGCCGACGTGCGCATTCGCCGCGCGACGGAGTGGCGCTGCGACCGGCGCACGCGAACATTCGTGGTCGGCGACGCCGACGGCCGCAGCGCCACGGCCAGCGTGCGCACGCCCTCGTGCGAGCGCCGGCTCGCGATCGCGGCGCCGCGGCGTGTGAGCGAGGGCGAGGCGGTGCGCTACCGCGTGCGCGATCGCTGGCGCCTGGGAGACCTGCGCGCGCGGGTGTGCGTCGAGCCGCCTGGCGGCCCGGCCAGCTGCCGGCGGCGCGCCGTGGGCGAGCGCGGGCTGCTCGGACGCTTCACCGCCCTGCGGCCGGGTGGCTGGCTCGTGCGCGCCGAGATCGAGGGCGGCCGGGCGCGGCGCGTGGTGCGGGCGGGCGGGCGGCTGACGGTGCTCGCCACCGGCGACTCGATGATCCAGATCATCGACTCCTACCTGCAGCAGCGCCTGCGCCCGCGGGGCGTGCGGGTGCGGAGCGACGCTCACATCTCGACCGGCATCTCCAAGCCCTCGCTGCTCGACTGGCAGGCCCAGGCCCGCCGCCAGGCCGCCAGGCGACCCCACGTGGTGGTGATGTTTCTCGGCGCAAACGACGGCTTCCCGATGGGCGACGCCGCCTGCTGCGGCGAGGCGTGGATCGCCGAGTACGCCCGCCGCGCGCGGCGGATGATGGCCACCTACGCCCGCGGCGGCCGCACGCGCGTCTACTGGCTGCTGCTGCCCACCCCGCGCGGCGGCTTCTTCCGCCAGACCTTCCCGGCCGTGAACGCCGGCATCCGCCGCGCGGCAGCGCGGGCGCGCCGCGACGTGCGCGTGATCGACCTCGTGCGCGTGTTCACGCCCGGCGGCCGCTACCGGTCGTCGATGCCGATCGGCGGGAGGAGGGTCCGGGTGCGCCAGTCGGACGGCGTGCACCTGAACACCACCGGCGCCTCGCTCGCCGCAGAGATCGTGATCCGCACGCTACGGCGCGAGCGGATCCTGCGCTGACGGCTCCGGGTCCTCCCGCTTGTTCCTTCGACTCCGCAGCTCCTGCCTTGCATGGAAGCGGCAGCACGATGGACCGACAGCGGCGATGTGGCAGCTTCCGCTCGTCGTCCATCTCGGCAGCGCGGGCCTCGGCACCGAGACGCCTCCCACCAGGGGAAAGCGAAAGCGCGGCCGGCGGCAGGTCGACCGCGACCGCGCCTGCTCAGATGCGTGGAAGCGGCGTTCGCGAGAGACTGCGTGCGCGATGTCGGAGGGGAACGTCGAGTTCGTGCGTACGTCTACGAGTCGGGGTTGCTCGATCGAGATCCTGAGGAGCTCTTGAGGCTCGCGACGCCCGACATTGAGTACGTCAATCCTCCCTATGCGGTCGAACCGGGTGTGCGCCGCGGGCTCGTCGCTGTCGCGCAGGCCATGCGCCGCTTCGCCGAGGTCTGGGAGGAATCCCGCCACGAGCTCCGGGAGTTGTACGACTGTGGGGACGTTGTCGTGGCTGCCGTGAACTGGCACATACGCGGCCGGGGAAGCGAGCGGGAGCTCGTCAACAGAGAGGCGCACACCTGGACCGTGCTCGAGGGCAGGATCGCCCGTTCGAGTGGGGGCAGGATCTCGGGACGGCGCTCGAGGCGGCGGGCTTCCCGGATTAGACCCCCGGTCCCGGGTCACGAGAAGCCGCCCGGCGTACCAGCAAGCCGCTAGCCCACCGTCTCGTCACGCTGCCACCACAAGACCTCAACTCGAATCCCGTCGGGATCGAAGACGAAGAATGCGTAGTAGTCCTCGATGTCGCGATCGTTCTCGGGAGGGAAGTGAATGTTGGCGTCGCGTGCGAGGCATCGCGAGTACGCGGCGTCGACCTCATCCCGCTCGTCGACCTCGAACGCAAGGTGCTCGATGCCCACGGAGTAGTAGCGGTACTCGCCTTCGTCGGCGGGTCGTAGCCCAAGCCCCGTGCGGGTCGTCGGTTCCTGCAGGTACACGACCTCCTCCGTTCCTCGATATGTCGGGTATCGGAGCTCCTTTGTCCAACCGAGCGGCCCCAGCAGGGCGCGGTAGAACGCTAGGGATCGCTCGACATCGGCGACAGCGAGATCGACGTGGTGGATGGGCATTGCTGGCACGAGTCCCCCCGAAGGTTGCGTTCGTCCGAACCTACAGCCCGGCCAGCCCGCCCAGGCCTCGAAGCCGCCAGGCTGCGGGAGGAGGGGACACTGCCCCTCTGGACGACCTGCAGCGCTCTCGGCCGCCGCGGCCGAGGCACTCGCTTCGCCAGCCGAGGAAGGGTGCGGTGTTCACGCAGGTATTCCTGGTAGCGGCCGTGTAGTCGAGCTCGGTGCCGTAGTCGAGCAGCAGGGGAGGCTCCGTTCGGACGGTTGGAGTCGTACATACTCAGGCTGGTGCCTCGATCCGGCCCAACGGACGGTCTCCGTCGGGGTCGTAGAGCGGCTCGCGCGTCACCTTGGCGTCGATCGCCTTGCCGAAGACGCCGACCTCCACGCGCGTCCCGATGTCCAGCTCCGCCGGAAGGTAGGCGTAGGCGATGCTGCGCTGTACGCGGTGGCCGTAGCCACCCGAGGTGACCCTGCCGCGGGGCACGCCGTCGACGCTCACCGGCTCGTTTCCGAGGCAGGACTGAAGCGGATCGTCGAGGACGAGGCAGCGAAGCCGCTGGTGTGGTCCTCCCTCGTCGCGAGCCGCGAGCAGCGCGTCGCGTCCCATGAACCCGCCCCGCTTGTCGATGCTGACGGCGAACTTGAGTCCCGCCTCGTCGGGCGTCGTGTCGGGTGTGAGGTCCGAGCCCCAGACGCGGTAGCCCTTCTCGAGGCGAAGGCTGTCGATGGCGCGGTATCCACCGGCTCGCAGGCCGTGCTCCCGTCCGGCCTCCCAGACCACGTCCCACAGGGTCTGACCGAACTCCGTCGGGCAGTAGAGCTCCCAGCCCAGCTCGCCGACGAACGTGATGCGCTGCGCCAGGACCGGCACCGCCCCGACGCTGATGTCCCGCGCGCGCAAGAACGGGAACCCGTCGTTGGACAGGTCGTCGTCGGTCAGCGGCCCGAGGATCGTGCGGGCGGCCGGCCCCCAGAGGCAGAAGCAGGCCTGCGCGGCGGTTACGTCGTCGGCCGTGACCGAGCCGTCCGTGGGCAGGTGCTTGCGGATCCAGGCGAGGTCGTGCACGCCGAACGCGGTGCCGGTCACGACGCGAAAGCGATCCTCCGCCACGCGCGTGACCGTCAGGTCGGCCTCGATCCCGCCGTGCTGATTCAGGAGCTGGGTGTACACGGCGGTCCCGACCGGGCGATCCACGTCATTGGCACAGATCCAGTTCAAGGCGTCGGCCGCGCCGGCGCCGCGCACCTCGAGCTTGGCGAACGAGCTCTGGTCGAAGAGCGCCGCCGCGTCGCGTGCGGCCAGGCACTCGGCCTGGATCGCCGGCGACCAGAACTTCCCGGCCCAGCCGTCGGGCCGCAGCGACTCGTCGCCGTCGCCCGCGTTGCTCTCGAACCAGTTGGCACGCTCCCACCCGTCCTTCTCCCCGAATTCGGCGCCCAGCGCCTGGAGCCGGGCGTAGGCCGGCGACAGCCGCAGGGGCCGCCCCGCCTGGCGCTCCTCGTACGGGTACACGATGTCGTAGTAGCGGGAGTAGGACTCGAGCCCCCGCACGGTCGCGTAGCGGTTGCTGCGGTGGTGTCGCCCGAAGCGGCGGACGTCCATTGTCGAGACGTCGTACTCGGGCTGGCCGTCGACGATCCACTCGGCCATCACCTTGCCGATGCCGCCGGCCCCCGCGAGGCCGTGCACGCAGAACCCGGCCGCGACCCAAAAGCCGGCGACCTCGGTCTCCCCGAGGATGAACTCTCCGTCGGGTGTGAACGCCTCCGGCCCGTTGACGATCTTGGCGGTCTCCACGCCGTCCAGGGCCGGCACGCGGTGCCGAGCTCCGGAGAAGGACTCCGAGAAGCGGTCCATATCGGCGTCCAACACGGTGCGCGCCTCCGCCAGCGGATCGCAGACCTCCCAAGTGACCGGCTGGCGCGAATAGCCGCCCACCAGGAGCCCGCCCTGCTCGGGACGGAAGTACACAATGTGGTCGGGGTCGCGGACCGTCGGGATCTCGCCCACGGGCGGGTCGAACGCCTCCGTGACCAGGTACTGGTGGCGCATGGGTACGACGGGCACCGAGACGGCGGCCATGCGTCCGATCACGCCGGCTGCCGCGCCCGCGGCGTTGACGACCGTCTCCGCGCGAATCGTGCCGCGGGCGGTGTGCACCGCGGCGACGCCGCCGTCGCCGACCTCGATGCCGGTCGCGCGGGTCTGCTCGTGGAGGGCCACGCCATGTCGGACGGCGCCCTCGGCGAGCGCGCGGGTCAGGAGCTCGGGGTCGAGGTACCCGTCGCCGGGGAGCCACGCCGCCGCGAGTACGTCGTCGACGTTCAACAGCGGCACTCGCTCCTGCGCCTCGCCGGCGGTCACCAGCTCCAGCTCGAGCCCGAACGTCGTGGCGGCCTCGGCCAGACGGCGCAGCTCCTCCATGCGCTCGGGCGTGGTCGCGAGGCGCAGGCTGCCGACGCCGCGCCAGCCGGGGTCCACGCCGCTCGCCCGCTCGAGCTCGTCATAGAGCTCGGTCGAATACATGATCATGCGCGTCTGGCCGATCGTCGAGCGCAGCTGGCCGACGAACCCGGCGGAATGCCAGGTCGTCCCCTCGGTAAGGTCGTGCTGCTCCAGCAGGACCGTGTCGTTCCAGCCGAGCCGCGCGAGGTGGTAGGCGATACTCACCCCGGCCACACCGCCGCCCACCACGACGCAGCGGGCGGCTTCCGGGAGCTCTTGCCGGTCGGTCACCGCGGGGCCGGGCGGTCGCGCACCCGGGTGTTCTCGGGGTCGTAGAGGACCGTCTTCGCGACCTCGGCCGCCGCGGGCTCGCCGAGCACGTCGACGCTCACGCGCGCGCCCGTGTCGACGTCGGGCGGCAGCGAGGCGAGGGCCACGCCGCGCCCGACGGTGAACCCATGGGCGGAGGTCCGCACCTGGCCGATGACCTGTCCGTCGTCGCCCCGGACCGGCTCGCCTCCATAGAGCGGCACATACTCCCCGTCGCCCACCAGCAGCGTGCGGACCCGATGGCGCGGGCCCCGCTCGCGCGCCCTCGCGAGCGCCTCCGCGCCGATGAACTCCTTGTCCTCCGCCACGCAGAAGCCAACCCCGCCCTCGTCGGGCGTATCGACCGCTGTCAGGTCGGTGCCGAAGTAGCGGTAGCCCTTCTCGATGCGCAGCGACTCGAGCACGCGGTAGCCGCCGGGGCGGATGTCGTGCTCGCCGCCGGCGGCCATCACCCGATCCCACACCTGGACCGCCCACTCGGGCGACATGTACAGCTCGAAGCCGAACTCACCCACAAACGTGATGCGCTGGGCGAGGACGGGCGCGTCGGCGATCGAGATCTCGCGCGCGGCGCTGAAGGGCAGGGCCTCCGCCGAGATGTCGTCGCGCGTCACCTCCTCCAGGGTCGCGCGCGCGGATGGACCCCAGACGCCGATGACCGCGTGCTCCTCGCTCACGTCGGCGATATCCACCGGCCCGTCGCTGGGGTCGGCGTTCAGGCGCAGCCAGCCGAGATCGGAGTCGATCGCGCCGGCGCCGGTCACCAGCCGGAAGCGATCCTCGGCCAGCCTCGTGACGGTGAGGTCGGCGACGATCCCGCCGGCGGAGTTGAGGAACTGGGTGTAGACGGCCCGGCCGACGTCGCGATCGATGCGGTTGTCGCAGACTCGCTCCAGCAACGCGAGTGCCCCCGGGCCCGTCACGGAGATCTTGCCGAAGGAGGAGAGGTCGATGATCCCCACCCGCTCACGGAACGCGGCGTGCTCCTCGGCCAGCAGATCGAGGTAGGGCGGCTGCTCCCAGCCGAACTCCCGCTGGTCCTCGCCGGCTCTGCGCCAGCCCCGGCCGGGCTGGAAGTAGTCCGCGCGTTCCCAACCGTTCTTGACACCGAGCACCGCTCCGAGCTCCTCGAGCCGCACGTGCAGCGGGCTCAGCCGCCGTCCCCGCCCGGCCTGGCTCGTGTCCAGCGGGTAGCGCAGCCGGTAGTAGTACTTGTAGACCTCGCGCGCGGTCTCGTCGGCGAACACCGTATCGCGGTACAGGCGCCCGAACCGCCACGGCCGGTAGGCGTCGGTGTCGTACTCGGTCTCTCCGCCGGTCATCCACTCGGCCAGCGTCTTGCCGATCCCCCCGGCGGCACCGAAGCCGTTGAGTGACAGTCCCGCCGCGACCCAGTAGCCGGGGATGCCCGGCATCGGGCCGAGCAGCGGGTTGCCGTCAGGCGTCATCGCGTCGGGATGGCAGAGCAGACGGATCACTCCGGCGTTCTCGAGGTAGGGGAAGCGGCGAATTGCCCCCTCGAGCAGGGGGGCGAAGCGGTCCATGTCGGACTCGACCGGGCTCGCGCCGTGGTCCCACGGAACCCCGTCGGTCCAGCGCGACGCCGGATTTGGCTCATAGCCGCCGATCAGTAGCCCGCCGCCTTCGGCCTTGCCGTAGACGAGGTTGGCGGTGTCGCGAAAGCACGGGGCGTCACGCGGGATCTCGTGTCCCTCGACCGCCTGCATCGCGACGTGCTGATGGTCGACAGGCACCGACGGGAAGGTCGCGCCAACCATGGCCGCGAGCTGCGGCGCCCAGATCCCGGCCGCGTTGACGACGTGCTCGGTCTCGATCCGGTCCTGCTCCGTGAGCACGGCTCGGATCGCGCGGCCCGGCCCGACCTCGATCCCCGTCACGAGCGTCCGGAGCCGGAACTCCACGCCGAGCTCGCGCGCGGCGTCGGCCACCGCATGGGTGGCGATGTGAGGGTCGACCCATCCGTCGTCGGGGATCCACACGCCGCCGAAGAGGGACTCGCCGGTGGCCTCGGGCAGCAGGCGAAGGACCTCGTCGGGTGAGACCAGCTCCGCCTCGAAGCCCACCGCCTCGGTGCGCCCGGCCGCGCGGCGCAGGTCGGTCCAGTCCCGCTCGCTGGAGGCGATTCGCACGCTGCCGACGCCCTCGAACACCTCCAGCTCGCGGTAGAGCGCGACGCTGTAGCGCCGGAGGCTCAACATGGTCGCGGACGGATTGAACTGAGTGACGAGTCCCGCCGCGTGATGCGTCGAGCCGCTCGTGAGCTCTCGCTTCTCGATCACGAGGATGTCGGTCCAGCCCGCCTTGGCCAGGTGGTACGCGACGCTGCAACCGGCGACTCCGCCGCCGATGATCACCACCCGTTTGGACAACTCGTCGCTCCCCACCTCGACGCGAAAATCGGACTATACCAATGTGGTGCACTGCGCAGGGACCCATTGCCGATAGTGTTTCGATTTCGGCCTATACCAATGCCTACTGGGGAGGCGGGAGCCATGAAGACATCCCTGGAGGACCTGTTCGAGCTCGTCCCCGTTCTCTCGGGCCTCGAGTGCGAGGTGGCCGAGCTGCCCGGCGGGCTCACCAACGCCAACCACCGGGTGACCACGCCCGAGGGCAGCTACGTCGTGCGGCGCTGGGAGGACGACACCGGCCTGCTCGCGATCGATCGCGACGGGGAGTACGAGAACTCCGTGCGCGCGGCCGAGGTCGGGGTCGGAGCACCGGTGGTCGCCTACCTCCCCGAGCACAACGCCATGGTCTTCGAATTCATCGAGGGCACGACGATGAACCCTGAGCAGCTGCGGGGCGACGGCCACGTCGCGCGCATCGCGGAGGCGTGCCGGCAGCTGCACTCGGCGCGGCGGTTTCACGGTGACTTCGACATGTTCGAGATCCAGGTTCGCTACCTGGAGGTCGTGCGGTCCCGGGGCTTCCGCCTTCCCGATCGCTACGAGGAGTTCGGCCCGCAGGTCGGCGCGATCCGGGACGCGTTCGCCGATCGTGACGAGGGCACCGTGCCGTGCAACAACGACCTGCTTGCCGAGAACTTCATCCTCACCGACGCGGGCTTCCGGCTGATCGACTACGAGTACTCGGGCAACAACGACGCGTGCTTCGAGCTCGGGAACATCTGGAGCGAGTCGAAGCTGTCGCTGGAGCAGCTCGAGGAGCTCGTGAGCGCGTACTACGGCCGCCGGCTGCGCCACAAGATCGCGCGCGCCCGCCTGTGGGGCCTGATGTCGAAGTACGGCTGGACCCTCTGGGCATCGATCCAGGACGGTGTCTCAGACGTCGACTTCGACTTCTGGACGTGGGGCATGGACAAGTACGACCGCGCCGTCGAGGAGTTCGACAGCCCCGAGTTCGACCAGCTCCTCGAAGAGGCGCGGCGCCCCGACTAAAGGTCTACCGGACCGGCGCGATGCTTATCCGCTACCCGGAGTCCGTCGCAATGATCGCGATCGAGGACGGAGCCGCCATACTCGTCGTCCAGCCACGGCCCGGCGCCGACGAACACACCTTCGAGCTCCCCGCCGGCTGCCTCGAGCCCGGTGAGTCGCCCGCCGAGGCGGCCACCCGCGAGTTGCGCGAGGAGTGCTCGCTGAAGGCGCGATCCTGGCGCGAGCTCGGGTCCTTCTGGGCCGCCCCGGCCTACTCGACCGAACGCGTCCATGCATTCGAGGCCCGCGAGCTGGAGCCGTGGCCCGGCGTGCCGGACGCAGACGAGGAGATCGCCGTCAAGCGCGTGCCGCTCATCGACCTGCCCGAGGCGCTGTCGGACGCCACCTCCATCGCGGCGTACGCGCTGTGGGCCAAAGGAGGGAGTCGATAAGCCCGAATCGTGCCGTTGAAGTCAAAGATGACGGCCCGCGGGGGCCAGCGCATCGCTCATCGCCGCGGCGTGTCCGGGATCGTCGTCGCCGCCTCGACCACGAAGCGCGCGCGGTCGCCCCGATGGTGGTCGCGCGCGAACTCCACGGGAACGTCGTCGGGACTGTAGGCGACGCGGGTTATCAGCATCAGCGGCGCTCCGGGGGCGACTTCCAGGACCTCTGCCTGCTCGGGCTCCGCCAGGACGGGCTCCAGGCGCTCCACGGCCCTGACCGGCGGCAGGCCATAGGCGTCGCGCATCAGGGCGTACAGCGAGCCCCGCACGTCGTGATCAAGCAACCCGGGAAACCGCTCGGCCGCAATCCATGAGTCCTCCAGCGTGAGCGGCTCCTCGTTCGCGAAACGCAGCCGCTCGATGCGAAACACCGGATCGCGCGGTGCGATCTCGAGCTCGTGCGCGATTGTCTCCGGTGCCGGGAGTTCGTTGATGCCGCGGATGCGCGCCCGCGCGGTCCGACCCTCGCGGCGCAACATCTCCGTGAAACCGGCGAACTCCCCCAGGTCGTGCTCGAGCTTCGCCTGTGCCACGAAGGTCCCGCGGCCGACGTCGCGCTCGAGCAGTCCGCGCTGAGCCAGGGAGGCCAGTGCCGCGCGAGCCGTCATCCGGCTGACGCCAACCCAGGTGGCGAGGTCTCGCTCGGCCGGCAGACGATCACCGACTACGAGGCGTCCCGATTCGATCAGGGCGACCAGCCGGTCCGCAATCTGCTCATAGGCCGGCACGCCGGAGTCCCGGTCGATCTTCCACTCCTGGGTGAAGGGTGCGTGCAACGGATCCGGCAAACCGCGCCTCGCGGGACAGTGGGTCGTTGTTGCGGCCGAGGCCGCAGGAGGAGCGTAGACCAGGGCGGCCTGCGCCCAGTCGCCATGACCCCGGCCAGGCTAGGTCGGCGATCTGCACGTCGTCGCCCATGCGGACGATGCCGGGCCGGGTGACCTCGGCGAGATGCCTGCCTTCGCGGGAAGGAACGCTCTCGGGGACCCCGGCTGGCGCAATACTCGCGCGGATTGCTACCCGGATGGGAAGGGAGCGAGATGGAGGCGACGGTTCATCGGCCCGGTGAGGGCGAACAGATCGGCGGTCCCGACCACCGTGACGATCAAGGCCACTGGCGAAGAGACGAACGATTTCTTCTATCTCGGCGAAGGCGTGTTCGAACCGAGATTTCCTGGACCGCCCCCGCATCTACACCACCGCTTCCACGACATGTTCTACGTCCTCGACGGCACGCTGACGATGCGCCTGGGTGATGAGACACTCGAGCTGGAAGCCGGCAGCTTTGTCTGCGTGCCCCCTGGCGTTGTCCACACCTTCAGCAACAAGAGTGGCGCCCCGGTCAGGTTGCTGAACTTCAATACGCCTGCTGGCTGGGAGAACTACATGCGCGACCTTGCCGCGGCGCTCGCGAGCGGAACTCCGACCCAGGAGGAGATCGGTCGGATCGCTTCGCGATACGACTTCGAGGCTGTCTAGCGCACCACCCGCCGTCCGGAGCGAGAGCCTCGTCAGCGTGGACCGAGGTGCCCGCTTGCCCGCGGGAGGAGCGGCGTCAGCCTCTGGGAACGGTCCGTATGACGCCAGGAGCCGGCGCCTGCGTCGGTCACGCCGTCCGTCGGTTTTCCGCCGCCGCTGAGTCGGCCAGCCGCCGCGAGCTTGGCGGCCCGCCCCGCTGGCCGCGCATCCGCCCGAAGGCGAAGGTACGCGAGGAGCACCGTCCACCACTCGAGAGGACCATGCAATGACCATCATCCGCAGACACCTCGGCTCGCCGGCGATGATCGTGGCCTGTGTGTCGCTCGTAGTCGCGCTCGGCGGAGTCAGCTACGCCGCCGGCGTGCTACCGCAGAACTCGGTCGGCACGGCCCAGCTGAAGAAGAAGGCTGTCACCGGCGCGAAGCTCAAGAACAACGCCGTCACCGGGGCCAAGGTGAAGAACCGGACCCTGATGGCCGCCGACTTCAAGGCGGGCCAGCTCACCGCGGGCCCGCAGGGGCCGAAGGGCGACCCCGGGCTACCGGGGGAGAAGGGTGAACCTGGGCGCTCGGCGCTGAGCTCGCTGCAGCCAGGGGAGACGGTCCGTGGCGTGATCGTCGTCGACGACCACGCGACGGGGGCGGGCGAGAACTTCGCTGCCAGCGCCTCTCTGCCAGTTCCCGCGTCCACCCCGCTCTCCGCGAGCAACGTCGACATCGACGGCATCGAGGAAGTGGGGAACCGCTGCACCGGCACATTGGACCAACCGACCGCACCTGCGGGGGTCGTCTGCATCTATGCGCCTGGACCCCTGAACACGGCGACCACCCACGCGTCGGCGCTCAACCGCTTCGGCATCTTTGTGCGCATCACCTCCGCTGCGGCGGGGGACATCGACCTGTACGGGACCTGGGCCTACACCGAGCCCAACTGACCCCGAGTTTCCCGAGACTTGGGAGACCGGTAGAGGGTTGGAGTCGGACGATTACACCGCGAGCTCTCGATTACCTGGCTGGCACCGCAGCGGTAGGGGGCGGCTCGCCGTGGTGCTTAGCGGCGCGGGCGACGCGAGGGCCCGGCTCCGGCCGGGCCTTTCGCCATACCGCATTCCCAACCCGCCCGACGCTGCAGGACGCTCGCCGAGGCAGTTAGTGCAAACCATCAGCGCAGGACAACCGTGGGCGCTGCGGCGCCACCCGAAGGTTTCGACTCGGAAGGCCGAATGTCCGCTATCGACGTGCGCGGGCATGGAGCGTCACTCGCTCGCCGCGCTGCTGGTACATAGACAAGAGCGAGAGCGCGACTCGCCATGACGCTGAAGACCGAGATGGACGAATAGCAGTCGCCGCGGGCCGGAGCTCCCACCTACCCCGCCCGCGCGGCCTCAGGCTCGGGGTCTGGGGCGGCCGTGGGCAGCTCCCAGGTGTACGCGCGGCGCAGCAGCCGGGCCAGCGCGCGGGCGCCGCGCGGCTGCAGGTGCAGCCCGTCGCTCCAGAACCAGTTCCAGTGACCGGCCGAGTAGGCCACCCAGTCGAGCACCTTGACCCGTCGCGGCCAGCGCCGTCCCGCCGCGCGCATCACCGCCTGGTCGGAGCTCGCCACGCCGCCCACCTCCCGGGGCGTCACGAGGCCGAGCACCCGCTCCGGTCCCAGGGTCCGGAGGGTGGAGCGAATCTGGTCGAGCGTGACCGTCCAGTTGGTCCCGAGCGCCACCACCACGACGTCCGGAAGCGAGCTCCTGCGGGCGCGAAGCACCGAGATGCCCTCGCTGAACTGGCGGCAGCCGCGCACGTCGACCTCGAAGCCCGAGCCGCGCAACTGTCCCACGGCGCCGAGCATGATCGAGTCGCCGACGGCGAAGGGGGGCGGGCCCGGGGCTCGATCGGCGGTCGGCAGGTAGTGCTGCACCCCGCCGCAGCCGGCGGCCGCCGCGGGCGCGGCCTCCGCCGCCCCGCCCGCCGCGAGCGGGGCGGCCAGGACGAGCGCGCCTAGTATCGCCGTCCGCAGTGGTCTTCCCGTCCTACGAGTTCGCATTCTTCTTTCCGGTGGTGCTCGCCCTTTCGTGGGCGCTGATGCCCCGTCCTCACCTCTGGAAGCCGTTCGTCCTCATCGCGAGCTACATCTTCTACTCGGCGGCGAGCGCCGGCTACGCCCTGCTGCTGGCGGGCGTGACGCTCGCGAACCAACTGGGCGCCGTGCTGATCTCCCGAGCGGCCAGCGAGCGCGCCAAGAAGCAAATCATGGCCGCGACAGTAGCGGTCGACCTCGGGGTGCTCGGGCTGTTCAAGTACTACGGCTTCTTCGTCGGCGAGATCGGGAGCTTCCTCGACTCGATCGGCCTCGGCATGCCGCTCCCGCTGCTGACGCTCGCGCTCCCCATCGGGCTCAGCTTCATCACCTTCCAGGCGATCTCCTACGTGGTCGACGTGAAGCGCGGCCTGCTCGAGCCGGCCTCGACGCTCGACTTCGCGCTCTACCTGTCCTTCTTCCCCCACGTGGTGGCGGGTCCGATCGTGCGCGCCCGGGAGTTCATCCCGCAGCTCGCCAAGCCGCGCAACCCGCGGGACGTGGCCGTGGGAGCGGGCGTGGTGCTCATCGCGATCGGGCTCGTGAAGAAGGTGGCGATCGCCGACTACCTCGCCCGCGAGGTCGTGGACCCGGTGTTCGGCGTGCCCGAGGCGTACGCGGCGCCGGACGTGGCGCTCGCCGCCTATGCCTACGCGGCTCAGATCTACTGCGACTTCTCCGGCTACACCGACATCGCGATCGGTGTGGCGCTGCTGATGGGGTTCGTCTTCCCCCAGAACTTCAACTGCCCCTACCGGGCGCTCAGCTTCCGCGACTTCTGGCGGCGCTGGCACATGACGCTGTCGCGCTTCCTGCGCGACTTCCTCTACATCCCGCTGGGCGGCAGCCGCAAGGGCAAGTGGAAGACCTACCGCAACCTGATGATCACGATGGTGCTGGGCGGGCTCTGGCACGGCGCGGCCTGGGGGTTCGTGCTCTGGGGCACGCTGCACGGGGTGTGCCTTGCGGTGGAGCACGCCCTGCGCGACCGCGGCGTGCGGCGGCCGCCCGCGTGGGTGGCCTGGCTGATCGTGTTCAACATCGTGGTGTTCGGCTGGATCCTGTTCCGGGCCGAGAGCCTCGAGCTGGCCGCCGTCTTCATCGGCCAGCTTGCCGACCCCGGCCCGGCCACGCTCTGGACCCCCGTGACGGTAGGGGCGATCGTTGTGGTGGTCGGCTTCCAGCTGCTGCCGCCCGACCCGCTCGACCGGCTGCGCGAGCGGCTGGCCGGCTTGCCCGCGCCCGCACTCGGCACGGCGCTGGCGATCGT
>Ga0075430_100001832_pt1 | contig 17391 bp, 16 predicted proteins | sample RhiMetdeltSRZDD4_FD_75294 | JGI IMG/M metagenome (GOLD analysis project Ga0075430, IMG submission 75294) | Populus rhizosphere microbial communities from Tennessee, USA - Rhizosphere MetaG P. deltoides SRZDD4 | ecosystem: Host-associated > Plants > Roots > Rhizosphere > Soil | place: USA... | reverse complement strand
TCTAATCTTTAGGCTCTGCAACCTCATTGAAAGAACGCGGTGGTTATCGCCGTACGTCGGCGGAGTGTGGCCATCGCTATCATTCTTGTTGGCTGCGTCACGCGATCCCGAGGTCCTTTGTCGGGGCACATTCGGCGCCAATGACATGTTCTTCCGTGGCGCTGACATAATGGCACTCAAGGAAGTAATGGTGGACGCGGACTATGAGTGCGTCCTGCCGCGATTGCGTCACGCCGAATCGCCCGTTGTGCTCGACATCGGCGCCCACATCGGCCTGTTCTCACTGTGGCTGCTGAAACATTGTCCGCGCGCGCGCATACGTTCCGTTGAAGCCGATCCGCAAACCTATGGCGTACTTTCGCAAAATGTGAACCGACGGCGCGCCGTTGGAGCACTCTGGGACGCTTGTAACGCCGCCGCATGGGGAGAATACCGTGGCGAACTACGGTTCTCGGTACAGGGACCAAGCATGAGTCACAAAGTCAGCAATCAGGGAGATGTTGTGGTTGAGGCGGTCAGCTTGAGGCGCTTGCTTGACGAGACGGTGGGGCCGGGCGGAATGGTCGATCTGATGAAGGTCGACATCGAAGGTAGTGAAGAGGCATTTTTGTGCGCCGATGAGGGCCTGCTGCGGCGAGTACGCAGCATCGTCGTTGAGCTACATCCACAACTTTGTGATGCGATGCGAGTTGAAAGGCTGCTGCGCAGCATCTACGCGTCGGTCGAGGATGTGAAGGACCGCAGCTCATCGAAGCCACTATTGCTTTGCTACTAGCGTTGGCTTGCTGAAGTCGATCATTCTCAAGACGGGCTTGTTCGGCGCCGGTCGCCGACCGCTCTTTCGCGGCGCGGCGTGTTTATTCCTGTTGCGGGTTATCCAGCTCGGTAGCGCGCTAGCAGGAACATACTTCCTCGCTCGGTCGATGGGAAAGAACGAGTTCGGTGAATACAACATGGTTCTGAATGCCGTCGGTATTCTGACGATCTTCACGCTTAGCGGGTTTAACAACTCGCTAATGCAAGCCGTGGCACGTGGGTATGAAGGAACATTCCGCGCGGGTGTGCCGCTAGCCTTCGCCTTCAGTTTCATTGGTAGCGTGATCTTGTTCGGAATGAGTGCCTATTATTTTGTCGTAGAGCAGACGCAAATGGGTTGGAGTCTTATGGTAGCGGCCTTGCTATTCCCGTTCGCCCATGGGCTCGTTCAGTGGAAGAGCCTCGTTACCGGCAGAGCGAGGTTTGACCAGCTGCTGGTTCACGATGGCGCGTCGAGCATCCTTACTTATGGCTTGATCATTTTGTCGGTGCATTGGTACCCCGGGGATTACGTTGTTCCCGTCACACTTACGATGTTCGTGCCCGCCTTATACAACGTCGGACTAACGCTGTTGAACCTGCGCACCATTCCTCGCGAAGCGCCGGTCGAGCATCAAAACTTGCGGTATGGCTTGAAAACAACGCTGTATTCAGGATTGGGAGCCATCGGCTCCAACGTCGATCGGGTGCTGTTGTTTTTCTTGCTCTCGCCCGCCGCGTTGGCGATCTTTGTTGCGGCCGGCCGGATTCCAGATCTTCTCAGCGGCGCTATCCAGGACATCTCAGCGGTACTGGCACCGCGACTCTCGAAGCATCCCGCTTATACCAAACGGCTGGATCGGATCTTCTCCGTGCTTTCGCTTGCATATGGTGCCGCCATAGTCGTCTTTGCCTTCAGTGCATTGCCGAAAGCCGTAACGCTGCTCTTCGGCGACAACTATGCCGAAGCGATTCCGTACGCGCAGGCGTTGGCGTGCGCGGTCGCGATGGGCAGCCTGGCCAATCTGCGCTTTAGGTACATCCGCTCGAAGATCGATGCTCGAGGATTCCGCGACATTACCTTGGTCTCCAGTATTGTTCGACTGTTTGCGTTTTTGGTCCTTGTACCCCCCTTCGGCCTACTCGGTGCGGTCGTAGCTACGTTCGTCTATCGACTTGCACTCATGGTGGTGACGCAGGTCGTGATCAAACGTCACTATGCCGGCTTAGCGTAACGTTGACTTCTCATGCCGGATACTTACCAATTAGAGAAGCCTCTATTGCCAAACTGGCGTCGACTACGTGCGCTCTTCAATAACGACGAAGACTTGAGTCTGCTGCGGGCGTTGGAGTACGAGGTGCTTGCCAACATACGTTTTTCTGGCCATGTCTTGGATTTCGGAGGCGGCAGCAAAGCGAATTATCGAGAGCGCATGCGCCTTTGGATGGCCGGTTGCACATATGAAACGGCCAATATTGATCCGGGCATCGCGCCGACCCACTTGATCAGCTCAGAAGAATCGCTACCGATCCAAGACGATTGCTTCGATGCGATCGTGACGCTGAACACGTTGGAGCATATCTACGAGGTTGAGAAGGTGCTGCGCGAGTTGGCGCGGGTGTTGAAGCAGGGCGGTGCATTCATAGCCACAGTCCCCTTCCTATTCAGGATCCATGGCCATCCGGACGATTTTCTCCGTGGCACACCTACCTGGTGGGGTAAGACACTGACGCGCGTGGGATTTTGCAACGTCGTCATCACGCCGCTGCTGTGGGGACCGATGTCAACAGGCCTCAGCGTGGTCGGTATACCCGGACCTCTGAAGCGTCTACGGATGTACGCTGCGTTAGTGCTGGACTTGCTATATGCCCGGCGTCTGGGCACTCAGGATTCATTGCGCTACAGCGGCGCTGTCGGGGAGACGTTGTGCAACGCGCCGTTAGGTTTTCTGATTTCAGCCAGCAAGGGGAAGGATTGAATGGCTTTGCCGATGGTAACAGCGGCGATGACCACGTATAACGCTGAAGCAACCGTTATCCGAGCGTTGGCGTCTGCTCTGAACCAAGACTGGCCGACGCTCGAGATTCTTGCTGTGGACGACGCGTCAAGTGACGGCACCGTTGCGCTTATCGAAGGTTTCATCCGAGAGCGCGCGACCAAAGCGCGCCCCATTCGGTTGTTACGTCAACCTTTCAATGGAGGTGTCGCGCGGGCCCGTAATCGACTGGTGGAAGAGGCGTGTGGCGAATTCATAGCGTTCTTCGATGACGATGACATCAGTACGCCAGATCGCGTATCGAGGCAGTACGCGCGAATCGCCGAAACCGAGGCGGCGCTAGGACACGATCTGGTGCTATGCCATACCGCGCGGCTGCAGGAATTTCCAGACGGGCGGCTGCACTACGAGGGGACAATGGGATGCGAGCACCAGGTCGTTCCCTTCGGGTCAGCCGTTGCGGACCGGATCCTACTTGGACGACTGAGTCCCGGCGTAATAGGGTCTTGTGCCACATGTTCGCAGATGGGGCGCAAGTCGGTTTACCGGCGGCTCGGAGGTTTCGATCCGACGCTGCCACGCTCAGAAGATACGGATTTCAATATCCGGTGCGCCTATCAGGGCGGGGCGTTTGCAGGACTGGCGGCGCCATTGGTGCGCCAGACCATGACGTTGGGATCAGAAAAAAACCTCGCGGCCGAATTGGAAGCGTATACCGCATTGCAGACAAAGCATCGAGACTACCTTTCGAGACAAGGTTGGTTGGAATTCTGTCTCGAGTGGCGACAGGTGCGTCGCTTACACTTGAGTCGCTCCATAGGACCAGTCCTCGTTCGAGCGGCCAAATTGGCCATTCGGCATCCGATAAAGCTAATTAGAAAGATCTACTGGTCGCTCCCGGCGCATCAAACACGGCGCCAGCACCGTCGATGGCAGCATGACGTTGCCCTATCGTCTCCCGCCGGGCCCTCGAAGTCTTAATGAGCAGAGCGACGCCCCTTATCTCGATCGGCGTTACTTGCTACAACGCTGCCAGCACCATTGATGGCGCGCTAAAAAGTGCAGTGCGCCAGGATTGGCCGAATTTCGAAGTTATCGTAGTGGACGATGCGTCCAGCGATCGGTCCCCGTTAATTCTCGAGCAATGGAAACAGCTGGACTCTCGCATCAAGATTCATAGGCATTCAAGGAATCTGGGATGCGCGGCCGCCCGCAATACGATACTGCGACAAGCTAGTGGCGCCTTTGTGGCGTTTTTTGATGATGATGATATAAGCCGTCCCGACAGGTTGCGCCGACAGTATGAGCGCATTACCGGCTACGAAACGTCAACCAACGCTGCCCTTGTCGCATGCTACACGTCCGGCACCCGACTGTATCCCAATGGTTACGCAATGCCGATCAGGGCGATCGGTTCGCAACCGAAAGAACCGCGCGGTACACAAGTCGTCGACTACCTGCTCACTTTCACGCGGCTGCCGCGCGTCTTCTACGGCGCAGGGACGCCTACCTGCTCACTCATGGCGCGGATCGAGACCTTCGCTGCGGTGCATGGGTTCGACGAGGCGATGCGTCGTCAGGAAGATGCGGACTTTGCTATCAGGCTCGGATTCAAGGGATGCCATTTCATCGGCACCATCGAGCCATTAGTGGTGCAGAACGCGACCGAGGGTTCGGAGAAGGATCCGCTTATCGAACAGGAGAGCTTGTTGCGGCTACTGGAAAAAAACCGAGATTATCTCAAATGCAAGCATCTCTACGAATACATGCTCGGTTGGTCGGAGATTCGGTTTCGGCATTTCAATGGGCAGCCTTTGCTGGCGCTGTCAGCTTTGCTTCGCTTGGGAGTGCGTTTCCCGGCTAGAACTGTCGGACATTTCCTCACCTCCGCCTCACGTCGTTTCATACATGAACGAAAGATTGGCTCGCATCGGCAACATTCCGCCGAGAAACGAAGGTCTGTGTGAGTCGTCCTCGAAAGAGGACGTTACGGCTCCATTGCGTTTCCGAGTGATCTTCACGGCGCGAAAGTTCGCTGACGTCGCGGGAGGTTTGGAGCGCATCTGTATTGATCTCATGAACGCGCTGGTGGAACGGGGGCACTCGGTGGCGCTTATGACATGGGACAACGCTGGAGCGAAAACGCACTATCCGCTAGATGGACGGATTCAATGGTTGAAGTTGGATATCGGTAATCCCGATGTCACGGCGGATCTGCGCATCAAGGTGGCAAGGTTGAAGAGATTTAGAAGGTTCGTCGCGAGTTTCAATCCCCATGCAATTATCGGCTTTCAGTCCGGCGCGGCCTTGTTTTCGCGCCTGGCGACCATCGGAATGGGGAGAAAAATAATAGCTGCGGAGAGGGTCTCTCCTGACATGTGGACGTATGTCAGGACCCGGTTTATCGACCGCATTAGCGATATCTACTCCCTCGTGCTGGCCGATCGTGTGGCCGTCCAGTTCCCGGATTACATTGGGAAGTACCCACGTATATTGCAGCGAAGAATGGTGGCGATACACAACCCCGTGTACCGTCCCAAGCCGGTCCAAACCGCCGTGAATGTAGGCGACAGCAAAGTGCTGCTGTACGTCGCACGTTTGTGCTTCCAGAAGAATCAAGAGATGCTGATCGAAGCGTTCGCGCGAATCTGTGAACGTTTTCCCGATTGGAAACTGGTACTCGTGGGCGACGGAGAATACGCAGAACTATTGCGCACCAAAGTATCGGAAATGCGACTCGATGAGCGCGTCGTATTTTGCGGAGCGGTAAAGAACGTGGAGGCCTGGTACCAAGTAGCACAGGTCGTGGCGTTCCCGTCGTTGTTCGAGGGATTTCCCAACTCCTTGGCCGAGTCGTTGGCGTGGGGTTTGCCCTGTGTCGGTCTCAAAAAGACTCTCGGTGTAAATGCTCTGATTGAAAACGGCGTTAATGGCATTTTGACCAATGACGACGCCGAGGCTTTTTCGGCCGGTTTGGCTGCCCTGATGGAGGACAAGCCACGGCGCGAATGGATGGGACAGAATGCCAAGCGCATTTCGGAAGCATATCCGCCGGAGCACTCCTATAGCCTGTGGGAAGCCTTGATTACAGAGGTGGTCTCATGTCGAGCTTGAAAGAAATTCTGGCGGCCTCGGGCTGCCATTGTTGAGGCAACGTTTTTCACGCAGTGCTCAAGTTCCTCAAGTTCTTAAACAGGCTGCGCCTTGGCCATAGTCCGATCTTTGTCGAGTATGAATACGACTTCAAGCCAAGATGGCAGGATGGCGGCAATCCGTTCATCCGCGAAGTCATTGCGAGGCAGCAAGCCACCATCGATCGGAATATCCGCTCGCTGAACGAATTCGTTCCCTTAGTGCGGGCGCTTTCCGAAAAGAATGCTGCGGTGCCAAGAGTGGACTGGAGAAACACTTCATTCCAGCGCTCGATGCGTTATCTCTCATGTGGGCAGCTTCTAGAACGAAGTCGACCATCATTGGAATAGGCTCCGGTAACTCAACGCTATTTCTTAGGCGCGCACTGGAATCGACCGGGATCTCCGCCCGCCTTATCTCCATTGACCCCTGTCCGAGAGTCGAGATCAACGCGTTGTGCGACGAATCGCTGAGGCAGCCTGGATGTTTTACTTGCTTCGCGAATTGAAGATGCGGCCAGTCGTTTCGGGCGCTTTGTCTTTTATTCCAGGCCTTTACTCTTGGTGGGATCGGCGTCGTCCAATGGGAAACACCGCTTCAGCGCGGTATGCGAGAAGCATTTGGAAGTTCCATCTTGCAAATTACAGGCGCTTCATAGGTGACCATATACCCGAGACGGTTGCTGAATTGGGTCCCGGCGCCAGTCTCGGCTCCTGCATCTCGGCTTTGTGCGATGGCGTAAACCAAGCTATAGCCCTAGATGTTTGCCCGTATGCCGACAACAATCTTCTCAACCTGAAACTCCTCGATGAACTGACAGTGGGATCGAATAGTGCGGCAAGGTACTTGCCATTAAGGGATGCAATCTTGCACCTCTGCGAAGCTAATGATAGGACGTTGCTAAAGTATGTGGCGCCCTGGACCGATATTAAGGCTCTACCAGCCTGCAGCGTTGACTTCGTGTTTAGTCATAGCGTAATGGAGCACATAACGACGCCGCTCGCAGCTTACAAGGCATGCTTCCACTGGCTGAAGCCGGGTGGGATCATGAGTCATAAGATTGACCACTCCTCACATGCGATCACTCGCTCATGGAATGGGCACTACGCAATTCCGCGCATCCTATGGGCGATCATTTGTGGAAAACGTCCGTATTTGCTAAATCGCATGACCCCATCGCAGCACGAAGAAGCGATCCGGCTGGCCGGTTTCCAAGTGCTGTCTAAAGAGTTGGTCGTGGCTGATCAAAACGACAAGAACTCGACTTGCGACCGAATTGCCATGCGCCCGGAGTACCAGGTTAAGACCAGCACTTTTATATGCCAAAGACCGTCGGTCGCGAGTGGCGATGTCCCGGAAACTGTTGAACGGATAGTTGAGGTGGCGGCTCCTTTTGCCTGCATGCGGTGCAGCGACCCGTGCACGGCTAGAGCGGCAGCGTGAATCGCGTCCAGGCATACCGGCCGCTCGGTCGGCTGAACAAACAGCAGAGAGACGGCTACTGCGTGGAGCGCTCGGGATGCTCGCCGAAGACAACTGTTTCCATTGCTCTGACCGCTGTGGTGGAGGAGGCGGCGATGGTGCGCCACCATTGGGCGTCGAACCGCGAGCAGTATCTGCTGGCGAATCCCGCGTACCTTGACGTGCAGTTCTGCAACTATTGGACATGGTCCCGACGAGGAGGAGCTTGCCGGTGTTGGGGATATCCTCGGCGAGGATGTGAGGGACCGCAGGCCATCGGCGTGCTCGGGGATCAAAGCCTGACAGGCACTCTTGCCGCGCACTAGGACGTGGCTTTCATATCGAAAACGAAGGATCGGCTGCGCAGGTTCGTCCCGGCGCCGTTGTTGAAACCATACCGTGCACTCAGAGCGAAGTGGCGCTACGTGCAATATCTAGGCGACAAGCACTACTGCAACATCTGCAATTCACATCTCGCTGACTGGATTCATGTTGGTCCTATGGACCATGGCAATCGCGTGTGCCCGGTGTGCAATTCGTATGGACGGCATCGGTTCATGGCCATGGTGCTAAGGCGCGAGATGAGTCCCTTGCGGACGCGGAATTGGACCTTGCTGCATTTCGCTCCTGAACTGGGTCTGCAAGCGTGGATCAAGCGGCAGCTGCCGGCGGGAGCCACGTATGTGTCGGCGGACCTGAACTCGCGGGAGGTGGATCTTAATCTTGATATCCAGCGTGTCAACCTACCGAGCAATTCGGTCGACGTGATATTGCTTTCCCACGTCCTGGAGCACGTCGACGACGACGCATCGGCGTTGCGGGAGATGCATCGGGTACTCGCGCCGGGAGGGAAGCTCTTCGTTCAGGTACCCCTTGGCCGGAAAGAGGTGACCGACGAGGAAAGACTACATACTCCAGAGCTGCGCAGGACGCGCTACGGGAAGACCGACCATGTTCGCCTGTACGGAAACGACATTGAAGTGCGTTTCTTGAGCGCCGGTTTCGAAGTTGCCGCTTATCGGCCGGATGACGCGCAGTTCAGGGACGACTTCGACCGCATGGCGCTTGATATACCGCCGACGTCGACGATGCCGTATCAGAGTGAAAGCAAGACCTTCGTCTGCCGGAAGGCATCGTAGGCGGATCTTGAAGGTCTTGTTCGCGATCAAAGGATTGAATACGGCTGGTGGAGCGGAGCGCGTCATCTGCGACGTCACGTCATACCTCGCCGACTGCAGAGGCCACGAGGTCTCGCTGCTCACATTCGACGGCGAAGACCCGGAACCTTTTTATCCCGTGTCGCGGGCAGTGCGGCCAGTACGGCTCGGAATCGGTGACACGCGCAGTTCGACATCGCTCCCGATTCTCCTGCGGCGGGTCTGGGCGCTAAGAAGAGCGGTCGTGTTGCGCGCCCCGGATGTCGTCGTAGCCTTCATGCACAGCATGTTTGTTCCGATGGCCTTCGCTCTGTCCGGGACTGGGATTCCGCTGATCGCGAGTGAGCATATCGTCAGGGACTACTACCGGTCGCGTCGACTGCAGTTCGCACTCTTTGCGGCGGCGATGCCGCTCATAAGGTGCGTGACGGTTCTTTCGGATTCGATTGCTCGCGGCTATCCGCGATGGATACGCCGAAAGATGATTGCCGTGACCAACCCGATAGGCCCCACATTTCAGCGAGCATGGGAAGGACCAAAGGACTCGCGTCGGATTTTGAGCATCGGTCGTTTTTCGAAGCGAAAGGGCCATGCCACGTTGCTTGCCGCTTTCGCTTCGTTGGCCGAAGAGTTTCCGGACTGGTCTCTGCGCATACTTGGCGACGGCGTCTTGAGGCCGGCTATCCAGGCGGAAGTCGAGCGCCTTGGCTTGCAAGAACGCGTGTCACTTCCTGGAGCCGTGACTGACGTTGCCGGCGAACTCGCGAATGCGTCTTTCTTTGCGCTCGCGTCACGCTACGAGAGCTTTGGGCTTGTCTTTGCTGAAGCGATGGCCTGCGGCAAAGCATCTGTCGCTTTTGCGGATTGCCAGGGCGTGAACGAATTGGTGGAAGACGGGGAAACCGGCTTGCTTGTCAATGGGCCGGACCGCATTCAGGCAATGGCAAGCGGCCTGCGCCGCTTGATGGTTGATGCAAAGACGCGTGAGGCCATGGGTAAGCGTGCGCGGCAGAGCGTCTTCCGGCGCTTCGCGATCGACCGAGTGTGCGACCGCTGGGAGGAGATACTGCAGAGTGCGACGCGGCCTGCAATGGCCCGGATGCCGACGCGATGAGGAACCAGGCCATATGTGTGGAGTAGCCGGTGTGTTGGATGAGGCAGGCAGCGGCGATATCGAGCAGCACGTGATAGCGATGACAGAGGCTGTGCACCATCGTGGTCCGGACGCGGGTGGTTATTGGACGGACCCAAGCGCAGGCGTAGCACTCGGCCATCGTCGACTCAGCGTTGTCGACCTGTCGGCCAATGGCGCGCAACCCATGCAATCCGGATGTGGTCAGGTGGTGCTCGTCTACAACGGCGAGATCTACAACGCCGGAGACTTGCGTACAGAACTTGAGCGGGCGGGACGCAAGTTCCGTGGCCATTCCGATACCGAAGTGATCGTCGAGGGATGTGCTCATTGGGGCGTGCGCACGACCGCGCAGCGGTTGATAGGCATGTTCGCGTTCGCCGCCTGGGATCGGACATCTAGACAATTGACACTGGTGCGGGACCACCTTGGTATCAAGCCCTTGTACTGGGGCAAACTGGGTTCGCTCTTCGTATTTGGATCGGAATTGCGCTCGCTGCGCGCACATCCAAGCTGGAATCCGCAAGTTGACCGTGACAGTCTGGCGACATTCATGCGCTATTCGTTCGTTCCAGCGCCATACAGCATCTATCGCGACATCTGGAAGCTCGAGCCTGGCTGTCTGTTGACCGTTAAGCGCGGTTCCGCCCCACGGGTTGATCGCTACTGGGACGCAGTGGCTGTCTCTAAAGAAGCAAAACGCAAGCAATTTGGTGGGAGCGCGAGGGAGGCCATCGACGAGTTGGATCGATTGCTAAGAGACGCGGTTGGGCGGGCGATGGTCTCGGACGTTCCCTTGGGAGCCTTTTTGTCGGGCGGGCTGGACTCATCCACTGTAGTCGCCATGATGCAAGCTCAGTCTTCGCGTTCAGTGCAGACATTCACCGTGGGATTCACCGAAGGAGGGTACGACGAAGCCGAGGATGCAAGGCGCGTGGCCGCATGCCTGGGCGTTGATCACACCGAGATCTACATCAATTCGGCGGACATGATCTCGATCGTCCCGACGCTATCGTCGATCTACGATGAGCCATTCGCGGATCCTTCGCAGATTCCGACATCCCTCCTGTCACGCGTGGCGCGCAAACACGTGACGGTGGTGCTCTCTGGAGACGGTGGGGACGAGCTCTTCGCAGGCTATACGCGTTACTTGTGGGGGGACAAGTATTGGAGGCTCGCCACTACGCTTCCTCGGAGTGTACGAGAAGGTCTGACGCGCAGTATCGCCTGCATCTCGCCGAGAACCTGGGATCGACTCGCTAGCATCGTGCCACGACGGTATCGCCCGAGACAATTCGGGGAGAAAGTGCATAAGGCCGCAGATTTGTTTTCGCAGTCTTCGCTCGCCGACTACTACTCGTCAGTGATCGGCAAGTGGGACAGGCCAGTTGAAATATTGCCGCTCTCGACGATATTGAGCACGCGCTCCGAGCAGTCGGCGCTAGATGCGACCCCTGATGAGACGGTGGACAGATTGCGATTGATGGATGTGCTGACCTATCTGCCGGACGATGTCCTAACCAAAGTGGATCGCGCGAGCATGATCGTCGCGTTGGAGACGCGTGTCCCTCTGCTGGACAGGCGAGTAGCCGAGTTCGCCTGGAGCCTACCCAAGGACATGCTGATTCGAAATGGCGTTGGTAAGTGGCTCTTGCGACAGGTTCTGTATCGGTACGTACCAAAAGCAGTTGTCGAAAGGCCCAAGACCGGATTTTCGGTGCCGCTAGGCGAATGGTTGCGAGGACCGCTGCGGGAGTGGGCTGAAGATCTGCTGAGCGAGCGGGCCTTGGCAGCATCAGGTTTGGAGCCTAAGCCTGTGCGAAGGCTCTGGGAGGCTATTGTCTCCGAGAAGAGCTGGCAGCACTATGCATTGTGGAACGTGCTCATCTATCAGGATTGGGTGCGAAAATGGTCAGCCGCGCCGCTCTAAAGTCAAGCTCTTACCTCGCGGGAACACTCTGACCGCTCGCTCGGCAGTGGTGTCTAGCAAAACACCGGCTGTCGAAGTGACGCTACTGTGGTTGTTCATCTTCGAGTTTGCTCTTCTTGTTTCGTTGCCTGCCTCCTGGCGCGAGGAGATTGTTACCGCGGGTTTCGCCGGGCTGTTACTTGTCGCTTGGAAGCAAAGGCATCTCGCAATCGCGTCTGCAAAGGCGCTGTGGCTCGGCGCGAGCGCATTAGCTTTGTGGACGGCGGCGCAGCCCTTTTTTGCAGTCCATCCGTCGACGATCGGATGGAAAGGAGGAATCGTATTTCTTGCGAGTTTCGGAGCGGCGGCCGCTCTACCGACGCTCAATCGCGATGGCCGTCATGACAAGGCCGTGCGATATGCGTTTGACGCGTTCGAGTACTTCATTGTGGCGCAGCTCGTTGTGTCGTTCTTTTCCGGCATCGGTGAGTTCTACGGCTATCGAACAGGATCCGTGCGCGCGTTTGGCTTCCTGTCAGACTCTATCTCTCCCATCATTGGTTTCTTTATCGCCCGCAATGCGGTTGAGCATCGCCACCTGAGATGCTTCCTGGCGGCGTTTGCGCTGGCCGTGACAGGAGGGAAGGCAGCGTTGGGAATCACAATTGCGACTTTCGTTGTTTTGTTGCTCTTGGTCGGCGGAAGGCGATATTGGCTTCCAGCGCGAAACGGGCTCTTAACGCTTCTCGGTGCTTATTTCTGCGTTCATGCGGCAATCGCCTTGGAGGTTCCTCCGAATCAGTTTTACGCCTTGTCGTTGACCGAAGAGGAGAAACGGATCTCCCAAATCGAGCTGAGGACGCTTCGTGAGCTCCGCTCCATAGAATCAGGACAGATTGGGGCATTGCCCCATGCTCTGCTAGTGCTTACACGCGAACTGCCGATGAGTCTCGTACAGGCAGGCGCCAATCGATTGTTGTCATATGCCGCCGCGCTCGAAATCATCCATCGCTACCCGCTGGTTGGCGCCGGATTCAATCGCTCACATGATTACATTCCGCAAATGGTGCGGTTGAATCCGGGCGGCATCAATAGTCTGTTTGTGGATCCCGGAATTGCGTGGAGTACCGTTACAGCGCTCCATAATCCTTCACTGCTCGTTTTTGCTGAGCTTGGTCTGATCGGATTCATTCTGTTCTGGATCGTGTGCATCGGCATGCTCGCCGTATTCTGGAAGACGAGAAACCACATGCGCACCGTACAGGCAGGGCCAGTGTCATGGAGGCGTTCTTTGGCCGTTGCCGCTTCAGCATGGGGAACGACTTTTGTGTTGCTGCACCAAACGACTGGTTGGATTGAACCGGGACATCCGCAGCTCGTGTTCCTTGCTCTCTGCGTTGGAGTCGCTATCGAGGCGCAATCTCGTCGGACGACAATGCCCGGAGAGGCGGAATGATGAGACCGGTTATTTGAGGGACCATGCAGATCGTTGGCAGCTTACCCTGGTGGGTGAAAATCGGCACAAAACTGGTCTTGTCGCGTTTGCCGATGCCCTATGGCTTCTGGCGACGACTGGGGATATTTCGCCATGGAGCGATGAATGATCCGGAACTTGCGATCCGGACCTTTCGTAGATACTTCGACAGGGCCAATGCAAATGGCCCCATCCCATCTGGATTCTGTTCACTCGAGTTAGGGCCGGGGGATTCCGTATTGGCGGGAATCGCCGCCAAGGCATTCGGCGCCCGCAAAGTCTATCTGGTCGATACAGGTACTTATGCGGAGAGTGATGTGGGCGCCTGCCATGAAACAGCCGCGCGCCTGCGCGCCTGTGGTCTGACGCTACCTGAGAGCGCCGACGCAACGTCGCTTACCGAGATTCTGGATCGCTGTGACATCTCCTATCTTACTGACGGTGTCTCTTCGTTGTCCGCAATTCCGGACGGGACCATCGATTTCTGCTGGTCGCAAGCAGTGCTCGAGCACGTCTACCGCGACGAGTTTCCGTCGCTGCTTCGCGAGCTACGCCGGGTCATGAGTAAAGGTGCCGTTGGCCTCCATGGCGTTGACTTCAGAGATCACCTGGCATCCGGCCTCAACAACCTACGTTTCCGCGAGCAGGTGTGGGAAAGTCGTTCGTTTCGACGCGGCGGCTTCTACACCAACCGCATTCAATGCCACGTGATGATTCAAATGTTCGAAGAGGCCGGCTTCGAGGTCAGCGTCGTGGAACGAAATCTGTGGCCTGTGATACCGCTGCCTCGCGGCAAGATGGCCTCGCCGTTCCGTGATATGGATGAGGATCAGCTGCGCGTGGCAGACGCTGAACTGCTGATACGCCGTCAGAGCGATGTCGCCGAATCCCGAAACACCAGTCGTGAAAGGGTCTGACGCCCGCGCAGCGTCGAGTGTTAAGCGAGCAAAGATTCTGTTCTTGGTCACGGAGGATTGGTACTTCGTATCGCACCGTCTGCCGATTGCGATCGGCGCGGAGGCCGCGGGGTACGAAGTGGTTGTCGCCACGCGCTTGGATCGGGCCGCACGGCAACTGGAACAGGCCGGCGTGCGAACTATAGGGCTTCGCTATTTCCGGCGTGCGAGCAAGGGTCTATGGAATGAACTGCGGGCACTGCTGGAGCTGGTCGCGGTATATCGCCACGAGCGGCCCGATGTAGTACACCACGTCGCTCTCAAGCCTGTGTTGTATGGGTCCATCGCTGCGCGGTTGTCCGGTGTCAGGCATATCGTCAACGCATTAGCCGGTCTTGGATTTGTATTCAGTTCCGGGTCCCTTCGCGCTCGATTCTCGCGACCTGTGGTGCGAGTGATGTTGCGCCTTCTAATACCCGCGAAACGTGGGCTTCTGATATTGCAGAATCCGGACGATCGCAATCTACTGCTTGAGCGCGGAATCGCGGACGAGTCGAGGACTCGCCTCATACGTGGCGCTGGAGTTGACGTAGCGCGCTTCAGTCCGCGACCGGAACCTAGCGAAACACCGCTAGTAATCCTAGCTTCCAGAATGTTATGGGACAAAGGAGTCGGCGACTTCGTCGAAATGGCGGTACGACTGCGCGGCGAAGGACTACGCACTCGTTTTGCACTGATTGGACACAGCGATCCAGACAATCCAGGAGCGGTTCCTCCGGAGCAGCTCTTGAAATGGCAACGCAGTGGGACGGTGGAGTGGTGGGGCAGGCGCGACGACATGCATGAAGTTCTGCGGCAAGCGACGATCGTGACGTTCCCGAGCACATACGGCGAGGGGGTGCCGAAGGTCTTACTTGAAGCGGCGGCTAGCGGGCGAGCGATCGTGGCATACGATATGCCGGGAACACGGGAGATCGTGCGCCATAAGCAGAACGGTTTGTTGGTACCGCCACATTCGGTAGCGGCGCTCGCTGACGCCGTGCGAGCGCTGCTCCAGGACGATGAAGGACGACGCGCCATGGGGAAGCGAGGGCGCGCAATCGTTATGGACGAGTTTCAAGAACATATGGTCGTCGCGCAGACGATTGCGATCTACGACGAGATCGTGGCGGGTCACCGCTTACACCTCGCACGGTGAAAGTCGTCGTCACCGGCGCATCGGGTTTCGTTGGTCGCGCGCTTCTTGCGGCGCTTCCCAAGGCGGGCCATGAAGCGGTCGCGCTCGATCTACGAAACGCGCGCTTCGTCGGTGGAGACGTTCTGGTGCACCTGGCCGCGATCGCCCATCGAGGCGCAAGCACCGAAGAGTTCGAGCGCGTGAACGTGAAGTTGGCGAAGCAGGTGGCGCGCGATGCCGCCGCATGCGGCGTCGGCCTCGTCTTCCTCAGCTCGGTGAAAGTGCACGGTGAAGTCTCGGGCGCACCCTTCACCGAACGCTCAGCGATCGCCCCCGGCGATCCCTACGCCGCATCGAAAGCGCGTGCCGAAGAGGCCTTGGCTGCCATTGCAGGCCTCCGCCTGGCCGTTCTTCGTCCGCCGCTGGTCTATGGCCCGAGGGTAAAGGCCAATTTTCTTCGCCTGACGCAAGCTATTGCAGGAGGTATACCGCTGCCGTTCGCCTCCATACGCAACCGCAGGAGCCTCATATACGTAGGAAACCTGGTGAATGCGGTGCTGCAGTGTCTGGGTCGGGAAGGCACCTACCTCGTCTCGGATGGTCCACCGCTATCGACGCCGGAGTTGTGCCGCATGCTCGGCGACGCGCTCGGCCGGCGCGCGAGGCTATGGCCCTTTCCGTCTGCGCTGTTGCCGCGCAATATCGCGGCGTCGCTCGAAGTCGACGACCGGGCCTTTCGCGAAGCACTCGGCTGGTGCCCCTCCTTCTCCGTCGGCGAAGGTCTGCTCGCAACGGCGCGCTGGTATCTGGACCGCTAAAATTGCAGCCCATGTATTGGGGGGCCGCGGTCCTGGCTTTTCTTGTTTCTTTGGCGGTGGTGCGGCTCCTTCTAACGCGCTTTGCGCGCCTGGCGCTCGATCAGCCGAATGAGCGCTCCCTGCACGACCGGCCGGTGCCGCGCACGGGCGGCATCGCAGTCATGGCCGGTGTGGTCTCGTCGGGGCTCTGGATCAGCCCCCAGCTTTGGCCGCCCGTTATACTTGCGCTTGGGCTCGGCGCCGTCTCACTCTTGGACGACGTGCGCGGTATGTCGAGACGCCTGCGCCTCGCGCTGCACGTCGGCGCAGCCGGGGTCCTCTGCTGGTACGTACTGAGTCCCACGAACGCGCCGGAGCTCATGCTTCTCGTGATTGCCGTAGTTTGGGTCACTAACCTCTACAACTTCATGGACGGCTCCGACGGCCTCGCGGGGGGCATGGCGCTGATCGGATTTTCGGCCTATGCCATCGGCGCGGTGACGGCCGGACAAGTTGCGCTCGCCATGCTGTGCTCAGCGATCGGCGCCGGCGCTGCGGCGTTTCTGCTGCATAACTTCCATCCTGCGCGCATCTTCCTGGGCGACGCCGGCTCCATTCCGCTGGGATTTCTCGCCGCCACGCTGGGCATTCTCGGATGGCGCAACGACGCCTGGCCGTTGTGGTTCCCGCTCCTCGTCTTCGGCCCCTTCATCGCTGACGCCACGGTCACACTGCTAAGACGGCTGATTCGGGGTGAGCGCGTGTGGCGCGCGCACCGCGAGCACTATTATCAGCGCATGGTGCTGATGGGTTTGGGACACCGCGGTACAGCCCTTGTACTGTACTTGCTCATGCTGGTCTGCGCTGCCGCCGCGCTACTCGGCCGCAACCAGCCGCCCCTCATCCAGGCGCTCGCCTTCCTTGGCGGCACTATGGTGCTCGCGGCGGCCGCCGTTTGGGCGGACCTGCGCTGGGCGCGCTTCGCCCGAGGAAACGAGAGATCGGCATGAACGTCCGCCGCGTCATCGGCTTTACGCACGACCTGATCGCGGTAGCGCTCGCATGGGTCGCGGCGTTCTTGTTCCGCTTCAATTTCGAAGTTCCAGACGACTACCGCGCGCTCCTGCTCGTTCGGCTGCCGTGGGTACTGCTTACGCACGCCGTGGTCTTCTGGGCGCTGGGCCTTTACCGCGGTCTGTGGCGCTACGCGAGCTTGCCCGACTTGCAGCGCATCGTGCTCGCGGTCGGGCTCGCGGCGCTTGCGGTGCCTGCGGTCGTGGGTCTTTCGCAGGGTGGCTTGGCAGTGCCGCGCACGGTGTACGTGCTCGCGCCCGTACTCCTCGCTGTCGCCATGGGGGCGAGTCGGCTCGCGTACCGTGTGTGGAGAGAAGGGCGACTGGTTCCGGTAATCATGAAGCCCCAGGCGACGCCCGTGCTCGTGTTGGGGGCGGGCGGCGCGGCAGC
>Ga0075430_100001827_pt1 | contig 17416 bp, 16 predicted proteins | sample RhiMetdeltSRZDD4_FD_75294 | JGI IMG/M metagenome (GOLD analysis project Ga0075430, IMG submission 75294) | Populus rhizosphere microbial communities from Tennessee, USA - Rhizosphere MetaG P. deltoides SRZDD4 | ecosystem: Host-associated > Plants > Roots > Rhizosphere > Soil | place: USA... | reverse complement strand
AGCAGGTGGCCGAGGGCATCCACCTGGCGCTGGGCAGCTACCGCGCGAGCCTGCGGGACGACCTTCGGGACCTGGTGGAGCAGTACGAGGTGGTCGACATGGCGCGCAAGGTGGTGGGGGTCGGCAGTGTCGGCACCCGCTGCTATGTCGCCCTGCTGCAGGGCAAGGACCACGACGACGTGCTGTTCCTCCAGATCAAGCAGGCAGAGGCCTCCGTGCTGGAACCGCACCTGCAACCGAGCGGCTATGACAACCACGGCGAGCGGGTCGTGACCGGGCAGCGGCTGCTGCAGACGGTGCCCGACATCTTCCTCGGCTGGTCCAGGGGCCCGGACGGCGACGACTACTACGTCCGTCAGCTCTGGGACATGAAGGGCGGTATCGACCCGGCCAAGCTCACGCCCGGCGGGGTGGGCGTCTACGGTGGCCTGTGCGGTTGGACCCTGGCCCGCGCCCACTGCCGGGGTGGGGACGAGGCGCCATCGCCGCCTACCTGGGGTCCTCCGAGGCCTTCGACGACGCCGTCGCCACCTTCGCCGTCACCTACGCCGACGTCAACGACCACGACCACGACCACGACCACGACCACGACCACGACCAAGGATGCTGGCGGCGGCGGTGGAAGCCGGCAAGCTCAAGGCGGTCAACGACCTCTGAGGCCGACCGCCGGCGTGGCGAGCCCGCCGGACGGTCACTCCTCGGCCGTGATGATGTCCCCCAGCCGCTCGGCCTTGGTGGTGGTCCAACCGGCCGGGTGCAGAACCGCCGCCCAGCCGTCGACGAACTCGCGGTGGTAGTTGTGGCCGTGGCCGTCGGGGACGCCGGTGGCCAGCGGGAGGTCGGCGGCCACCTGCCAGAAGGTCACCAGCGGGATCCAGACCATCGCGTCGAGCACGTCGCGGCCGTGCGGCTCGCCCAGCCAGTCCGGCCGGTCCCAGATCAGGCGTGGGCTCCACCAGACGATCGGGTCGGAGGGATGCTGGAGGTAAAGCACCCGCGTCCCGTCCCAGGCGGCCGAGGTCGGCGGCACCTCGGCGGCCACGTCGTTGGTGAACCGCACCGTCCGACCGTCCTTGTAGACCGGCTCCACCTCGAGGGTGCCCGCATCGCGGTGGTCGGTGAACTCGCGGTAGAGGGTGTTGAAGTTGGGCGGGCCGGCGAACAGCGTCCCGGCGGTCCGGTTGCGCAGGTCGTGCTCGCCGCTGAAGGCGGTCTCGCCCCCGAACGATCCCAGGCTGAGGCCGAACACGAACAGCCTCGGCCGGTGGGCAGGCGGCAGCTTGGACCAACGGTCATAGACCTCGTCGAACAGCTGGCGCCCGGCCTCGCGGGCCTTCTGCTGGTCGACCAGGTATGAGATCCAGGATGGGAGGTAGGAGTACTGCATGGCCACGATGGCCGAGTCGCCGCCGGTCAGGTACTCGAAGCTGTCGACCGCGCCCGAGTCCAGCCAGCCGCTGCCGGTGGTCGTGGCCACCAGCAGATTCGGGCGGTCGAACCCGCCGGCCCGCTCCAGGTCGGCCACGGCCAGCTCGGCCCGGGCCTCCACGTCGCCGGCGGAGGCGGTGCCGGCGTAGGCCCGGATCGGCTCCTTGGCCGGTGACCCGGTGAACGCGGCGATCTCCGCGGCCGAGGGGCCGGTGCCGGTGATGGTGCGCCCCTGGCGGCCGAGCGACTCCCACGACACCAGCGATCCCGGGCCACCCGACCGCAGCCCGCTGCTGGGCTGCTCGACGCCCTCGGCGGTGGTGGTGTTGCGGACCGAGAAGCCGCGGTCGGCCAGGGTGGCCAGCCCGTTCAGCAGCAGGCCGCTGACCACCAGCCAGGTCCCGACGACCACGGCCACCCAGCCGAGGGCGCCCGCGGCCCGCGGTCCCATCCACCGCCGCAGCCGCCGGGCGACCCGGTGGTAGAACCCACGCAGCGACCGGGCCAGGGCGACCAAGCCGGTGAACAGGGCCACCGCGACCAGTGGCAGCAGCAGCAGGAGCAGGGGGTTGGGGGTGGGGGCGCCCATGAGGTCGCGCAGTTGCGCCTGCCACCACTGCCCCAGGACCAGGGCCAGGACCAGCGCGGCGGCGCCCGAGATGGTGAAGACCCGCCAGGCCCCCGGCCGGGGCGGGCGTGGGTCGCGGTCGGCGAACGCCCGCCAGGTCCAGGCCCCGGCCACCCCGACCCCGTAGCCGATGGCGGCGGTGATGCCGCACACGACGCCCTGGAGCAGCGCGCTGCGGGGCAGCAGCGAGGGGGTGAAGGCCAGGCACGCGAAGGCCAGCGCCACCCAGGCCCCGGGGAGCGTGTACCGGAACCGGCGCCGCTCCCCGGCCGCCGGTGACGGGGACGCCTCCGGCTGCGTGGCCCCGTCGTCCGCCTTCGGACCGGCCGCGTCGACGACGCTGGCCGTCCTGGTCGAGGACTCCTCCCGCTCTGCGGTCACCGTCACCTCACAGCGTCTGGCAGCTAGGCAAGGAGCATCACGATGACACCGAGGGCGTTCACCGTCCAATGGGCCAGCATGGGAGCGAGCAGGCTGCCGCTGCGCAGCCGCAGCCAGCAGAGGACGACCCCGGCCAGCGACGTGAAGCACACGGTGGCGACCACCCGGATCCCCATCCCGGCGGCGTCACCTCCCACCGCCGAGGCGATCGCGGCGTTGGCCGCGCCGCCGCCGAGCGACGGCAGGACATGCCACAGGCCGAACAGGCCCGAGGACAGCAGGGTCGCGGCCGGGACACTCCACCGCCGCCCCAGCAGCGACAGCAGCAGGCCCCGGAAGGCGAGCTCCTCGGGGAGCACGGTCCCGAGCGGGATGACCACCAGGACCGTCAGCGCCGTGTGCCCGAGGTCGCCTCCCGCTTCCGGGAGCACCGCTCGAACCGGCTCGATCAGGGAGGCCAGGGCGTAGACCGCGACCACGGACGCCGCCGCGGCCGCTCCCCAGCGAAGGCCCGCCCGCCAGGTCGACCAGGCCAACCCGAGATCGGCCGCGGTGAGCCCGCAGGCCCGGGCGATCGCGACCAGGCACGCGGCCAGCGCCAGCCCGACGGCGACGTGGGCACCGGCCACCGCCTGGTCGACGGCCAGGCCCACGGCCAGCACGGCCAGGGCGGACCCCAGGGCCCAGCCCCTTCGAGGCCTCGCGCCCGCTGAACTCGCCATCGCTCACCGGCCCTTCCCCCGCCACCTTACTTCGCCCCGGACGGTCGGACCCGCCGGAAGCCATCCCGATCGGGTGATGCGTGCCCGCCTGCAGACACGAGAGGATGCCCGGCAACCGAGCGATGCGCGAGACCTCTGCGTCACCGGAAGACGGGGGTGCATGTCCGCTCCACTCCGTGATCCCATGGCCATCCTCCGGAGCCGCAGCTATGTCGGGCTGCTGGTGTTCGCGTCGATCCTCGGGGTGCCGATCTCGGCGGTCGCCTACAGGTTCCTCGCCCTGGTTGACAAGCTGCAGGAGTGGGTCTTCACCGACCTTCCCCAGGCGTTGGGCTTCTCGGGCACGCCGCGGTGGTGGCCGCTGCCGCTGCTCGCCCTGGCCGGCGTCCTGGTCGCGCTGGCCATCCGCTACCTGCCCGGCAACGGTGGCCACTCCCCCGCCGACGGGTTCAAGGCGGCCGGTGCCCCGCCGCCCGGCGAGCTCCCCGGCATCGCGGCCGCGGCCGGCAGCTTCGCCGCCATCTGCACCCTGCTGGGAGCGTTCCCGCTGATGGAGACGTCGGGGCTGGGCGGCCCGACCCTGGGCCTGGTGCTGATCCCCGGCCTGGTCGCCGCCGGGATCGGGTCGCTGATCTTCATCGGCCTGGACAACTGGACCGGGCTGGGCACCTTCTCGCTGGCCTGCCGGACCTGCCCTCGTTTCGGGCGGTGCTGCTGGCCACCCTGCTGCTGGGATCGGACGGGCTGGCCGTGATGCCGCTGGTGATCGTGGCCGTCGCGGTGGCCTACGTGGCCTCGGCCAGGCTCACCCGGCCCCCGCTCCCGACACCGCCCCGGCAACGGCAGGTCCCGCCGAGGCGCCGGCCCGACCCTTCCGAACACCGGGGCCGTGACCGGTCCCCATGCCTGGGTGACCTCGAGCACGCCGCCCGCGCGGGCTCCGGCAGCAAGGCCCGCGCGGGTGTACGGGGTCAGGCGGCGTCCACCTCGATGGTGACGGGCACCCCGTTGGTGACGACGTCGTAGACGGCCGAGCGGGCTCGGGACTGCTCGACGATCTCGCGCAGCTTCTCGGCCGGCGCATCACCCTTGACGGTGAAGCGCACGGTGATCTGCTGGTAGCCGTTGCGGACGTCGGGGTTGAGCCCGAGGATGCCGTTGAGGTCGATGTCACCGGTGACCGTCGAGCGGACCTCGGTGAGCTTCACGTTCCGGGCGGCGGCGATGTTGGCCAGGCCGGCGGTGAGGCAGGCGGCCAGGGCGTGGAGCACGAACTCCACCGGGGTCGGTCCGTGGTCCTGGCCGACCAGGACGGCCGGGTGGTCGGCGTCGAAGACGAAGCTCCGCTCGTGCGAGCGCTCCTCCCCGACCCCGTAGAAGTCGGCGATGGTGCCGCGGTTGTGGGTGCCGCTGACCCACTGGTTGTGGGCGCGGAACTGGAAGCTGGCCGCCTCGGGGGCCTGCTTGACGGCGTCGATGGTGGCGAACAGGGTCGCGGTGTCCACGCCGTTGCGGATCGGATCCTGGACCTCGGCGGGGCTGTCGGTGGTGGTCATCGTGGCACGCCTCCCTGGCTGTGCGTTTGACTGGTGATGACGGTGGTTGGGTCGGTCCTGGATCCGGGTGCTGGCCTCCTTCCGGTCGGCGGTGGTCGGTCAGGCGGTCGCGAGCAGGCGCTCGCCTGGGATCGGTCGCGCGGCCAGGGCCGCCGCCTCGTCGTCGATGGCCGCGCTGAGCTGCTTTTGGAGCGCGATGAAGGCTGGCACCGGGGGGAAGGCGCCCAGGCGGCAGGTGAGCTGGAAGATCTCCTGGAGCGCGCGGTCGCGCTGCCGTTGGTAGGCGGCCAGGGCGCTGGCCTCCTCGGCCCTTCCGGCCAGGGCCTGGTCCAGGGCCACGGCCAGCAGCTCGGCGTCGCGCAAGGCGTCGCTCATGCCGTAGGCGGTGATGGCGTCGCGGTAGTAGCCGGCGTCCCCGACCAGGGCCCAGCCGGGCCCGAAGGCCTGGCGGACCTGGTTGGGCTGACGCAGCATGCCCTGGATCGGCGAGCTGCGGCGGGCCTGGCCCAGCCGCTCGGCCAGCTCGGGGTGGGAGCGCTGGAGCAGGGCCTCGAACGCCTCCACGCGCGACCCGGCCCGGCGGCGGGCCGCCCTGGCGTCGGCGGCGGGGTCGCAGACCCAGATGCACGCCTGCCCGTGGTGGGTCGGGAACACCCCGGCGAAGGACCGCTCGGCGACGAAGAACTCAAAGCCGGCCCACCGGCTGCCATCGTAGTAGGCGTACTGGGCGGCGCCGCCCACCGGCCCGGCCTGGTCGACCCGGGCGCCGGCCAGCTCGGCGACCCGCGACCGGAGCCCGTCGGCGCCGACGACGTGGCGGGCCCCGATCTCGACCGGGGCACCGGCGCGGTCCCGCCCGGACACCCCCACCACCCGGCCGTGCCCGTCCCGCTGCAGGCCAGTCACGGTGACGCCGGGGCGCAGCCGGGCGCCGGCGCGCTGGGCGGCGGCGGCGAGGATCGTGTCCAGCACATACCGGCGGGGCGCGACCAGGAAGTCGACCCCGGCCTTGTGCTTGATCGTCCGGCTGGTCGACTCGCCGCCGGCGTTGAAGGTGACCTGCCTGATGGCCGGAGTCCCGCTGTCGAGGACCTCGTCGAGCAGGCCCCAGCGGTGGAGCTGGACGACGCCGCTGCGGGCCAGCGAATGGGTGGACACGGTGTCGCTGGGGAACGACGCCTGGTCCACGACGACCACGTCGTGGCCGACACGGGCGAGCAGCATGGCCGTGGCCGATCCGGCGACCCGCCCACCCACGACGACGACATCATGACGGTCACGGTCCCCGGTCCCCATGGCCATCCGCCTCCCTGCCGGTGCGGCGCTCGGGCCTCGCTCCTCGTGTCGGTCGGTCGACCGAACTTGACGCAGTATGCCGATGTGGTGGAGTCTTGTCAAGAAATCGATCGACCGACCAACCCGCTGGGAACGCTGGAGAGGCAACTCGAGGACGGGAGGCGCGCCGCGCCGGCATGGCCGCCGCCCTGTGACCGCGCCCCGGTGGCGCGGCCCCGGTTCAGCTCAGGCCCGGCCGCCGACGTCCGCCGGCTCGGCGGCGTCCGGGAGCAGGACCTGGAACGACGCGCCGCCGCCGGGCCGGTCCTGCACCCACGCCCGCCCGCCATGCAACTCGGCGAACCGGGCCACCAGGGAGAGGCCGATGCCGACCCCGGGCGCGTGGGCGGCCGCCCCCGGCCCCCGGCGGAACGGCTCGAACAGGGTGGCCCGCAGCTCCCGCGGCACCCCGCCGCCGGCGTCCTCGACGGCCAGCAGGACGTCCCCGTCACGGCGGGCGACCCTGACCCAGACCGGCGTGTCCGGCGTGGTGTGCCGGCCGGCGTTGGCGAGCAGGTTCTCGACGACGCGCTCCACCTTGGCCGAGTCCACCCAGGCCACCACCGGCTCGGCCAGCACCTCCAGCTGGCGCCCGCTGCGCTGGCGCCACTCCTGGGCGACCCGGCCGACGAGCGCGACCAGGTCGGTGCGGCTGCGCTGGGGCTCCAGGATCCCCTTGCTCAACCGGTCCAGGTCCAGCAGGTCGGCCAGCAGCCGGTCCAGCTTGCCGGCGTTGGCCACCAGCCGGTCGACCAGGTCGACGGTGTCCTCCTCGGTCAGGCTCGACCCGGCCCGCTGGAGGGTGAGGGCGATGCCGATGACCGTCGCCAGCGGGGTGCGCAGCTCATGCGAGACGGCGTCCAGGAAGGTGTTCTTCATCTCGTCGAGCGCCCGCAGCTGGCGGGCGGCCTGCCGCTCGCGCTCCAGCGCCTGGTGTTCGCGCTCCAGCGCCTGGCGCAGCGCCTCCTCGGCCTGCTTCTGCTCGGTGATGTCGATGTAGTAGCCCTGCCAGTAGTCCGGCTCGCCGTGCTCGCCGCGGACCATAACGGCATGGTCGCGGAGCCAGACCACGCGGCCGTCCTTGGCGATGGTCCGGTACTCCACGTTCCAGGGATCCCCGGTGCGGTCGACGCGTTCGTTCTCGGCCAGCACCCACTCGCGGTCGTCCGGGTGGACCAGCGTCTTCCAGAAGTCCGGCTGCATGGCGTCCTCGACCGTGTAGCCGAACCACTGCTGGTACTGCGGGCTCTCGTAGACGACGGCGCCGCCGGGAGTGTGCATCTCGGAGTAGAGCACCGCCGGGATCTGCTCGGACAGCGTTCGGTAGCGCTCCGCCGTCCCGGGCAGCCAGCCCTGGCCCAGGGGCCGTCCGGCGCGGTCGATCACGGTGCCGGCCAGCTCGCCCCAGCCGGCCAGCAGCTCGGACTCGGCGTCGCCAGCCAGGCGGCCCGGCTCGCTCCAGGCCACCCCCAGCACCCCGACCACCGACGCGCCGGCGACCAGGGGCACGCACAGTCCGGTCCCCACGCCCTGGAGGCCGGTCGCGGCCAGGGGCCCGCCGGCCTGCCAGACCTCGCCGGCCAGCCCTTCCCCCTTGCCCAGGGTCCGCCCGGCGGCCGAGGCGAAGCGGCCGATCCCACGGCGCACCACCAGCCGGGAGTCGTCGTCGACCAGCCAGAGGAGCGCGTCCCCGATGCCGGCCAGCCGCGCCGCCCGGGTCACGACCAGGTCGTAGAGGCCGTCGAGGTCGCCGGGGCCGGCCGCGGCCGGCGGCACCCCGGGCGGAGCCTGGGGCTCGCTCCCCGCCCACTCCGACCAGGCGTCGACCTCCATGGCCGGTACGGTATCGCGAGCTTGCTTCGTCCGTCATTCCTCCTTGGGGCGGTCACTGTCGGCCCGTGACCGGATGCCAGGGCGGCTGTCACGCCGGCGTTGCGATAACGATTGGCCAAATCGGCCTCTAGCCGAGTCGGTATTCGATAGGGTTTGCTCCGGATGTCCAGCTGACGGCGTCCAGGCGGGGGGAGGCGATGGCGGAGAGACTGGACCCGAGCCCGGTGGCGGCTGGGAAGGATGCCGCTCCCGCGCTCGACAGGGGCACGCCGGCTCGTCCGGCGGGGCGGGTGCCGTGGCGTCCGCGTTGGCCGGCGCGCAGGCGACGGCGGCCTCCATGGTGGGAGGTGCCGCCCCAGGGCTATCTCGAGGTCGAGTCGCGCTACAGCCCCACCAGCCCCCGGGCGCTCCGCTCGATCGCCAGGGCGACGGTCAGGGCGGGCCTGTCCTGGGATCCCGGCAGCCCGCTGCCGGTGCAGCGCTTCGTCAGCTCGCAGGAGCGGGCCCGGCTGGTCTTCCAGGCTCGACGGGAGCTGCCGAGGGTGACGGCGGTGGCCAGCCAGGTCATGCTGGTCGACCGCCGCCTGGCCCAGGCCGAGGAGACGCTGCGCCAGGCGGTCGACCACCGCCTGGCCGCGGCGGCCGCCGCCGAGACCGCGGCCCAGGTGGACGCCCGCCCCGAGCGGCCGGCCCGGACGGCCCTGCTCGGCCCCTGGTCGGAGGTGGCCATCCTGGCCGCGACCGCCGGCGGCCAGGCGGCGCTGGCCGCCACGGCGGCCCGCGACGCGCGGCTCGGGCCGCTGGCGCTGGGGCTGTTCGCGGTGGCGGCGGCGGCCGGCTCTGTGGTCGCCGCCCAGCTCACCGCCCGCGGCATCGACCAGCTCGGGGCCGCCGCCCAGGGGTCCGTCGGTCAGCGCCGGCGGCGCCAGCTGGACGTCGGCGTCGCCGGCGGGGCGCTCGTCTGTGGGGTGATCCTGACCACCACCGTCGGCCAGCTCGGGCGCGGGGCCGGCCCGCCGGTCCTGGCCCTGGCGCTGCTGGGCCTGGCGACGGCGGCGTCCTATGCGGCGACCCCGCATGGGGCCGACGCCGTCGACGCCTCCCGCTGGCGGTCACTGACGAGCTGGCTGCAGCGACAGCGGCAGCGGCGCCGCAGCCGCCGGCAGCTGCGGGCGGCGGTGGACCGCGAGGCGGCCGTCCGGGCGGCCGTCCACCAGCTGGGCGAGGAGCTGGCCGTGCTCGTCCCCCAGCTGTTCGCGGCCGAGCAGTCGGCGCTGCTGTTCTGGCGCTACCAGGTCGCCATCGGCGACGCCACCCAGCGCGGCTTCGAGCAGCATCTGGCCGCCTACAGCATGCGGCGGACCCGGGGCTTCTGGCGGCCGGTCACCGACTGGTGGCGCGGGTCACCGCCGGCGCCGGCCGACGCCGGGGAGGGAGTCGCCTCGATCGGGGAGGAGCAGCCCGACTGGGGCGACCAGCTGGCGCGGGTCACCACGGCGGCCAAGCGGGTGCTGGTCCGCCGGGGGCTGCTCGACATCACCCATGGCCTGCGCCTGGCGCCCTCGGTGCCCGGAGCCCCACCCGCCGGCCGCAACGGCGGGCCGGCACGGACCCAGCCGGGGGACGCGATTGAGTCTACGTAGAACTGTTGATTGCGTCTGGCCTCCTTGAGGCGATAGGCCGGTCTCGCATGTCCCTCAGCCTGAGCAGTCTGCTGGTCGATCCGGGCCGGCTTGCCGTCCTGCGGCAGACGAACCTGCTCGACTCCCCCGCCGACGAAGCCTTCGACCGGATCGCCCGGCTGGCCGCCCGCCTGCTGGAGCTGCCCATCGTCCTGGTGTCCCTGGTCGACCAGGACCGCCTGTTCCTCAAGGCCTGCCTGGGCCTGCCCGAGCCGTGGGCGTCGGCCAGGCAGCTGCCGCTGTCCCACTCGCTGTGCCAGCAGCTGCTCGTCACCCGGCGGCCCCTGGTGATCCCCGACACCGGCCGCGACCCGCCCGGCCGCGACCACCAGGTGGTCTCCGAGCTCGGCGTGGGCGCCTACCTCGGGGTCCCGCTGATCGTCTCGGGCCAGGTGCTGGGAGCGGTCTGCGCCGCCGACCGGCGGCCGCGGGACTGGGCCGAAGACGACCTGGCGACGCTCGCCGACCTGGCCGCCATGCTGGTCACCCAGATCCAGCTGCGGGCCGACCTGAAGGCCAGCTCCCGGGAGCTGCTGGAGCGCCTGCCCGGGGTGGTGTACACGCTCGGCCCGGAGTCGCCCAACCCGGTCCTGTACATCAGCCCGCAGCTCGAGGCCGTGCTGGGCGAACGGGCCGAGGACTGGATCGGCAACGCCGACATCTGGAAGCGCCTGGTACATCCCGCCGACTGCGACCGGGTGGTGGAGGCGTGCGAGCGCACCAACCAGACCGGCGAGCCGTTCTCGGCCGAGTACCGGATGTGCACCCGTGACGGTGAGGTCCGCTGGGTCCGTGACGAGGCGGTCCTGGTCCGGGGCGGCGACGGCCATCCGCTGTTCTGGCAGGGCATCCTGACCGACCTCACGGCCACGCGGATGACGGCGGTCCGGCTGGCCGAGGCGCTGGACCGTGAGCAGGACGCCGCCCACCAGATGGCCGCCGCCCTGGAGCGCGAGCGGGCCGCGGCCGAGCACCTGCGGGCGGTGGACGAGATGAAGACCGCCTTCCTGCATGCCGTCTCCCACGACCTGCGCACCCCGCTGACCACGGTCCTCGGCATCGCGCTCACCCTGGAGCGGCGCGGGGCCGGCCTGCCCGCCCACGACCTCGCCGACCTGCTGCACCGGCTGTCCAGCAACGCCCGCAAGCTGGACGGGCTGCTCGCCGACCTGCTCGACCTGGACCGGCTCGCCCGGGGTACCCTGACCCCGCGGCGCCAGGTGGTCGACGTCGGCGCGCTCGTCCGCCGCGTGGTCGACGAGGCCCAACTGCACGAGGAGCATGCCGTGGTGGTGGCCGCGCCGGCCGTGCACGTGGCGGTCGACGCCCCGAAGGTGGAGCGGATCGTGGAGAACCTGGTCGTCAACGCGGCCCGGCACACCGAGACCGGCACCGCCATCTGGGTCCGCGTCGAGCCCCGCGCCGGGGGCGTCCTGCTGATGGTCGAGGACGAGGGGCCAGGGGTCCCGGTCGAGCTCCGCGAGCAGATCTTCCAGCCCTTCCACCAGGGCCGCAACGTGGCCGACCATGCGCCCGGGTCGGGCATCGGCCTGGCCCTGGTCGCCCGGTTCGCCAGCCTCCACGGCGGCCGCGCCTGGATCGAGGACCGCCCGGGCGGTGGCGCCTCCTTCCGGGTGTTCCTGCCCGACCCCGGCGCCGACCCCTAGCCGCGACCCGGCCGGGGGGTCGGGAGGCGGCGCCGGACGCGGCCGAGGAGGCCACCCGCGCTCTGGGCCCAGGTGCGCTCGCCCATGACCCACAGCCAGAGCTCGCGGCGGTAGCCGGCGACGACCCCACCGAAGCGGTCCCGGTCCATGCCGGCGGCCTCCAGCGCCGGGCCCCAGCGCTCCCAGAGGGGGTCGGCGACGAAGGACCCGGCGTCGACCACCGCGGCGCCCTGCCCGGGGTCCTGCTCGACCAGGGCCCGGGTGCGCGTGCGCAGCGCGACCGGCTCCTCCGGCAGCGACAGGTCGGCCGCCCCGGTCACCGGTCGCGCACCACCGGGGCCCGCTCGGTGCCGGCGTAGCGCTCGACGTGCTCGGCGAAGTCGATGAACAGCGGCGCCGAGGGGTCGAAGGGCCGCTCGAGGCTGCGGGTGGCGATCCTGCGGTCGAGCGCGTCGAGCTTGTGCAGCGCCTCCACGCGGTCGAGGTCGCGCAGCTCCAGGCGGTCGCGGACCCGCTCGAAGGCGATCCGGCCGGTCGGGGTGCGGACCAGCACGCTGGAGTACCCGTCCTCGCTGCCGACGCTGCCGATGGACAGGTCGGCGGCGTGCCCGAGGAAGTCGGCGCACTCGTCGCAACCCTTCAGGGCGGCCCCGTGGAAGTCGCGCACCGGCTCGTCGACCAGGACCTGGCCGCCGGTGTCCTCGACGATCATCCGGCCGTGGATCACGTCGACCTTGCCGACCCGCTCCAGGGGAATGCCCCGCCGACGCTGGATCTGCTCGACCATCAGCCTCTCGTAGTTGAAGCTCTTGGTGCACAGCAGGGCGATCGTCAGGGCGACCGCGTCGACCCGGGACGCGCCCCAGGTCCAGGGGCGCGCCTGCATGGCCCGGATGGCCTCGACCTCGCAGGGGGTGCCGACCACGGCGATGCGGGGCTGGGGCGGCAGGTCGTGGCCGGAGAGGTCGAGGGCGGCCAGGGCCAGGGTCTGGTTGTAGAAGCTGCCGGCGCACTCGACGACCTGCTCGGGGGTGGTGGCCAGGAACGGCTCGCCCTTCCAGGGCTCGGTGGGGCTCTCGCGGGCCAGCAGGGCGCCGTCCAGGTCGCCGGCCTCCAGCAGCGCGATCAGCAGGGCGCTGACCACGCCGCCGTCCTGGGCGCCCGGCACCCGCGGCCGCACCCGGGCGGTGTAGGTCTCGTCCACCCGTCCCAGGCCCTGGCCGGCCGGCCCGGCGGCGCCGGTGATCTTCCAGTCGGCACCGTCGGATCCGGCCACCGGCAGCGACCAGGTGGCCTCGTGGCGCATGCCCCCGCGGGGGCAGAAGTCCCAGCACAGCGAGCAGCCGGTGCACATCTTGACCAGCTTGGGCAGGCCGTCGGCGCCGATGCCGATGGAGTCGCTGGGGCAGGCGGCGATGCAGGCCCCGCACTGGACGCAGCGGTCGGCGTCGATCACGGCCGCCTCCAGCTCCCAGAACCAGAGCTTGCCGGGCGGCTCCTCGATGTCGTTCATCTCGTCGCGGATCTTGTATCCGGCCATGTCAGGGCCGCCTTTCCCGCAGGGTCGCCCGCAGCTCGGCGTTGGGCAGCCGCCGGGCCCACTGGTGGAACGCCTCGCCGTCACCTCGTTCGGCGCGGTAGCGGGCCAGCAGGCCGGCCAGGGCCTCGGGCACCTCGTCGACCGGCCTGGCCCCCTCGACCCAGTCGACGAAGGCGGCGTCGGTGCCGAGACTGCCGCCGAGCCCGATGTCGACCGCCTCCAGGATCCGGTCGTCGCGGTGGGCGGTCTCGCCCCGGAAGCCGATGTCGGCGATCTGGGGCTGGGCGCACGAGGCCGGGCAGCCGGAGAAGTGCATCCGCACGATGCCGTCGCCGGCCTCGTCGGGGCCGAGCCGGCGGTCCAGCTCGCGGGCCCAGGTGGCCGCCCTGGCCTTGGTCTCGACGATCGCGAAGCGGCAGAACTCGTTGCCGGTGCAGGCCACCACACCGCGCTCGAAGGCGCCCGGAGAGGGCGAGTGGGTGGCCAGCAGCGGCTCGGCCAGCAGCGCCTCCACCCGCCCGGTGGGCACGCCGGTGAGGATCAGGTTCTGGTCGGTGGCCAGCCGCAGCCCGCCGTCGCCGTGCTCTCCGGCCAGTCGGGCCGCCTCGACCAGGCTCCTCCCGGCCATGCGGCCGACGGTGACGTTGAGGCCGACGTAGCTGAGCCCGGGTTGGCGCTGTGGGTGCACGCCGACGTGGTCGCCGCGGTAGCGGCGGGTCAGGGCCTGGCCGGCCGCCTCCAGACCGAACGCGGCCCGGGAGGCCAGCTCGGCCCGGAACCGCTCGGGGCCCAGCTCCTGGACCAGGTAGCGCATCCGGGCCAGGCCGCGGTTCTCGCGGTTGCCCAGCTCGCCGAACAGCTGGGCGATGGCCCGGAACAGCTCGATCACCCGGCCGGGGTCGGGAGGGACGAACACGTCGATGTCGGAGGCCATCCGCGGGCCGTCCGAGAGCCCGCCGCCGACCAGCACGTTGAAGCCCACCGTGCCGTCGTCCAGCCGTGCCGGCCACAGCCCGATGTCGTTGATCTCGGCCTGGGCGCAGTCCTCGCGGCAGCCGGTGACGCTCAGCTTGAACTTGCGGGGCAGGTTGGCGTACTCGCGGTTGCCGGTGAAGAAGTCGGAGACGGCCTGGGCCACCGGGTGGGCGTCGAGCACCTCGTCGGCGTCCAGGCCCGACACCGGGCAGCAGAGCACGTTGCGGGCCGAGTCGCCGCAGGCCTGCACGGTGGTCATGCCCACCGCCTCCAGCCGCGACCAGATCTCGGGCACGGCGCCGATCCGGACCCAGTGGAGCTGGATGTCCTGGCGGGTGGTGATGTCCAGGTAGGCGTCGCCGAACACCGGGTTGGGGGCCGGGCCGCGGGCGAACTCGTCGGCGACCTGGCCGATGACCCGGGCCTGGGCGGCGTGCAGCCGCCCGCCGGGGACCTTGATGCGGAGCATGAAGGCGTCGCCGCCCTGGCGCTGGGGGTAGAGGCCGACCCATTTCAGGCGCTCGACCTCGCCGGGGACGGTCTCGATGGCCTCGGGGCCCTCCCGGGCGTAGCGGTCCACCACCGCGTCCCGCACGTCCAGGGGATGGCGCTCGAGCTTCCACCGCTCGACCTGGTTGAGCTCCTTGACCTCTCGGAGGTAGCGCATCATCAGCCTCGTCGCGTCCGGTAGCCGTCGGCGAGCAGCCGGGCGACCTCGGGTCGGGAGAACTCGGGCGGGGGCAGTTCGCCCCGGCCGAGCAGCTCGCGCACGGCCGTGCCGGAAAGGTGCACCCGGGTGGCGGCCGGGTGCGGGCAGGTCCGGCTGGTGGCCATGGCCGCACAGCGGCGGCACCAGAAGGCGTGCTCGAACCGGAGGGGCTGGATGCCGAGCTCGCCCGGGTCGTAGGCGTCGAACGCCTCCTGGGCGGCGTAGGTGCCGTAGTAGCTGCCCACGCCGGCGTGGTCGCGGCCGACGATGAAGTGGGTGCAGCCGTAGTTCTTGCGCACCAGGGCGTGGAACACCGCCTCCCGCGGCCCGGCGTAGCGCATCGCCGCCGGGAACGCGCTCAACAGCGCCCGCCCGGCCGGGTAGTAGCCCTCCAGCAGCACCCGGTAGCAGGCCATGCGCAGCGCGGCGGGCACGTCGTCGCCCTTGGTCTCGCCGACCAGGGGGTGCAGCAGCAGCCCGTCGACGTGCTCCAGGGCCACCTTGTGCAGGTACTCATGGGCCCGGTGGACCGGGTTGCGGGTCTGGAAGCCGGCCAGGGTCCGCCAGCCCCGGGCGGCCGCCTCGGCCCGGACCTGGGCCGGGGTGAGCCGCGGCCCCAGCTCGGCCGGGGCCGCAGGCAGGCGCAGCACGTGCACCGGCCCGCCGACCAGCGGGCCGGTGCGGGCCAGGGTCGCCGCCACCCCCGGGTGGGCCGGGTCGTCGGTCTCGAACACGAACTTGGCCTCGGTCACCGGGTCGGGGTCGTGCACCGCCTCGACGTCGACCACCGCCAGCACCGTCCCGTCCCGGTCGGTCAGGGCGAGGCGGTCGGGACCGGAGGCCAGCGCCTGGGCCGGGACCGGGAGCACCACCGGCAGCGTCCACACCTGCCCGCCGGCGAGCCGCCCGTGCTCGACCACGGCGGCGTAGTCGGCCGGGCCGAGGAACCCGGTCAGCGGGGAGAACGCCCCCACGGCCAGGCACTCCAGGTCGGCCAGGGCGCGGCCGTCCAGGGGCACGGCCGGCAGCCGGGCCGCCTGGGCGGCCAGGGCGTCGGCCCGGTCGGGGACGACCAGCCGCTCGGTCAGGCCCCCGCCGTGGGGGGCCGGCGGCGACACGGCGCCGGGTGGGGCCGCGGTCATGATCCGCTCCCGACCAGCTCCGGAGCCGGGCGGCCGTCGAGCAGGGCCAGCACCCGGCCGGCCGAGGCCTCCGGGGGCTCGCCGGCGGTGTCGAGCACCAGCTCGGGGGCCGGCGGCGCCTCGTACGGGTCGTCGACCCCGGTGAGGCCGCGCAGCTCCCCCCGCGCCTGGCTGGCGTACAGGCCCTTGACGTCCCGGGACCGGCAGGTGGCCAGGTCGGTGGCCACGTGCACCTCGACGAAGCCGCCGACCTGCTCGACGGCCGCGCGGACCTCGTCGCGGACCGCGCGGTAGGGGGAGATGGCCGACACCAGCACGGTGACCCCGTGGCCGGTCAGGAGCCCGGCCACGTACCCGATGCGGCGGATGTTCTCGTCCCGGTCGGCCTTGGAGAACCCGAGGCCGCGGGACAGGTGGGTGCGGACCACGTCGCCGTCCAGCACCTCGACCGGGTGGTCGCGTTCGGCGAGCCGGTCGCCGACCAGGTTGGCGATGGTGGTCTTGCCGGCCGAGGGCAGGCCGGTGAACCAGACGGTGACCCCTTGCGGAGTCGGGCGCAGCGGCGCCCTGGTGGCGAAGGCCACGGTGGGGTGTCCTCTCGACGCGCGCGGGAACGAGGTCAGAGCGGCCCGAGCGGTCGAGGGCGTGGGTGCGCGCTACGTTGCGCGGAGTGACCGCCGGGCCCCGGGACACGCGCAACGGACGACACGCCCGTAGTCAAGGGCGCGGTTGCGGGTGAGGCGAACGCCGGTCATGGGCCAACAAGGTGCCGGAGAGGGCCCGAGTCTGTCAATGGCCGGGCGGCTGGAGCCCGGGGAGGACCTCGGCCAGCTCGGTGAGGAGGCGGCGCTTGGGCCTGGCCCCGACGATCCGGGCCCGCTCGACGCCGTCGACGAACACCAGCAGGCTGGGCAGGGCCAGGGTGCCGTAGCGGCGCACGAGCCCCGGGTTCTCGTCGGCGTCGACCTTGGCCACGAGCAGCTTGCCGGCCTGCTCGGCGGCGACCTCTTCGAGGACCGGGTCGAGCCACCCGCAGGGCGGGCACCACCCGGCCCAGAAGTCGACCAGGACCGGGAGCCGGGCCTGGAGCACGGCGCGGTCGAAGGTCGCCTCGGTCACGGTGACGGCCTCTTGGTCGGTGATCATCCGGTTGCCTCCTTGCCCGGCCCCGCGCCGGTCTCCAGGTGGCGCAGCTCGCGCGCGACCCGGTCGCGGAGCGACTGCAGCTCCCCGATCCGCGAGTCCAGCTCGGCCAGCTTGCGCCGGTAGACGTCGATGCCGCCTGGGCAGGCCCGCCGCGCCTGGATGCCGGCGTGCAGGCAGTCCACGAACGGGCGGATCTCCTCGAGATCGAACCCGTTGACCAGCAGGGAGCGGATCTCGCCGACGAGCCGCAGCTGGGCCTCGTCGTAGTCGCGGTAGCCGTTGGGGTCGCGGCGGGCCACCATCAGGCCCCGCTGCTCGTAGTAGCGGATCGACCGGGCGCTGGTGCCCGACCGCCTGGCGAGTTCCCCGATGCGCATCTGTCCTCCTCCGCCGGCCACGGTAGAGCCTGACACCAGTGTGAAGGTCAAGCCCCCGGATGGCGCCGGCCGGCGTCGGTGGCCGCCGGCCCCCGGCCGAGGCCGGCGAGGGCGTCGGCCAGCGGGAGCGGTGGTGTGGAGGTCGGCCAGGCTAAGCTCGGGGCGTGAGCGACGTTCCCGGGCGGCGAAACCCCCTCCAGGCCTTCGACCCCGTCGACGGGCACGCCCGCCTCGGCTTCGGCGACCATTCGGGCACCTGAGACCGCGAGGAGGTGGTCGTGGGGCGGTTGACCGG
>Ga0075430_100001826_pt1 | contig 17425 bp, 16 predicted proteins | sample RhiMetdeltSRZDD4_FD_75294 | JGI IMG/M metagenome (GOLD analysis project Ga0075430, IMG submission 75294) | Populus rhizosphere microbial communities from Tennessee, USA - Rhizosphere MetaG P. deltoides SRZDD4 | ecosystem: Host-associated > Plants > Roots > Rhizosphere > Soil | place: USA... | reverse complement strand
GCCCCGGGGGCCGACGACGACGCGTCCGGCGTCGCGGTGGTTATGGAACTGGCCCGGCTGTTCGCCACCCGGCACACCGAGGCGACGCTCGTCTTCGGCGTCGTCGCCGGCGAGGAACAGGGACTGTTCGGCTCGGCGTTCATGGCCACGCAGTACAAGGCCGCCGGGGCGAACATCCAAGGGATGTTCTCCAACGACATCGTCGGCGCCAGCAGTGCGTTCGACGGGTCGCGGCCGGATCCGCACCGGGTTCGGTTGTTCGTGGAAGGCGTGCCGACCACCGAGACCCCCACGCAAGCCGCGATCCGGCGCGCGGTCGGCGGCGAGAACGACGGCCCGTCCCGCCAGCTCGCCCGGTTCGTCGAGTCCGTCGCCGACAACGACGAGACCGGGATGAAGATCTGGACGATCTGGCGGCGGGATCGGTACCTGCGGGCCAGCGACCACGTGTCGTTCGTCTCGCAGGGGTACCCGGTCGGCCGCTTCACCGAGCCGCGGGAGAACTTCAACCACGAACACCAGGACGTACGGGTCGAGAACGGCATCCAATTCGGCGACCTGCCGGAGTTCTGCGACTTCCGGTACATCGCGCGGGTGGCGAAGGTCAACGCGGCCGTCCTGTGGTCCCTGGCCCAGGCCCCCGGTACGCCGGTCGGCGCGATCATCGACACCACCCAGCTGACGAACCTGACGACCCTGCGCTGGCAGCGCGGTACCGAGCCGGACCTGGCCGGGTACGAGGTCGTGTGGCGGGACAGCGCGGCCCCCACCTGGACCAACGTGATCCCGGTCGGCGACGTCGACGAGGTCACCATCGACCTGTCCAAGGACAACGTCCAGTTCGGCATCCGGGCGGTCGACACCGCCGGTCACCGCAGCCCCGCCGCTACTCCGCAGCGGGGTTAGCCAGAGCTAGCGGGAGGCGTACGCGAGGCCGACCGCTACGAAAACCATCGCGGGGATGGACAGGAGCACGACGAGTGCGGCGTGCGCCAGCCACCACGCGGCCGACCGAGGCTCCGGCCCACCGTCGTCCTCTCCCTGGACCAGCCGGAGCCAGGCCAGGCTCGGCTCGTCGCCCTCGCGGCGCAGCGTGAGCTCCTCGTCCGACAAGACGACCGGACGTGCCCGTCCGTACATACCTCGCACCATAGCCACCTGGCTCGCGGGGGTAAACACTTCCGCCGGTCCACCGCGTCCTTCCGGCATAACAGAATCAGCCGCGAGGGGGGCGAGTGCGGGAGTCGTTCGAGGATTACGTGTCGGGTCGCAGCGGTCAGCTGCTCCGGTTCGCCTATGTGCTGTGTGGCGACCGGCATCTGGCCGAGGACCTCGTCCAGGATGTCTTGGCGCGGGCCGTACGGCGGTGGTCACACATCGAGGCCGACCAGCCGGACGCGTACCTGCGCGCCGCCATCGTCCGGGCGCACCTGTCCTGGAGACGGCGGCGGGCCAGCACGGAAAGCGTGCTCGCCGACCCGCCCGAGCCCGCCGAGTCGGTGCCGGACTTCACGCAACGGCTGGTGGTCCGGGACGAATTGTGGGCGCTGTTGGCTGACCTGTCCCGAACCCAGCGGGCCGTCGTCGTACTGCGTTTCTACGAGGACCTCGACGACCAGCGCATCGCCGAGGTGTTGGGCTGCTCTCCGGTGACCGTCCGGGTACATGCCTCGCGGGCGATGGAGAGGCTGCGCGCCAGCCTCTCCCCGGCACCGGCTCGAGCACAGGGAGAACACGGATGAACCTCGACGAGGAACTGCGCGGAACATTGCACACCCACGCGGACGACGCGCCCGACGGAGCGGGCATGCTGGACGCGGTACGTACCAGGGCAGGCCGGCTCGACCTGCGTCGCCGCCTCGGCACGGCCGGGGTCGCGGCGGTCGCGGCCGTTGCCGTGGCCGTCGGCGTGCCGTACGCCCTCGGCGCTTTCGGGCGATCACAGGACATTCCGGTCGGCGGCGGCCCGGTCGTCGTCGAGACGACCACGAGTCCGCCGCCGCGAGCATCAACGGTCGCGCTCGGACCCCCGGCGTTCACGCCGGTCAGGTTCCCACTCAACCCGACCTGGATACCGCCCGGCGTGGGCCGAGCGACCGAGGGTCGGATCCAGACGGGCCTGGTGCGGCTGGTGTACGAGGGGACGACCTCGGGCATCATCGCGATGGTCAGCGACGAGCTGTACCCGTCGGACTGGACCCCGGCGACCACGACGCAGACGACCGTGAACGGCCGCCCCGCGACGGTGACCACCGGTACCGCCGAAGGCCGGCCGACCGCCCGAATCACCTGGCAGCTGGCCAACCAGAAGTGGGTCGACGTGTCGGTCGTCGGGCAGATCACCGCGGCCCAACTGAAGCAGTACGCCAACGGCCTCGAGGCCCAACCGAAGCCGCCCACGCCGTTGCCGTTCACGCTCGCGCTGGCGCCGGTGGGCTACCAGGTCGCGTACCAGGAGATCTCGGCTACCGAGTTCCACTTCTGCCTGGCGCCCGCGGACGAGGTCAACGGCGACTCCGAGAACCTCGTGTGCACGTCCCGCAACGAGGCCCCGGAGGCGCACGGCGGCGAGCCGGTACAGGTCGGCGACTACCCCGGCGAGATCCACCGTGACCACTCGTACGGGCTCGTCAAGCTGGTCGTGTACCGACCCGGGTTCGAGTTCTCGGTAACGGTGAGCGAGGACGGTCCGCTCAACGACGAGGACCTGGTCCGCTTCGCGGCCGGAGTCACGCAGAGCTGAAGCCGGAGGTTATCCCGACTGGTCCCGTCGGTTACCGTCGCTACGCACGGCGGAACGGGCGATGACATCACAGGGGCCACGGAGGGTCGGATGCGGCATCTGTCGCTCAACCGTCTCCTCCGTGGCCTCCGCAGCCGACCTCTGCCACATCGCGGGAGCACGGGCTGTGCGGCGACGCGCTCACCGAGGTCGCCGATGTCGCCGACATCGCCGCCGCGGTGGGCGTCAGATAGCCCCCGTCGCCCCTGGGTTGATCGCCGTCACGATGTCCCGTGCCGCCCGAGCCCCGGACTGCAACGAACCCTCCATGTACCCGAAGAAGCCGAGGTACGTCTGCTCGCCGGCGAAGTACAGCCGGTTGGCGAATGGCGTGCTGAGCCGGCGCCCGATCGTGGTGACCTGGCCGGGTGACGGTACCGAGTACCCGGTCATGATGTACGGGCGGTGCGGCCAGTCGACGAACCGCGTGCGGTCCGGGTTGCCGCCGGAGTACAGCTCGCCGAGCCGCTGCGGGTACATGCGCTCCTCGCGCACGTATTGGCCGCCGGCGTACACCGACAGCCCGAAACCCCCCGAGGCCGGCTGCCCGTGCGTGCCCTCCCAGACCGATCCGAGGAAGTCCCAGATCGCGTTGGGCGAAAGGTTCTGCCGCTCCCAGAACTTGTCGCGGAACCGGCTCATGTGCTTGATGCACGGACCGTGCGTCATCGTGTAGTCGGCCGGACGCCACGTCTGTGACGCCTGGACGGTCGGCCACGTGAAGGGTGGCGCGGCGAGGATGGCGTAGTCGAACGCCTCGCACACGTTGCCGGCGTCGATGGTGACGCCTCGGTCGTGGATGCTCACGTTGGTCGCCACGGTGTTCAGCCGCACGTCGCGCAGTGACGCGGCGAGCCGGGTGGCGATCTGGTCGTTGCCGCCGGCGCAGCGGTGCGTCTCGGTGTACTGCCAGAAGCCGCGCATCCCCTCGGTGTCCGAACCCATCCGGCCGGCGCTTACCTGCGAGAGCAGCCCGAGGTAGCTCTGCTGCGACGGTACGGCGCAGTTGTCGTTGCCGATGATGAACTCGAGGGTCGTGCGCGCGAGCGAGGACTGCGGCCCGAAGATCTGGCTCATCTTGTCGGCGACCGTCATGTTGTCGAAGGTGGCGGCGTTCGCCGACAGCCACGGGCGGGAGCCGTCGATGGGCCGGGCGTCGTTACCGATCGCGTCGAGGGCCGGTTCCATGTCCAGCCGCAGTTGTTTCTTCTCGACGTCGGTCAGCTCCCGGTTGCCGAACTTGATCCGGCCCTCCTCGTCGCTCAGCTCGACGAGTTGGAGTCCAAAGTGGTCGGCCAGCTCCCACCACATTGGATGGTTGCGCCCGACCAGCTCCGCGCCGGCCTCGACGGTCTTGTTCGGAATGAAGGTGCGGTCGGTCTCCACCCGGCCGCCGACCCGCCCGGTCGCCTCGAGGACGGTGACCGAGAAGCCGCACTCGCGCAGGTACCAGGCCGCCATCAGGCCGGCGAAGCCCGCCCCGATAACCGCGACCCGGACCCGGGACGCGTCCCCCAGCGCGGCGCGGTTGACGTCGCTCGGGAGCAGGTACGCGGCGTGCAGATGAGCCCGGAGGCCGTTGTTCATCTCCTGCAATGCCGCGGGCGGGCGGGGCGTGCCGTACTGCCGGAAGAGCCTGGCATACAGCGAACGTGCCATGGTCGGTCACCTCACGGTTCCAGCGGGTATCTCCCGCTGATTCTTACGGCGACCGGGTGGCTGGACGTTCGCTCGAGTCTAGGAATTGACAGCGGGAATACGCGGTACGACCCGTTCTGCGAGTTGCTCGGCGAACTCGACGGGGTGCCGGTCGGGCATCACCTGGATCTCGGCGATGCCGAGCTCGGCGTACCGTTCCACGTCGGCGAGGAAACTGTCCACATCGGCCAGTACCGGCCGGACGTACAGCACGGTCGGCTCGATGGTGGCGTAGTCGCGGCTTTCGGTTTCGCAATGCCCTCGGAGCACGTCGAGTTTCCGCGCTACCTCGGCCACATCGCCGCCGAACAGGTTGCACGAGTCGGCGTACCGTGCCACGAGCCGCAGGGTTTTCCGCTCACCGTCTCCGCCGATCATGATCGGTGGCCGGGGTCGGCGCAGTGGCGGCGGGCTGCACAGCGTCTCGGTCAGTTGGTAGTGCTTTCCCTCGAACGGCCCGTTGTCGTCGCTCCACATCTGCAGGCAGATCCGCAGCGTCTCCTCGAGCCGCTCGAAGCGCTCCGTGACCGATACCACCGGTACGCCCAGCCCCCGCTGCTCCCGCTCGTACCACGACGCTCCGATGCCCAGCCGCGCGCGACCCCCCGATAAGACATCGAGAGTCGTGACTGCCTTGGCGAGGATTCCGGGATAGCGGTACATGACCCCGGTGACCAGTACGCCGAGCGTCATCCGTTCCGTCTTCGCCGCCACGTAGCCCAGCGTCGTGTACGCCTCCAGCATCGGCTCCTCGGCCGGGGCGATCCCCTCCATCTGGAAGAAGTGGTCCATGACGGTGAACGACGAGAAGCCCGCCTGCTCCACGATGCGTGCGGTATCGGCGAGGGTCGGCGCGGTGGCCGCCGGATCGGCCGGCGTCGAGAAGTTCCAGTAGTGCAACCCGAACCTCATCTGTACCTCCAGGGGGGTGGGCGGTGGGACCTTCGGCGAGGGCTAGGCTGCTGGGTATCAGCCATGTCACGACAAAGGAGGACTCCGTGGCCTCTCGTCTCAACCCGTACATCAGTTTCGATGGCAAAGCACGGCAAGCGATGGAGTTCTACAAAGGGGTCTTCGGCGGCACGCTGGACCTGCGGACCTACGGCGACTACGGACCACAGGACCCGGCGACCGACGACAAGATTATGCACGGCCAGCTCGAGACGGCCAGTGGCTTTACGCTGATGGGCGCCGACACGCCGCCCGGGGGCGAATACAACCCGGGCGACAACCTGTCCATCAGCCTGTCCGGCGACGACGGCGACGAGCTTCGGGGGTACTGGGAGAAGCTGTCGGCCGGCGGCAACGTGTCCGTCCCGCTGGAGAAGCAAATGTGGGGCGACGAGTTCGGCATGTGCTCGGACAAGTTCGGTATCACCTGGATGGTCAACATCGGACAGCCGCAGAGCTGACCGCACCTACTCGGCGGGCGCTCCTCCTAGCGGGGGGCGCCCGCCGGCATGTCTGTTCGTGATGGCGGACACCAGCGGGATGGACAACCAGATGTACTCGGCGGCCGACGCCGCGACCAGCGCCACCGGAATCGAGGCCGCGAAGACCGCGACCACGGTACCCATCCCCCACAGCGCGTTGGTCGCGTACCGCGCCGGTGCGTCCGTGCGCCACAGGTCCCCGCGCTCGGCCCGCAGCACCATCAGCATGAACGCCGTACCGTACAGCAGGATCACCGTGGCGTAGCAGATAGGCCCGAACGCCAGGTCGCCTTCCACCGCGACCAGTCGGGACACAAACGGGATCAGCACGATGGCGAACAGACACGCCATGTTCAACCACGCCAATGCGCGGTCGAGCCGCGCCACTTGGCGGAACAGTCGATGGTGGCCGAACCAGAGCGTGGCGATGACGGCGAAGCTGATAACGAACGAGAGGTACTCGTCGTCGAGATGGGTCACGAACGCGTCCCACACCTGGGCGTCGGTATCACCGCGAGGCACGGGCAGCTCCAGCGCGAGCAGCGTCATCGCGATCGCGATCACCGCGTCGGAGAAGAAGACCGTGCGTTCGGTGTCGTAATCGACGCGTTGCCCGGGACTCACCGGCAAATGATATAGGCCAGATACGTCGCCTAGCTGTCAGTCGTCAAACAGTCATCGCGAACAATGGATCGGGCGACTGCTGGGATAAAACATTCATGACGAGAAGGGTTATGGCGATTCTGCTCTCCGGTGGCATCGCGGCGTTCGCGGCCGCGGCCCCCGCATCGGCGGCCGACGATACCGGCCGTCAGCCGCCGGCGCACCAGTTGGCGACCGGCCCGGCCTGCACGTTGAAGGCGTCGGCCAGCAAGACCTCGCAGGACGAGTGGTCCAGCTGCCTGGCGGTCGGGGTGAAGGTGGATCGCCTGCCCGTCGTCGGGCAGACCGCAACGCTGTCCGTGACGGTCACCGCCGATGCGAAGCTGGACCCCAGCGAGATCCGCATCGAGCTGCCCGACGAACTCGCCTGGGAACACGCGCCCGCCGGGCTGGCCGTGACGCAGGCGACCGCCCGGGAACCGGAGCGGGCCGGCGCACTGGCGGTCGCGAGCACGACCCGGCAACTCGACCCCGGCCAGAGCACCGTCTTCACCGGCACGGTGCGGGCGGTGCGCGCCGGAGCGACGCAGATCCGCGCGCGGGCCACCTCGGGTCGGGGCGACCGCGTGCACGCCGGCCAGGACGACCTGTTCCTCACGATCGCCGGACCGGGTGGCCAGTCCCGGATCGGGTACGCCGCACCGACCGGTGACGCCGGGACGGCCGCGGTGCCGACGACGGACCGCGTGGCACGACCGGCCTGGCTCCGCCCGCAGCGGGTACCGGTACCGTCCAGTGTGGACGCTCCGTGCGACAGCCACGCGACCGGAAACTTCAGCTACACCGACCAGAACGGCAACTGGCACAACTCGATGAACCTCACGGTGCAGGTGTTCGACCAGGACTCGCTGTCCGGCGACGATCTGCTGGCCTCGGGGGTCACCGACGTCAACGGCAACTTCAACCTGTGCTTCGACGGCGCCGCTGAGGGCTGGCCCGAGGGCGGTACGGCCGACGTGTACGTCAAGTTCCTCAGCGAGAACGCCCTGTGGAAGGTGCAGCGGGGCGGAGACCCGCTGTCGTTCCGCACCGCGACGACGACCGACTTCGTCTCCGGTACGACGCTCAGCCTCGGCTCACGTACCGCGGACGACCCGACCCTCCAACGTGGACTGCACGCCTTCGACGAGGCGAACGACGCGTGGCTGTGGATCCCGAAGTCGGTCAACTCGTGCTGGGACCAGGACGACTCCAGTTGCCGGCAGCTAAAGATCAACTGGGCTCCGGACTCGACCGACGGCACCTACTACTCGCACGGTGGCAACGACGTGCACCTCGCTGCCGACGACCCGAACGGCGCGATCACGGTCGTGCACGAGATCGGCCACGCGGTCATGGACGACGTCTACAACGACGCGATGCCGCCGTCGCCGAACTGCAACCCGCACAACATCGACGCGACCAGCTCCGCGGGCTGCGCGTGGGTCGAGGGCTGGGCGGAATGGTTCCCGTGCACCGTGTACAACGACCCGTACTACCGCTGGCCCAGCGGCGCCTCGCTGAACCTGGAGCTGCAGGTCTGGGGCAACGGATGGGGCGAGGGCGACACCACCGAGGGTCGGGTCGCCGGCGCGCTCATCGACATCACCGACTCGTTCAACGAGGTGACGTGGGACCGGTACAGCGAGGGCTCGGCGAACATCTGGTACACGTTCATGCACCACCTGAACAACACGTTCGCCCAGTACTGGTCGAGCCGCACCGCGAACGGCTTCAACGTCGCCGACTCCGGGGCGCTGGCGGGGGCGTACCAGAACACCATCGACTACCAGTTCCGCGACCCGCTGAGCGACTATTCGCCATTGAACCGGCCGCGACCGGTACCGTCACAGAACTTCAGCTATTCGACCTCGACCATCTACTGGTCCGTCGTCGCGCTGCGGCCGCCGTCGGGCACCGACTATGACTTTTCGCTGTACGACGAACGCGCGCAAACGACGTTCCTGGGGAGCAGCGCGTTCGGTGCGTCCATGGTGGACTTCGTAGCGGTGGACTCCAACCTGCGGGCGCTGGGTGACTACTACCCGAGGGCGCAGCTGTGGTCCGGGTACGGCAACTACCAGATCGAGCTGGCTCAGGGATCGGCCACGCTGCCGGTCGGCAGCACCACGATCACAATGGCCTCGACGAACGTCGTCGCGGTACGGGACACGTACCTGACGGCCGGCGTACCGGTGACGCTGACCGTCACGCCCGGCGTCGGTACGCAGAACCCCGAGCTGTTCCTCATGGGCTCCGACCCGGCCAACTCGTCGACGTGGGTCCGCCCCCGGTCCTCCGCGGTATCGCTGTCGACCGCCAACGGCCCCGGTGTCGCGGAGACGCTGACGTACACACCGACGCGTACCGGGTGGTTCGGGGTCGTAGTGGTCAACGCCGCCGGCTCCGGCAACTACACCTTGACGAGGGCTTGACAGCCTGGGACGACAATGACGGCATGAACCGTGCGGCGGCCCTCGTAGTGGTGACACTGCTGGCCGCCGCCGGCTGCGGTTCCGGGGAGCGCCCGATCCCGCCGACCGGTGCCAGCGACCTCGTGCTGCGCGTGAGCGACCTGCCCGGGCTGCTGCCGCTGGGCGGTACGGCCGCCGTCCCGCCCAGCTTCTCGCTCTACGGCGACGGCCGTTTGATCGTCCCGACCGGCGGCGGGGCGTGGCCGATGTTCACGGAGCACCGGGTCCCGCCGGCCGAGGTCAGCCGGCTGCTGGGGGCGGCCGCCGACGCGGGACTGCTCGACGGGGCGGACCGGCCGGCCGCCGGACCGGACGGGCCGGTGGTCGTCGTCACCGCCGCCTCGGTCAGCCAACGGCACACGGTCAAGCTGCCCCGATCAGACCGGTCGGTCGCGGGCCTGCGCGCGGAGCTGGGCCGGCTCGCGACCGACCACCCCGGTACCGGGTACCGCCCCGCGGCGGTAGCCGTCATCGCGGTCGGCAACGAGGTACCCGGCCCGGCCCGCGACTGGACACTGTCCGCATTGGACGATCGGTGCACCGTGCTCCGGGGGTCCGAGGTCGACGCCGCCCAGCAGTTGGCCGCCACCGCCGACGCCACCACGATCTGGCGTTTCGGGGACCGCCGCTGGTCGCTGGCCTTCCGCCCGCTGCTCCCCGACGAGCCCGACTGCACCGCCCTCCTCCCCCCGCGTTGATCATGAAGTCCGCAGCACGACACACCGTCGAGCCCTAAACAAAGTTCATGATCGACGGGGTCGGGCGGGGTCGAGGGGGTAAACCGAGCGCGGGGGGTGGGCGTCGTACGGGCATGACGAGGCTGGGTTGGGCGGTCGGGGTGCTGGCGGCGGTTCTGGTGGGTGGGTGTGCGGGGGCGCAGCCGGGCGGGGGACCTGGGGCGACACCGACGGGGGTGCCGACTACGCCGGCTGTGCCTTCGGAGCCGGGGGTTGCCTCGGCCACGGTCGCCGTGTACTACCTCGGCAACGAGCGGGTCTGGCAGGAGGGCAACGGGCAACCGGTCGACCGGGTCAAGCTGTACCGCGAGTTCCACCGCGGGCCGGCCGGGGACGGCGGACCACGGGACCGGACCGTCAAGGCCGTCACGGAGATGCTCGACGGGTCTTCGGCGTACGACCCGGACTACCGCACCGGCTGGCCCTCCGGCGCCCGGGTGCTCGAGGTGCGCATCGACGGCGCTACGGTGACCGTGGACATCGGCGGCGCGGAGCGCAACAACGTCGGCGCCGAGGTAGCCGACCAGGCGGTACAGCAGCTGATCTGGACGGTGACCGCGGCCAGCGGCAAGACCGGGGTGCGCCTGCTCCTCGACGGCGCGGAGGTCAGCGAGCTGTGGGGACACGTGGCCGTCGGCGGCGTCCTGCGCCGGGCACCGGCCCTCGACGTACTCGCGCACGTCTGGCTGATCGACCCGCAGCACGACGCGACCGTGGGCCGAACCTTCACCGTCCACGTCTCCGGCGCGGTCTTCGAGTCTACGATCCAGCTTCGGGTCCGGCAGACCGACCGGACGGTGCTGCAGCGCTTCGTGACGGTCAGCGCGCCGGCCGGCGGCCAGTTCGGTGAGGCCAAGACGGATGTGACGCTGCCACCCGGGACCTACACGATCGAGGCGTACGCCGAGTCGGCGGTAGACGGTCGGCCACAGTTTCTCGACAACCACACGATCCGGGTGCAGTAGCTGTCGAGTTGCCGATTGCCCGGCAGTGCCCGGCGCAGGAACATCGCGGGCATGCTCAGATCCCAGCTGTTCGCCAACGACGCGCTGCTGCAGTCGATCGCCGACGACAACGACCGCATCTCCCGTACCCGCCACTCGCGCGGCGATTCAGTGCGTAAGGTGCAGACCGCGCTGCTGACCTGGGATCCGGGAGCCCTGCCCCGGTTCGGTGCCGACGCGGTGTACGGCAACGAGACGGCCGCGGCGGTACGGCGCTTCAAGATAGAGGAACTGTCCGTGGCGCCGGCACAGGCGATCGACGACGTCGGCCCGCGTACCGTCATCCGGCTCGACGAGATCCAGGCCGCCGCGGAGGCTCCACCCCCGCCTCCACCGCCGACGCCGACCCTCTTCGTCCGCCGGGACGTCTGGACCCTGCAGTCCGCCGCGCCCTGGGACCCGATCACGATCGCGTACGCGCGAGCCGTGCGGACCATGCAGGCGCGGCCGATGAGCGACCCGACGAGCTGGGCGTTCCAGGCGGCGATCCACGCCAGCTTCGTCACCCCGGCGAACCCGGCGTGGAACGGCTGCCAGCACGCGAGCTGGTTCTTCCTGCCGTGGCACCGGATGTACGTGTTCTTCTTCGAGAAGATCGTGCGGGCCGCGGTGCTCGCCGACGGCGGTCCGAGCGACTTCGCACTGCCGTATTGGAACTACGATCAGGCGACGCCGCGGAACACGCTGCCGCAACCGTTCCGTGAGCCGACGCTGCCCGACGGTACGCCGAACCCGTTGATGCTTCCCGCCGGCGGGCGCTCGGCCGGTATCCAGGCCGGCGGTCAACTGCGCACGGCCGACACCGACAGCTCCAACGCCATGGCGTCGACCATCTTCACCGGCCCGGGCGGCACCACCTTCGGCGGCGGCGTCTCGGCGCCGGCGCACTTCGACGGCGAGTCGGGGATGCTCGAGCTACAACCGCACAACATCATTCACGTCGTCGTCGGCGGTCCGCGGCCGGCCGGGGCTACCAACTGCAACGTCGGGTTGATGACCGACCCACGGTGCGCCGCGCTCGATCCCATCTTCTGGTTGCACCACGCGAACATCGACCGGCTGTGGAACCGCTGGCTCGACTCCGGTGGCGGGCGGGCGAACCCGGCCGACAGCGCGTGGCTCACGCAGCAGTTCGGCTTCTTCGACGAGACCGGTACCGCCGTGCGGCTCGCCGGCTCCGACATCCTCGACAGCGCCACCCAGCTGAACTACGTGTACGACGACCGGCCGACTCCGGTCGCGCCACCGCCTAGAGTTACTCCTGTGGCACCTCCACCCGAGCTCGGTGCGGCGACCGACCAGGTGATCGACGTGACCCGGCGGGTGACCGCGCGGCTCGTCGTACCGGACAGCACCCGCAGCCTGATCGAGCGGCTCAGTAGCCGGGCGGTCGGGGCGTTCCTGGCCATCGAGAACATCGAGGCGGAGCGCAACCCAGGCGTCGTCTTCGACATCCTGCTGAACGAGCGCCGGGTCGGTACCTTCAGCCTGTTCGGCATCGAGTTGATGAACGACCCGGACCATGTCCACGATGGAGCCCCCGGGCTACGCCACACGTTCGATGCCGCCGAAGTCATCGCGAGTCTGGTGTCGATGAACCGGTGGGATCCAGACGCGCTCGACGTGACGGTCGAGCCGGTACCGCCGGTGCCACCACCCGGTGAGGAACCGGTAGCGATCGAGGATCTCGACCTGCCGCCGGTACGCATCGGTCGGATCGCGCTGTTCGTGGCCGAGGCCGGCCCGGACCTCGTCGCGTGAACCGACTGACCGCGCGCCATCCACAGTGGTGGGTCGCGGTCGCGGTAGCGGTCGCGTGGCTCGTTCTGCTCGCCGGCCTGCTGGCCGGCGGGCACCACCACGCGCCTCGGTACCGCGCGTCCACAGTGGACGACATGGGTGGCTGGATGCTGATGGCGTTCGCGATGACCGTACCGCTGACACTGCCGGCAGTCCGGTACGTCGCCCGCAACAGCATCCGCAGCCGGCGGCAGCGGGCCATGGCGCTGTACCTGGCGGCGTACCTGGGCGTGTGGGCCGCGTTCGGCATCGTGGCGCTGACCATCGTCTGGCTCGCGGGCGAACCGCTGCACAAGGTTCTCGTCATCGGCCTGCTGATGGTCGCCGCTGGCTGGCAGCTGACGCGCACGAAACGGAGGGCGTTACTGGCCTGCCGGCGTACCGTGCCATTGCCGCCGGAAGGACGCCGAGCGGACGTGGCCTGCCTGCGCTTCGGCATGCGCCAGGGTTGGCGCTGCGTGGTCTCGTGCTGGCCGCTGATGCTGCTGATGGCCGTGGTCACGAACGTCCTGTGGATGGTCGCGCTGGCCATCGTGATGTACGCCGAGGAGCGCACCACGACCGGCCGGCGGCTGGTACGCCCGATGGCCGCGGTGCTCGCAGCCATCGGAACCGCCGCCGCCCTCCTCGCCTGACAAGGTCTATCGTCACAGGATGGTGCCGGAGGCCGTCGCGTACGTCCGTGACCTGCTCGTCGACTTCGATCCCCCGTGGTTCCTGTGCGGCGGTTGGGCCGTCGACGCGTGGCTCGGCGAGCAGACGCGCTACCACGGGGATGTCGACATCGCGGTCTTCCACCACGACCAGCGCGCCATCTTCGACCACTTCCCGGGCTGGGAGCTGGTCGGCCATGACCCCAACGTCGCGGACGACACCACCGAGCCGTGGAACGGTCGACGCCTCGACCTGCCCGCCCACGTCCATGTCCGGCGTGGCACCGAGTTCGAGTTCGAGTTCCTCCTCAACGAGCGCGCCGACCACGAATGGGTCCTCGAGCGGGACCCGCTCATCAGCGTTCCGCTGGACCGCGGCATCCGGCACTCCGCCTGGGGGCTGCCGACCGCCGGCCCGGAGGTTGTCCTCTTCTACAAGGCCGGTGAGCAACGGCCGCACGACGAGCAGGACATGCTCGCCCTCCTGCCCACCCTCACCGAGCGACAACGCACCTGGCTCCGAGAGTCGCTCGTCAAGGCACGACCCGGGCACCCGTGGTTGAGACACCTGAGAGGAGCTACAGCGTGAGCTACGCAGCGATCAACGGCCTGAACATGTACTACGAGGTGCACGGCGAAGGCAGGCCGCTCGTGTTGCTGCACGGCAACCTGTCGACCGTCGAGGTCGATTTCGGGCGGATCATCCATACCCTCGCCGCGACCCGACAGATAGTCGCGGTCGAGCAGCAGGCGCACGGGCACACCGCGGACATCGATCGGCCACTGAGGACAAAGACGTGGGCCGCCGACACCGCGGCGCTGCTCGACACCCTCGGCATCGCGGAGGCGGACGTCTTCGGCTACAGCAGCGGTTCGGCCGTCGCCGTCCACCTGGCGATCCAGCGCCCCGAGCTGGTGCGCAAGCTCGTTCTGGCGTCGATCGCCTACCACAAGGACGGTCTACATCCCGGTCTGCTCGACGGGATCCAGGACCTGCAGCCGGAACACCTGGCGGGGACGCCGTTCGAGGAGTCGTACGCCCGGGTCGCGCCGCGGCCGCAGGACTGGCCCGTGCTGATCGAGAAGATCAAGGAAATGGACAGCGAGGTCGACGAGTGGTCGGCCGAGGCGATCCGGGCGATCGGCAAGCCGGCCCTGCTGGTGTACGGCGACTCCGACATCGTCCGGCCCGAGCACAGCGCGGAGATCTTCCGGCTGTTCGGCGGCGGTGTCGCCGGCGACCTGGCCGGGCTGCCGGCGTCCCGCCTCGCGATCCTGCCCGGCACCACCCACGTCACGTTGGTCCACCGTGGAGAGTGGCTGTCCTCGATGATCGAGGAGTTCCTCGACGCCTAGCAGCGTCACGTCGGCGTCCCCGGTGCCGTTGATCCGGATGCGGTGAAATTCGACCGCGCAAACCGCATCAGCACGGGGGACAGATGACAGCAACTCGATACCGGCTCCGCACGCGCCTGGCCATCGGCGCCTCGGCCGCCGCCGTCACGGTGCTCGGGCTCGGCGTGACCGCGCCGACCACCGGCACCGCGTCCTCGCACCGCGAGGCACCGCTCGTCGCGGGCGAGCCCAGAATCGACACGACCGACCTGTACGCCTTCGTCAGCCCCGACCGCCCGGACACCGTGACGGTCATCGCCAACTGGATCCCGTTCGAGGAACCCAACGGCGGTCCCAACTTCTACCCGTTCGCGGACCGGACGGCGTACGACGTGAACATCGACAACGACGGTGACGCCCGCCCCGACATCACGTACCGGTGGACGTTCGCCAGCAGCTACCGCAACAAGAAGACGTTCCTCTACAACACCGGTCCCGTCACCTCGCTGGATGACCCGGATCTGAACTTCCGCCAGACGTACACGTTGCAGCGCATCACCAAACGCGGTACCACGACCCTGCTGCGCCACGCGAAGGTCGCGCCGTCGTTCACCGGCAAGGCGTCGATGCCCGACTACGAGGCGCTGTCCAACGCCGCGGTGACGAACTTCCCGGGTGGCGGCAGGAGCTTCGCCGGGCAGGCCGACGACCCGTTCTTCCTCGATCTGCGCGTGTTCGATCTGCTCTACGGCGGAAACCTGTCCGAGGTCGGTACCGACACGCTGGCCGGCTACAACGTCAACACCGTCGCGCTGCAGGTGCCCAAGCGTGACCTGGCCTTGCGCGGCGATCCCAACCGCAACCCGGTCATCGGCTTGTGGACGACGACCTCGCGCGGTAGCGCTCGGGTGGCCGACGGCGGCGAACACGGCCTGCGCCAGGTCTCCCGGCTCGGCATGCCGCTGGTGAACGAGGTCATCATTCCCGTCGGGCGCAAGAACGAGTTCAACGCCAGCAAGCCCGTCGACGACGCCAAGTTCCTCCAGTACGTCACCAACCCCGAGGTTCCCAAGCTCGTCGCCGGCATCTACGGCATCCCCGCGCCGGCCACCCCACGGCAGGATCTCGTCGAGGCGTACCTGACCGGCCTCTGCAAGGCCTGCGGGCCGATCGACGCCGACCTGAACTCGCAGCTGCTCAATCAGGACGTCGACAAGTCGGCGTTCCGCCCGAGCGAGCAACTGCGGCTCAACATGGCGGTCCCGCCGGCCGCGAGCCCGAACCGACTCGGCGCGCTCGGCGGTGACTTCGCCGGATTCCCCAACGGTCGCCGGCTCGCCGACGACGTGATCGACGTGACCCTGCGCGTGGCCGAGGGCGTACTGCTGCCCGGCCATCCATCCATTGTGGAGGGATTGAGCGACGCCGTGGACGCCAACGAGGTACCGTTCCGCACCGCATTCCCGTACGTGGCAGTCTCGAACCAGGGCTGACGTACCGCTGGGACTGGCCGGGCGTACTGTGTCCATCTATGAAGATCGGTATCGGTATGCCCAACCCGGTGCGTGGTACGCCCGGCCAGGCCCTGGTGGACTGGGCCCGACGAGCCGAGGAACGGGGCTTCTCGGGACTGGCCACGATCGACCGCATCGCCTATCCGAGCTATGACTCCCTCACCACACTGGCCGTCGCGGCCGGCGCGACCAGCCGCATCGGCTTGGTCCCCAACATCCTGCTCGCGCCGGTCTATCCGGCGGTACTGCTGGCCAAGAGCGCGGCAAGCCTCGACCAGCTCTCCGGCGGACGGCTGACCCTCGGCCTCGCGACCGGCGGCCGGGAGGACGACTTCACCGCGGTCGGTGTCGACTTCGCCGCCCGCGGGCGGGTCTTCGACGAGAGCCTGGCGCTCATGCACCAGATCTGGGCGGGCGAGCCGTCGTTCGCGCCCGGTCCCATCGCTGGCCGGGTACCGATCCTGATCGGCGGCGGCAGCAAGGCCGCGATCCGCCGTGGGGTCACCTGGGCCGCGGGCTGGACCCTCGGCGGCGCGCCGGCGGAGTACGCGGGCGCCTACTTCGCGCAGGTGCGGGATGCGTGGCGGCAGGCCGGTCGCGATGGCGAGCCCCGGTTGGCTGCACTGGTCTACTTCTCCGTCGGCGACGACGCGGAGGACGCGTCGCGGGCGTACCTGCGCGACTACTACGGCTTCATCGGCCCGTACGCCGACCAGGTCGCCGAGAGCGCGTTGCGGACGCCGGAGGCGATCCGGGGCGCCGTGGCCGCATTCACCGACGCCGGCTGTACCGAGCTGTACTTCGACCCGACCACGTCCTCCGTCGACCAGGTGGACCGGTTGGCTGACCTCGTACTCTGACGCTCTCACTGTCGCCGGTGGTAGACGTTGCGGCGTGGTCGTTGGTGCGGGTCGATCCATGCCGGTGGGGTGAACTCGGGCCGCCCGTGATGTCCGATGTGGACAGTCCAATCGCCCTTGTGCAGCAGCCGATGGTGGAACCGGCAAACCAGGACCGAGTTGTCGAGGCAGGTCGCGCCACCGTCGACCCAGTGGACAATATGATGCCCGTCGCACCAGTCAAGCGCATCATTTATCACATCTGATCACTAGCCTTGAGGTGGGCAAACGTGGTGTGCAGCGTCCCGCACAACCCGTAGACCGCATCCTCGTGAACGCGGGTAACGGCCAGGTTCCGCGTCGGGTCCGTCCGGTCGACAGCACGCGGTTCTGTCTTGCAGCCTGAATGCCGCTGGTGGATATGCCCGGTTTGAGGCTGTCCAAACAGTGGACCCGACGGCTCGGCGGGAGATGCCCTGTGTCAACCCCCAACTGTTTGATCTTGTTGGAGGAG
>Ga0075430_100001824_pt1 | contig 17434 bp, 16 predicted proteins | sample RhiMetdeltSRZDD4_FD_75294 | JGI IMG/M metagenome (GOLD analysis project Ga0075430, IMG submission 75294) | Populus rhizosphere microbial communities from Tennessee, USA - Rhizosphere MetaG P. deltoides SRZDD4 | ecosystem: Host-associated > Plants > Roots > Rhizosphere > Soil | place: USA... | reverse complement strand
AGGAGAGCCCAAAACTGCCCGTTCGGGCACCGCATGGGCGCTGCGGTAGTCGCCGGGAGCGCGCCCCGTGACCTGCCGCCAGTTGGCAAGCGAGTGCCCGGGTCCCGCGATGGGGCAGCCCGGCGCGACCCAGACGCCCGCAACGGTTCACCGCGCCGAAATACCGCGATATGGTTCGTTGTCGGATTTTCGGCCGACGTCGATGGGCACCTGTGTCCACCATGGAGGTTGATCTATGACTGCTCCGCTGTCCCGTCGCGGTCTTCTTGGCTACGGCGCTGCTGGCGCCCTGGGCATCGTCTTCGCCGGCAGCATCGAGGCGGTCGCCGGTCCGGCGTCCGCGCTCGCCGACGGCCGGGCCGGCGTCGGCTACGGCCCGCTCGTGCCGGACCCGGCCGGGCTGCTGGCCCTCCCGGCCGGCTTCTCCTACAAGATCGTTGCGGCGTCCGGCGTGACGCTGCTGGAGACGGGCCAGCCGACCCCGAGCGACCCTGACGGCGCCGCGTGGTTCGCTAGCGCGACCGGCGCGACGGTGGTCTACAACCACGAGATCGGGGGCACCGAGGCGTTCGGCGTACCGCCGCTGCCCGGGCTGACCTACGACCCTGGCGCCCGCGGCGGGACCACCAACCTCGATGTTGACGCGCAGGGCAACCGGATCCGCGAGTACGTCAGCGTCGCCGGCACGCACAACAACTGCGCGGGCGGCGCCACTCCGTGGAACACCTGGCTGACCTGCGAGGAGACCGAGCAGCGGGCCGGCGGCAGGTTCCAGAAGGACCACGGGTACGTCTTTGAGGTCGACGCGTTCGACCGGCAGGCGAACCTCGACCCGGTGCCGCTGAAGTTCCTCGGCCGGTACGCGCATGAGGCGGTGGCGGTAGATCCGGTCACCTCCGTGATCTACCTGACGGAGGACGCCACCGCCCCCAACGGCCTGTACTTCCGGTGGACCCCGCCGGCCGGCTTCGCCGGTGGAAAGGGTGCGCTGCGCGCGCTGGCCACCGGTACGGGCGGCGCCACGGCAGGCCGGCTCCAGGCGATGAGCTGCTTCCTCGGCGACAACCACATCGCGGACCTGTGCGAGGCGACCCGCCCCGGCACGCGGTACCGGGTGCAGTGGGTTGACGTGCCCGACCGCGACGCCGGCACCCTATCGGTGCGCAAGCAGCTCAGCAACGACCAGGTGACCCGCAGCCGCAAGCTCGAAGGCGCGTGGTGGGGCGACGGCGGCGCGTACTTCGTGGCCAGCTTCGCGCGTAACAGCGACGGCAGCGTTAACGAGCACGACGGCCAGGTGTGGTTCTACGACCCGCACACGGAAAGCGTCACCCTCAAGACGATCTTCGGGGTGAACCCCGACCCGTCGCAGAGCGGCAACCTTGACGGGCCGGACAACATCACCGTCTCGCCGCACGGGGGCGTGATCCTGGCCGAGGACGGCAGCGGGATCCAGTACCTGGTCGGCGTCACCGACCAGGGCAAGTCCTACCTCCTGGCGCGCAACGACCTGAACACCGCCGAGTTCGCCGGCCCGACGTTCAGTGCCGACGGCCAGATCATGTTCGTCAACATCTACGCGCCGGGTCACGTCCTCGCCGTCACCGGCCCGTGGCAGCGTCCGAGCAACGCAAGAACCTGACCTCGGCGAACAGCCAGCGAACCCCGCGCATCAGGAGCGTGACAGCGCCTGCCGGACGGTGTCCCCACACCTCCGGCAGGCGCCTGGGCTGGCTGTTCGAGGGGCAGAAAGGCTAGAGATAGAGGCCGGTCGCGTCGGGCTCGACCCGGCGGGCGGCGACGGCGTGCACGTCGCGCTCGCGCAGCAGGATGTACTCGCGGCCGTGCAGCTCGACCTCGGACCGGTCATCCGGGTCGAAGAGCACCCGGTCACCCGCGACGATCGACCGTACGTGCGGACCGACCCCCACTGCGGTCGCCCAGGACAGGCGGCGACCCACTGACGCGGTGGCCGGGATGACGATGCCCGCGGCCGACCGCCGTTCTCCTTCGTTGCCTTCGAGGCGCACCAGGACTCGGTCATGCAGGAGCCGGATCGGCAGCCCTTCGGCACTGCCCGGCAGTGCCTCGGCGGCCACGGTGTGGGTGGGTACGGCGGTCACGACGTGACGGTACCCGGCCGGACCGGTAGACCAGTATGGGGCGGGCGTTCCATGGATGCGCTGCGGCGTCGGGCGACTACGGTTGGGCTGAGAATCTCTTCCGGGGAGGACTCTTGGGGCGCCTGGAGCAGGTCGGCGTGAAGGTCCGGCGGGCGTACGTGGCCGGGCGGGAGTCCGTGCGGGCGGCTCGGGCGCAGGCGAAGGCGACCGAGGTGGTCGCCAAGGCCCCGGTCGACCTCGACCCGCCCGCCCGGCCGGCGACGCCGGTCTCGACGACCAGCCGCGACGACGCCGACGTGCCGCGGGGACTGCGCATCGTGGCCGCCTGGTCCTGGCGGATGCTGGTGATCTCCGCCATAGCTGTGCTGATCATCATCGTGGTGGCCCGGCTCAAGCTCGTCGTCGTGCCACTGGCTATCGCGCTGCTGCTCTCCGCGCTGCTCGCCCCGGCGGTCGAGTGGCTGCGGGGCGCGCGGGTGCCACCCTCGCTCGCCACCGGTCTCGTCCTGGTGGCCGGGTTGGCGGCGGTGGTGGGGACGCTGACCGCGGTGATCCGCGAGTTCGTCGCGAACGTGCCGGAGCTGTCCCGCAACGCCAGCGAGGGCGTGCGCACCATCCAGAACTGGCTCAAAGAGGGCCCGCTGCACATGTCCGACAGCCAGCTGGACGGCGTGCTCAGCTCCATGGAGAAGTGGGTCGACGACAACCGGGAGAGCCTGACCAGCGGGGCGGTGGACACGGCCACGGCCACCATCGACGTCCTGACCGGCCTGTTCCTGGTGCTGTTCGCCACGTTCTTCTTCCTCCGTGACGGCGGTCGCATCTGGCAGTGGGTCACCCGGATCCTCCCGGGCCGGGCCCGGGAGCAGGTGGCCACGGCCGGGGAGCAGTCCTGGCTGACCCTGGTCGCGTACGTGCGGGCGACCGTGCTTGTGGCGTTCATCGACGCCCTCGGCATCGGTCTCGCCCTGGTGATCCTGCGCGTGCCGCTGGCCTTCCCGCTCGCCGCGCTGGTCTTTCTCGCCGCGTTCATCCCGATCGTCGGTGCGACGCTGTCCGGCGCGGTGGCGGTGCTCGTAGCGCTGGTCACCCGGGGCCCGCTCATCGCGCTGATCCTGCTCGCCGCGGTCATCGCGGTGCAGCAGCTGGAGGGGCACGTGCTCCAGCCGCTGATCATGGGGCGGGCGGTGGCGATCCACCCGCTGGCGGTGATCGTCGCGATCGCCAGCGGCGTGGTGCTCGCCGGGATCATCGGCGCGCTGGTGTCGGTGCCGCTGGTGGCGGTGCTGAACACCGGGATCCGCCACCTCGTCTCGGCGCGCGCGGTGCCGCCTCCGGATGCCGTCGTGGTCAAGGCGCACCCGACCTGACCCGGGTCGAACAGGTCCTGACCCAGCCGGGCGGGTCAGTCAGGTCGCGGCCAGCCTCCGCAGGGCCGCGTACACCACCTCGGGCTTGGTCGTATACCACAGTGGAGGCAGGCTGCGGCGCAGGAACGGGCCGTACCCAGAGGCGCGCTCCAGCCGCGAGTCCAGCACCGCCACCACGCCGCGGTCGGTCCGCGAGCGGATCAGCCGCCCCGCCCCCTGCGCCAGCCGGATCGCGGCGATCGGCACGCTCACCGAGCTGAAGCCGGACCCGCCGGTCGCGTCGACCGCCGCCGCCCGGGCAGCGGCCAGCGGCTCATCCGGGCGGGGGAACGGCAACCGGTCGATGACCACCAGCTGGCACGCGTCGCCGGGCACGTCAACGCCCTGCCACAGCGACAGGACGCCGAACAGGCAGCTCTCCCGCTCCTCCCGGAACTGGCGCACCAGCAGCGGCAGCGCCTCCTCGCCCTGCAGCAGGACCGGCAGCGAGGTCTTCTCCCGGACCACCTCCGCGGCCCGCTCCGCCGCCCGCCGCGACGAGAAGAGCCCGAGGGTACGCCCGCCGAGGGCGACCACGAGCCGCAGCAGCTCGTCTGCCGCGGCGTCGGACAGGCCGGACTGGGTCGGCCGGGGCAGGTGGGCCGCCACATAGAGGATGCCCTGCCGGGCATAGTCGAACGGCGACCCGACATCGAGGGAACGCCACTCCTGGTCCGCCTCTGCCGTCCCTACGGCGTCACCCCGCGCGGGAGCAGCGTCACCACGGGTAGGAGCGGCATCACCTCGGATGGGAGCGGCGTTGCCCGGCGCGGGCAGGCCCAACGCCCGGGCCACGGTGTCGAAGCGGCCGCCCAGGGCGAGCGTCGCCGACGTGGCGACCACGGTGCGTTCTGCGTACAGGTGGGTGGTGAGGGTGCCGGCCACCGACAGTGGGGCCACCACCACGGCCCGGCGCTGCTCCTTCTCCACCCATGCCACGTCCCCGTCCGACTCGTCGAGCAGCCGCTGGGCGGTGGTCGACACCTCGGTGAGCGCGGCCTTTGCCTGCTGCTTGCGCACCGGGTCCGGGTCGTCGCCCTTGACCTCGCCGATGCCGGTCAGCGCGGCCCGGGTCGCCGAGTCCACGAGCGTGCACGCCTCACGCAGCGCGGCCGGCAGGCCGGCCACGATGCGGCCGGCTGGCGCCTCGGCCAGCCCGACCGCCAGCGCGTCGCCCGCCTCGCTCAGCATCTCGCCCACCTCGGCCTCCACAAAGGAGCGAGCCCGCCGGGCGGCCCGCTCCAGCAGGTCGGGCGTCAGCTCCGCCTGTGCCGCCGAGGAGACGCGGTCGGCCAGCTCATGCGCCTCGTCCACGACCAGCAGCTCGTGCGGCGGGATGATGTGCCGGCCGGCGAGCATGTCCACCGCGAGCAGGCTGTGGTTGGTCACCACGATGTCGGCCTCCCGGGCGCGCACCCGGGAGGCCTCAGCGAAGCAGTCCGTGCCGAACGGGCAGCGGGCCGCGCCCACGCACTCGCGCGCCGGCATCGAGACCAGCCGCCAGGCCCGGTCGTCCACGCCGGGGTCGAGCTCGTCCCGGTCCCCGGTGGAGGTCTCATCGGCCCAGTCCCGCAGCCGCTGCATCTGCTTGCCGAGCCGGCCCGCCTCACCGAGCCAGGTGATCCCACCGCGGGCAGTGGCCCGGCCCTCGAACAGCGCGTCCTGCGGCTCGTCCTCGGTCGAGGTCTCCAGCCGGGCCCGGCACAGGTAGTGGTGGCGGCCTTTGAGCACCGCGTACGTCGGGCGGCGGCCGAGCAGGGGCTGCACCGCCTCGGCGAGCCGGGGCAGGTCGTGGTCGACCAGCTGTGACTGGAGCGCGAGGGTCGCCGTGGAGACCACCACCGGACCGTCCACCAGCAGCGCGGGCACCAGGTAGGCCAGGGACTTGCCGGTGCCCGTGCCGGCCTGGACGAGCAGGTGCTCGCCACTCTCGGCCGCCTGCGCCACCGCCTCGGCCATGACCTGCTGGCCAGGGCGCTCGATGCCGCCGGGCACCGCGTTGACGGCCGCGGCGAGCAGATCCGGCATTGTCGGTCGGGTCAGGGTGGCGGCGGTCACGGTCTGACCGTACCCGCCGATGATGCCGCGCCGGGGATTATCCACAGCCACGGCCCGCGGCGTGGCGAGGTTATGGATGCGGCGTGGCGAGGCTGTGGATAACGCGCTATCCGTCCACAGGGTATGGCTAGGCTATGGCGCCATCGGGCCTGGCGGGGCAGGTTGGCACGGTGACCGTGGAAGAGGCACGATGACTTTCGTCATGGCTATGGATGCGGGGCCGGCCGGCCGGCCGTTCACCCGCGCCGACCTCGCCGGCATGCCCGACGACGGGCGGCGCTACGAGATCGTCGACGTTCTGGTCGGCCGGCGCGAGGACTTCACCGACCGGGCCCTGGCGGCCGCGCCGGTGCTCGCGGTCGAGGTGCTCTCACCCAGCTCCCGGCTGTTCGACACGCACGTCAAGCGGGAGCGGTTCGAGCGGGCCGGCACGCCGGCGTTCTGGGTCGTGGACCCGGTCGCAGTGCCCGACCAGGCCAGGCTGGTCGCCTGGGAGCTGACCGGTCAAGGCCGCTACCGGCGGGTGGCCGACGTCAGCGGCGAGGCTGAGCTGCGTACGCAGGTGCCGTTTGAGCTGAGGGTGGTCCCGGCGGACCTGGTCCGGTGACGGGCCCTGGCGGCCCGGCAGCGGTGCGGGTGGTCTACCGCAAGTACGACGGTGCGCTGCACTGGCACCACAGCATGCAGGCGCTGGGGGAGGACGAGCACGGGGTATGGCTCGGTGCCCTGGCCGGCATCGAGACCAGGCGCGGGTACGACTTCTCGGTCGTCCTGGAGCAGGCGCACGTGCTGCTCTTCCCGCGCGAGGCGTGGTGGACCGCGGCCTTCAACGCCCCACCGCGACGGACCGAGGTCTACTGCGACGTCACCACGCCGCCCCGCTGGCTGGCGCCGGACCAGGTGACAATGGTCGACCTCGACCTGGACGTGATCCGCCGCCGCACCGGCGAGGTCCTGGTGGACGACGAGGACGAGTTCGCCGAGCACCGCCTGCGGTACGCGTACCCGCCGCACGTGGTGGACAGCGCCACAGCCGCGACGCGGTGGCTGGTGCGGGCGCTGGGCGACGGTACGGAGCCGTTCCGGTCGGCGTACCAGCAATGGTTGTCGCTCGTGGCCTGAGCGGGCGCGTGCGGCGAGGTCGGGGCGATATCGCCACGTCGCCGAAGCTGGGCGGCCCGGGTCAACCACGCGCTGGGCCTGACGGCTCAGGGCTACCCAGCGGCTGGCCTGGCGGCAGCGCCCGGTGCTGGTCGGGCGCCGGCACCGCTTGCAGCTTCGCTGGGTTGAGCTGGTCGTAGACAGCGGTGACCTGCCCTCCCTCGACTGCGAAGGCCATCACCACCCGCACCGTGCCCCACCGCCGGTCGCTCACCTCCCAGAGCAGGCCATGGTCGCCGTTGACCAGCACCGGCTCAGCAACGACCCGTTCGGCCTCGGCCAGGCGCCGGAACAGCCCGACCACGAAGCGCGCCGCCCGGTCCGCTCCCTCGATCGGGTGCCGGCCGGCGGGGAGCAGCCCGCCACCGTCGCCGATCGTCACCACGTCCGGGGCGAGCACCGCGAGCAGCCCGTCGAGGTCGCCCTCCTCGGCGGCGGCCAGGAAGGCGGCCAGCACCCGGCGCTGCTCGGCCCGGTCGCTGTTGTGCCGGGCCTGGCCGCCGACGACTGCGCGGCGGGCCCGGGAGGCGAGCTGCCGGGCGTTCGCATCCGTGGTGCCGAGCACCGAGGCGATCTCGTCGAACGGCACCGAGAACACGTCGTGCAGCACGAAGGCGACGCGCTGCTCCGGGGTGAGCCGGTCCATCACCACGAGCAGCGCGAAGCTCACCTGCTCCCGCCGGCTCACCTGCTCGGCCGGGTCAGCCGAGAACGGGTCGGTCGCGCCCGGGTCGGCCACCGCTGGGTCGAGCCGGGTGACCACCGGCTCGGGCAGCCACATACCCGGGTACGCCTCCCGGCGTACCCGGGCGGAGCGCAGCACGTCCAGGCAGATCCGGGCGGTGGTCGTGGTCAGCCAGGCGCGCGGCTCGCGGACCTGGGACCGGTCGGTGGCGGCGAACCGTAGCCAAGCCTCCTGCACCGCGTCCTCCGCCTCGGCGACGCTGCCCAGCATCCGGTACGCCACCGCGGTCAGGTGCCTGCGGTACGGCTCGAACTCCTGTTCCCCAGGCATGTCCATGCTGCCATCCTCCGCTCCGTGGCCGGTCCCGCCCCCGGTTCCAGGACCGCACGAGATATTTCCCACCCGGCAACCCGGTGTTTCATAGCCGGCAACGAGACGTTCCGCCGCCTGCGACGAAATGGGGCCGAGAAGTGTGACGTACGTACGCCGGGCGCGGTCGTCCCGAGCCGGGCGGCACCGGCGACCCGGGCAGATCCGGTGCCGGTACGGCATGATCCGTTGGTGTGAACCGCGGCTTACTTCGATGTCGCGGCGGAGCGGCGGCGGATAGCGCAGGACCGCATCGGGTAGACAGGCACCTGACGCGGCCGGCGCTGGCCGGTGCCACCCGCGCCGGGCGCCACACCAGGTGCCGTGCCGGCCCGGACCGGGTCTGCTGCCCCTACCTAGCGAGGTGCGTGTGAAGTTTTCCCTCCGCCCCACCGAGGGCGCCTTCTACGACTTCTTCAGCCGGGCCGCGGAGAACCTGGTACGCGGGACAGAGCTGCTCACCGAGCTGTCGCTGTCCGGCGCGGACGTGCAGTCGATCAGCGAGCGGCTGATCGAGGTGGAGCACGACAGCGACCAGATCACGCACGACCTCTACAACAAGATCAATTCTACCTTTGTGACGCCGTTCGACCGGGAGGACATCTACCGGCTCGGCTCCGGCCTGGATGACGTGATGGACCACCTGGAGGCCGTCGGCAGCCTGCTCTACCTCTACGGCCTGACCCGGCTGCCGTCCCTGCCCCGGGAGATGCACGAGCTGGTCGACGTGCTGGGCCAGCAGGCCCGGCTCACCGCCGCCGCGATGCCCCGGCTGCGCGTGATGAAGAACCTGAAGGAGTACTGGGTCGAGTGCAACCGGCTGGAGAACGAGGGCGACCGGGCCTACCGGATGCTGCTCGTGCGGCTGTTCTCCGGCGAGTACGACGCGCTGACGGTGTTGAAGATGAAGGAGGTCGCCGACGAGCTGGAGGCGGCCTGCGACGCGTTCGAGCACGTGGCGAACACCGTCGAGACCATCGCGGTCAAGGAGTCCTGACCCGGTGAGTGCCGAGCTCGTCGCCGTCATCGCGGTGATCCTCATCGCGATGGCGTTCGACTACACCAACGGGTTCCACGACGCCGCCAACGCGATCGCCACCTCGGTCTCCACCCGGGCGCTCACCCCGCGGGTGGCGCTGCTGATCGCCGCGATCGGCAACTTCGTCGGCGCCCACTTCGGTGCCGAGGTCGCCAAGACGGTCGGGGACGGCCTGGTCACCCTGCCGACCGGGCTGGCCAGCCTCGGTGTCGTCTTCGCCGGCGTGCTGGGCGCCATCGGATGGAACCTGCTGACCTGGTGGCTAGGGCTGCCCTCGTCGTCCTCGCACGCCCTCTTCGGCGGGCTGGTCGGCGCCACCCTCTTCGCCGCCGGCGGGGTGGTGCAGTGGGGCAACATCCTGGAGAAGGTGGTTCTCCCGATGATCCTCTCGCCGCTGGTCGGGTTCTTCCTCGGCGGGCTGGTCATGCTCATCGTGTACTGGGCCTTCCGGCGCGGGCACCCCGGCCCGCTGAACCGCTTCTTCCGCTTCGCGCAGACGGTCTCCGCCACCGCGATGGCGGTCGGGCACGGCATGCAGGACGCGGCGAAGACCATGGGTATCGTCGTTCTGGCGCTCTACACCGGTGGCTTCCAGGAGAACAAGACAGACATCCCGCAGTGGGTGTTCTTCACCTCGGCCACGGTGCTGGCCCTGGGCACCTACGCAGGCGGCTGGCGGATCATCCGTACGCTGGGCCGGCGCATCATCCACCTGGGCCCGCCGGAGGGGTTCGCGGCCGAGACCGTGGCCAGCTCGGTGCTCTACTACAACGCGCTGGTGCTCGGCGCACCGATCTCCACCACGCACACCATCACCTCGGCGATCACCGGGGTAGGGGCGACCAAGAAGCTTTCGGCCGTACGGTGGGGGATGGCCGGCAACATCGTCACCGCCTGGGTCCTGACCTTCCCGGGGTCGGGGCTGCTCGCCGTGGTCAGCTACATCCTCGTACGCCCGCTGTTCGGGTAGGCGCCGGGCGGCGCGGCCTCAGCCCCAGTCCCGGGCGGTCGCCGCGGACACCTGTCTGTCCGGCCAAGGCGCACCGGCGAGGACGGCGCTGGCACCGCTGCCGGTGGAGAGGGCGACGAGGGCCTTGAGGCAGTACGCCGTCGTCATGGTGCGGCTGGCGTAGACGTGGGGGGTGCTGCCGTCCGAGGAGGGAAAGGAGATGAACGGGCTCGCCGACCAGGCACCGTCTGCCTCCTGAGCCTCAACGAGGTGGGCCAGGCCCCGCTTGACAGCCGGATCGTCCTGGCGCGGCCCGCTGGCATGGAGGGCGAGAAGCGCGAAGGCCGTCGCGAGAGGGTCACCCCAGTCGCCGTCCGCGCCCTGCTCCCTGGTCAGAAAGCCGCGGGCCCTGTCGATGGCCGGGCTGTCGGGGACCACGGCGGCCAGGACGGCGACGGCACGGAACGTGCCGTAGTACGGGCCGGCGTACCACCGGCTGCCCCAGGTCCCTTGCGAGTCCTGCGTGGACACGAGGTACTCCGCGGTCCGGCCTATCTCCGTCCGGTACCGCTGTGGGTCGTACCGCAACAGCCCACTTGCGAGGTTGGACACGACATCGGGGTGTACGCCCTGCCCCCCGACCAGCTCCACATAACTGTCCGCCGCGGCGCGCCCCGCCGAGCCGTCGTCCGGCGACAGGACCCAGGTGGGTACGCCGCCGTCACCTCCTGCTGCGGTGAGCGCGAACCAGATAGCCTCGTCGCACGTTGCCGCCAGCGCCGGGCCGCCCAGCCGGGAGAGCGCGTTCACCACCGCAGCCAGGTCATCGGCGTCCGGCGGCAGCTCCGGCACTTCGGGAACGTAGTTCCAGCCGCAGGGCGAGCTGCGATGCTTCGCCTGCAGGATGCAGACTCCCTCCGACGCGAGCACCACGGCTGGTACGGCGGCGCCGGCTTCCACGGCATCGAGCAGGGCATCGAGTACGATCGCGCGCTGGAACAGCACCCCGGCGTGCATCTGGAGGGAGACCCCTTGGGGGAGCACACGAGGTAGGCGTAGGTGATGGACCGCCTCGCGGTAGCCGTTCCGCTGCTGGGCCAGCAGCATCTCCGTTGCCGCAAGCACCGGCTTGCCGGGCGTTGCCCAGCTGCCCGGGGTGTGCTGCCTGAGGTGTACCGGATCATCCTCCAGCCAGCCAGCCCAGTACGCGACGGTCTGGCAGGCGAACTGCACCACATCCGAGCCTGCCGCGTCGTCGTCATGGCCGGCGACTCCCAACGCAGCCGGTGTGAGCAGCTGGACAATCTCCCCGCTCACGGCATCGACGACATCGTAGACATCGGCGTCGCTTGGCCAGCCGGCCTGCCGCTGGGCTAGGCGGTCGGCGAGGCGGAGCACCACAGCGTTTGCCGCGCCGCGGTGGAGGTCGACGGGGAGGTCCACCAGATCGTCGGCCAGAGCCACCACCTGACCCAGCCCCCTGGCCGCAGCCTCTGCGCGAGGTGACGGCTGCGGCGACGGGTCTGCCAGGCTGGTGATGCGGCAGGTCACAACGAACGGCAGCACGGACTTGGCCTGGACGGTGGACAGCAGGCAACGAAGTGCGTCACGTGAGGCGGGCCGCGCCGTGCTCGCCTCGGCCTCGGCCCGGTAGAGCGCTGCCACGTCCGCGGCCAGATCTGCCCAGGCGGCGTGGTTGGCACTACGCGCCAGCAGCGTACGGAACCCGGCCCCACAGCTTGCGACCAGGGCGCAGAGCAGCCGCAGGCGTGGGTCCACGACCCGCCGGTAAGGCTCGGCGAAGACTGTGTCGGGGTCAGCGGTGAGATCGAACAGGGCATGGACGGCTTGCGGACTCAGGATGCCACCGACGCCTTCCCGCTGGTTGACCTCGTCGCTGAGGTAGTCCGCCAGCGCGATCCCGGCGCTGAAGACCGCGGCAAGCTCGGCGGCACTGCCGTCTCCGTTCAACGTGCCCCGGCCAAGACGGTGGAGCACTACGGCCTGTTGGTAGCCGAAGCCGAGCATGTGCGGCAGCCGCTCCCACAGGTACGGATCGGCCCTGGCGACCTCTTCGTAGCCCGCGGTCGCGAACGCCGGCAGGGCCGACGGTAGTACCTGGTCCCGGAGGCGTTGTCCGACGCCAGCCCGTCCCGCGACGGCACGCGCCACACCAACCCGCGGCACGGCAAGCCCATGCTTGCGCAGCGCCAGGCGGACCACGGCACGGAAGTGGGTGTCGTTGAGTACGGCGTTATTGCGAAGATCCATGCCCTTGCGGCTCACCGGGGCCTCCATGCCGCCCAAGCGGGTGTCGGGCCGGAAACTCATCCGGCCCGACACGGCGGCTTATCGCGCTACGGCCATACGTCCTTGGTGAGAGAGATCTGCATGTTCTGGTAGTAGTCAGAGTTGGCGTACTGCGGCTTGTACTGCTCTGAGTCCACCCAGAACGTCTGGTTCGAGTCGACGTAGACGTAGTAGTTGCCGTTCCCATTGTTGTAGTAGCCTACGCTGAAAAACGCGTTGGTGACCGGCGCCAGACTGTTGGCGTCATTTACCGATATCCACATCGCCACCGTGCTCACCTCCAGCCCTTGGCGCCGGCCTTGCCTCTCGGCAGCCGCTCCGACTCCGGGATGTGCGGAGGCTGCCCGGCCTCCGCGGGAAGGTTCTTCAGCGCCTCACCGCGTGGCATGCCCTCAGGCTCGTCACCTCCGCGAGCCCGTAACGTTGCCAACGTCGAGACAAGGTCCTCCTCGTTTTCGATTGGAAACACCTCATCGGGGATCTGTGATGCCTCCTCGACCCCGCGCTCCCTACCCTCGAAGCTGACCGTTGCGCCCCTTCCTCCCAGCGCCTCTACCAGGTCGTCTGCATTTCGCAGCGGGTATCTCCCGCGCCTTGACACCTCCCGGGCGACCTTTTGAATATGGTCGATCCTAAACTTGGCCATGGCAACCTCCACGCTGCTGTCGTACGCAGCTCTTTGGCTGCGTACATCATCATCCACAAAGGTCGTGCGCGTGGCTTGCGGAAATGTTGGCGTCGGCTCCGATTCTTAACCACTCCAGGGCGGTTCATACCGACACCGTGGACCACAGTGCGGTAGCTGAGCCTTCGGACATCGGTGTCATGTCCTCCATGTCTGGAGCGCTGGAAAGTAACACTCAGTGTCTCCTAGGCGGGCACGAAGCGTGGCGACTAGGTCCGGCGTTACCGAAGTCGCCCAGGTCTATGAACAAAGCTCCGGCCCAGGCGCCTAAGCTCGACAGCGTGAGCCCAGCAGCGCTCCTCCTCGACGCGGTCCGGACGCCGTTCGGCCGGCACCGGGGCGGCCTGGCCGGTATCCGCACCGATGACCTGGCGGCCATCCCGCTCACCGAGCTGGTGAAGCGGCAGCCGGGGCTGGACCCGGCCCGCATCGACGACGTGATCCTGGGCGACACCAACGGCGCGGGCGAGGACAACCGCAACGTGGCCCGGATGGCCGTACTCCTGTCGGGTCTGCCCTTGACCGTGCCTGGCGTGACCATCAACCGGCTCTGCGCCTCCGGTGGGGAGGCCCTTGTCCAGGCGGCACGGGCGGTCCGGGCCGGCGACGCGGACGTGGTCGTCGCCGGCGGGGTGGAGAGCATGAGCCGGGCGCCGTTCGTGCTGCCAAAGCCGGACGTGCCGTTCCCGGTCGAGGCCCGGCTCTACCACACGCAGGTCGGCTGGCGGATGGTCAACCCGAGGTTCCCGGACGAGTGGACCGCGTCGCTGGGCGCCTGCGCCGACGCGGTCGCCGCCGAGCTCGGCGTCGGCCGGACCGAGCAGGACGAGTGGGCGCTGCGCTCGCACCAGCGGGCAGCGGCGGCCTGGGACGCGGGACACCACGACGGCTTCGCCGTGGCGGTGGACGGGGTGGTGCGGGACGAGTCGATCCGGCCCGACACCAGCCTGGCCAAGCTCGCCGCGCTCGCGCCCGCGTTCTCGCCTGACGGCGCGGTCACCGCCGGCAACGCGTCGCCCATCAACGACGGGGCGATCGCGGTGCTGCTGGGCAGCGCGGCGGTCGCCGCCGAGCTGGGCCTCGAGCCGCTCGGCGAGATCCTGGCCAGCGCCACGGTGGGCGTGGAGCCGCACCGGTTCTCGGTGGCGCCGGTGCCCGCGATCGCCAAGGCGCTGTCCCGGGCCGGGCTCTCCGCCGCCGACGTCGCCGTCTGGGAGATCAACGAGGCGTTCGCGGCGATGGTGCTGTCGTGCCTGCGGCAGCTGCCGGACGTGGACCCCGAGCGGGTCAACCCCAACGGCGGCGCCATCGCGATGGGCCACCCGCTCGGCGCGTCGGCCCCCCGGGTCGTCGTGGACGCCTGCCGCGAGCTGCGCCGCCGCGGCGGCGGCTACGGCGTGGCCGCGGCGTGTATCGGGGTCGGCCAGGGCACGGCGACGGTGGTGCGCGTTGGCTGACATGGCCGGGGCGACCGGCGCGGACGGCTGGACGGTCCCGGAGCGCCTGGCCGAACATGCGCGCCGCTTCTACGCCGAGGGCGGCCAGCCGGTGGCGCCGCGGGTCGCCGCCACCGTCGTCCTGTTGCGGCCCGCGCCGGCCGGCGGGGTGCGGGTGTACGCGATCCGCCGGGCCGCCACCATGGCCTTCGCATCCGGCATGTACGCGTTCCCCGGCGGCTCGGTCGACCCGCGCGACGCCGGCGGCGAGCTGGCCTGGGTCGGTCCGTCCGATGTGGAGTGGGCGGCCCGGCTGCGGCTGGACCCGGACCGGGCCCAGGCCGTCGTCTGCGCGGCGGCCCGGGAGGTGTTCGAGGAGTCCGGCGTGCTGCTCGCCGGCCCGGACGGGTCCACTGTGGTCGGTGACGTGTCCGGCCCGGAGTGGGAGGAGCGGCGCCAGGCGCTCGTCAACCGTACCCTCGGCTTCGCCGGGCTGCTCCGCGAGCAGCGGCTCGCGCTGCGTGGCGACCTGCTGGCACCGTGGGCCCGATGGATCACGCCGGAGTTCGAGCCGCGCCGCTTCGACACGTACTTCTTCCTGGCCCGGCTGCCGGCGGGGCAGCGTACCCGGGATGTGGGCGGCGAGGCCGACCACACGGTGTGGACCAGCCCGGCGGCGGCCCTGGCCCGGCTCGCGGCGGGTGAGATCGCGATGCTGCCGCCGACCATCGTGGTGCTGCGGGAGCTGGCGGCCTACTCCGATGTGGACTCAGCGCTGGCCGCGGCGGCCGGCCGGGACGCGGCCACGCCGGTGATGCCGCGCCTGTCCGGCGACCGCCTGGTGCTGCGCTAGCCCCGACCGCTACCCGGCCCTCAGCGCTATGCCTGGAGCGCTGGCCAAGCTACCGCCGAGTCGGGGTAGGGCAGGAGGCCTGTGAGCCCTAGCGAACCTCCCCGAAGTCGGGCTCGTGGTGATGCGGCCTGCGGTGACCTGCGGTTCTGGCGAGAAGACAGGGCTGAGGGGTGGCAGGCGGACCTTATGCTCTGCATCGTCCGCACTAGCAGAGCCCTGCCGGCTAGCGGGTTGCCGACCAGCGGCAGGTCACCCCGACCGGCTCTGCTAGCGGCAATGGTGCAGAGCATAAGGTTCTCGCAGCACATCCCACACCGGGCCGAACCTCATTGAAGGAAGGCGCAGAGCGGGGACAGCAGGGCACTGCCGACCAGGGTGGTCTGGGTGTCGAAGCTGGCCGGGGATCTCCTGCTCGAAGGCCTCGTTGACGAGCAGGTAGTCGTGCTGCTGCCGGCTGCCGTCCGGCGCGTGTCCCAGCCGCTCCCACGTGGCCACCAACGCGAACGGCAGGTCGTAGTTGATGTGTACATTGACCCCGGTCACCGCGCACGGCAGCGAGCGCAGCCGGGTGTCGGCGACCCGGCAGAAGAGCACCCGCCACGACTCGGGCGTGGGCCTAGCCAGCTAGCCGAAGCGGCCGGTGATGTAGTCCTCGGTGCGCTTGTCATCGGGGTCGGTGAACAGCTTGCCCGTGTCGTTGAGCTCGACCAGCTTGCCGTGGCGTACGCCGGCCGCGTCGACCTCGGCGGTGAAGAACGCGGTGTAGTGGCTCACCCGGGCCGCCTGCTGCATGTTGTGGGTGACGATGACGATCGTGTAGTGCTGGGCCAGCTCGTGCATCAGCTCCTCGATGCGGCCGGTGGCGATGGGGTCCAGCGCCGAGCACGGCTCGTCCATGAGGATCACCTCGGGGCGTACCGCGATGGTCCGGGCGATGCAGAGCCGCTGCTGCTGGCCGCCGGAGAGGGCGAGCCCGTTGGAGCGGAGCTTGCCCTTCACCTCGTCCCAGAGGGCGGCGCCGCGCAGCGCCTGCTCGACGTGGTCGTCCATGTTGCCGACCTTCATCGCGGTGACCCGGGGCCCGTACGCCACATTGTCGTAGATCGACTTGGGGAACGGGTTGGGCTTCTGGAAGACCATCCCGATGCGCCGGCGCACCTCGATCGGGTCCACCTCCGGCGCGTACAGGTCCTGGCCGTGGTAGCTGACCCGGCCGGTCACCCGCGCGCTGGGGATCAGGTCGTTCATCCGGTTCATCGTGCGCAGGATGGTGCTCTTGCCGCAGCCGGACGGGCCGATCAGCGCGGTGACCCGGCGCTGGCGGATCGGCATCGACGTCTCGCGCACCGCCTCGTGGTCACCGTAGAACACGCTGACGCGGTCCAGCTCCACCACGGCCGGCGGCGCGTCCGGCCCGTCGGTGGACCCGGCGGTGCCCGCATGGCCGGCCCGGTCGGCGCCTGGGGCGGCGATACGGACTGTCGGGCGGTCACTGGCGATGGAGATCATGTCGAGTCCCTCCTGAAGGTTGCCCATCGCACCGGTCCTCACCAGCGCTTCTGGAACCTGTTGCGGACCACGATGGCCAGCGAGTTCATCAGCAGCAGGAGGCCGAGCAGGAGCACGATCGCCGCGGCGCCGAGCCGCTGGAAACCGGCCTGCGCCTCGATGACCAGGCTGAAGATCTGGACGGGCAGGACGGTGTACGCGCTGTCCAGCCCGTTGGGGTTGAACGTGATGTACGTGACAGCACCGAGCATGATCAACGGTGCGGCCTCGCCGATCGCCCGGGAGAGCGCCAGGATCGAGCCGGTCGCGATGCCGGGCACCGCGATCGGCAGCACCTGCCGGGAGATGGTCTGCCACCTGGTGGCGCCGAGCGCGTAGGAGGCCTGCCGGATCGACTGCGGCACGGCCCGGATCGCCTCGCGGGTGGCGATGATGACGATCGGCAGCACGAGCAGGGCCAGGATCAGCGAGGCGGTGAGCACTGTGAAGCCCAGGCCCAGGGCCCGGGCGATGACGCCGAGGCCGAGGATGCCGAAGATGATCGACGGTACGCCGGCCAGGTTCTGGATGTTCAGCTCCAGGAGCCGGTTGTACCACCGCTCGTTGTTGGCGTACTCCTCGAGGTAGATGGCGGCGAGGATGCCGATAGGAAGGCAGATCAGCGCGGTGGTGCCGATCACCCAGAGGGTGCCGGTGATCGCGGACTGCACGCCGGCGCCCTCGATGCGCGAGACGCGACCGGTCGGCATGTTCTCCCACAGCCGGGCGTCCAGCCGGTCCCAGCCCCGGTAGATGGCGAAGGCGACGATCCAGACCAGGAACGCGAAGGCGACCACCAGGCAGGAGAG
>Ga0075430_100001822_pt1 | contig 17442 bp, 23 predicted proteins | sample RhiMetdeltSRZDD4_FD_75294 | JGI IMG/M metagenome (GOLD analysis project Ga0075430, IMG submission 75294) | Populus rhizosphere microbial communities from Tennessee, USA - Rhizosphere MetaG P. deltoides SRZDD4 | ecosystem: Host-associated > Plants > Roots > Rhizosphere > Soil | place: USA... | reverse complement strand
TTACGCTATGACGCATAGCAATTAAATGCTATGCCACATAGCAGTCGAGCTCAATCAATGCTATGACACATAGCAGTAAATGCTATGACTCAGAGCAATCACGCGCTAACTCATTGATTTATATCAAGTAGTATCTGATGACACTAACATGGTGTTGTGCAACGATACTCCCGCGTTGAACACCAACACGGGAGCACTGAACATGAGGTTTCAAGCAAAGGGCAAGCGTTCGGCCGTGAACCATCCCACTGACTATGTACGAGTCCGCGCCAGTGATGGAGCGTTCCTAGTCAGCTACGATTCAGGCTGGCTCGAGGCGGGCGACGATCCTACGTGCTGGACTGAGGATTCGAACCGCGCGCTATGGCTGTCGCGGGACGATGCGAGGTTGATAGTGCGTAATGGGCACTGCGGTTTTCAGTCGGCATACATCGAGGAATATAGTCAAATGAGCCGCAAAGATTCAGGCACCGTCAAGATAGAAGTTCAAGCGCCGCGCGCTCTCATGCACACAATTCTTCGGACCGCCGTCCAAGCCGGTTACACATATGGCATCGGCTATTGGGCCGACGAAGACGGCAACACCGTCGAGCTAATCGAGCGCGATTCGCTCTATCCCGTCGCGCTTCGTTTCTGGTTCCCCGACGGCAGTGCGACACAGAAAAAGGCGCACGGTTGCAGCATCGTGATTGACGAGCGCGACATCGCCCGAGCACTTGGTAAGGCGCTTGACCCGAGCAGCGACTATGTAGAGACGGCCGTACAAGCGCTGTCCGAGCTAGTCGATGGGCCAACCGCTGACATCATCGTCCAACTCGCGGTATTCAATGAGGTGGTGTATGGCTAAGCCGTTCAAGATGGCGCCATGTCCTGATCTCGCCAGCGACAGCATGATTGAGCGCATGTTCGACGCCATTGAACTCGAACGCGCGCTAAACGCGAGCGAGACCGAGCTGACCGAAGAGCAACGCAACGAACTCCTAGAAGGAAATCCACGGTGAACAATGAAGCGACGAAAAGGCCAGTCTTACAGAGCATGGCTAAACCGAGTCCGACGCAATCGCGCGCAGCGATGCCGGTGCATGGGATGGTGGTTCCCACACCGAAGAGGAAGCAAACCCGCCGAGCCCTCCGAACATCACCAAGGGTGCTCGGGATGAAACGGCTGAACCAGCGTATCGACGAGTTGATCAAACTCGACTTCACGCTGATGCAGGTCAGCAAGATCATCGGCTCGAGTTACAGCGGGCTGCATCGCTCGCGCTGCAATGATCTGAACTTCAGCGAGAAGCGCATCGGCGAGTTTCACAAGAAGCTCGACGCGTGGTGCAAGCAAGTCGGAGCAATCTAACGTGGATAAGACCAACTTCACTCCCGATCCCATCGACGCCGCAGCCATCGTCGACTGGTTCCGCAACGTCAAGTCGCCCGCCGACCCCATGCCGAGCGACGTGCTATGGCGGTTACTCGTCGCGATGCGCGACATCGACTCTCGGCTCGCGCAACACGAAGACGCGCTGCGACGCACCGTGCAGTTACATTGCCGGCATCATTGGGTGACCGTCTTCAATCAAGACGGAAGCCCCGCGCTGATCTGCGGCGAGTGCGGCACACGTCCGAAGAAGCCGGTCGATGTTCCGCATCCATGATACCGAGCTGACCGAGACCGAGCTGACGCTCTTCGAGCAGTCGGCAACGGTCGAACCCGACGGGCTGATCGTCTTCAATGGTCAGTCGCGTCGAGTCGAGCGCGGCAGCTTCAACGTCGCCGAAGTGCTGCTTGAATGGCACACCGAAGAAGAGTTCGGTGTTCAGCGTGTTCGCTTCGGCAACGAGACACCCTTGACCCGCGCCGCATGGCAGCGCAAGCTCTCCCACAGAACTCGAACGCAAGATAGTCAGCAGAACACCGCGCTTGCTACCCGCCGACAACAAGTCAGAGCCTGTTTTCCCGCCGAGCGGGTCAAATTCCGTGTGCTCGGCTGGCGCCTAATGAACGTCGAATTCTATAACCCGGCTTGCGCCATTCGCATTCCCGCCGCGAGTGAAGCGCGCATTACCCGAGTCGTGCTGCGATGCTCAGACAAGTTTACGTCCCGCCGTGGCGCAAGAAGCCGATGAAAAAAACCAAGCCACACGAACCTAAGCGCGACATTGTCGTGTGGGGATTCGACACCGAAACTTGGGATGGCCCGCCGATCTCGCTGCAATTTCACAGTGACGATCAGCCGCAGTCGACGCGCATCTATCAAGTGAAAGAGCGCACGGCAACGAAGACGTTTTTCCGGCATCTCGACAAGTTCTGCGATCCCGGCAAGCTGTATCGAGTGTACGGGCATTATCTCGAGTTCGATCTGCTGTCGGCAATGTGGGACGTTAAACACGAGCTGATCGGCAATCACGGAGTATTCGAATTCACCTATGGCGATTGGACAATCGAGGGGTGCTATGGTCGGCCGACGTTCGCGCGACTCGCTCACTCTGACGGCTGCATTGTTGAGATCGTTGACTCTGCTCTATGGTTCCGTGGCTCCCTCGATTCGGCAGCGAGTCTCCATTGCCCTGATCTGCCCAAGCTGCAACGCCCGGCACGTCTTGGTGAGCAATGGTTTAGCGTTGGAGATTCAGAGTTCGCGTCCTACGCGATGCGCGACGCTGAAATCGCTGCAAGACTTGGCGCGCTCGTTGAGCGGTTCCACCAACAGCTAGAGCTGCGCCCGTCGATGTCGCTTGCCTCGCAAGCCGCGCAAGTTTTTCGGCAGCGCTACATCGAAGACCCGATTCAGCAATGCCCGACCGAGTTCATCGAACCTGCCATCGCCGCGTATCACGGCGGCAAGAACAATCTAGTACGGAACGCCGCGCCCCGCTGGCACGAAGACGCCGCGATGTACGACATCAGCAGCGCATATCCATGGGCAATGACCGAGCTGCCGAGCTTCACGCGTGCGGACCACTACAGCACCGCGAGTCTACCCGCGTCGTCGAAGTCAGTCCCCGTGCCGGGCGTTTACAAGGTGAGCGGCATCATTGCCGACTGCGACTGGCCGATCTTTTTCTCACACGACTTCAAGCCGCTCAAGAATTGCAAGGTCGAAGACTTGTGGATTCACGGCTATGAACTCAACGAAGCGCTGCGCATGGGCGAATTTAAGCCGACCGCACGCATCACGGGCTGCTACTATCGGGCCGAGAAGCTTGGCGAGTCGGCGACGGCGCGCTACTCCCGCGACTTCTACAAAAACAAAAGCGAGGCAACCAATGACATCGACCGCCACATGTACAAGATTCTTCTCAACTGCATCAGTGGCAAGTTTATTCAGACGCGCGAACAAGATGTGCTGCTCGCGTCTGGCGAAGTATCACGCGAACATGTGGCCGGCGGGCTGTTTCACCCTTTCATTGCCGGAGCGATTACGGCCCACACTCGAGCCGCCATCCACCGAATCGAGCACGCCTACAAAGCTCATCACACCGCGACCGACGGCATCATTGCGCCAGCTCGAAAACGCCGGCCAGCTCCGTCTACCCTTGGGATGCCTGATGTTGGGCTCGGATCGCTCAATACGGAGATGACCGGCAACGTCGTGTTGCTGCGCACGAAACTTTACATCGGCTATAGCCAGCATCCGAAGGGGCTCGAGTCGAAGGTTTTCAAGGATTGGCGCATCCATAAATATGCGCTCCACGGCTTTCAAGCCCGCGTCGGCGAACTCGAAGAGATGATCCTCTCAGGTCGTCGCTGGTATCACGCACCGCATCGAATCGGCTTACGCGAGTCGGTGAAACATGGCACCGTTCCGAACCGATTCATACAACGCGAATTGAAGTTGCAAGTTGGAGCAATCAAAGGTGGCTAAACCCAAGCCGTCACGACGATCAAAACGCCCACGCACAAACAGACGATCACGGCAACGATCACCAACGAGAGGAAGTAAACGATTCACCACTATTTCGGGTCGACGACTCTACGCCAGCCCGGAACGATATCCCCGACTTTACGAATGGATTATCAATGTCGGGGACGCAGCAGAGTGATAATCCGCAACATCAGCAACACCAAAGGAAATGCCAACATGGCAGCAAAAGCATCCGCAGCTCGCAAGAGCATCAGCAACAGCAGCCCGCCGAAGGGGATGAAAGTTCTCGAGGGCGGCTTCGCGAAGACGTGGAACGTGGATGAAATGCCGGTGCTCGAGGGCACCGTCGCCAATCCGCCGAAGCTCGTCACGCTGAATCAGGGGACGAAGAAGCAGACCGAACGCCAGTGTGTCGAAGTCCGCACCAAGAGCGGCGACCGGTACACGCTGTGGGAGTCGGCGGCACTCACGACGCTCTTTGAGCGCTTGGGCGTCGAGAAGGATCTGCCGCTCGATATCTGGGTCGCTTTCAAGGGCTATGGCACGGCGAAGAAAGGGCAGAATGCGCCCAAGCTCTTCGACGTTGCGATCAGCGACTGAGCAGCGCAGTCGGAATGCCGCGACTGTTCAAACTAGGCATGACGGCGGGAGAGACCGCACTCTATGACCAAAACCCAATACCGCGCAGTCATCGCCGTCATCGCAATTCTTGGATGCTACGTTGCATTACTGCGCCTGATCGAGATCACATCATGACCCGTGGAGAAGTACACAAGAAGATCAACGGAGCCGGCGGCTGGTATGGCGCCGACGAGCGCTGCCGTGCGGCGTTTGCCAATGCGATGCAATCGCGCGACTTCGGCGAAGACGCACTCATCGACGCTTGGCTATGGTTTCATTTCGGATGGACAGCGGCCCAGATAGCAGTGCGAACCGAGTCGACAGAAGCGCGAGCGCTGCTGTGATCTTCACAAAGAAGGGCGCCCGTTTCCGCGTCGTGACGGGGCTCTTCGTCGGCGTTTACATCGCGACCGACATCAACAATGAATGGCGCATCACACATCACATTTCGGAGACTGTCAGAGATGAGCATCGCAGAAGACTTTCAAAAGCTCCAAGAACAGGTGAGCGCCGAGCTGACCGTCGGGCTATCCCGTCTGGCACAGATTGACGAGCAGATCAAAGAGCTACGCGCGCAGCGGCGCCTGCTTCAGTCGCAAGTCGCGACCGCTCGCGGCGCGCTGAAGTTCGCCGAGCTGGCGAAGCCGAAGCCCGAGCCGACCCCGTCGCCCGCACTCGAGCGTGCCAAAGCAGCACTCGAGGCTACGGAAACAGTGGCCCCGTCGTCAGGTCCGACACCATTGCCGGATCAGTCGGCGCCAGTGGCCCCGTAGGGGCCGCGATTGCGGCGTCGAGCCCCGCGCCAAGCGGGCCGGAGTCTGGCACGTTGGGCGCCCCCCGTCGCTCACCGCTGCCGGCTTCGGCCCGCGAAGCAATCGCATCGTTCGCGTTTAGAATTCTGTTGACAACGCTCGTCGCGATGTTCATCTTCGGAAACTTAATCATTCGTGGGCCTTTGGATGATGCCCGACACGCTGCCCGGAGCGCGGCGCGTGTTGCCAGGGCGAGAATCGCCAGGGTGCATGACTTCATTCGACGGCGTCGTTCCGCCGAATAACCAATCAAAGCCGCTCGACAGCCCTTCGACGATGTTCGGCATCAGTGTGTGCCCGACATTGCTAAGCCCTTCGGTCACATTGTCGTTGAGCCTTTGCAGGTTCTCAGACGACGTTGCGGCCGGCGGCTTGGTCTCGGCTTCGCGCCGTCGATACTCCGCATTCGCCAACGGGAAGAGCATATCGTCGACGCCCGTCCCATTGATTCCGAAGCCGCGCTTCTTGGCTTCCTCGCCGAAACGTGCCGCCTCGCCGCGCATGAATTCATCGCGCCCTTTGAACGCCGATTCAAGTCGATTGCGCAGCTGACTAACCGTCATGGCGGGCAAGTTCGTGTCGGTCAATCCGAGCGGCCCGATGGCGAAGCTCCAATTTCCGTCATCACTTTGGCGCAGCGACGCGCCCGCGTACTCGAGCACCGCCGACACGAGCGACGGTTCCGCGACGGCTGCCCCGTCGAGCCCTGCCAGCTGTTCCTTGATCGAGGCATAGTTCGACGTGTCTTCGCGCATCGGGTTAAAGATCGTCGAGTAGAGCTGCCCTTGAATCTCTTTGCGCATCGTCTCGCGCTGCGCGGCGTCGGAGGATTCCAGCTCGAGACGCTGCTCTTCGTTGCGCTGCGCATAGGCGCCGAAGTTCTGGAGCACTGTGCCGAGCAGCTCCGACGCTTTGTCCGTGTGGCCGGTCGACGCGAGCCGCATGGCGTGATTCGCGAGCGCGTCGAAATTGTCGAGCATGATCGTATCGTCATCGCCGACGGTCAGCTTCCGCGCGTTCGCCATGTTGCCGCGCAACTCGTCAAAGCCCGCATTGAACACGCGACGATCCAATGCGGCTTGGATCAGCCCCGAGCGAAACTGCGAATGCTGCTCGCGGGTCAGCGGTGATCGGCCCGCTTCAAGCATGCCCTCGAAGCCCTTGAACTCTTCATTGCTACCGATGGTGTCAATGAGATCGTCGGTTAGCTGGCGTTCGTGCCGCATCCCGAGACGCCCGAAGAGCCCTTGCCCGCCGGTCGCGCTGGAGTAGGCCAGCTCGAACGGACCTTGCCCGCCATGTTCGGCCTTGAACTTTTTGAACGGCATTTAACCTACCACGCTGCCCGGTGAAAAGCTGAACCCGAGACTCTTGCCCTTGCTCGTGCCCTGCGAGTAGCTCGAGGATTGGCTCTCGCTCTGTGACGTGCCAAAGCTCTCGGAAAGGGCTTGGCTGATCGCTGACGCGACTTGATCGCTTGTCGACTGACCCTGCGTCAGCACCGTCGGCGAGCCGAGAATCTGTGAGAGCTGCAAGTAGGGTGACAGCCCGGCGTTGAAACCCGCGCCCGCGAGCCCGAGCAGCGACGGCAGCGCGTTGAGCCCTGTGCCCGCTGCGTTGACACTGTTCGCGCTGAGCGTGCCCGCAGCGGCGTCTCGTGCGGCTTGAGAGTTCGCCAGTATCTGAGCGACCCCGCTGTTGAAGTTCTGCCCGACGGCGCCCGCGGCCTTGCCAATCGACACGCTCTGTCGACTGCCGCCGAGCGTGCCGGTCGACACGCCGCGCGACGTGATGGCGGGCATCAGCTGTTCGTTGAACAGTCGGCCGCTCGACTCGAGCAGCGCGTCGATCTGCGAGCTGGCGGCGGCATCCGGTCCCGCGACCCGCGACTCGAGATAATCGGAGCCGGCCGGGCGTTGCAGCTTGTCGAGAAAGCCGAGCCCGCCGGTAAAGAGCTGCGCCGCTTCGTCCTGAAAGAGCCCCGCGTTCGCGGCTTGTGCGGCGGCTGCGTCGGTCGCATTGCCGAAGAGACTGCGAACGATATCCTCGAACGCGATGCTCTGCTGAGTCGTCGACTGCGCGGCTCCGCGCGAGAGCGACGCGCTGTCGCTGCGGCTGGTCGCGGTATCGAGCGAGCTGGCCAGACTGCTCGCTTGGTCTTGCGACGTATACTGCGAGCTTTGCTTCGATGTGTTGAATCCGAATGCCATTAGAGTTTCACCCAAGCCCCGCTAAATCGGAGATACAAGCCGCCGCCCGCTCCGGGATTCCAGTCGACGCCGTCGGCGAGCACTACGTCACCCTCGCTGTAACGGGACGGTTCAGCGTTGAGTGTATCAAAGTGAACACTACGAACGATAGGTGCGGTCAGCACGTCTGCGATTCGCCGCAGCTGTCCCGCGATCCAAGATCGCAGCGAGCTATATTCGAGCGGCACGGGCGTCGGTTCAAAGATAGCCACGGGTTTCGTACTCCAAGTCGAGCCCTGAGATCGCCCAGACGTTTTCGTCTTGGCCGCGTACCGATACCGAGATGAAGCGCCCCTGAAGCCCCGTGTTAATGAACGTCTCGCCCTCCGCCAGCGGCTGTTCCGTCGCCCAAGAGATCGGGACATTTTGAGCAGCACGAGCACCGACGCGAACGTATAGAGTGCCAGAACCGTCAGCGGCACGAACGTGAACACGTCGAACATACTTGAACCGCTCCGGCTCGCCCATGCTGAGATCGTCGCGGGCGATGTAAGCGTCAACGGCGACGGCGTCATCGGTATTCTGAAGGATCAAGTCGGGGCTGTCGAAGCCGACGATCTGCTGTTCGGTCGCGAGTGAGAAGTTCGCCGCATTCCACGCGCTTGGATCATCGTCCCATACTTCGGCGTCGGCATCCCATGATTCGTCGACAGCCGTGTCGTTCACCGTGCCGACGGCCGCGCACGTCACATCGACGCACGTCAACACCGCGAACGTGTCTTCGGCGACGTTGTATTCGACGAACTCGTTACAGAGCGTGTTGCCCGCTGTCGGGTAGTAAATGCGAACGCAATTGCGCGAGCGATCATGCGATACAAACAACATCTCGTAATTGTCGAGATCAATCTGCGAGAAGATGTGATCGCGCACGCGCCCTTGGGCGATGCTCTGCCAGTTCGTGCCGTCCGTGAGACACACGTCGCCGTCGGTCACGACGAGCACGCGCCCGCCAACGTCAATAGCTGCGCGACGTGTCAATGCGCCACGGTCGCCGTCAAGCAATCGCGTGCTGAAAATCTCATCACCGCCGACATAGTTGACGCCGTACAGGCCCGAACGCTTGAACACAAGCAGCGTATCTTGCAGCGGCACGCCGACAAGACACGGGCCGGGACTTTCCGACAAGATGTCGTCGCCCGCTTCGTTACTCGCGCTGGCAGTCCACGTCGCGGGGACATCGCCCGGAGCCGCCGCATCGCTCCATAACAATTGCGACTCGAAATGTCCCGACGGCCCGTCGATGTCGAGCGCGAATAGATGATGTTTGAACGCCACCAAGCTTTTGCAGATCGTTCCCGCCGGCCAGCCCGGCAGATCGACCGCCGGTGTGCCGACATCGCCAGCCCAATAGCGTGGCGCGTCGAGCCCGTTGGTAAAGCACGGGATGTTGTTGAGCAGCGTCGATGACCAATACCAGGGCTTCGGGGCCGGCGTCAGAGCGGCGCCCGTCACCGCATCGGTGTTGCTCGTCTCGAGGGCGTCAATTTCATTGTCGCCGAAGACGAGCCAGAAGTTCGATTCGGTGATGCCGCCGGGCGCCCGCACGTTGAGCAAGTGATAGACGGGGTCGACAACATTCTGCGCGTACACTTCGCGCGTGCCGCCGACGCGCTGCGCGAGCCCGTTGGCAAAAATCACGTTGCTGCCGCTGGTCCAGAAATCCGGGCCGACTTCCCAGGGCGGCACGTCGAGCGCGAGCCCGTGAGTCGGACGAAGCCGCATCAGTTTCTTCGGGTAGCTCATATGCTGCGCACGACGCTGACCGAGAGCGTCGAAGTCAGAACCGTGTTGCCGCTGCCGTCTTTCAGCGTGAGCGTGAGATTCGCCGACGTTGTGCCGGGCGCGGCTTGGGTCCAAGTCCATGTTCGATTGCTGCTCAGTGCGAGATCGGTATCGAGCGCTGGGCCGCTGCCCGGAGCGGTGCCGGAATTCAAATGCAGCCGAATGGTATAGCTGCCGGGCGCGAACGTCGTTGGAACGATCCAATTACCGGATTGAGTCGTGCCGAGCGTGTTGCCAACGCACGAATAGCCGCCCGCCGTCGTGAAATTGAGCGTGCCGACCGCTGCGACGCCCGCACTCGAGTCGGCGACGGCCGTCGGCAAGCCGTAGCGAATGCCCATAGCAGCCACGAGAGCAGCAACGGCGCCCGTCATGTAAGGTTATTCCCGCTGATATACCAGTTGCCCGAACCGATGTGGAACGCGCTAGCCATCGACCCTGTCGCCATCGTGCGATTGCCCGTCGTGCCGCCGAAGGTGAGCGTGCCGCTGGCTGCAATGGTCCAGCTATTGCCCGAGCGATTGATCAGCACGACGATGGAGTCGGTCGGCGGGTCGCTGTCGAGCGTGAACGTCTGACCGCTGCCGCCGGAGAACTGAACCGAGCGGCCCGCGTCACTCGCGGCCGTGTTACCACTAGCCGAGATTGCGCGGCCGGGGGCTCCGACGGGGCCGACTTCGCCCGCATTTGCATTGCTGCTCGTAACGATGCCGCCGCGGAAATTATAGTCTCCCGCGTTACTGACAGTCAGACGTGCGGCATTGTTCGTGAAAACCTCGAAGCCGTGATTGCTCGTTGTGCCGACTTGTCCCAAGGAGGAAGCCGCATACAGCTTCGTTGTGACAGTGCCATCTGACACCGACCAATTTGGAGTTCCGCCCGCTGTGACTAAACTTTGAACGGCCCCCGTGAATACATTGCTTTGTGAAAGCCGCGCAAAATCGGACGCATTCACACCATTCAATGTGATCGCAGTTGCTGCGATTGCAAACGATGTCACGACTGACGATGAATTTTTCGTGATAAGCAGCGCGTTTGCGATGCCGCCCGAACTGTCGTTCGCCGTGTTAATCGAGAACTGACCGCCGTCGCACTCAATAAAGAATTTTCGCAATCCCGCGCCCGCATTCGTGTCGTCGAAGTAAAGGCGGGGGTCGGTCGATGCGAGTTCCTGATTCGCAGAAAACGTATTTGCAATGGAGAGCCGCGCAAAATCGCTGAACGCAACGCCGCCGACTTGAATGGCAGATAGCGCACGACTTGGCGTAATTTCGAATAGCGACAGATTCGCGCCGCTGCGGGAGCCGCGCCAGACTGTCTCCGTAGCGGCGCCCGCATCCGATACGGTGAACAGTGCGAACTGACTACCATCGACCCGTATCTGCCACTTACCCTGATCAGCCGCGACTCCCGTTTCAAAGAAGGTCAAAAGAACTTGCGCCGCTTGAAAAATTTGCTCAGTGGTGAACGTGTTGGCGACACTCTTCCGCGCCGCATCGTTAATCTGCGCTTCGGTCAATGTGACCGCGACGCCCCCAACGAAGCTCGCGAAGGTCGCCTTCAGCCCCTTCTTGATATTGCGAAGGTGATCGTCGCCCTGCGACTTCGGGTCGGTCGCTCCAACCGGATTCGTGATGACAAGATCAGACAACCAATTGACGGTCTCGAGACTCATGGCTAGTAACCTCTACCGGTCGGCACGCTGCCGAAATTGTACGCGGGCGGCGACGTGGAGTTACCCTGTCGCGCTCGCGTGCGCTTGTTGAGATTCGCCACGACATCGGAAAAGACACTCAGAGCGTCTTGCGCTAGTTCTCGGTCCTGAGTGTGATTGTAGAGAAAGAAAAGCGTCCCGAAGACATACAGGTCTTCGTGCTCGTCGAGCAGCGAGTTCGTCGGCGTCGTCTCGAGCGCATCGGGAAAGCCGAGAACGATAAGCACGAACTCCGAATCCGTACCGGGAACTCCAGCGAATTCCACGGTTCGGCCGCTGATCGCGTACTCTTGCGTCGAGTCCGTCGGGGCTAGCGCGTTGATTCCATGCAAGCCGACATCGCGCAGCTTCACGCGATTGCTGTTCACGGTGCCGAAGATGGCGCGCACTTCCTGAGTGTGCGACGGCAGATTGTAAACACCCTCCGCGACTCGGTCAGTCTCGTCAATCGTTTCGCGGAACTCGAGCGCGAGCAGCTTGCGGCGAATCATCGACTCGCAAGAGCGAACGAATTGCGGGCACTCGGCCGCGAGATCGGTGCGCTTCGCTTGCGCAAGCACCGTCGACTGTAGCGTCGTGTAATTAAGGCTCACCTTTCACCGCCAATTCGAGCTTGGTTTCGACGCGCGTCAATCGAATGGACATCGACCGCTGATCGTTCGCGAGTTCCTTTTGCGAGGAAAGAATCTGCGAGCCGAACCAAGCGACCATGGCAATGAGCATCGCACCGAAGAATGCCGTGAGCCCAAACATGATCTGATAGAGTCGCTCGTTCACGGAGTGTTCTGGGCTCATCGGACGATGATCCGATTCGTGCTGTCGGTCGGCATGCGCTTTCCCTCGCGCGGATTCAGCTTGTACTTGGAGCCCGCGTCGGTGTTCAAGAACTTGATCCACGCGCGGCGACTGATCTGCGAGTCGCTGCACCCTAGATCGGGAATCTGCTTAACCCAATACCAGTAGTGATAGACCGGCATGAAAAAGATCGCATGCCCGGAGTGATCGGGCAGCGCCATATTGTGCCGTTCTTTGCGCAGCTCTTCGTTGAGTGCAAGCACGGCTTTCGGCGCCATGAAAGGAATCTTGCGCGCTTCCGCACTCTCGAGCTGATCCACCGTCACTAGTTGCTGCGTCATATCCCCTGTCCCTCTGAAACCCTCCCGGTGCTCGTCACACCGGGAGGGAAGTCGTAACCGTGGCGAAACGACTTTTTAGGCGGTGACGGCGAGCGAGGGGTCGATGTCCCGCACGACGCCGTGGGCCGCTTCGCGCCGTGGCAGCACCGTCGCGCTGACGATGATGTCACGTTCGGTCGACAACGCCGACTGCTTGCCAAGCTCCACGATGTTGTAGCCTTCGTGATAACCCGCGTCGACCATGTCGGGGTCAATCAAGAACACGTCGACTCGGCCGCCGGTGTAGGCTTGCTGCGAGCGATTCGGCACGAACGTCAGCATGAAGCCGAAGTCGCTGATGACGCCCGTGAAGTAGCCCTGCCCGACTTGCTTGGCCGGCTCGTTGCCCGTCACGTTCGCTTGCGGCGTTGCGACCTTGATCGTGCCGTCGACGATCTTCTGATTCAGCTTCTGAATCAGCTGCGGCGTCGTCATCAGATAGCGCACGTTGCCGAAACTGTTGAAGATGCCGAGTAGAAGACCCGTCACGAAAGCCCACGACAACGCCCGCGCGGTGCCAACCGTGGGGGCATCGACAATGTGCGTGCTGTTGTTATAGCCCGTGGCGGTGCCCGTGGCGCCGAGCGAGTCATTGGTAATGACCCAACTCGAAAAGCCGGCCGCTTGCTGCGCCGTGGCGTTGTTGTCGCCGATCACTCCCGCGAGATTCGAAACGAAGTTCGCTTCGACATCCTGACGAAGAGCCTTCAGCGCTTTGTCGGTCTCGTAGGCCAGAACCGACACGTCGCCCGCGAGCTGTGACGCTTGCGCCGTGCTCGACACGCTGATCGCCTTGCGGAAAATCTGCGCACGAGCACTGACACGCGAACCGGTCGCAGCGATGAACGTCGACGGCCGCGAGCCTGCCACGTGTTTGTTCGACAGCGACGGCGCGGCGATGTTGTCAAACGCCCATTCCGTCTTGTCGCTGTTACACTGACCGACGCCGACGATGTTGGTGAACGGCGTATCGGCTGCCGTCTGAAGGAAGAAAACCTTGCGATACAAGTCTTCCTTGACGAGTCCACCGTCGGCGAGGGCCCGAAGGTCGACAACGTCAAGTGCGTCTGCTGGAAAAGACATGACTGCTTAACTCCGTTGTGAATTGGCGAATAGAACACTCGCGAAGTTATCGACGGCCCGCTGATCGCGGTTCGTCGACGGTCTGCCGCCGGTCGGGCGCGGCGATCCACTACCGGCATTGGGCTTCGCACCCTTGCCCGGTGTCACGGTCTTTCGCTGCTTTACTTTCTCAAGCGCGGCTTTGATCGTGCGTGACTGGATCATCATGCTGCGAATGTAGCGAAGCGTGCGATGATCGACCACGTTGGCAAGATACCCTTCCGGGAATCCGTGATCTTTCAAGTGCTCGATCATCGCCCCAAGCTCTTGGGTTCTGACTTCGCGATCTTGCCATCCGGGAATTGCTGACAGCACTCGCTGTCGCTCTTCCTTCACAGCGCTATCGCGCCGCGTCTGCAATTGCTGACGCAGCTTTTCGGGAATCGCATCCTTGGGGATTGCGCCCAAGATGTCGCGCAGCTCTTCCTCCGTGCGAAGTAACTGAGCCTCACGGTCGCGGAAGCTCTGCTCGCGCTGCAAGCCCGTGAGTGCAAACTCATCGTGCTCGGCGGCAAGGTCTTTCAACTGACCGAGTGTGTAAGGTTTCTGCCCTTCGATGCTCGACGGGACTTCGATGCCGTACAGCTCCGCGTCGCTCAACTTGGAATAGGCGCCGAGCTCCTTGAGTCTCTTCGGCTTCGCGGCGGGTTTCGGCTTGCCCTTGGCGTCGACCGGCGGCTGCTCTTCCTCGAGCTGCGCGGGCTGCTCTTCGGTCGGGTCGGGCTCGTTGCCGTCGTCGGCGGGCGTTGCGGCCGCGAGAGCAGCGGCGAACGCTGCAAGCCCGGCTTGATCGTCGGCAGTCATGCCGCCATTGTTCGATGCGTTTTCGGTGCTCACGGTTTCTTAGCCTCGCTGTAAAGGATGCTGAACTTGTTTGAGAGCTTCTTGAGTGCGCGCGTCAAGTGCCAGCACTCTTCGCGGCGCTCTTTGGTCGTTGCTCGCTGCCATGCGATCTGATTATCTGCGGCTAGCTCGGTGAGCAGCGCGGTAATAAACCCGCTCTGCTCAAGCTGCTTTAGATTTTCCTTTTGCTGCTGGTTTAGTTTCATCGGTCTCGCTGCCACGGTTGTGAGTGATGAGTTTGGTCACGGCGTCGCCCGCGATCTGAGCCTCTTCGATTTCGGCGTCGATCACCTTCGCCCAATACTTGTATTCGATTTCCTGATCTGCGACGTATTTCGGCAACGCTACTTCGACCTTGCGCAGCCCGACCGCTTGCGCGAGCAAGTTTTCTTGCTTTTGCTGCTGAGCCTGTGCGGCTTTACCCTTGCGCATCATTTCGTCCTGAGCCGCCGGCGTCATCGGGTCAATGTAGTATTGCTCCGGGATCGGCACGTCGCTGACGCGCGCCCAATCCATGTAAGCACGATAGAACCGTTCGACATCGACCAAGACACCCTCTTGACCCTTCTCGGTCAGATAGATGTGATCCTGAATGATCGTGCGCAGCGTCGACGCCATGCGCGCACGCTCGCCAGGGCTCTGACCGAGCTTCACAGTGATGGCGTCGCGCTCCGACCATTCGGCCGGAATGGGCGAGAACCAACGGCCGTTTTTCTTGATATTCACCGCGCCCGTGTAGTGCTCGCGCAGCGTCGCGTGCGCGACCAAGAACCAATTGCGCACGAGCGTATTTGCAAACGTTTGCATCATCAGAGCGGCCAGCGATTCCATGACGCTGTAGGCCCGGTCAAGGCCCTGCGATCCCATGCGGTCGCCACCGACTTGCAGGTTCCCGCTTGCAAGCTCCAAAGCTGCACCGCCCATTTCTGTTCGGTCACGCTTGATCGCTTCGATGTTCGCGAGGATATTGCCGGTGTTGTCGGGGATCGGGAACGCCATCGCCGCTTGCCGTACATCGCTGACTAGCTCCGCGTTGACTCGGAGATTGCCATTCACGCGCCCGTCGCCAAGATCGTCGGCATTCACGACGCCGTCAAGCGTCGCGGTGCGGTTCTTGTTGACGGCGTTCACGTTGTCATCGCGCGCCCGCTTCATGCCGGTGTTTTCGTCCTGCACCATGCGCAGCTTGTCGTACTGACCAAGCCCGGTCAGTCGGTGCGGCATTAGGATCGTCGTGCCCATGGCGTAGGGAACGAGCGAACATGCCGTGCCGGATTCGTCGTCGCCGATGACTTTGCTGTCGTTCCACACGAAGGGGATCATGCAACGCTCGGGAAACCCGTCGTCGTCGAGATCGACGAGCGCGTAGCACTCGAGCCATTCGATCTTGTCATACGCTTTGTCGGCGCCCGTGCTGGCGCGAGTATCGACGAAGCCAGAAGGATTACGGGCCGCGGCATCGGGCCGACCGCTCGAGCCCGAGAACGGCGTCAGCGAGTCGACCGTCTGTCGGTCGAAGCGCTCATAAAGTTTGTAGCGAAAGTCGACGTGCCGCTCTGCACAGAAGTCGATGTTCTGAAGATTGAAGTCCCAATCTTCTGCGCCGTAGAAGAAATTTTCGGGCGCGATGGCAGCATTCCTGAAGTCGATCTTCGTGACCATGAGCCGCACGGTCGCGACATTGTTCGACCAATTGACGAGTTCCGCGTCTTCGCCGATGGCGTCGAGCACCGCTGCAAGCGTGTCTTCGTCTTCGACGTTCTCGAACGTCTTGATCTGCGCCGTGCGCTTGTTTTCGCACCACGACTTGATAATGCCGACACGTTGTAGCAGCGCGTCTTTCGCGGCGGTCGCCAATTGAATGAAGCCGTCGCCCTTGCGCATGGTGAGATAGACGACGGTATCGGTCTCGAGCTGTGATTGGTCTTCGTCTTCCTCGCCCGTCGGATCGAACTCCGCGACGTTCGAGTTTGTGGCCGCTGCCATCATTTGCGCGAGGTTCGCTTCGACTGACGCGGAGACATCGCCTGACACCATTGCAGAGCGGCCCGTGATCTCGTCGCCGCGCGGGCGTTGCAGGTAATACGTTAGGGCATCGGTGCGCGCGGCTTGAATGCCGTCGGGACCCCAGCCTGCGCAGCCCTGAAGTCGGGCGCGCAAGAATTCGACGAGTGCTGTTTTGTCCAAAACTCAGTACCTGTAATTCGAGTTCGAACGCGGGCCGCAGATCACAGCTTTGTCATGCAAAGTGTAGTCGATTGGCTTCTTCCACGAAAGAGCCCCGATACGAAGCGACGCAAGACGATTCAGCGCGGCATAGACGGCTTCGGTCGCCGCGAGCGGGTCGCCCTCTTCGTCGACCCAAAGATTCAAGCTGCCAGTGACAGCGGCTGCGACGACGCTACTCGGGGCGATGATCGCCCGCTCGAGATAGCCCGCTGTTTCCGACTCGCTCGACGGGCGCACGACGGGCCGCACGGGAAGGCCAAGCCCTCGAGCATCGGCAAGCAAATCATCATCGACGACGAGCACGGCTTGACCGCTCGCGATCTTGGTGATGTGGCCCTCTAACACTTCGTGGAGCGCCGAAGTCGACATCACGTTGCCGCCGTAGAGATACCGATTGTCGCCGCGAACAATGCACTCGATTAGCGCGGTGTAGTCGCCGACGCGCGCGACTGCGATCTGATGCGCGCCGTTTTTGCTGAGTTCGGGCAGCTCGCGCACTTGCCCGATGCCCTCGAGAGACTCGAAAACGCGCGCGAAGGGGCCGAGTGAAGTCGGCGGGGCCGGCTTGCAGAAATATTCTTGTTGGATGAGTCGCTCGCTCATGCCTTCGTTGCGCTCTTTCTCGATGTCGTCGAGCGTGATGATTCCGGTGTCTTCGATGGTCTTGAGCGTGACAAACCATTCGGGATTGTCTTTCAGATTTTGATACATCTGCCACATATGATTGCGGCCACGAAACGTGCTGATGAAGATCGCCCAACCTTTGTTAGCGCGTAGGATTGGACGAAAGAAATCCCAAGCTCGAGGATCGGACAGCGCCCATTCGCTGAACACGATGCCTCGCGGATTGCTGCCGACGGCTCGGTCGTAGTTATCGGTTCCGAGCAGCTGCCACGTAGAACCGCAACTTCGCTCGATGAACATATCCGTTGCGTTTGTGCTAACGCGATCTGGGAAAAATAGATCGATGAACTTCCTTCCCGTCTGATGATCAATGCCATTCCAGATTGCTCGCTTTGCTTGCGCGTGCTTGGG